>Ga0163144_10025731_pt1 | contig 11478 bp, 8 predicted proteins | sample OliLak19BULKMAT1_FD_123175 | JGI IMG/M metagenome (GOLD analysis project Ga0163144, IMG submission 123175) | Freshwater microbial mat bacterial communities from Lake Vanda, McMurdo Dry Valleys, Antarctica - Oligotrophic Lake LV.19.BULKMAT1 | ecosystem: Environmental > Aquatic > Freshwater > Lake... | reverse complement strand
CAACACCAAGACCTTCCTGCAGCGGTTCAATTCGGCCCGCGGCGGCCGCCAACGCCTCCACGCTCTCATTTTCTCCAAAAACCCTGCGGTGCTGGACTTAGCAGTTTGAAAAGACGCGTCCTACGAAGGTGTCGCGTGACCATTTTGTCATTTGCTTTCGGAGTTGTGCGGCCAAATCATCCGTCGCTCCTTCACCTCAAATTAAAATGCACTGTGCCAGTATTAGGCGGTTGCTTCGAAACGTGTCCGCCAGGTGCGCATGCGTGACGCCCGGGCTGTGCGTCATCCTGCTATGCGGATGCCAGCTTCCGCCGGCCGACCACAGCCGCGTGAGAGCATCCCTGGAGAATCGCTCGGGCTGGACGATCGGCGACATTCGGGCGGGTGAATTCACCCTGCCCCCGGGCGTGCAATTGAAAGAGGGCCTGACGGAAGAGGGGGCAATCCGCATCGCGCTCTGGAACAACGCCGCCTTCCAAGAAACGCTCGCTGACCTTGGAATCTCCCGCGCCGACTTGGTGCAGGCGGGCATGTTGCCCAACCCGACGCTGTCCATGCTCGTGCCGTGGGGCGCGAAGGGTTTGGAACTCACGGCGAAGTATCCGATGGAGGCGCTCTGGCTGCGGCCCAAGCGCGTCGCGAATGCGGAGTCCAGCTACGAACAAACGGTCCAGCGACTGACGCAGGCCGGGCTGGATTTGATTCGCGATGTGAAGCTGGCCTGCGCCGATCTCGCGCTGGCCAAAGAGCGCCTTCGCTCCGCCGAGCAAACGGTTTCCGTCTCCACCAACATCGCCAGACTTTCGAAGGCCCGGCTCGACGCGGGCGACGCAAGCGAGTTGGAAGCGAACGTGGCGCAAATTGATGCCCTGCAAGCGCAGGAACTGCGGGCGCGCGCGCGGCATGACGAGCGGATCGCCACCGAACGCCTGCGCGCGCTGCTTGGCATGGGGCAGCAGCCTTTCCCTGTTCACATCGTTGCTCCCGCCGTCGTCAGGGTGGATTTGGAAGTGACCGGACTGGTCACGAACGCCTTGGCGCTCCGGCCCGATCTGCGCGCGGCGGAAATGGCCGTCGAGTCGGGCGGCAAACGCATCGGCCTCGCGCGCTTGGAAGCCTTCACCCTCGCTGCCGGAGTGAATGCCAAGGATGTGAATAATCAGTTTCTCGCCGGGCCGACGGTGGATTTGGCCGTGCCCATCGTGAACCAGAATCAGGGCGGCATCGCCCTCGCGAAGGCGAACTTCGAGAAAGTCTCGCGCCATTACTACGTCGTGCGCGACCGCATCGTGCTCGAAGTCCGCGAGGCGCACACGCGCGCCGCGCAGGCGCAGGAGAGCCACGACCACTGGCGGCAACAAATCCTCCCGCCCCTTGAAGACGCCGTGCGTCAGTCGCAAAAAGCGTACGAAGCCGGCGACGTGTCGCTGCTGCTCACGCTGGAAAGTTCCCGCCGGCTTGAAGACGCCCGCGCCAAATCCGCGCTGGCCCGTGCGGATTTGCACCGCGCCACTGCGGAGTTGGAGCGCAGCGCGGGCGGCCGGCTTCCGCAATCTCAGCCGTCCTCCGCTGGAAATCTGAACCCATGAAACCCAGACTCTTGAACTGTCCTGCCGTGTCGGCGTGGCTCTGCACCACGTTGCTTTGCGGCCACGCGTGGAGCGCCGAGCCGAAGCATCCGCCGGCCATCGTCCAGCCCATCAAGGAAGCCGACCTCGGCACCATCATCCTCACGCCACAAGCCGAACAACGGCTCGGCGTCGAGACCGCCGTGGTCGTGCGGAAGAAGGTGGAGCGCGCGCGCACGTTCGGCGGCGAGCTCATCATGCCGCAAACCGCCGCCACGAATGGCCAGACCATTTTTTCCATCCTGCCCGCGCTCGCGCCGACGGAACTCATCCGCGTGGCCGAGGCGCAGATTGATGCGGACAGCCAGATGGATCGCGCCAAGGTGCAACTCGACGCCGCAACCGTGACCCACGAACGCGCCGTGAAGCTGCTCGGCGAGAAGGCCGGCAGCGCCCGCGCCGTGGACGAAGCCCGCGCGCAAACGGGCCTGGCCGAATCCGCCGTGCGCGCGGCCAGGGCGCGGCGGGATCTGCTCGGCGCACCGGTTCTGGACATCTCCAACTTGAAACAGTTCTGGGTGCGCGTGCCGGTTTATGTCGGCGACGTGACCCGGCTCGACACCGGCGCGAATGCGCAAGTCGGAAACCTTTCCCCGGCTGCGGGCGCGAAGACGCAGGTGGCGAAGCCCGTTCAGGCGCCGCCCTCCGCCAACGCTGCCGCTTCCACCGTGGATTTATTTTATGAACTGGCCAATGACGGCCGCACCTTTCGCTTCGGTCAAAAGGTCGGCGTGAGCATCCCGTGGCGTGATGGAGAGGAAAGTCTCGTCGTGCCGTGGTCCGCCGTGACCCACGACATCAACGGCGGAACGTGGGTCTATGAGAACACCGCGCCGCAGACCTTCGTGCGTCGCCGTGTGCAAGTGCGCCACGTCGTCGGCACCGAAGCCGTGCTGGAGTCCGGACCGAAGGTCGGCGCGAAAGTCGTGAGCGTGGCCGTGGCCGAGTTGTTCGGCACCGAATTTGGCATTGGCAAATAAGGCCATGATGACCTGGCTTATTTCCGTGTCGCTCCGGCAGCGGGTGCTGGTGCTGGCCATCGCCTGCGCGCTGGTCGTGTTCGGCATTCGCGCCGTCCGCACCACGCCGCTGGATGTCTTTCCCGAATTCGCCCCGCCGCTGGTGGAGATTCAGACCGAAGCCCCTGGTCTCTCCACCGAGGAAGTGGAAAGCCTCATCAGCGTGCCGCTGGAGAACGCGGTTAACGGCGTGTCGTGGCTGAAGACGCTGCGCTCGAAGTCCGTGCTCGGCCTGTCGTCGGTCGTGTGCATTTTCAAGCCCGGCACCGATCTCATGCGCGCGCGGCAGCTCGTGCAGGAACGCGTCGCCACCGTGACGCCGCGCCTGCCCGCCGTCGCGCACGCGCCGGTCATTCTCCCGCCACTGTCCTCGACCAGCCGCGCGCTGAAAATCGGCGTGTGGTCGGAGACGCTTTCGCAAATGGACCTGTCGGAGCTGGCGCTATGGACCATTCGCCCGCGCCTCATGTCCGTGCCCGGGGTGGCCAACGTCGCCATCTGGGGCCAGCGCGACCGGCAGTTTCAGGTGCTCGTCGATCCCGAGCGGCTCGCGGCAATTGGCGTGACGCTCGATGCCGTGGTGCGCGCGGCGGGCGACGCCACAGTGCTGTCCGGCGGCGGCTTCGTGGACACGCCGAACCAGCGTTTGCCCGTGCGTCATCTGTCGCCAGTGGAAACGCCGGAAGACCTGGCACGCACCGTCGTCCACTTCACCAACGGCGTTCCCCTGCGCCTCGGCGACATCGCGCAAGTCGTCATCGGTCATCCGCCGCCCATCGGCGACGCGGTGATCAATGACCGCCCCGGACTGCTGCTCATCGTGGAGAAACAGCCGTGGGGCAACACGCTCGACGTGACGCGGCAGGTGGAGGCGGCGCTCGACGCACTGCGTCCCGGACTCAAGGACGTGGAAATGGATTCCACCATTTTCCGCCCGGCCACCTTCATCGAACGCTCGCTGCTGAATCTCAGCCACGCGCTGCTGCTGGGGTGCGGGTTGGTCGTGATCATTCTCGTCGCGTTCCTTTACGACTGGCGCACGGCGGTCATCAGCCTCTCGGCCATCCCGCTCTCACTGCTCGCGGCGGCGGTGGTCCTCTACCTGCGCGGCGGCACCATGAACACGATGGTCATTGCCGGTCTCGTCATCGCCGTCGGCGAGGTGGTCGATGACGCCATCATTGATGTGGAGAACATCATGCGGCGGCTGCGGCAGAACCGCGCGGCGGGAAATCCCGTGCCCATCTTCAAGGTCGTGCTCGACGCGTCGCTCGAAGTGCGGAGCGCGGTGGTCTTCGCCAGCCTCATCGTGGCGCTGGTGTTTTTGCCGGTGTTTTTCCTCGATGGGCTGGCCGGGACGTTCTTCCGTCCGCTCGCGCTGTCCTATGTGCTGGCCATCCTCGCCTCGCTGATCGTGGCGCTGACGGTCACACCTGCGCTGTGTCTGCTGTTGCTGCCCGGCGCGCGCGAACGCCACCAGGAAGCGCCGCTGGTGCGCGTGTTGAAGGCGGGCTACCGGGCAATGTTGCCGAAGCTCGTCGGGAAGCCTCGGTGGGCTGCCGGCTTTCTCGCGCTGACCTTTCTCGTGACCGGTCTCGCGCTCCCGAAGCTGGGCGAGGAATTTTTGCCCAACTTCAAGGAAACGGATTTCCTCATGCACTGGGTCGAGAAGCCCGGCACCTCGCTCGAAGCGATGACGCGCATCACCGTGCAGGCGAGCAAGGAACTGCGCGCCATCCCTGGCGTGCGCAACTTCGGCTCGCACATTGGCCGCGCGGAGGTCGCCGACGAAGTGGTCGGGCCGAACTTCACCGAGCTTTGGATCAGCCTCGACCCGAAGGTGGATTACGACGCGACCGTGGAGAAAGTTCAGGCCGTGGTGGACGGTTATCCCGGTCTGTATCGCGACCTCCTCACGTATTTGAAGGAGCGCATCAAGGAAGTGCTGACCGGCGCGAGCGCGACCGTGGTCGTGCGCATCTTCGGGCCGGACCTGGCCGTGCTGCGCGCCAAGGCGCAGGAGGTGAACCAGGCCATGACCGGCGTACCGGGCGTGACCAGCCTGAAGGTCGAACCGCAAGTGCTCGTGCCGCAGTTACAAGTGCGCCTGCGACCCGAGGCGGCGGCAAACTTCGGACTGACGCCCGGCCAGGTGCGCCGCGCCGCAACGACACTCGTGAAGGGGCTCAAGGTCGGCGAAGTGTACAAGGAACAGAAGGTGCATGACGTGACCGTGTGGAGCGTGGAGAAAGTGCGGACGGACATCCAGTCCTTGCGCGAGATGCTCATCGAAACTCCCGGTGGCGCACGCGTGCCGCTGGGCGACGTGGCGGACATTCAGATCGTGCCGACGCCGAACGAGATCAAACGCGAAGGCGCGTCCCGCCGCATCGACGTGACGTGCAATGTCGCCGGCAACGACCTCGGCAGCGTGGCGCGCGAGATCGAAAAGCGCGTCAGTGCCGTCGCCTTCGACCGCGGCTATCACCCGGAGTTTCTTGGCGAATACAAGGCGCGGCAGGAATCCAGCAGCCGGCTTCTGCTCTTCAGCGCGTTCTCGCTGATCGGGATTCTAGTGTTGCTGCAAGTGGACTTTCGCTCCGCGCGCCTCGTGCTGCTGGTGGCGCTCACCCTGCCGTTCGCGCTCATCGGCGGCGTGGCCGGGGCGTTCCTGGGCGGCGGGATTCTGTCGCTCGGTTCGCTGGTGGGCTTCGTGACCGTGCTCGGCATCGCCGCGCGCAACGGCATCATGCTCATCAGCCATTACCGGCATCTGGAGGTGGAGGAGCACGAACCCTTCGGCCTGGCGCTCGTGCTGCGCGGCGCGGAGGAACGCCTTGCCCCCATCCTGATGACCGCCGCCTGCGCCTCGCTCGCGCTGCTGCCGCTGGTCTGGCGGGGCCACATCCCCGGGCACGAGATTGAATACCCGATGGCGATTGTGATTCTCGGCGGATTGGTGACTTCGACGCTGCTCAATCTGTTCCTGATGCCGGCGCTGTATCTGGCCTTTGGCCGGAAGCGCTGATCACCGGCCGAAACCAAATCCCCGGACCTTTGGTTCACCCACCTCAGTCGTGAAGCAGTCCGACTGTGAAGCACAGCCAGAGGGTGCGTGCCCTTTGCATTACCCATATCTTTCCGATGCCGGACGGCTGAATCCCAACGGGATTCCGGCCCAAAGCCAAAGGGTTGCGAGGCACGAGCTACCCTGGGAAACCTCTCATTGTTTCTCCAGCCACGGCGCGACTTTCTCCACCCAACGCGCGGCGTGTTCGCGCAGACCAGGGCCGCTAAAATGGACGCCCTGGCCGCCGTTGTCGCGGAGGTTGCCTTTGAGGGCGTCGCTGTCGGGGCCTTCGAGGGCGAGGCCCTTGCTCACGATCGGCGCTGGCTTGCCCTTTCGCATCCATGAGTTGGGGCCGCGCAAATTCTTTTCTGTAAATTTGTTGAGCCTCTAAACTGAGGGCTCGGTTTGGTTTTCCATGTTGAGGTAGATTTTTCCGCTCTCCCAGTCGTCGCTGGTTTCGGCCAGGAGCGCGCTGACCAGGCGCAGGAGCGACGCTTCGTTGGGAAACATCCGGGCCACGCGCGTCCGCCGTTTGAGTTCCTGATTGACCCGTTCCAGGCCGTTGGTCGTGCGCAGACGCTTCTGGTGGGCCGCAGGCAGGCTCAAGACGGTCAGACCCTGCGGCAGGTTTTCCTCCAGCCAGGCGGCCAGTTTGGGCGCGCTCGGGGCGTAACGGGCGACCACTTCCTTGAGCCGCCGTTCGGCGCTGGCCCGGTCGGGGCTGTCGAAGACGCTGCGCAGGGCGGCGGCCACTTCCGCCCGCTGGTCCAGCCGGGGCACGTAAGCCTGGGCGTTCTTCTGGAGATGGAACTGGCAGCGTTGCCAGGGCACGGACGGAAAGGTGGCTGCGCGGGCCGCGCCCAAGCCGGCGTGGTCGTCGCTGACGAGGAGTTGCACGCCGGTGAGACCGCGCTGTTGGAGGCCGGTGAGGAAGGTGCGCCAGTGGATTTCGGCTTCGCTGAGGGCGACGCTCACGACGAGGATGGTGCGCTTGCCCTCCGGGGTGATGCCCAGGGCGATGAGGACGGCGCAGTCCACCAACTGGCCGGCCTGTCGGACTTTTTCATAGCGGGCGTCGAGGAGGACGTAGGGACAGGGGCCCAAGGGGCGGGTGCGCCAGGCGGCCAGTTCGGTGTCGAGCCGGGCCGCGCACTGGCTGACCTGGGTGGAACTGATTTCCAGGCCGCAGAGTTTTTCGAGCACGGTGGTGACTTTGCGGGTGGAGACGCCTTGGACGTACATTTCGGCCAGGGCCAGCTTGAGGGCTTGCTCGCTACGCACGCCCTTGTCGAGGGCGGAGGGATAGAACAAAGACGCCGCCGCGGACTTGAGGGATGTCGAAAGTGACCGGCCCCATGCGGGTGGCGACGGTCTTGGGTTTGAAGCCGTTGGCGTGGCCCTGGCGGGCGTCGGTGCGTTCGTAGGGTTGGGCGTGGAGGGAGTGGGAGCGCTCCAGGCGCATGGCTTCGTTGACGAGCAGGCGGATGCCCTCGGCGAAGCCTTCGAGGCCGTCGCGGGTGAAGAGTTGCAGGACGGTGTTCAAGAGTTCAGACTCGGTTTGGTGGGCCATGATGGTTTTGGTGTTGGTTGTGTTTGATGACACCCCAACAGGGAACCAGTGTGGCCCGCCCTCGACCAGTTTTTCGCGGCTTCGTGCCGCTTGAGGACGCCATCGGTTGCCAAGCGATCCAGACCGAGCAACTCTGACAACTGCCGGTGATTGAGCTTGTGCTCACGGAAGAGTTTTACTGCCAGGGCTTCCTTGGCTTCCGCCGCGACGTCAGCCCCGGAAGACTGCAATTGCTTCATCAGTTCGTTTGGTAAATCAAAGCTGACTGCCGCCATGACCGAGCTATAGCCCACATCGGCGCTGCAACGCAACGCGATGTTGGATCGCAATCTTGATATGTCCGTGGTGTTGACGAAAGCACCGGAAAAGCGACGTCCGAGATCCCCGAGGCCAAAACCAGTGACCGCTTTGGATTCAACCTAGACTTCAAATCCCCGGCACCGTCGTTTCCGGGCGAGCCTTTGGTCCGGTCAGCAGCAGCACTCCGAGAATAGTGACCGCAAGTGCGCCCAACGTCAGGCTCCAGGGAACGGACTGCACGTCCGCCACCTTTCCGGCGCTGCTCCACATCACCGTGGCAACCACACCGTTGTTCAGCGCGTGAATGAGGATGCTGCAATACAGTGAACTACTCTTCCACACCGCGTAGCCCAGCAACAATCCGAGGACAAATGTCGGCAAGAGACGGTAGACGGAGCCGTGCAGCAGGCCGAAGAGCAACGCTGAAAGTCCGATGGCGGCCCACGGCCCCCAACGACGCAACCCGGACAGCATCAGACCGCGAAAGAAGGTTTCCTCGCACAACGCCGGCGTGAGTGCAATGAGGAGCAAGAGTTTCCATAGGGGTGCGGGCTGGTCGCCAAACTGCAACAATTCCTGCATCTCGCGCAGCATCGAATCCGGAGGCGGAGCCAGTCGGAGGACGAGCCCCGCGATTGCCACGGTGGCGCTCACGCCGATCAGCGCGGAACCCAGGAGGCTGCGCCAATGAGGTCGGTTCAGTGAGAATGTTTGCCTCAGAGGAAACTTCCGCGCCAGAGCCAAAGCCAATGCTGGTAGGAACAGCAATCCGAATTGCGTCACGAGCAGCGTGAGCATCAGACCGTGTGGCGCCAACGAAAGACTCAGGTAGAAAAGTCCGACCACGACCACTGCGTACGAGGTCAGGACCAATCCCGGCGTTGGGACAGTGTTGCGTCGTCCGTCCCCCAGCACCAGCCAGCGCCAGGAGAACGAGCCACCCAACAGGTTTTGCTCGTGGCGGAACACGCGCGCCGCCAAGCCGAGAGCCAACCCGGCGTAAGCCAGTGAGGTCAACAGCGTGACGAAAATCAAAGGCGTCGAAACCTCACCCGTCATCAAAGTACGTATGAGCAAAGACACATTCACCAGCGGCACGCAGCAGGTCCAGGCGTCGAGTTCAATGCCCGGCAACAATGTGGCCCCCACCAGCAGCATCACCACCAATGCCATCCCGGAAAGAAAATTGCCGGCATCTTTGACATCCCGGGCCAGCACCGCCACGGCCAGGAACAATGCCGCAATGGTCCAGGTGGCGGGCAGCAACAGGCCCAGTGTCGCGGCCAGCGTTCCCCACTGAATCACGTCCGCATGCAGCGCTGCCGCTACCCGGCCGATTGTGAGGCCGATTCCGACCATGTTCGCCAACGCTGAAATCAGGCTGATGGTCCAGATCGCAAGGAATTTTCCGCCCACGATCTCCAGTGAATGAACCGGGGCGCAGAGGAGGGTTTGCATCGTGGCCCGGTCCTTTTCCCCGGCGGTCATGTCCACCGCCGCGACCAGTGCTCCGACCACCGATAGCATGATGAGCATCAGTGGCAGGACGTGGCCCAACAAATCGGACACTTTCCGTCGGACGGGCGCAACATCGCCATCGCGGACATCCAACGCCCGCACGAAGCCTGCTGGCAAACCGCGGTCCCGTTGCCGGTCTTGTCGGAGTTGTTCACGGAACCGACCGAGTTGTCCGGACAGGTGGGACCATGCCTGAGCCGACTGCGGGATCACGGAGACGTAATAGACGGATACCTCGCCACAATCATGCCGCTTCAGGGCGTCGTCGAAGCCGGGCCAGACGATCAACACGGCATCCGCTTGCCGGGAGGTTACAACGGCACGGGCGGCTGGTAGCACCGCACCCTCAGACTCCGCCTCAGTTGCAAAAGATTGAGCACCCAAGCCTCGTGCTGGATTGGGCTGAGCCGGCGGCAGATTGGTTCGCGCTGGTGGTTGCAGCCGGCCGGCTTCTAATTCGCTTCTCAACTCGCCAGGTATTCCAAGCCACGGCGCCAAGTTCAGCCGGTTGTTTGTGGGAGTCAGCCAATCGACCAAGGGTTTTGCTCCAACCGTCCAGACCGCAATCTTGAACACCCGCCGATCTTCCACAGCGGCTTGGTGATTTGTCACCTGCAAGGTGGAGAACATCGCCAACGGGTAGATCAGCAGCGGCAGTCCGATCAGCACGAGGAGCGTAACGCGGTCGCGCAGGGCTTCGGTCAGTTCCTTGCGAAAAATTGTCCAGAGGATGTGTGGACGCATGCGTCACCCTTTATGCGAAGCGCTGTTGGATAGCTTCCGGCCAGCGTTCCGCAAGAATGCGTCTGTAAGGTTGGCGCATTCAGCACGAGTGAGGATTTCAGCCAGAGTGCCCTGATGCGTGATGCCTCCATCGTGCAAGAGGTAGATCCGATCACAGAGATACTCTGCCTCGCTCATGATATGGGTCGAGAGCAACACGGCCTTGCCGGCAGCACGGGCGCGTCGGGCGGCGTCGATGATGAACTGACCGCTGATTACGTCGAGCGCAGCGGTGGGTTCGTCGAGCATCAGCACATCGGGCTGATGAAGGAAGGCGCGGGCGACGTTCGCGCGCTGTTTCTGTCCGGTGGACAAAGTCCGGCAGGGGCGGTCTGCAAAACTGGTCAATTCCAACTCCGCGACCAATTGTGCGATCCGGTCGTTAATCGCGCTTTCAGCCATGCTGTAGAGGCGCCCGAAATAGCGCAGCACCTCGCGCGGGGTGAGCCGGTGGTAAAGTTGCGTATCGCCGGAGAGAAAACCAATGCGCTGCCTGGCTTCAAGGGGATGAGCATGCAGGTCCATCCCGTTGATCAATGCCCGGCCGGCGGTGGGGGTGAGAATGCCCGCAAGCATCCGGAGCATGGTGGTCTTGCCCGAGCCATTTGGGCCGAGCAATCCGACGATTTCACCGGCTCGCACCTCAAGACTGACGCCATTCACGGCGGTCACCGCGTCGAACTGCTTGACCAACCTTTCAGCAGCGAGTGCGGCGTTCACTGGAGTTTCCTTTGCAAAGGTTTACCCGTTTTCGAGTTGGTGTCATCATGGTGAACTTCAAGTACGATCCGTTTACTGAGATAGTGACAGTTGGACTTCCTCAAGCTCCCGTTTTTTATGGCAAGTTTTCCATGTGATGATCGGCGGTCATCATTTTCCGCTACCTTCCGGCAGGCGTATGAGCTGGCCCGATTGGCGAAGGCCCTCGTAGTAGGCGCAGACCTGTTCGGCCAGGTAGGCCGCGCGCGACAAGAGGCCCATCTCGATGTTTCGCTGCTGGGCGGCCTCCGTGAAATTGGCGGAAGTTAGGAACAGTTTTGTTCGATCGACGACCACAACCTTGGCGTGGAGGCTGGCTCGGGTGTGGGCGTCGGAGCTCAGCGCCCGAGGATCGAAATAGACTTCGGGAAAGGGTTGCCATGGCCAATGGCGCTTACGGAAATCCTCGGCATACCGGAGAATGATGTCTTCAGGCATCGTGGTGTCTCCCGGCTTACGGGGAACATCCACATGAAAGAGGATGCGCAACTGCGGCCGCAATTTCTTCTGCTCAGACAGGCGTTCAAAAAGCAGCTTGCCGTTGTGAAAGGCGTAGCCAGCCAGGACAATCTCATGCTCTGCCTCTTGGAACAGCGACTGAACAACCGCATACGTGTCGGCGGTGGGAACACCGGGAACGTCAGGGCCGGAAACCACCAGATCCGGAACCAGCGTCCGGTCACGATAACGACCAGCGACGACTGCGCGAAGCAGTCGCGCGATTTGGATCGGGGTGAACGCAGCTTCCTCCAGTTTGCTTAACCATGCGGAAACCGCTGTCCCATTTTCGCCCGCGAGCGAGGCAAAAGCCGATTCAGGCGAACCGCCGCT
>Ga0163144_10025730_pt1 | contig 11478 bp, 10 predicted proteins | sample OliLak19BULKMAT1_FD_123175 | JGI IMG/M metagenome (GOLD analysis project Ga0163144, IMG submission 123175) | Freshwater microbial mat bacterial communities from Lake Vanda, McMurdo Dry Valleys, Antarctica - Oligotrophic Lake LV.19.BULKMAT1 | ecosystem: Environmental > Aquatic > Freshwater >... | reverse complement strand
CGCTATCAGCTTGGGAGACGGAACTCTGGGGAATCCTCCATTTCAAGTCCCGCGCTTCAACCGTCTCGCTAACAGGCCATATTTCGGCGCGAACAGCAGCGAGAGAACGAATACCAGTGCCTGCATCAGCACGATGCAGCCGCCTGGATCGGCATCAATGTGATAGCTGATGAAAATCCCGGTCACGGTGGCACCGACCGCCGCGACCACGGCGATCGCGAGCATCCGGTCAAACCGGTCCGTCCACAAATGGGCGATGCTGCCCGGAGTCACCAGCATCGCGACAACCAGGATGATCCCCACCGCTTGAAGTGAAACCACGATGGCCAGTGAAAGCAGCGATAACAGCAGATAGTTCAGGAACCGGTCCGGCAGCGCCAACACCCGTGCTTGGCCGGGATCGAAGCAGATAAGTAACAGATCCCGGCGCAGGACCAGCGTCACGACAAACACGATGCCGCCCATCACCAGCGTTTGCATGACTTGTGCGGGGGTGATGCCGAGGATGTTCCCCACCAGGATGTGGTCCAGATGCATGTCCGATGCGGTGCGGCTGAAAAGGACCAGTCCGAATGCGAACATGCCGGTGAACACCACGCCCATCACTGTATCCTCCTTGATCCTGCTATTATCCTTGATGAAACCGGTGCCGACCGCGCAGAACAATCCTGCCGCGAACGCGCCGATCGCCAGGGGAATGCCAACGATGTAGGCGATGACGATTCCGGGAAGCACCGCATGCGAAATCGCATCTCCCATCAGCGACCAGCCCTTGAGAATGAGGAAACAGGATAGCACCGCGCACATCGCCGCGACGACGGTTCCCACGAGCATGGCCTCGCGCATGAAGTCATAGAGGAACGGTTCGAAGAAGGCGTTCATGGCTTGGTGGCGCTCAGGCGGATCTGACGTTTTGCGGCGAGGATCCCGTGTTTCGGAGCGAAGGTGAACACTGCCAGAAAAACGAGGGTCTGGAGTGTGACGATGCAACCACCCGTCGCACCATTGAAGAAATAACTCGCGTAGGCACCGGCCAGCGAGGTGAACACTCCCATGCCGGAGGACAACCAAAGCATCCGGCCGAAGCGGTCCGTTAGCAGATAGGCAGTTGCTCCGGGTGTCACCAGCATGGCCACCACCAGGCAGGCCCCCACCGCTTGCAAGGCGGCCACGGCGGTGGCAGCAAGCAAGGATAGCAGTATGATGTTGAGCCGTCCGACCGGCATGCCCAAGGCGCGGGCTTGGTTCGGGTCAAAGCAGAAAAGCATCAGATCCCTCCATTTCAATCCCAACACGATCAATGTGATCACGCTGATGATGACCACCTGCACGATATCCGGGTCCGCGATGCCGAGGATATTTCCTAACAATATCACCTTGAGGTCCACGCTTGCGGGAAACAAAGAGATCAGAACCAACCCGAAGGCAAAGTATGAGGTAAATACGATGCCGATTGTTGCATCCTCACGGATGCGTGTTTTCGCCTTGATGAATGCCATGGTCGCGGCGGCAAGCAACCCGGCAACAAAGGCACCCAGAACCATGGGCAAGCCTAGGATGAAAGTGGTTGTCGCGCCTCTGGTAGATTCGCGCAGTAACTCATGGGTGAGAGGAATCCCGACGATGTAGCCAATCGCCACCCCTGGAACCACCGCGTGCGACAGCGCGTCGCCCATCAGCGACCAGCCCTTGAGCGTGACGAAGGATGATAGAAAACCACAGGTGCCGCCGATCAACGCGCTGACCCAGATGGCCCGCAGCATGTAGTCGTATTGGAAGGGGGTTAGAAGGTCGGAAATCACATTGAGGAGGGTCGATAGTTGGATTTCGCTACGGCGACGGGGCTTGGGGAATGAAGATGAGTCGCGGCGACCGGTGATCGCCGCCACGTGCTTCTTCCGACCGCATCGCGGTCACGGATGGTAGCCGTGGGCTTCAGCCCACGGTCAGGCGCGGGAAGAATCTTGTGTCGCATCGCGACACCGGACCCTGGCCACGGATGAGCGGCATTGCGGCGAGACGCCGCAATGCCGTTTGGGGATTGTGTCGCATCGCGAAACCGGAATAGCATAACCACACCATGGCTAACACCTACACTGCAATTCATGTGCATCTGGTCTTCTCGACGAAGAATCGCGAACGCTGGATCACGCCGGAAATCGAAGATGCCGTCTGGAGTTATCTTGGCGGGATTTGCCGGACCCACGGGATCAAGGCGTTGCACATCGGCGGGGTGGAGGATCATGTGCATCTTCTTGTCGGGCTGCCGCCGACCGTGGCACTCAGCGAATGCATGCGGCGGCTGAAGGGCGAGTCTTCCAAATGGATCTCGGAGAAGTGGCCGACGATGAGGGGATTTTCGTGGCAGGATGGATATGGGGCGTTTTCCATCGGAAAATCGCAGGTGTCGGACACGATCCGATACATTGGTCGCCAAAGGGAGCATCACAAGGTGACCACGTTTGAGGAAGAATTCCGGAAGTTTGTGGTGATGCATGATCTTCCGGTGGATGAGCGCTATTTGCTGGGGTGAGCGCTGGGGCGGGGGTCCGTTGTCGCTACGCGACAGAAGTCTCTTCTTCCGCCGGACCGTGGGCTGAAGCCCACGGCTACCGTCCGGGACCGCGATGCGGTCAAGAAATGGAGCAACCGCGATGCGGTCGGAAGATTGGGGTCGGCGACCGGTGATCGCCGCCACGGTGAAATTCTCAGTCATGCTCCTTGGATCGTTCCCTCAAGAGTTCCTCGTGTTCCTGGCGGTCCTTGTATTCGAGGTGGCCGTCCTTGCCGAAGATCAGCGGACGCTCGTCGTCGGTTAGGACGCGGATGGTCCGGCCGTCGTGGTCCTGGATGGTGGATTGATCGAACTGGAACTGCCGCAGCACTCCACCGAACGCGGCGGATAGATTCTTCTCGGTGAACACCTCGGACGTGGGGCCATAGGCGAGGACGGTGCGGTTGATGAGCACCACCTGGTCGCAGAATTCCGGGACACTGCCGAGATTGTGGGTGGAAACGAGGATGATGCAGCCTTCCTTCCGCAGGTCGCGGAGAAGCGAGATGATCTCTTCCTCGGTTTTCACATCGACTCCGGTGAATGGCTCGTCCAGCAGAATGACCCTCCCGCCTTGGGCAAGGGCGCGGGCGAGGAAGACGCGCTTTTTCTGGCCGCCGCTGAGTTCTCCGATCTGCCGGTCCTTGAACTCCCACATCGAGACGCGGCGGAGGCTTTCCTCGACTTTCTGCTTGTCCACGGCACGCGGCATGCGGAGGAAATTCATCGCGCCGTAGCGACCCATCATCGCCACATCCCAGACGCTGACGGGAAATTCCCAGTCCACATCCTCCGCCTGCGGCACGTAGGCGACCTGATGCTGCTTGAGCACCTCGCGCACCGGCAGGCTGTTGATCCTCACGCTTCCCGCGGTGGGCATGACGAAGCCCATGATGCTCTTGAAGAGCGTGGATTTCCCGCTGCCGTTCACTCCCACGAGCGCACAGATGGTGCCGCTGGCGAGGTGGAATGTCGCATCGTGAAGCGCGAGGTGACCGTTCGGATAGGACACCGAGACCCCTTCGACATCGAGACGCGGATTGCTATCGGATTGATTCATGGTGATGAGACGAGTCCCTTGACGATGGTGTCGGCGTTGGTTTCCAACAGTTTCAAATAGGTCGGTGCGGGGCCGCTGGCATCGGTGAGCGAGTCCACGTATAGCACGCCGCCGTAACGGGCACCGGTTTCCTGCGCGACTTGCCTGGCGGGCTTGTCGCTGACGGTGCTTTCGGAGAAAACAACGGGGATCTTGTTTTCGCGCACGCGGTCGATGACATGTCTAACTTGTTGGGGCGTGCCCTGGGCGTCGGCATTGATCGGCCAGAGGAAGAGCTGGCGGAGTCCGTAGTTTTCGCAGAGATAGGAGAACGCGCCTTCGCTGGTGACGAGCCAGCGCTGCGACTCCGGGATGGCTGCGAGCTTTTCCCTAACCGGCTCATCGAGCGCCTTGATTTTCGCGGTGTAGGCGGCGGCATTCGCATTGAAGACAGACTCGTTGGCGGGATCCATTTTCACCAGCGCGCGGCGGATGTTCTCGACATAAATCACGGCATTGGCCGGCGACATCCAGGCGTGGGGATTCGGCTTGCCGGTGTAAGGGCCCTCGGTAATTCCCATGGGCGTCACGCCTTCGGTTAGGACGGCGCTGGGCACGTCCTTGACGTTGGTGAAGAACTTTTCGAACCAGAGTTCGAGGTTCATGCCATTCCACAGGACCAGGTCCGCCGACTGGGCCTTGACGATGTCCTTGGGAGTCGGGCTGTAGCCGTGGATTTCCGCGCCCGGCTTGGTGATGGATTCCACCTCCGCGGCATCGCCGGCGACCTCCCGCGCCATGTCGGCGATGATGGTGAAACTGGTGACGACTTTCTTTTTCCCGGAGTCCGGCTTTTTGTCTCCGCCGCAGCCGATGGCACAGGCGGCAAGCAGTCCGGTGGTGAGGAGCAGGAGTCCGCGACGGCGCTTGGGGCGGAGATCCCGGAGTGGTGTGTTCATGGCGCTTTTCTCAGTGAGTTTCATGTTTTGTTCAATGTAGAATTTTAGGGGAGGCTAAGTTTTTGATCAGAACTTGGTGCTGATGCCGATGAAAGGGGAGAAGTCGGCAGAAGCGTCGGTGAGGCCGACACGGATGCCGCCATCCAGTTGAGTGAGCGGGTTGATGGCCCAGGTAAAACCGGTATTGAAATACGCTTCCCAATCCGAACTGGAACCGGTGTCGAGGATGCTGACAAGTTCGACGAAGAATCCGGTGGTTTCCGTGATGGCATGACTGGCGGTGGCCGACGCAAGAAAAGCGAAGTCATACGAGTCGTCCTCGCTGGTGACAAGGTCTCCCTCCGCCTGGACTCCGAACGCCCAGTCGCCCGGTCCCGAGAACGCGAACGGGACGATGACTCCGCCCTCGAATTTCCCGCTTCCAAGGTCTCCGTTGGCGGTTGGAATCTGGACGAACGGCATGACGGCCAAGGCGGTGTCGCCCCCGTCGTTGCCCCAGATGTTGTGCTTCAGGCGGAGCTGCACGTTATCGAAACCCTCGTCGCCTCCCCGGACGTGGCGGAAGAGTGGCAAGACGAGCTGGAGGTCATTGCAGGCGTCGAGTCCGATCTTGGCGTTGAGTTCCCCGAGAGCGTATTCGCGGTCGCCGCCATCGCGGGTCCAGTTGGCGATTTCCATCTCGAACTGGAAATGGCCGGCATCCACGGTGAACGGGCTTTCGGTGGTATCGGGGCGGTCGGTGCTGAGTTCCCGGAGATCGGCGGCATTTCCCACGAGGGTGAGCGAGGCGAGGGCCGGCAAGACGGACGATTTGGCTTGAACGAGTGCGAATGGATTCATCGGCGCAAAAATTAGCCAAGACTAAGTTTAATTGCCAAGACTAATTTCAAGTGCGGAACTTTACCAACTGTAGGGATGGCAAAAGTCCGGGAAAAGGATCCCGGTCCGACTCACTCGTCAAGGATTTCCAGCCGCCCGGGACGCCGCAGGCGCATTTCCTCCTCACTCGACTCGAGATCGAGGCTATCGAGGACATTCGTGCGGCGGCGGATCAGGCCCGGATCCGCGGAGGTCGCCGCGAAGCTCGGAATTTCGGTATGGTACGGGTCATCGCCGAGAAGCACCGGCTCCTGAGGGCGGATGGGCACGGCACTGAGCGCGGGAAGATTCAGCAGCGCCATGTCGGCTGAAGATCCATCGCCAATGGAACCCACCCCGGAGTGGATGCTGCAGAAGGGAAGGTTGTCGGTTCCCTTGCGGAAATACTCGGGCTTGGCCGTGGAAATGGAGCGGACGGTGCCGCTATCGATGTCCTCGACGTGCTCCTGACAGAACTGGGTCGCCTTCTGCCCGGATGTTTCGCAGATGGAAATATTGACCACGCTGTCGGGAGGACCGAGCGGATCTCCACCGAAGGAAGGTGCGGCGGCATTCATCGCGGCTTGCCACACTGGCATCGCGAGATCCCGGCTGAAGGCTCCCGGATAGATCGGGTCGCCATTTCCGGCTAGGAATCCGGTCCAGACGCCACAGGTGATCCGCTTGTTGTAGCCGATGAACCAGGTATCCGCGAAGTCATGGGAAGTGCCGCCCTTGCCCGCGCCGTAAAATGGCTTTTCCAGCAGGCCTTCGAAGACGCCGCTTGAACTTCCGCGGAACATCGAGCCGGCCATCATGCTGTGGATTTGCCAGGCGGTCGCATCATCGACGATCTCCAGTCTGGAGATCGGCTTCCGCTGGCGGCGGTAAACCAGCCTGCCGGACGAATCCTCGATCCGGTCCAGATACGACAGAGATTCAGGGCCGGACATGCCGCCGAGCGGAAAAACGGACATTCCCAAGACCGCCTGCTTCATCGAAACCTCCTCGAACCCGACGGCGAGCCGCGGCAGAAGTTCGACATTTTTCATGGGCAGGCCGAAGGCGACGGCGGTATCCACGACCTTTTGCAATCCCGTCTGGCTGGCAAAGCGCACGGTCGCGGCGATCTTGGAATGCTCCAATGCCTCACGGGCGGTGATGCCTTTCATTTCATAGCCCGGCGACGGAACCTCCATGCCCCACTCTCCGAGAATGCCTTCCCGCCCGCCGATCATGACGGAGCGGTTGTCCATCGGTTCGTCCTCGACGAGGGTTGCCGGAGTGAGTCCCTCGCTCAACCCCGCCGCATAGATATAGGGAAAAAACGCGGTGCCGAGCGAGCGCTTGCCGAACTCGATGAAATCGTAGGGGACCTGCGCATAGTCGCGGCCACCGACGTGGGCCAGCACCTCGCCCGTTTCATGATTAATCATCAGCACGGCCCCTTGCAGGTATTCCGCAGGCTTGCCGCTGCCTTTTCGGTAGTCCTTGTGCTTGGGGTGCTGGTAGCTGGGATGGGTCTCCGCCTTGTCGAGACTTGCCAACAACGCATCCTCCGCGGCGTTCTGGGCCTCGGCGAGGATGGTCGTGCGGATCGTGAATTTCCCGGTGGCAAGCGCGTCCTCCCCGAGAGCGAGGCCCACCGCATCGGCGACGCGTTCATAGAGATGCGATGTCCCGCGGCGCAGCGGCTGCGGATCGAGCCCCAGCGGCAGCGCCTTGAGCCGCGCGAGTTCGGACTTGGAAATGAAACCTTCCTCACGCATCCGCCCGAGCACGTAGTTCCGGCCAGATAGATTGGATTCCGGATTGTTCAGCGGCGAGCGGCCGTTCGGGTTCTTGATCAGCGTGACCAGGGAAGCGCACTCCTGGGCAGATAGATCCGCAGGTTCCTTGCCGAAGTAGCCCAGCGATGCCGATCGGATGCCGTAGAAGCCACTGCCGAAATAGATACGGTTCAGATAGAACCCGAGAATTTCATTCTTGGAGTAGCGGTCCTCGATGCGCCTCGCGAGAAATGCTTCGACCATTTTCCGCTGGATGGTCGTTTCATTGCGCTTCACCGCTTCCTGCTTCAAGCCATAGGCATTCCGCGCCAGTTGCTGGGTGATCGTGCTGGCACCCTGGTTGCCACCCTTGGCGTTCAGGATACCCGCGCGGATCACCCCGATGTAGTCCACCCCATGGTGCGAGAAAAAGCGCGAGTCCTCCCCCGCCTGTAGCGCGTTGATGAAAACCTCCGGCACCCCTTCGATTGGAATCACACTGCGGTTCTGGACGAAGATCCGGCCGATTTCCTTGCCGTTGCGATCCAGGATGATGCTTGGTTCCTCAACGTCATTGATCCGCTCCAAATCATAGGTCGCGGCCCGCTCGCGATATTCCCGGGTGTAGCCCTCCACGAAGATCCAAGCGGTGCCACCGGCAAGCAACCCGAGGATCACCAATGTCAGCCAGAAACCTTTGCGCTTGAAGAACCAGCGACTGGGGTTCTTCTTCCGATTCGTTTGTTGAGTCCTAGCCATGCCTGATCCGAATTCCCCACCACCATCGCAAGCGGTCAGGACGGCGGGACGCTATCCGATCCCGCCCGTGCCCGCAACCCCTTCGTTGAAGGCGATCCTGCTGGAAAGGATCGCTCGGGAAGGCCCCCTCCCCTTCACCGAGTTCATGGCCACGGCCTTGTATCATCCGGAGTTGGGTTACTACGCCCGCGAGGGACGGCAGGTCGGGCGCGGTGGGGATTTTTTCACCAGCGTGAGCGTGGGCCCGCTTTTTGGAGAATTGCTGGCCCGGCGCTTTCTCAGGGAGTGGGAAACCCTCGGATCGCCCGGGCGCTGGAGAATCATCGAGTGCGGCGCACACGACGGAACCTTGGCCGCCGATATTCTCGGAGCCTTGTCCCGAACGTCACCGGATGCGTTTGGCGCATTGGAATACGCGATTCCCGAGCCCCTGCCGCGGCTTCAGGAAGCGCAGCGGAAAACATTGGCCGGGTTTCAGCAAAAAATGCGCTTCATCGGAGATGCCAGCGAGCTTTCCGGAGAGCCGCTGCCGGGAATCGCATTCGGCAACGAGCTGCTCGATGCCTTGCCGTTTCACATCATCGAGTCCCGGAACGATCACTGGTACGAATGCCATGTCGGCATTCAAAACGAGGAATTCACCTGGGAATCCCACCATGAAATCGATGACCCCGGCTTGCTTGAAGCGGTTGGGAAATTGGGAACCCGTTTCCCCGATGGCTACCGCGCCGAGATCCGCACGAACCTGCGGGATTTCCTCGAATCCCTGACGCGCTGCCTGACCTCGGGATTGCTCGTTTGGCTCGACTACGGATTTGCGAGGCCCGAACTCTATCACCCGGACCGCACGAAGGGCACCTTGCGGACGTTTTCCAAACATCGCGCCGCAGAGGATCCGCTGGCCGACATCGGGGAAATCGACATCACCGCCCACGTGGATTTCACCGCCGTCGCCGAGGCGGCCACCTCGCTCGGTGCGATGCCAGCCGAATTCAAAAACCAAGGCGCGTGGCTCACCGAAATCGCGCGGCCCTGGCTGCTTTCACAAGAAGGAAATCCCGACGCATCCCTGCTCCGCCAGTTCCAGACCCTCACCCACCCTGCGCACCTCGGAGCCAGTTTCCACGTCATTGAGCTCTATTGGAACCCCACCGCCCCTGCCCCGGATCCCGCCACTCTCGCACACCGGTTGTTCGATACCTGAACCGCTTCTCCCCGGTCTTGGATCAGCCCGTGCTGAGAGACACGGTGGACAAGGTCCGGCATTGCCCCAACGATAGGAACCGATCCAGATGACAATCACCGAGGAAAAAGCCGAACGGGAGTTGATGAGCGACGCGCTCGACATCCTCGAAAACTCCATCGAGACCCGCAGCACCGGGCAAGCCCTCGATGCCCTCAAGACCCTCGATTGGGAGGACCAGCGTTGGGCAATCTCCCGTCTTTCGATGCGGCAGCTCAAGCTGCTTACCGGCATTCTCGGCACCAGCGATGCCGCCAAACTCCTCAGCCACCTTGCCGAGGCCCAGGCCGTCGAAATCCTCGAAGAACTCCCGCGCCCGGAAGCCGCATCCATCGTCAACACCCTCCCCCGCGAACTCGCCGCCGCACTCCTGCGCGAGCTTCACGACGCAGACGCGGAGAAAATCCTCGCCAGCGTCACCGACCCCGGCGACCGCCGCGAAATCGAACGCCGCCTGGCCTATTCCGAAGGCTGCGCCGGCAGCCTCATGCGCGGCGGCCCCGTCACTTTTCCCGTCGCCGCCACCGTCGGAGAGGTCCTCGCGGATCTCGGGGAACGCGCCGAAGACTACTCGGACCGCGACGTGCAATACCTCTACGTCCTGGAAGAATCCGGCATCCTCGTCGGCGTCCTGCGCCTGCGCGACCTCGTGCTATCCCTCCGGTCCAAACCCGTGCGCGATCTGATGATCCCCGACCCGCTCACGGTGCTCGATACGATGGAACTCGAAGACCTCGCCGATCTCTTCCAACAGAAAAAATTCCTCGGTCTGCCGGTCGTCGATGCCGATGGCCGCCTGCTCGGCGTCGTCCCGCGCGATGCCGTCGCCCATGAAACCGCCGACGAGCATGCCGACATGTTCCTGCAAGCCAGCGGTATCGTCAACGGAGAGGAAATCCGCAGCATGCCACTGCTCGAGCGCTGCACCAAACGCCTCGCCTGGCTCGGCCCTAACATCGGCCTCAACCTCGTCGCCGCCAGCGTGATCGCCGCCAACGAAGCCACCCTGCGCGAAGTCATTGCCCTTGCCGTTTTCCTGCCCATCGTTTCCGACATGAGCGGCTGCTCGGGAAATCAGGCCGTCGCCGTCAGCATCCGCGAACTCACCCTCGGCATCCTCCGGCCTGCCGACTACTGGCGCGTCGTCATCAAGGAAGCCGCCATCGGTGTGATCAACGGATTCGTGCTCGGCTGCGTGTTAGGAATCATCGCCGTCCTCTGGAAAGGCAATATCGCCCTCGGCCTCGTCGTCGCCACCTCACTCATGCTCAACACCATTCTATCCGTGTTGTTAGGAGGCCTCGTCCCGCTGTTGCTCAAGCGCCTCAAGGTCGATCCCGCCCTTGCCAGCGGACCCATCCTCACCACCTGCACCGACATGTGCGGATTCTTCCTCGTGCTTACCCTCGCCTCCGCCACCCTCAGCAAGCTGGCCGGCGTATAACAGCCCCGCAAATTTGATTTCTGTAGCGCAATTTGATTTCTTGATCCCGCGCCGCCACCCGCTACCGTCCCCCCGAAAGCCGGGATGGCGGAATTGGTAGACGCGCTAGATTTAGGATCTAGTATCGCAAGGTGTGCAGGTTCGAGTCCTGTTCCCGGTACTTTCGAATCAAACCCAAAAATGACGCATAACATGCTTATTTTGTGTTGATTATAGCAGAAGAAAAGCTCCAGAGGATTTCTTCAAACTGCGTGAAATTGTCCTGAAATGCACCGAATTGCTGGTTCTATTGCAGGAACCGTTGCGGGAAGAATCCCATTGCTGGTTGTCACCATCCCCGCGCCCTGCCGCGCGCATCAACCGCTGTCATAAAATCGTGTGTGGGTATGCCTGAGATGGACTAAAGTGGGTCTTTGAGGTAATACCACTCCATGGACTGGCGGCATCAAGTGATCATTGCAAAGCTCGCTGAGGGGTGCTTGATGCGTGAAGCGGCTTCCGCTGCCGGAATCAGCCGCCAGGCACTCTTGAAGCGGATGAATGTCTCGCCCGAATTCAAGGATGCCGTCACGGCAGCGCGTGAGACAGGCAAGGAAGAACGGACATACAGAATGTGGCTTCGTCATCCATTCCGAGGAATGCGGCCGCCTACTGGCAAGGGCAACGGTGGGAACCCTCGCTTCACTTATGGCCGGAGGTGAGGACTCTCGCTCACAATGCATCCCCTCCAATGACGATGTGGATTTCACCCGAGTGGGAGGCGTCCACGTCCAGCTTCAGACCTCACTAAACGACCTCGTTTTCGCCGCAGGGGGGAGCAAGTTGATTTCCCCCAAATCCGGGAGGATCGGGG
>Ga0163144_10025729_pt1 | contig 11479 bp, 14 predicted proteins | sample OliLak19BULKMAT1_FD_123175 | JGI IMG/M metagenome (GOLD analysis project Ga0163144, IMG submission 123175) | Freshwater microbial mat bacterial communities from Lake Vanda, McMurdo Dry Valleys, Antarctica - Oligotrophic Lake LV.19.BULKMAT1 | ecosystem: Environmental > Aquatic > Freshwater >... | reverse complement strand
TAGTTGAATTGTATTCTCCTCTGGCGAAATTCGCAAATTGAACGGGAGATATCTTCAACGCCGATTAGAACCACTGTATTAACGCGACTTGAGCGCTGCTCTTGTTGGCTGGGTCTCTGGGATTCGAACGTAATTAGAGCTAGCTCAAGTTACATACTACACCACGCAATTAGAGCTAGCTCAAGTTGGCTGCCGATCAGGGACTCGAACCCCAATTAACCGCTCCAGAGGCGGTCGTCCTACCATTAGACGAATCGGCAATATATGTGAAAGTCCTAAAAGGGTAGCATTTTTCATAGGAAAAATAAAGATTCAATAAAAAAAAAGCCCCCCACAAGAGAGGCTTATTAGAAGCGGGGAACCACAATCAGTTCCCCGTTGATCAAACGCCAGCTTGCACCTGATCGTAGCTGAGGGAATGACTGAAAAACAAGCTGAATGTAGATAAGCTGAAGTGTATCGGACAGGAATCGCTTTTCGAATACTTCTTGCAATATCGAATGCTGACGACTGATATTGATCTCAGTGACGCAATCATTGTACCAGTTTCTCATGTACAGCTGAAATAATCCCTGATACTCGCTCTCTGCCAAGGACGCCGCCAGATGCGCTTGAAGAATCGCCCACGTAGCGCGTCCTAGCACAGAATATTTTTTAGGCGGGCTATCGAATACGGGATTAATCATTGGATCAGCCTCACGAAGTGCATCTCGTACGTCACGAGAAATTTTAAACCGAAGATCATTTTTCATATCACACTCCTTTCTTTCTTGAGTCTACCAGAATAAGTTTCACAATACAAAATCCCCGCTTGTGGCGGGAATTTTATTTACTTGATTGGATTTTTACCCTGAATGATTTTGATCAGAAACATAATGATCGCAATAACAAGCAGAACATGAATAAACCAGCCGATACTATATACTCCGATTACGCCGAGCAGCCATAAGACAATAAGGACAACTGCGATTGTGCTGAGCATGGTGTGTAATTACTTAATTGCCAATAAGCGCTTCTTCAGTAAGTATACTCCTATTCAAGAATTATTGTTTGGTCTCAAGTGCCTTGATTAGTTTCTTAAGTCCTTTTTCGTCGTTGACCGATATCCACTGACCCTCAGGAATCATGTGTGCTGACAGCTTTAATTCGCTGATTAAAATAGGAAAAAGCACTGCTTCAAAATCGGTCTTTTTCTGAAGATCAAAAAGTCTATCAAAGTAAGGTTGCAGGCCGGGTGAGAATACCGTCAGACCGATATGAGTAGGGATTGGAACGAGAGGATACATTTCTGAAGCGACAACGCGGTTATTTTCTAGCGTAAAACCAGTAAACTCGTGACGGACTCCCCCTACCATAACCGCAGTTGCTACCGCTGCGTTTTTTTCATTGCTAAAATGTGCCTCGAGCACTCCCTTGAGCATGTCGGCAGTATTACCAAGAAGCTGATCGTCGGGATTATGAACGATGAGATACGAATTATTGTCGAGTATACCTTGGTTAAATGCATACTTAACTGCACCACCACGTCCTACAGGCATATCAGGATCATGACTATAGGCAATTGAAACACCAAGACGTGATCCATCTCCAAGCAAATTTTTGACCGAATCTGCATTGTGATAGAGCAAAATAACAAAGTTTGAAAGTCCAGCAGTTTTATACGTGCGTATCGTACGCTCGATCATAGTATCGCCATTTGGAAGGATAAAGGCGGATTTCTGTACGTTCTGTGCGCCCGCAACATTACGAAAACGACTACTCTCCCCACCCGCAGTCAAAACGACGACAACATTGTCAGTAATATTCATGAGCGCTGATCGAGTGCTGCTTTGATAAATGCATTAAAAAGTGGATGCGGTGTAAGTGGTTGTGCTTTGAATTCAGGATGAAACTGTGTGCCGAGAAAAAATGGATGATCCTTTACGGGTAGCTCCGCAATTTCCATAAGAACACCGTCGGTGGATTTTCCTGAGAACAGAAGACCTGCTTCTTCGATTTTTTTGATATATTCAGGGTTTACTTCGTAACGATGTCGATGCCGCTCGCTAATCTCTTGCACCCCGTACGCTTTTGCAGCAATGGTGCCTTTTGTAAGACGAGCAGTTCGGGCACCAAGGCGCATAGATCCACCAAAGCGTTTCTTCTGAAGATTTATTTTCTGTTCAGGTAAAATATCAATAACAGGAAAAGAAGTTTTTGGATCAATTTCAGTGGTGTGTGCCCCGACGCATCCGGCCACGTTGCGCGCATATTCTACAACAGCGAGCTGCATACCATAACACAAGCCAAAATATGGTATCTTTTTTTCGCGACAATATTTGATCACTGAAATTTTACCTTCGATGCCGCTTGAGCCGAATCCTCCAGGAACAATAACACCATCGTATTTTGAAAGCTCTTTGACTTTTTTTGGATTAGACTCAAATTCTTTTGAATTGAGCCACGAGAGAATAGGTTTTGCCCCTTGCGCATATGCTGAGAATTTTATAGCTTCGATAACCGAAATATACGAATCAGATAAGACGAATTCTCCCGTATCAAAATACTTTCCAGCTATTGCAATATTGACCTCTTTTTTAGGAGATTTCATAGTGCGAACAAATCGTTGCCACGCACGCACACCTTGTGCATTTTGCTTTGGCTTTAAACCGAGCCGAGTAAGAATGTAATCACCTATTTTATCTTTTTCAAAATTCAAGGGAACTTCATAAATACTTTCAATGTCCGGGGCAGATATTACCCCTGCTTCGGGGATATTACATGAAATGGCAATTTTCTGTTTACGTTTATAATCGAGCGGAAGCTCTGCGCGAGCGATTACCATATCTGGTTGTATGCCGTAACTATTGAGCTGCCTAACAGCATTTTGGGTCGGACGAGTTTTCATTTCTCCAATCTTTCCTGGGATCGGTACATAGCTCACCAGTATAAAAAGTACGTCATTGGGATGTTTGAGACGAATAACACGCGCAGCTTCAATAAAAAGAGCATTCTGATAATCACCAACTGTGCCACCCACCTCAACAAGGCAGATTTCAGTTTCTTTGGTAAGACGTTCAATACGTCCTACAATTTCATCTCTAATATCAGGAATCGCTTCGACGCATTTTCCACCGTATCCGAGATTGCGTTCTTTGTCGATAACGTGCTTATATATCATACCGCTCGTCATGTATTCAGATTCAGTAAGATTGAGACCAAGAAAGCGCTCATAGTTGCCCATATCTTGATCGGTTTCAAGACCCGAATCAAGCACATATGTCTCACCGTGCTCGGTTGGATTCATCGTACCCGCATCGACATTTAAATAAGGATCAATTTTAATCGGCCTAACATCGTAACCCTTACCCTTGAGAATAAGTCCGATGGAAGACGTGGCGATTCCTTTACCGACTCCTGACATCACCCCTCCGAAGACAAAAATATATTTTGGGTGATTTTTTTTCATGAGAATTAATTAGTAAGGTATTTGCGAACTGCTAGGTAGCTTGACAGTGCTCCGACGAAAATTCCAGAAAGCATAATGATGCTGAAAATCTGAGTAAAATTAGCAATATAATACGAATATAGATTTACTCCAGCAAAGAAATTTTCAGTAAGTTTCCCTATCCAGTACGTTAAGGGATAAAATACACCAACAGTTAAAAGTCCAGCGAATAGTCCGTAAAGCATTCCAACAACTACGAAGGGTCCTCTAATATAAATATTGCTTGCACCTACAAGACGCATGACGGAAATTTCTTCACGAGATACGTAGATAGCTAAACGTATCGTATTGAAGGTAATAACAATCGACAAGCCAATCATGACACAGGTAAATATAAGTCCCAGACGCTCTCCTGCCCTGATAAAGCGAGTGAGTTTATCGATTGCTGCTTTTGTATCAGTGTAGTTTATTTTATCAATAATACTTATTCCCTCTTTAGATACAAATGACTGATCTTTTAAATAATTAAAAATAGATTCATACTGATCAGGATCTTTTGCTTTAAGATTAAGTATTGCACCAAGAGGATTGTCACCAATCTCATCGAGTGATTGGAGAATAGTGCTGTCATTTTGATGTCTATCCTTAAATGCTACAAGCACCTGTTCCTTTGAACTGTAATTAACTTGTGCCACCTCAGGAAGCTTACTAATACTTTCTTTTGCAGCAAGTATGTCTGACTCCTGAGCGGTTGATGCGAAATATATATTAATATCGACTTTGTCTTTGATCTGTTCAAGAGCTACATTGAGGATGACGCTTGAAAACATTAGTGACCCGATAACAAACAAAGTAACAAACATTACTAAAATAGACGAAAGGGATACAAAACTGCTTCTCCAAAATTGGATGAAGCCCGAACGAATAATGCGTTTAATGGTTGTCCAGAACATATATTATTTATAGCACATATCTGCCTTCCTGATCATCACGAATTACACGTCCTCGTTCCATCGTAAGCACTCTTCTTCCAAGATTGTCGATGACACCTTTATTATGTGTTGTAAGTACGATCGTTGTACCCAAATCATTGATTTTCTTAAAAATCTGAACTACTTCATACGTACTGATTGGATCAAGATTTCCTGTTGGTTCGTCGGCAATGATAAGATCGGGTTGATTGACGATAGCACGGGCAATTGCTACACGCTGTCGTTCTCCCCCAGAAAGCTGACTGGGGAAATTGTGTGATTTGTTTCCCAAATCGACAAGTTGGAGGACATGCGGTACATCTGCCGCTATTTCTTCATCGGTTCGTCCTGCCACTTCCATAGCAAATGCAATATTTTCATATGCGGTTTTATTTGGAAGTAATCTAAAGTCTTGAAACACTACTCCTATTTTTCTACGCAGGGTATTTATATCTTTTCGACGAAGCTTGTTAACGTTTGCCGAATGAAAAAAAACACCCCCCGACGTCGGTCGATCTTCAGCAAGTATCATCTTGAGAAGTGTTGTCTTCCCCGCACCAGAATGACCGACGACTGATACAAACTCTTTAGGACTTATGGAAAAACTGACGTCATCAAGTGCCACTGAATTGGCACCATAGATTTTTGAAACTTTATCAAAATGAATCATTGATAGTATTTTACCTTAGTACTCATTTCAATACCACCCCCAACCTAAACTAAAGACTCTTCTCTGCCTCGATAAACTCATCTAAATCACCATTTAATACCTTTTCCACATCACGAATTTCGACATCCGTTCGGTGATCCTTAACCATTTTGTATGGATGTAACACATATGATCTGATTTGATTTCCCCACTCGATATCAGTCGTTTTACTGATTTGCATTCCTTTTTCCTTTGCTTTTTCTTGCTCTTGCTGTCTTTTAAATAATTTTGCCTTTAGGATTTCTATGGCCTTTTCTTTATTTTGAGCTTGAGAACGTTCAGATGTGACGTGCACTGCCATATTGGTTGGTATGTGGACCACACGAACCGCAGTTTCTCTTTTGTTTACGTTTTGTCCGCCAGGGCCACCGGCTTTAGAAAGCTCAAATCTCATCTCACCCACCGGCACATCAATAGAAATCGATTTGTGGAATTTGGGTATGACTTCAACCATTGAAAAAGAAGTGTGCCGCATGCCTTTTGAATTAAAAGGAGACACGCGCACCAATCTATGCACACCCGATTCATTTTTAAGCATGCCATATGCGTTTTTACCTTCTACTTCAAAACTTATATTTCTGTATCCACCGTGATCATTGCTATTTTCGTGAATAATCGTCGCGCTCCAATTCTTGTTATTAATATATTTTCGATACATGTCAAAAAGCATTGCGGAAAAATCTTCTGCATCATCGCCTCCGGCACCGGAGAAAATAGTAATTACTGCCCCACCCTTGTCATAAAGACCGACGCCGTCTTTTTTTGCCTTAAGATCTGCTATTTCTTTGATAACTGCGTGGGCTTTGGTTTTATCGAGCCAAAAATCACCCTCAAGCATACCCGCTTCCAGTTCAGCGATTTTTTTATCTATATCTTCCATGCTTACTTGTAGACACGATTTATATACTCACGCATTGCTTGGACGTCTTGGGCAGGATTCTCTGTGTCAAAACTTATAAACACTATATCTCTCACAACACCTTTGAATACAAACTGATATACCGCAACCACTGCTTGTGTAGTACTAGATCCATTTGTATCCATACGAACAAAGAAACTTCCCTGATATCCTTCTGTCTGCATAAACGGATCACTTACTTTTAAATCACTAAAACGAATGGGGCCATAGACCATAGCACCTGTTGGATTTGCAGACATGTCCAAAATAAACTTACGATACTGCTTAATCGACTTAACAAGCTGGAACAAATCCTTTGCGGTAGTAATGTTTGTTGTAGTTGCTCCGGTCGGTTCGGTGATTACTGTATTTTTCATACCAAGCGATTGCACTTTTTCATTCATAAGAGATATAAATCGGGTGCGACCCAAAGGACGAGATAAGGTCTCAGCGGCTTCATTTGAATGTTCAAGAATCATGGGAAAAATCAATTCATAGGGAGTATACTTTTGTTTTGCCTTAAGTCGAGGAATATTTGTGGAAACAAGCATATCGTCAGTAACAGTGATCGGAATGTTGTAATTCATGTATTCTGAAACAACAAATGCATTGACGAGTTTCGTAAAATCAGCCAACGGATACAATGCGTCTTGATTTTTTTCCAGAAAAACAAAGTTGTTAGATAAGTCTGCTGCAAGATACGTCTTACCAGATAATTCAGGGATATTAACGTCATAACTAAAAACTGTATCGGTAATATCTTGTTGGTGTACAAGAATAGGCATACCCGTTGTCACAAGATCATACACTTTTTTTGCATCATCATCGGTGAGACGAATACACCCACCAGAATAGCTACTAGTGACGGACTGACCATTTGATACATACGTCGGCCACCCATGAATGAAATAGTTACCCTGAAACGGAATATTCCATTTCATAGATACTGGTTCAAACGACGAACGATGTGCTTTTTCTTTAGTTTCTGCTTTGTAAAAACCTGAAGGGGTTTGGGACCAAGAGCCCACTTTACCCTTCGCTTTAATTTCTACCTGAGTAACAACTGCGCCCTGCTTATATACCCTAAGCTGCATACCAGAAAGATCTGCATCGATAAAGTCTGCACGGGCATCGATAAGCTGTTGCCGCACGTTTTTGTAATAATCAGGATTAGTAAGCGACGGAATCGAGCCATACTGAAAATCAACCACCTTACCTTGTTCATCACGCAGATGCACGACATATTCATTCATAATAGGTTTATGTGTAATCCACCACACCACTGCGAATACCCCAACACCAATTACCGAAAGAATAAAAATAAATATTATGATTTTTTTCATTGTGTGCATGAGCCACCTCGCAGGATCGAACTGCGGACCCCCGCTTTACGAAAGCGGTGCTCTACCAACTGAGCTAAGGTGGCAGTGGAGCCGTTGTCCGGGATTGAACCGGAGACCTCGTCATTACCAATGACGTGCTCTACCAACTGAGCTACAACGGCCTGAAGTCTTATCACGTGACGAAGGTAAATGTAGCCTATTTGAAACTTTTTTTCAAATATAAAAACACCTCCACGCACTGCGTGGAGGTGTTTAAATCTACAACTACATCATCTTTGCAGGCTCTTTCATTACAGCCCCTTTTACATGACATGTATCACACTTGCATCCCTTCTTAAAAAAGTGTTGGACCGCATACTTTCCTGCGCCAGTAAATACCAACCCCACCGACACAACAAGGAGTACCAGTTCAAATTCTGATTGGCTGTATTCAAATTTCTTTACCAACATAATTGCGAAAAACATCATGGTCGCAAATACAATACCAACAATACCTGTGAACGCACCAAGAATCATAAGGATACCACCGATGAATTCTGCATATGCCACAAAATATGCAAAGAATGGACTGAGGCCAAGCATCTTGAAAAATTCAATCGTGCCGAACATACCAGTAATTTTCGTGTATCCGTGATACGTAAAGACAACACCGATAATTACTCTGATAATAAGTAGTCCCGCATTTCTATTACATAGACACCACGCCTTACATGACTGCGTCATAAATATAAATTTATATTATTAATTATTGTAAGTATATCGCCTCTATAGTTTTTTTGAAATAGAAATAAAGGGTCTCTCTGTCTGCATTGTTAGTAAGAGTGTAATCAGCAAGAGCAACAACAGCGTTTATATTCTGAGCATTTGGATCTGGATTTACAGATTCTGCTTCATCACGACCTCTAAACTGCTCAAATGTCATTGCATTGTCGATATCAGCACGTTGTTTTGCCCATTCATACCTAAGTTCTAATGGTGCGGTAATTGCAATAATTGTTCCGCCGAGTTCTTTAAACGTTGTTGCTTCAGCAACCGCACGCAGACCACTCACAACGATATTATCTTTGCGCATTTCAATTGCCTTGCGCACAAGATAGCCTGCACCTTTTTCGGCACGAATTTGATTGCCTACATGACGACAATTGACACGGTCGGTACCACCGAGATTGTGTTCGAGGATATGCTGACGAATAAGATCACTGCTTGAGACGTGAACAAGGCCGTACTTTTGCACAGCATATTCTGCAAGGGTATCTTTTCCTACCCCTCCTGGCCCCACAAGCGCGATTTTCATACTGCGCGGTCGACCGGACTTGAACCGGCAGCCTTTCCCGTGACAGGGGAATGCTCTAACCAAATTGAGCTACGACCGCAGTGGAATGTAATGTACCAAAAAAAGGCTCGGATCGCAATTGTGCATCTTATATATACATAGAACCCCACACACATGAGTGCATGGGGTTCGTGGATTGAAAGGGGTGGTTGTTAAGGTAATTTCCTCAACACAACACCACCAATCGTGTTGCAGCGGGGGGGACAGTTACAACTGACATGCCCGTTTCGAAGGCCAGTTGTTTCGTCCTACGACGTGATATGGGCTCACCATTTGAATTGAGCCCATGAGATTCAAGAAGTCCATCCACGATTAAATTGTGGATTTCATCTTTCATCGTCTTACTGTGTCGTGGCAAACGCGTGCCACCCGCTCGACTGCCCTTGGTGCCATGCTTTTTGTGCACAGTCACCTCCAAGAAAAAGGAACTGAAGATGTGAGGAAGTACGATGATATCCATATCATCGTATACTTCCACTAACTCCAGTTATTGATTCTACGCCGATGTTTAGACATGTCAACAGAAGACCACTTGTTAGTTTTTAGCTCTCCATTCGTCTATTTTCTTGTGATCCCCTGAAATAAGAACCTTTGGAACCTTGTATTTTTTGCTTTTATATTCAAAAACATCTGGTCTTGTGTACACAGTACTACTTGCAATACGCGATTCTTCAAGAGAATTGATATCACCAAGGACACCTTCGATTTGTCTCGATATAGAGTCAATGAGAATCATAGCTCCGACTTCCCCACCCGTGAGTACATATGGGCCAACTGATATTTCTTCAGTTTTAAATACCCTATGAAGTCGAGCGTCAATCCCCTCATATCTACCACAGACAATAATCACATCAGTATATTTTTTTGCAGTTACTTTTGCATACTCAGTATCAAATTGTTTTCCGCGAGGGGCCAGAAAAATAATATGCACTTTTGCCTTTTTCTTTTTTGAAGCATTGGCTTTGGTAACTGCCTTTTGTATAGCCTTTATTACAGGAAGTGCTTGTATAACCATACCTGGACCGCCGCCATAGGGCTTACGATCAATCCGATCATGCACATTGTCAGCGTAATCACGTGGATTATAAAAAGAAACCTTAATTATCTTGTCTTCTATCGCACGTTTGATGATCGATTCTTTTGTATAGGAATCTACGGCGTCAGGAAAAAGAGAAATTATATGGTAGTGCAAGAGAGTTTAAAGTGCCAAATCAGCCATTGCTTCGTCTACTGTTTTCATTGCAGACTCTCTCTTTTCTCCTTCTGGTTCATTAATTTTTAGGTTAACCCGGGCACTGTTTTTCATACCTACCACACGTAGAAGTGTTCTGATAGCTTTTGCGGTGTTGCCTGCTCGACCAATAATCTTTCCCATATCTGCAGGATTTACCGTAAGAGTAAGCAATACTCCCATTTCATCAACCGTTCGCACGATAGCAACGTCGTTTGGATTATCTACAAGTGATTTTATAATGCTCTCAAGAAATTTCTGATCGGAATTGTCCATAGTCTTTGTGACTTAATCTGATAACTGAATTAAATTGTATCACGCAAGAGGCATACGACGCTACAAGAGTAGTTAGACCAATATTACGCAGCAACAACTTCAGTAGCAGCAGCGACAGGAGTAGCAGCGACAGTTTCTTCTTTCTTTATAGGTGTCTTTCTTGGAAGCACGTTGATCTTTTTACCAGTTATTATTTTCTTTGTAATAAGCATATTGTGAACAGTATCTGAAAGCTGTGCTCCCTTTGAAACCCAATGCTTTACTTTGTCTGCATGGATAATAGCAAGATCTTTGTGACGTGGGTCGTATGAACCAAGTATCTCAAGGTATTTACCACTCTTGGTACTGTTTTTAGAGTCAGTCAACACAAGGCGAAACGTAGGTTCGTGCTTGCGTCCAGTCCTCTGTAATCGAATCATTAACATGGCAACTATCGTAGCAGAAAAAGCCTAGGGAGTCAATTTGTTACAAAGTCAATTAGCTACTATCAGCCATTTTTGCTATAGTCTGAAGAACATATGAAGAACAAGATCGGTACAATTTCCACCAATGCAAAAGGGTATGGTTATATAAAAGACGAGAAAGACGAAGGGGTACGCAATGCAGAGCGAGTACTTGTGTTGCCTGAATTCGTCAACACTGCGCTCATTGGAGACAAAGTTGAATATATTATTACCCAAGAAAAGAACAAATACGGCGAAAAGGAAGGACAGGTAGTCAAAATCATTGGACGCGCAAAGTCTCAGTTTGTAGGGACAGTATTTGAACACGAAGAAAGATTCTTTGTGCAGACGGATGATCGACGTATCTATGCACCCATTGGACTTCATAAAACAATCCAAGACAAGACTCTTATCGATCAAAAAGTGCTGGTCCACTTTGATAGTTGGGTTATCGGAACTCCCTTCCCTGAAGGACACGTTATCCAAGTGATAGGTATAAAAGGCGAACACGAAACCGAAATGCAATCGATCATGCTTGAAAAGGGTGTGCCTGAAGCATTTCCTGATACTGTTCTTACTCAAGCTCAAACAATTGATAAAAAGGAGCGAATAATTTCACCAGAAGAACGAAAAACACGAAGAGATTTTAGTACAACACCGACATTTACGATAGATCCTATTGATGCAAAAGATTTCGATGATGCAATTTCTGTTAAAACGCTTGGAAACGGCAATTACGAAATCGGCGTACATATTGCCGACGTGTCGCACTATGTTCGACCTAGCACAGCACTCGACGAAGAAGCATTTAAGCGTGCTACTTCTATATACATGGTAGACCGCGTTGT
>Ga0163144_10025728_pt1 | contig 11479 bp, 10 predicted proteins | sample OliLak19BULKMAT1_FD_123175 | JGI IMG/M metagenome (GOLD analysis project Ga0163144, IMG submission 123175) | Freshwater microbial mat bacterial communities from Lake Vanda, McMurdo Dry Valleys, Antarctica - Oligotrophic Lake LV.19.BULKMAT1 | ecosystem: Environmental > Aquatic > Freshwater >... | reverse complement strand
GGCGCCATATGTGGCGGTTAAACCCGCTAGGTAGCCGCCAGATATGGCGGGTATGACCAAGCTTAGGGATTTTGGCGAAGGTATTGTCAGCGCCAAGAATTGTTTGACGTAGACCGGCAAGACATGTTTGGATGGATGTGGTTCCGGAATTGCCAAACGGAGATTGCCAAATGTGTAGAAGGCATGGCTGCCTCGCTGACGCTTGGTGAAGCCTAGCCGGATCAAAATCCGGTCAATTTCGTCGAAGCGAACCGCTTTCGGGTTATGCGGATCTTCGCCAGCGCCTTGTCGGTCTTACTCATTTCTATGACTAGGGGATAGTATCACATTTAGTACTATAGATCAAGTCCTGACAGGCGAGTAGATGCAGGACAGCCATAGCCCCCGGCGCCCGCCCCCTAATTATTCAACTCCTTCATCGTCCCGGTCATCATGAAGATCACGCGCTCGGCGATGTTGGTCACGCGGTCGCCCATGCGCTCGAGGTTGTGGGCGCACCACAGCAGGTAGGTGCCGCGCGGGATGCTGGCCGGGTCGTGGGCCATGATCGCTAGCAGCTCGTCGAAGATGGCGCGGTACAGGTGGTCAATCTCGTCGTCTTCGACCGCCACGGCGCGGGCCGCCGCCACGTCGCGGTTCACAAAGGCATCCAGGCCGCGCCGCAGCATGTCGCGCGCCGCCTCGGCCATGCCCGGCAGGTCTATCAGCGGCTTGAGCAGCGGCTCGTGGCCCATGCGCAGCACGGTCTTGGCGATGCCGGTCGAGTGGTCGGCCATGCGCTCCAGGTCGTTGACGATGTTCATGGCCGAGATGACCACGCGCAGGTCGGTGGCGGCCGGCTGCTGCGTGGCGATGGTGGTCAGGCACTCCTCTTCGACCGTGAAGCGCAGGTTGTTGATGATGGCGTCGTCCCCGATCACCTGCCGCGCCAGGTCGTGATCCTGGTTCTTGAGCGCCTCCAGCGCACGCGCGATGGAGGCGTCCACCAGTTCGCCCATCCGCAGGATGTTGTCGCGGATCTCAATCAGTTGACGATCAAACAGGCTGCGAGGTCCGCTGGTCATGCCGTCCGGCTCCTTCGGGGCGGCGCAGGCGCGCGCCGCGGCCGTCCAATGCGCCCCTAAGTTCTGATTCGCCCTCACTTTACTGCCAGTTTCGCCGCGATGCAACAGTTGGTGCGGCGGCGGGGGCGCGTGTCCGTCACCGTCGAGGCGGGTTCTCACCGCAGCGTGTGGTTTTGAAATCCACTATCTGACCGACGCCAATTTTTCAGGCCTGGGGTGGGCGAGCCACCCCAGGCCTGAAAAATTGGTGGCTGGCCCAAATCGGCTGCGGCCAATAGTACCGGAGGCGCCCCACGCTGCCGCGCTCCCCGGTCGCCTGCCGACCGCGTACTACCTTCTCCGACTTCCGACCTCCAGCCACAGGTATAATGGCCCGTCGGACTCGTCATGCGTCACTGGAAATTGCTCGTCCTTATTTGTTTGTTAGCCTGCCTGCCGGCCTGCGCCCAGGCCACGGCCGGGGCCGCCGCTGGCACCGCCACCCCAACAGAACTGGGGCAGGCGGCCAGCGTCGAAGGCTCGGCCCCGGCGGCGGGCACCCCCACCCTCACCGTCACGCCCGGCCCGTCGCTGACGCCGTCGGCCACGCCGTACCCCAGCCTCACCCCGCGCCCCACGCGCACCCCCACGCCCACGCCCTGCGCCGTGCAGCACGGCACCGTGATGACCATCAGCGTGCCCTCGGCCGTGCTCAACTACCCGATTGACGCGCAGTTGTACCTGCCGCCCTGCTACGCCACCTCCGGCGAGGCTTACCCGGTGCTCTACCTGATCCACGGCCTCAACCTCACCAATACCCAGTGGGTCGAGTTGGGCGCGCCGACGACGGCCGATGCGCTCAGTGCGGCGGGCGAGATCGCGCCGCTCATCATCGTCATGCCCAGCGACCGCAAAGACGAGCGCTTCGACCCGGCCTTTGTGACCGACTTGGTGCCGTACATAGACGCCACCTACCGCACCATCAGCGACTACCGCTTCCGCGCCATCGGCGGGCTGTCACGCGGCGGCGGTTGGGCGGTCCACCTGGGCCTGCGCTACCCGCAGGTGTTCGGCCGGGTCGGCGCGCACAGCCCGGCCGTGTTCTACGGCGACGAGAACAACCTGCTGGCCTACACCCGCCAGATCGCCAAGACTGGGCCGGTGCCCGCGCTGTATATTGATATTGGGGATGAGGATGGGCAGCGCCAGAGCGCCTTCTGGCTGCATCAGGTGTTTAGTTCGTTCAACTTCGCCCACACCTACCTGGTGCAGCCGGGCGGCCACAGCGAGAAATATTGGTCGGCCCACCTGGCCGATTACCTGCGCTTCTACGCCGCGATCTGGCGGCCGGGCCAGGCGACGCCCACCCCCAGCGCCACGGCCGACTTTCAGTAGCCGGTCCGCCTGCTGCCGCGCCCTGGCGACCACCGCCGCCCGGTTGCGCACCCCCAGCCGCAGATACGCGCCCGACAGCCGGCTGCGGGCCGTGGCGGAAATTCGGTACAAATGTCTATGAACCACGACAGCCTGCCCATTCCCGCCGCCGGCAAGTTGCCCTACGATAGTGGGGGTTCGAGGGGCAGCCAAACTCGATGGGGAGCAAGCAGGGGCCGCACAACGCATGGCCCCTGTTTGTTTTAAATCACACCGCACCACCAGTCACTCGGATACCGGTGGTGCGGTGCGCAGAGGAGAATGCCTCTATCAGTATAGTCCGCCGGGTAAGTTGGGCGTGAATTTTGGATGAGAAGCCATTAATCCGCCGGCCGCAGGCGGGAGCTCTTTCCCCGCACCATGACCGCCAGCGGAAAAACTACCACCGCCGTCAGGATGCGCCGCAGCCGCCAGGGCTGGCGCGCCAGCCGGTGCAGCCACTCCAGCCCCAGCCGCTGCACCCAGACCGGCGCGCGCACCGCCACCCCGGCCACAAAATCAAACGCGCCGCCCACGCCCAGGCTCACCGGCACGCCCAGCGCGGCCATGTTCCGGGCGATCCACTTGTCTTGGGCCGGCGCGCCGTAAGCCACCAACAGCAGATCGGGCCGCGCCGCCTGCACCCGCGCCACCAGGTCCGCTTCGTCTTCAGGGCGGGGGCTGCCGGCGAAGACGCCCGCCACCACCAGCCCGGGGTAGCGCGCACCCAGCCGGGCAGCGGTCTCGGCCGCCACGCCCTCGGCCGCGCCTAAGTAATACACGCGCCAGTGGTGCTGCGCCGCTAGCGCCGCCAGTTGATAGATCAGGTCTGACCCGGCCACGCGCTCCGGCAGCCGGGCGCCCTGCCGCCGCGCCGCCCACAGCAGCCCCACGCCGTCGGGCAGCACCACATCGGCCGCGTTCAGCACGCGCCGAAATTCTTCGTCGCGCTGGGCCGTCATCACAAACTCCGGGTTGGCGGTGCACATCTGCCGGGGCGTGCGCGCCGCCACCGCCGCCGCCACCCAGGCCAGCGTGCTGCTCATCGTCATCGGGTGCACGGGGATGCCGAGGAGGCGGACGGGAGCGGGGAGTGGGGATGCTACGCTAGGGGACTCAGGGGACACGGGGATTGGTAGGGCGAACGGGTTGATTGGGTCCAAAGCGTATAGAGGGCGTAATGGTTATAAAAGCAATGCGGTCTAGGTCGAGCGGCCAGGTTGAGAACATTCGGCAAGTATCCGAGGGTGCTCGCTAAAACACGGCCGCATCCGTTTCATCCGTTACGGCGAAGCCCATCCGTTGCCACCGCCGTCAGCACCCCCAGCGCCGCCTCGGCCGCACGCGCCCAGGTGAAGCGGGCCACCTGTTCCACGCCCTCGGCCACCAGGCGGGCGCGCAGGGCGGCGTCGGTCAGCACGCGGTCGAGCGCGGCGGCCAGCGCCCCGGTGTCGAGCGGGTCCACCGTCAGCGCGGCCGGGCCGGCTAGCTCGGGCAGGCTCGAGGTGTTGGCGCACACCACCGGCACGTCGCAGGCCAGCGCCTCCAGCACCGGAAAGCCGAAGCCCTCATACAGCGACGGAAAGGCAAACACGGCCGCGCCGGAGTACAGCCCCGGCAGGTCGGCGTCGGGCACGTAGTCGAGCACGCGCACCCAGGCGTGCGCGTGGGCCAGCGCCAAGATCGGACCAGCCAGCCAGCCCGGCCGCCCGGCCAGCACCAGGGTCAGGGCCGGGTGTGAGGCGCGCACGCGCGCGACGGCCTCAATCAGCCGGGCCAGGTTCTTGCGCGGCTGGAGCGTGCCCACATGCAGCACATACTCGGCCTCCAGGTGATAGCGGGCACGCACCTCGGCCGGGTCCACGCGCTGCATACTCTCGTCGCGGCCGGGGTAGACCACCGTGATCTTGTGCGCCGGCACGCCATAGACGGCGCTCAGGTCGCGGGCGGTCGCCTGCGAGTCGGCCAGCAGGTGCGTGGCGGCGCGGCCCGCCCGGCGGGTGGACCAGTCTAAATAACGGCGTTGGCGGGCCGGGTGCGCGGCGGGGAAGAAATGGTAGCCCAGGTCATGCACCGTCACGACCGAGGGCAAGGGGTGGCATAAGGGCAGCACGTGGGCCGGCACAAACAGCACGTCGGGGCGCGGGCGCTCGGTCAGCAGTTCCCATGACAGCCGCAGGTGTGTCCACAGGCGCGGGAAGGGGATCACCCGCCGCTCGACGCCGGGCTGCCCGGCCAGCCACACGCCGGGCGCGTCGCGGAAGTACAGCCGCAGTTGGTGCGGCGGGGCCAATTCCGCCAGGCCCTCGATCAGGCGGCGGGCGTACTGCTCGGTGCCGGTGCGCTGCGCCGCCGTGGCCCGGCTGGCGTCAATGCCAATCTGCATTGCCAATCCGCATTGCGCGGCCGGCTTAGGTCGGCTTGCGCCAGCGCCACAGATAGCTGACCAGCAGCCCAATCCCCGCCACGATCAGCAGCACCGGCCACAGTTGGGTCGCCAACTGCCCGACCGCGCCGCCTAGCAGGTTGAGCGTGAACAGCAGCAGCACGCCGCCCACCGCCAGCGCGGACAGCCCCGGCAGCAGCAGGCCCCGCTCGCGCGGCTGCACCAGCCACTGCGCCACAAAGCTCAGCCCGCTGATGATGATGAACACCGGCCACAGCCGGCCCAGGTCGCCCCAGTCTAGCGGGCCGAGGGTGATGGCGAAGAACAGCGCGCCGACCAGCGTGCTGCTGACGCCGGTGAAGATCAGGCCGTGGTTTTGGCGGCCCTCCATGAAGTATTGCCCCAGGCAGACCAGGCCAAAGCCCAGCGGAAAGATCGGCCACAGGTCGCTCAGGGCCGGCAGCCGCAGGCCCAGTGAGCCGGCCAGGAACCAGGCCCCCAGGGCAATCAGCACCAGCCCCGGCATCAGCGCACCACGTCGTCTGCTCATTCGCCCTCGCCTTCGTTCACGGCCGCCAGGATGTCGGCGGCGGAAATCGGACCCTCGCGCAGCACTTTCGGAAACGGGCTGGTGCAATCCACCACGGTCGAGGGCACCCCGCCCGGCACGCGCCCGCCGTCAATGATTAGCTCGATCCGGCCCGCCAGTTGTTCCAGCACGGCCTCGGCCGTGACGGCGTTGGGCTCACCCGAGCGGTTGGCGCTGGTGACGGCCAACGGCCCGGTCAGCTCCAGCAGGCTGCGCGCCAGCGGGTGATCGGGCAGGCGCACGCCCACGGTCGGCAGCGCGCTGACCAACTCTGGCAGGTTGGGGTGGCGCGGCACCACCAGCGTAATCGAGCCGGGCCAGAACTTGCGCGCCAGGATGCGGGCGGCCGGGGTCAGGTGCGCCGCCACGTTCGCCAGGTCTTCCACCCGGCCGACCAGCACCGCGATGGCCTTGTCGGTCGAGCGGCCCTTGACCGTGTACAGCCGCTGCACCGGCTCCGGCCGAAAGACCAGCGCCCCCACGCCGTAGACCGTGTCGGTGGGAAAGGCCACCAGCCCGTTGTAGCGCAGCACATCGGCGGCGTAGCGCACGGTGTTTGGGTCGCCGGCCGGCAGGACTTCAGTCTTCACGCGGCCAACACATAGCGTTCGAGGGCCACGGCCGCGCCGTCGTCGTCCACGGCCGGCGCGATCCAGTCGGCGGCGGCGCGCGCGGCGGGCGAGGCGTTGTCGAGCGCCACGCCCAGGCCGGCCCAAGCCAGCATGGGCACGTCGTTGTCGTTGTCGCCCACCGCCATCACCGCCGCCTGGGGAATGTGCAGGTAGTCGGCCAGCCAGGCCAACCCGGTGGCTTTGTTGAGGCCCGGCGGCGTGCCTTCCACCAGGATCGGGTGCGACGGCACCACGCTCAGGTGCAGCCCTTCGTCGCCCAGGCGCTGGGTCAACTCGGCGGCCAGGGCGTCACGCTCGGCCGGGTCGTGTACGGCCAGGATGAACTTGTGCGGCGTTTCGGGCAACTCGGTCAGCAGGTCTATGCGGCGCCAGGCGGCCACGCGCATCAGCCCTTCGAGCAATTCGGCCGGGTGGTTGGAGTGCAGCGGGAGGTAGGCCATGGTGGGGGTTTCAAATTGCAGGTTCCAGCCGTGGGCCTCGGCCAGCCGCACGATGACGGGGATGACGGCCGGGTCGAGGCGCTGCTCGTGCAGCACGCGCCGCGCAACATAATCGTACACGAGGCCGCCCTGAAAGCAAATCAGCGGCGCGCTCAGCCCCAGGTCGCGCGCAAACGGCTCGGTCGGCTCGGGGCCGCGCCCGGTGGCGATGGTGACGATGACGCCGCGCGCCACGGCCGCCGCCAGCGCCGCCCGCACGCGCGGGGTGACGACCATGCTGGGGCCGACGAGCGTATTATCCAAATCCAGCGCCACCAGGCGGATGGGTGTTTGGGGTGGCGGCGGGGGAGGCATGTTCATAGGTGGCCCATTATAGCGAAGGTGGGAGATAGAGGCTGTGAACATAACCGGCGACCGCCTGTGACCCTGGCGGTTGACGCTTCGCAGCGCGACACTCGCAGGCCGGGAAAGCAGCGCCAGATACGCGGCGGCCTATCATCCCTATTGCCCATCGTCAAAGGGCCAACTCATCGCAGCCAGCGCTTGTAAAATCGGCCATCCCGCGTTTCCCTTCTTTTGGGGCTGGCACTTTTACACGGCTGCGACAGGCGACACGCCTGCTCGTTTCCGAATTTGGTCTGAGTAACAGCCAGACTACCTTGCGGTATGCGCGCCTCCTCTCAAAGTCACCCGCTGTACTCAGCGGCTCCCTCTCCTGCGGGAGAGGGGCCAGGGGTGAGGTCATCCCGGCGGCAACTCGACCACCACCACGCGGTCCAGCCCGGCCAGGTCGCGCTCCACGCGCACCTCGGCGGCGGGGAAGGCCGCTCGCGCCAGCGCCAGGGCCGCTGCGTCCTGCGTCGCGCCGATCTCCAGCAGCAGCGCCGCGCCTGGTTTCAGATACGGCGGGGCCTGGGCCAGCAGCCTTTCGATGAGCACCAGCCCGCCGGGGCCGCCGTCCAGCGCCAGGGCCGGCTCATGCGTGCTGACCGGCAGCGCGCGCAGTTCGGTCGTGTCAATGTAGGGCAGGTTGGCGCACAGCAGGTCGAACGGCGGGGCGGGGTTGGCAACGGCGGCCAGGGCGGCCAGCAGGTCGCTCTGCACGAAATGCACGCGCTCGGCCACGCCATGGGTGGCGGCGTTGCGCCGGGCCAGCGCCAGCGCCTCGGGCGACACGTCTAGCGCCGTGATTTCAACTTGCGGCACATGGACCGCCAGCGCCACGGCGATGCAGCCCGAGCCGGTGCCCACATCCAGCGCGCGGCGGGGGTGGCGGGCGCGGGCGAGGTCTACCAGCAGTTCGGTTTCGGGGCGCGGCACCAGTACATGGGGGTTGACCTCAAACGTCAGGCCGTAGAACTCGCGCCAGCCCAGCAAATAGGCCAGCGGTTCGCCGGCGGCGGCGCGCGCCACCACAGACGCAAACGCGGCCTGTTCGGCCGCACTCAGCACTCGTTCGGGTTGGGTTAGCACCTGGGTGCGGGTCAGCCCCAGCACCTGGGCCAGCAGCGCCTGGGCGGTCAGGGCCGGCGCGTCATCGGCCGCAGGGGCGGCGCGCAGCCGGGCGGTCGCGGCCAGCACTGCTTCGCGAACCCGGGGCGCGGCGCTTATGCTTCGTCGTCCTCGTCTACGGCCACCGGGCTTAGGCCGGCCCCGCCGAGCTTTTCGGCCTGGGCGCGGGCCACCGACTCTTCGATGAACAGGTCCAGGTCGCCGTCGAGCACGCTGGGCAGGTTGTAAGACGAGACGCCGATGCGGTGATCGGTGACGCGCGACTGCGGGAAGTTGTAGGTGCGGATTTTTTCGCTGCGCTCGCCGGTGCCGATCTGCGATTTGCGGTCGGCGGCTTCGGCCTGCTGGCGCTTGAGGCTTTCCATCTCGTACAGCCGCGCGCGCAGGATCGCCATGCCGCGCAGCCGGTTCTGGGTCAGCGAGCGCTCGTCCTGGCAGGTGACGACCAGGCCGCTGGGCAGGTGCGTCAGCCGGACGGCGGTGGCGTTCTTCTGCACGTTTTGGCCGCCGGCGCTGCTGGCGCGATAGGTGTCGAGCTTGATGTCGCCAGGCGGAATGTTGATTTCCACCTCGTCCACTTCGGCCATGACGGCCACGGTGGCGGTGGAGGTGTGGATGCGCCCGCTGCTCTCGGTGCTGGGCACGCGCTGCACGCGGTGGACGCCGCTCTCGTATTTCAGCCGCGAGTAGGCGCCCTCGCCCTTGATCTGAAAGGTGACTTCCTTAAAGCCGCCCACGCCGGTCTCGTTGGCCGACATGGTTTCGGGCTTCCAACTGTGCTTCTCGGCGTAGCGGGTGTACATGCGGAACAAGTCGGCCGCGAACAGCCCGGCCTCGTCGCCGCCCGCGCCGGCCCGAATCTCGACGATGACGTTGCGCTCGTCGCGCAGGTCTTTGGGCAGTAACAACTGGCGCAGTTGGTCTTCCAGTTCCAGACGGTGCGCTTCCAGGCCGTGGACTTCTTCGTGCGCCAGCTCGGCCAGGGCCGGGTCGGCCAGCAGGGCGCGCGCGCCCTCCAGGTCCTTGAGCAGGGCGCGGTAAGTCGTCGCCGCCGCGATGAGGCCTTGCAGGCTGGAGTGCTCCTTAGCCAGCTCAGTGACCTTGGCGTAGTCGCTCGCGCCTTCAGCCAGCAATCGGTTCAGTTCTTCGTAGCGGGCTTCAATACCCGCGATCTTGTCTAACACGTCAGCGCCTCAAATCAACCCAAAACGACCACGCCGGGCGCGTGGTCGTGTGAGGGGGATTATACCGCATGGCGTGGCGCGAGGATGAAGGCCCAAGGCGCATACAGGGCGGGGGAGGCTGCGCTAGGGACTCAGAGGCGGCTCATCGCACAAGGCGTTGAGGGAACTGAAAAAATTGTCTAATCCCGTTCCAACCAGTGTGCCGGTATGGGGGCTGGCCCAAAACGGCTGCGACCAAAAACCGCGCATGCACCCGTTGGTAGCTGGTAGGCCGTTCAATCGAACGCCCCGACGAAAGCAACCGATAGGGTGTAGTCCGATGGCCTTCTGCCCGGAGCGCGAAACGACCAGCGCCCGTTGGGCTAACACTACTGCGGTCGGCCCCTCTTTTTCTCTTTTCTCTGCTCGTCTACACGTACACCGGCTCGGCGTAGACGCCGAACACCGCCTTCATCACGCCCACGATCTCGCCCAGCGTGGCGTAGGCGCGCACACAGTCCAGCACATGCGGCATGGTGTTCTCGGTGCCCAGGCAGGCGATCCGCAGCCGGTCGAGCGCCTGCCCGACGCGGCCGTTGTCGCGCTCGCGGCGCAGGCGGGCCAGCCGCTCCACCTGGCGGGCGTAGCCGGCCGGGTCCATCGCTAAGATCGGGATGGTCACGGGCTGCGCGTCCACAAAATCGTTGACGCCGACGATGGTGCGGCTGCCGTGGTCAATTTCCAACTGATACTGATAGGCGGCGTCGGAGATTTCCTGCTGGAAGAAGCCGCGCGCGATGGCGGGCAGCACGCCGCCGAGGGCCTCAATGCGGCCGAAGTAGGCGCGGGCCTGGGCCTCCAGCCGGTTGGTGAGCGCCTCCACGTAATACGAGCCGGCCAGCGGGTCCACGGTGTTGGCCGCGCCCGACTCGGCGGCGATGATCTGCTGGGTGCGCAGCGCCACGGTGACGGCCGCTTGCGACGGCAGCGCCAGGGCCTCATCCATGCTGTTGGTGTGCAGCGACTGCGTTCCCCCCAGCACGGCGGCCAGCGCCTGCAAGGCCACGCGCACGACGTTGTTCTCCGGCTGCTGGGCGGTCAGGCTGACGCCGGCCGTTTGGGTGTGAAAACGCAGCAGCCAACTGCGCGGGTTACGCGCCCCAAAGGTGTGCCGCAGTTCGTGCGCCCAGATGCGGCGGGCGGCGCGGTATTTGGCGATCTCCTCAAAGAAGTCGTTGTGGGCGTTGAAGAAGAAGGACAGGCGCGGGGCGAAGTCGTCCACCTCCAGCCCGCGCGCAACGCCCCAGCGCACGTATTCCAGGCCGTCGGCCAGGGTGAAGGCCAGCTCCTGCGCGGCGGTGCTGCCGGCCTCGCGGATGTGGTAGCCGGAGATCGAGAGCGTGTTCCACTGCGGCACGTGCTGCGCGCCGTACTCCAGCGTATCTACCACCAGCCGCATCGAAGGCTCGGGCGGGAAGATGTACTCCTTCTGCGCGATGTACTCTTTGAGGATGTCATTTTGCAGCGTGCCGCGCAGTTGATCCGGGCGTAAACCCTGCTTCTCGGCCGCCGCCAGGTACATGGCCCAGATGATGGCGGCGGGCGAGTTGATGGTCATGGAGGTGGAGATCTTGTCGAGCGGCAGCCCGGTCAGCAGAATCTCCATGTCGGCCAGCGAGCTGACGGCCACGCCGCATTTGCCGAACTCGCCCAGGGCCTCGGGCTGGTCGGTGTCGTAGCCCATCAGGGTGGCCAGGTCGAAGGCGATGGACAGGCCCATGCCGCCCTGCTCTAACAGATATTTGTAGCGGGCGTTGGACTCCTCGGCCGAGCCGAAGCCGGAGAACAGCCGCATGGTCCACAGCTTGCCCCGGTGGCCGGTGGCGTGCACGCCGCGCGTGAAGGGATAGTCGCCGGGGAAGCCCAGGTCGCGCTGGTAGTCAAAGTCGGGCAGGTCGAGCGGGGTGTACAGGCGCTGGATTGGCTCGGACGAGGTGGAGAGGAATGCCTCGGCGCGCTCGGGGGCGCGGGCCAGGGTCGGGCGCAGGGTTTGAGCTTCCCATTCGGCCTGGGCCTGACGCAGATCGTCGAGCGGGTTTGGTGCGGGCATGGGAGGCTCCTCTGGGCGGCGCGAGGCTGATTATATCAGCGGCGGGAAAACCATTTGCCACGAATCAATACTCGACTGTTGTGTTTTGACATTTTCGGCCCTGGCGTGATACTTTTGGGGCAATACCGCAAAACTCACGCTGGTACGAAGCTAACGGTATGTCAACGTTCTCCTCGGCCCGCTGGATTGGC
>Ga0163144_10025727_pt1 | contig 11479 bp, 11 predicted proteins | sample OliLak19BULKMAT1_FD_123175 | JGI IMG/M metagenome (GOLD analysis project Ga0163144, IMG submission 123175) | Freshwater microbial mat bacterial communities from Lake Vanda, McMurdo Dry Valleys, Antarctica - Oligotrophic Lake LV.19.BULKMAT1 | ecosystem: Environmental > Aquatic > Freshwater >... | reverse complement strand
GTGCAAATTCAACGTTTATCGTTCAGGGGGACGAAGACTTGCGGACAGGATCAACAAGATCGACGGGATAGGAATGACTTGTTGTCGTTTTCCTTTCATCCTGTAAATCCTGTTGATCCTGTCTACTTCTTCCTCTGCGTGGATTTTGGCTTCAGGCCTTTTGGATTTTGGCTGCTGAGATCGACCTGCAAAATCAACGTTTGTAGTACAGATCCTGTAGCCGTGGACGTAAGCCCACTGCCTCCACCTTTCGACTACCAACCAATCGGATTGGTATTTCCCTGCAAGTACAAACCGCCGCCGGGGCCGATGGCATACGACTGTCGATTCATAAAGCCCGGATTGTACTGGCGCGGCGCATAGTGGCTTTGCGCGGGACCGGGATAGCCCTGTGACGATCCCGAGCCACCCGATCCCCCGGTGGACGGCATCGCCGCCCGATTGGATTGAATTGACTGCACCCGCTGCTGGCGTCCCTGCTGCAAGGCGGATTGCGCTTGCTGCATCGAGGCTTCGCGCTGCGCGAAGGCATTCAACTCCGCTTGCATCTGAGCGGCAGTCATATTGATCGGATCGGGCAATCGCTTCTTGAACTCCTCTTTGGGTTTGGCAGCCATCACGGAAAGATACTGGGCGACCCACGCCCGGGCCTCCTCCGCTTCGGGGCTGAGCAGGACATTGAGCTTGACCTCCATGCGCGACAGCAGCATTTCCAGCTCCGCCGGCGTAATAACTCGGATCTTCTCCGCCAGCTCCAATTTCAGCTTCTCGACCTGCTGCGGACTGTAGGTTTGTTGCACAGACAGCCATTGGTTCATCTCGGCGATCGCGCGACGCCACCGATCGCTCTCGAGAATCTGCTGCTTGGCCTTCACTTCGGCCTCAGTCAGCGGCCTAGTAGTCGGCTGCGCGGCTGCTTGCTTGGCAGGTTGCGCCGACTGCGCGGCCGCTCGGGCCGGTGCTTTCGCCGCAGGTTGCGTTGCGGCTTTGGGCGGTGCTTTAACAGGCTGCCGATTGGGTTGTTGTTGAGCGGCCAACGGTTGGCCTGTGCCAGCCAAAACGACTGCGGCCAACGCCAGGCACGAGCGGAAAGTAGCGCGGATGGTGGTCATGGGGAGACTCCCAACGGATTGAGGCATCAGTTTTGAAGTGGGTTCGCGAATTGGAATCGATCTCACTTGGCGGCCTGCTGCCGCTTGAATTCCACGCCATGCTCGGGGACTGCTTGTCCTTCGACACGTGATTCCGTGGTTTTCCAGTTGAAGGCATTGTCGCCCTCGCGGTGGTAAATGCTCGTGGCCGTCGTCTTGCTGCCGTCGGACAGGACTTGCGAGACCTTGACGATCCAATCGCCGCCCGATCCGACCCAGTCACCTTCGCCATAGCCGCCTTGCGAATCGAAAAGCCAACTCTTGATGCGGTGCGTGCGAGGGTCCCAGCCAATTCGTTGGGTGCCGCTGAGAATATCCGTCTCGCCCGAGACGATGGAGAACTGAGCCAGCAAAAACTTCTGATCGTCGCTCCAGCGGCAGGAGCGGCGCAGGGTAACATCCTTTTCTTGCGCCATCCAATCGCCGACCAGCCACTGCAACTCATCGAGCGTTTCTGGCCCCGGCGGCAATCCGCTCGCCTCGCGCAGCCCATCCAGTAGCCAATGCCCTTCCTGCTTCACCCACACTGCCGTGAATCGGTGTTTGGCGACATGTTGCCCGGCATTCGCAGGACTGGCGATATCACCATCTTCGATTGCCACGTCGGGCTTGATGAAGCGAATCGTGCTCGCCGGCGCGGTGGGCGGCGCGACTACTGGGCCGCGCGGTCCTTCGACCGCTTTCGGCTGAACGGCAGTGGCATCGGCCGGAGCAGACTTTGCGTCCGCGGCCGCTGGAGGGAATTCCTGTTGAATCAACTCATGGGCTTTGAAGCTCTGCCCGGCAGCGTCAACGTAATCTCCATTGACGGTCCAGGCTGCGGTTAGCGCCTTAACGTCACCCCGCGTTAGTGCGGCCAGATACGCCTTGCCCGCCGCGCGAATGGCTTGCTCGTCGGCCGATACTTCCGGGGTCTTTTGTGCCCGCAACGCAGAAGCCCCGCTCGCGGCTGCAAAAACCACGAGAGCGAGGGTTAATTGAATGATCCGCAGACGCATCGCGTGTCTCCCGGCGTTTTGGTTCGTTGGTCAGATAAAGAATAGCTTAGCCATTTTGGGTGGCACGCTCTGAATTGGGTGGCACCCCCGATGTAAATTGCCATCCTCAGTGCAGGGCGATTATCGGCTACCCCCCCAACACCTATTGGAAGCCCGCATGCGGCCGGAATCAAGCGGCAATCTTCGTCGCCGAAGCGTTCGCGTGTAGAATGGATGGCCCGGCAGGCGCCTACACGCCTTCGTCCAGATTCCCACGCCAGCGACGCACTTGAAATTCCTACTCACCAACGACGACGGGATCGAAGCCCCCGGGTTGGCGGCTCTCGAAAGCGCGGTCGAGCCGCTTGGCCAGCGCGTGGTCGTCGCGCCGGACACGCACCTCTCGGGCTGCAGTCACCGGGCCACTACCGACCGAGGGCTCCACCTGCGACTTGGTCGCGGCGAATGGCATACGCTGGATGGCACGCCCGTCGATTGCACCCGCATTGGCCTGGTTCATTTAGCGCCGGAGGTCGACTGGGTGCTCTCGGGGATCAACGAGGGAGGCAACCTGGGGGCCGACATCTATCATTCGGGCACGGTTGCCGCCGCGCGGGAGGCCGCGCTCTTGGGCAAGCCGGCGATTGCCGTCTCGCAGTACCGCCGTCGGCGTGCGCCTGTGGATTGGGCGCGAGCAGCTCGTTGGACACGGCAGATCGTTTCGCTGCTGCTGGCGCGGCCTCACGCGGCCGGCATATTTTGGAACGTGAACCTGCCCGATGCCGAAACCCAGCCAGACGAGCCGGAGGTCGTGTTCTGCAATATGGACCCTCATCCGTTGCCAGTCCGATATCGGATCGAGGAGGGTCGGCTCCGATATCACGGCGTCTACCAAGATCGGCTGCGCGCTCTGGGGCGCGATGTCGACGTTTGCTTTTCCGGAGCGATAGCCATCACAGTGTTGATGCTGCCGCAACCGGAATGAAGCCGCGAACGATCGCGCGCTCTCTCGTACGTTCCGCTGGCGGGGACACCACCGTCATTCCCGCGCAGGCGGGAATCCAGTACACCGCAAGACGGCCCTGTGCCACATGATTTACGACCGCCGCGCACAAGTCTCTTTCGCCACCGCGCTGCCCCAAGACGCTGGATTCCCGCCTTCGCGGGAATGACGTCCGAGGCGTTCCGCATCGCGAAATGCCGGAATGAAGCCGCCGGCCCGCTCGCCGCCGTGGCCCGTCTCGGCGGCGAATTCGGTCCGGCCGACCGCAGCCTAGCGAGGCCAACGCTGCGGATTGATTCGCGGCCGAGTAAAGGCCGGAACTTCGCAGCACGCTTTGGCGACCAAGGCCTCTTCGTGGTGGTCCTCGGCGTCCCCCATGGGTAAGGGCTTTAACTCGCCCCGTGTTATCCGTACGTCGGCCGGGGCGGCAATGCCCAAACTGACGCGATTTGACGCCACCCGATTGATGGTAATCGTGATGTTGTCACCCAGAACGATGGTCTCTCCAGCTTTCCTGCTCAAGATTAACACGGTACGTTCCTGCTGCTTTCGGTTCCAGAAGGGTGGGTCCTCGCCCGTCGGGGGCGAACAAAAAACCAGAGCGGCGACATCCCAGGTGTCAGATGATGTAAATTTGGTCGCCGCCCTGGTTCATGGGACGACGCTTATCGCATTGCCGGTGCCAACGGGCTGAGCATTTTGGTAGACACGCAACGTAAATCCCACTCCTTTATGGATTTAGATGCTGAAAATGAATTTTCCAGGAAGATTGACTGGAGTTCACCACCGCACTATTGAATGCAAATAGTGAGAATCCCGTCGCAAATTGCGACGTCCGGATTGCCGTCAAGCAACCCTGGTTGGATGCCCAGACTGCCATGCCGCCTCCGTCATTCCCGCGTAGGCGGGAATCCAGCGCCACGGGGCAGCGCGCTGGCGAAAGGGACTTGTGCGCGGCGGTTGCAAATCCTGTGGTGCAGGGCCGTTTTTCGGTGTATTGGATTCCCGCCTGCGCGGGAATGACGGAAATGGTACCCCCGTCCAACCAAACGCCTCGGATGCATGCAATAACGAGGACAGGTGTCGCCAACGGAAGGTTTAGTTAGGGCCCGGCGGCCGTCCGCCTCAGGCTTGCACGCGGTGGATGTGCAGCGTGTCGATGTTGCCGTCGCGTCCATCCAAAGCACTGACCACGACCAACGTCTCGCCCACCTCGCCCCAACGCTGTTCGAGCACCAGGTGGTCCATTTCCGAGAGCAACTGCGGCAGATCCACCACGTGCGGCAGGTACACCGGGCAGACGCCGTAGGTCAGGCTCAGTTGGCGGAATGTCGTCTGTACATTGGTGACCGCAACCACGGGCATCGGCAGGCGGCCGCGGGCCATCAACCGCGCCGTCAGTCCCGATTGCGAGTAGACCACGACGCGGCGGGCTTTCAGACTCAGCGCCGCCACGGTCGCGCCTTCCACGATCGCGCCGGCCAGCGAAGCCCCCACCAGACCCCGACGCTGGGCTTCCCAACGGTCGTGCATTCCGGCCTCGGTCACGCGGGCCACGCGATCGAGCACGGCCACGGCCTCTTCTGGATAAGCGCCAGTGGCCGTCTCAGCCGAAAGCATGATGGCGTCGGTACCGTCGTAAATCGCGTTGGCCACGTCCGACACTTCAGCCCGCGTGGGCGTAGGGTGCAGGATCATCGACTCGAGCATTTGCGTGGCGGTGATGACCGGCTTGCTCGCCCGGCGGCAACGGTCGATCAGCTCCTTCTGCAGCAGCGGCACTTCGGCCAACTCGGTCTCGAGCCCCAAATCGCCACGGGCGACCATCAGCCCATCGGCCAGCGACAGAATCGCATCGAGGTGCGCGATGGCCTCGGGGCGCTCGATCTTGGCAATCAACCGAGCGTGGCTGCCGGCTTCGTCCAAGCGGTCGCGAACGGCTTGCAAGTCAGATGGGCGACGCACGAACGACAGCGCGACAAAGTCGACGTCGTGCTCGATGCCCCATTTCAGGTCTTCCCAGTCCTTGGGCGTCATCGATTCGGTCGAGAGCGCGATGCCTGGCAGGTTGAGTCCCTTACCGAGCGAAATGGCCCCGCCCCGCAGAACGCGCGTCACGAGCAGGCCGGCCGGCTTCTCCTCGACCAGCAGCTCGATGTGTCCATCGTCCACGAGGATGCTGTCGCCGACTTCGACGTCCGACAGCAGTCCCCCGTAGTTGGTCGCCAGGTCGTACTCGAGCGGAGCGCCCACGCGCTGCCCCAGTGCGGCCTGATGTTCGGTCGTGATCCTTAAAACGTCGCCCACGGCCACCTGCAGCGGTCCCCCCTGGACGCGCGTCAGCCGGATCTTCGGTCCGCACAGATCCTGCATGACGCCCACGGAGCGACCCAAATCGCGTGCCGCCTCGCGGATGGTTACCAAGACGCGGGTGTGCCAGGCGTGATCGGAGTGCGAGAAGTTTAGCCGCAGCACGTTAGCGCCGGCCGCGATCAGGGCGCGGAGTTTTTCGGGCGTGGCACAAGCCGGCCCGACCGTGCATACGATCTTCGTGTTTCGTTCCTGACGCGTCGCCCGTTCGGGCTTCGCGCGGCGGCCACGCCCCGGACGGCCTTCGACGACCAATGCTGACGCCATGCTATTGCTCCCAGTCTAAAGGCCGGTTGTGCGGGTTGTGCGGCATGCCGCGCGCAATGGCACGAGAGTGCATTGCTAGGAACTCTAGCTCACGAGAGCGTGCCACCCTCAAGAAAGGGCGTGCCACCCAATTCAGGACCTGCCACCCGACATATTTCGCCGCCGACTACTTCGGCTGGGCCTTGGCCATCACGCTTTCGATCGTCACGGGAGCGCCGCCGCTGCGCTTGCTGGCGTCAGCTGCTTCCATGAAGGCGTAAATCTCTAGCGTCTCTTCGGCCGAAACCGGCGGTTCGTGCGTGACGAAGAATGTGGCGATCCGCTCGACCAGCGGCTGATAGCCTGAATAGGAACCGGCTTGCGTGATCGCCTTCTTGCCAAATACCGTCGCTCCGTAATCCGACTTGCCGGCGCGAATGCCGCGGAACGTGCCGATTCGTCCGCCCTTCCACACGCCGACCACCAACTCACCGTCGGGAGTTTGTGTCCGCGCTACGCTCTCGCAACCGGTGCCCATGATCGTGAACAGCGTCTCCACGCCGTGGATTCCGTACCAGAACAAGTCGGGGTGGTGCTCCTCCAACGCACACGGCCCATACGCGTCGCATCCGAGCACTCCGCCCAGCTTCTCATCGGTCTTCGCTTTCAGTATGCCGGGACTGAAACGGAGTGACGAGCTGGAAAAGCAAGGCACTTTGTGTTCCTTCGCCAGGCGAAAGATCTCCACGGCGTCGGCCAGCGTGCCGGCAACGGGCTTATCGACGAACACCGGCTTGCCAGCCGCGAACACCTGCTTGACCTGCTCCAAGTGCGGTCGACCGTCGACACTCTCCAAGAGCACCGCGTCGACCTTCGGCAGCAATGCTTCGATCGAAGGAGCAATGCCCACGCCCAGGTTGCGCATCTCCTTGGTGTAACCTTCGACACGGTCGCGGCTGGATGGGATATCGGGGCTGCCGGCCGGAAAGGCCGCCACGACCTCGACCTTCGCCAGGTCGCCTTTGCCTTCGGGATCGTTCATGGCCTTCGTAAAGGCCACGCAGTGCGAGGTATCCAATCCGATGATGCCGACCTTGATTTGCTTGGCGGGTTCGTCGCTGCGGGCAGAGCTAGTCATATTCGTCAAAAGGCTGCAGGTGAAAACGGCAAAGAAAATAGCGCCAACGGCGGGGCGAAGTGTCACAGGTCGTTCTCCGGCGGGGTGCGGGATGGGAAGGCAAGTGCTTGGGAGGCTGGCAGCATTGTAAATCGGCGGCGCAGCGAAGGAAACTGGGCAGGTTCCGGCCGCCTTCCCTGGGCTTGATTTAATGCACTCCCACGGTCGTATCCGTGGGCAGTATGAAAACTCACTATTTGCCGTTGCAAATCGTCAGGCGATGGGTACATTTACGTGCTTAAGTCGTTTAGTAATCCTAGTTGTGGGAACAGTCCTAGCAAAACCTTGAGAATGGGGGTCGCTGCTTCGCCGCGAGTGCGAGGCCGGCCAACGCGGGGGAGTTGCGGTCGCAGATGTCTATCACTAAAGAGCGAAAACGAGCAGTCATTGGGGATTACCGCCGCGGTGACGCGGACACGGGCAGCCCCGAGGTGCAAATCGCGATACTAACCACGCGAATTGGCCAGCTCACCGAGCATCTGCGCACGCACACCAAGGACTACGCCAGTCGGCGAGGTCTGCTGATGATGGTCAGTCGGCGTCGCCGCCTGCTCGATTACCTGAAGCGGGTCACTCCGCAGCGGTATCTGGACATCATCCGACGTCTCGAGATCCGCAAGTAGTCCCGACCCTAGTGCCCAGGTTCCATTGGTCGACAGTCCGAGGTTCATGACCCCAAGTTCATGACCCACGGTCGACGGTCAACGGCAAATGGCCTGCGGCGATCGGGGTTCCACCCGTCGGTTTCGGCCCAACCTCTTGCGGCACGACGGTTTGTGGCACGGCGGTCTGTGGCACGGGGGTTTGCGGCACGCGGCAGAATGTCTCCGGCGGCTCGCTCGGATTGAGCAGCGCAGCCCGGCCGATCATTCGCCGGCTTCTTCCGGCGGCTGCACGGTTCTTGAAGGTGTGTAAGGACGAGCAAAAGAAGGACGGAAAAAAATCTTGAAAGTACGTATCGAAAAACAGATCGGAGCCAGTGTCTTTTCCATCGAGACCGGTTTTCTCGCCAAGCAGGCGGCCGGCAGTTGCCTGGTGCAGTACGGCGATACCGTCGTGCTGACCGCGGCTGCCACGGGCCCCCCGAGACCGGGCATCGATTTCTTCCCGCTCACCTGCGACTATCGCGAGCGGACCGCTGCGGCCGGCAAGTTTCCCGGCGGCTTCCTGAAGCGGGAAGGCCGTCCGACGATGAAAGAGACGCTGACTTCGCGTCTGGTGGATCGGCCGATTCGCCCGCTATTTCCGGAATGGTTCCACGACGAGGTGCAGGTACAGTCCTTTGTGCTGGCCAGCGACCGGCAGAACGACGGCGACGTGTTGGCCATGAACGGCGCGAGCATCGCCCTGGGCCTGTCGCCGCTCCCCTTCGGCGGGCCGGTATCCGCCGTGCGGTTGGGCCACATCGACGGCGTGTTCGTTCCCTTCCCCACGCAAGATGAACTGGAAGAGAGCGACCTGGACCTGATCGTCTCGGGCACGAAGGAAGCGGTGCTGATGATCGAGGGCTTCGCTCGCGAAATGCCCGAGGATCGCATGGTCGAGGCGATTGCCGAGGCGCACCGCATCATTGGCCTGTTGTGCGATCTGCAGAACGAGCTGTGCGCGAAGGTCAACGTCGAAAAGAAGAAATACGAAGTGCCGCCCTCCGACGGGCTGCTCGATCGGTTGCGCGAACGGCATTACGGGGCGTTCAAGGCCGCCAAGCAGACCGTGGGCAAGCAAGCCCGGGCCGAGGCGGTCAAGGCGCTCAAGACGCAAGTGACGGCCGAGTTCATCCCGGATCCGAAGGCCGAAGGCGCGGTCACGGCGGGCGCATTCTCGCACGCCTGGCACGAGCTGGAAAATGCAGTGGTCCGCGATTTGATCCTGAGCGGCACGCGGCCCGACGGCCGCGGCACGAAGGACCTGCGAGCGATTGTCTGCGAAGTGGACGTGCTGCCCCGCGTACACGGTTCGGCCGTGTTCCAACGTGGCGAGACGCAGGCCCTGATCACGGTGACCTTGGGCACGAATCGCGACGAGCAGCGCGTGGATGGGCTGATCGAGGAATACTCGAAGAAGTTCATGCTCGACTACAACTTCCCGCCCTTCTCGGTCGGCGAAGTGAAGCCGATCCGTGGGCCGGGGCGCCGCGAAATCGGTCACGGGGCGTTGGCCGAGCGAAGCGTCAAGCCGGTGCTGCCCGATCCCGACGAGTTCCCCTACACGATCCGCGTGATCTCCGACATTTTAGAGTCGAACGGTTCCAGCTCGATGGCCAGCGTGTGCGGCGCTACACTGGGTTTGATGTCGGCTGGCGTGCCGATTAGCAATCCCGTGGCGGGCATCTCGGTGGGTCTCGTTAAAGAGTCGGACTCGAAGTGGCTGTTGCTGACCGACATCATCGGCGACGAAGATCACTTCGGCGACATGGATTTCAAGATCGCCGGCACGCAGAACGGTATCACGGGCATCCAACTGGACCTGAAAATCGACGGCATCAGCGCCGAGATCATCAAGGCCACGATGACGCAATCGCGCGAGGCGCGGATGCAGATCCTCAAGTCGATGCTCACGACGATCTCGCGGCCCAGCGAGGCGATCTCGGCCTGGGCGCCGCGGTTGCTGCGGACCAAGATTCCACCCGATAAGATCGGCCTGCTGATCGGTCCCGGCGGAAAGACGATCCGCGGCATCCAGGAGACGACCGGCGCCGTGATCGAAGTCGAGGACGACGGCACCGTGACCGTGGCCAGCCACGACGCGGCGGCCGCCGAAGCCGCCATGCGCCGGGTCGAGGCCCTGTGCGAGGCCGTCACCGTGGGCAAGATTTACGACGGCCGCGTGACGAGCGTCAAGGATTTCGGCGCGTTCGTCGAGATTCTGCCGGGCAAGGATGGCTTGTGCCACATCAGCGAGCTGTCAGACGAATACGTCAGCAGCGTGGCCGACGTCTGCAAGGTGGGCGACGCGATGATGGTCAAAGTCATCGCCATCGACGACCAGGACCGCGTCAAGCTGAGCCGCAAAGTGGCGATGCGGGAACTGGCCGCGCGATCCAACGGCGATCAAGCAAAGTAAACGCGTTTGACGTGCCATTGCGATGGGTTTAGACCGATCGGCGCCACTGCTGGCTCGTCCAGCAGTGTCGTTGCACTGCTGGTCAAGCCAGCAGTGGCACACGGCGCGAGAGACGTATCCAACGAGGGGATGAGGTCGGCAATCGAAACGCACCCGCGTGCGAAGGCGATTGTCGGGCTCATCCCCTTTCTTATGCCCCGATCAGCATGAATCGCTCCGCCATGAACCGACCCGCCCTTTCGACGGCCGAAGAAGTCAACCAGAAGTTGGTCGACCAGTACACCGAGATCGCGCGGCTGGCCGGCGGCCTGGCGCACGAGATCAAGAACCCGCTGTCGACCATTCGCTTGAACATGGAGCTGCTGGCCGAGGATTTCGGCCAGGACGACTCACCCCGCTGCCGCCGCGCGCTCGCGAAGATTGAAGTCATGCAGCGCGAGTGCCAGCGGCTGCAGGACCTGCTCGATGATTTTTTGAACTTCGCCAAAGTCCGCCAGGTGCGGCTCGCGCCGTCGGACTTGAACGAGCAGGTGCGGCGCGTGTTGGATTTCTTTCGCCCACTGGCCGACGAGCACAAGATCGAGGTGGCCAGTTATCTGCCGGCCGATCTGCCCAGCGTGCTCTTGGACCGCGAGCTATTCTACGGGGCGCTCTTGAACCTGGTGATCAATGCCCAGCAGGCCATGCCCGAGGGTGGACAACTGGTCGTTAGCACCGAGGCGACTCCGCGTGGCGTGGCGTTGCACCTGATCGACACCGGCTGCGGCATGGACCAGCGGGTGATGTCGCAGATCTTCGAGGCCTTCTACTCGACCAAGCGCGGCGGCTCGGGACTGGGCCTGCCCACGACGCGGAAGATCGTCGAAGCGCACGGCGGGCGGATCGGCGTGCAGAGCGAAGAGGGCCGCGGCACGCAGTTCACCATCGAGCTGCCAGTGTTGCCGCGCTTGCCGGGCAAGGATTGAGGGGCGCGTGCTGAGGGAGCAGAGCGATTAGGCGTCCGACGGGGCGGCTCGCTTGTCCCATTGCTTCGCACGCTCTGACCAGGCCTCGCGGACCTGCGGCCAATCGTGCAGCGTCGCCGGGTCGAAGTCCGCGCCATTGGGCCAAACCAGCGTGCCAACTTCTTCGTCGATCCTCACGAGATTGAAGAGGCTCAAGTCGCGCAGCGGCCCATATAATCGGCCGGCCAGCACTCCAGAGAAGTCGATTGTCTGTTGGGTGTCATCCTCGAATTGCACGCGCAACATGAAGGGCGCGACAATCTCGAACGACGTGACGTGGTGGATTGCGTGCGTCATGGGAAGTCACTGGAAGCGACTTATTTCGGGCATCGAGAAATTATAGCGTACATCATCGGGTTTTAGGGAAGTACCGCTCCTTCCGCAGACCACCGAACAGCCGCTAGTCCCCTTTCGGGCCTTCCGCTATCATCGAACGCATGGCTGCCACGAAGACCGCGGAAGTTCCGGACTCGCCCGATCCGGCCATT
>Ga0163144_10025725_pt1 | contig 11479 bp, 9 predicted proteins | sample OliLak19BULKMAT1_FD_123175 | JGI IMG/M metagenome (GOLD analysis project Ga0163144, IMG submission 123175) | Freshwater microbial mat bacterial communities from Lake Vanda, McMurdo Dry Valleys, Antarctica - Oligotrophic Lake LV.19.BULKMAT1 | ecosystem: Environmental > Aquatic > Freshwater > Lake... | reverse complement strand
GGCGGCGAAGCTGCCGTCCTCAACGACGCCGATGCCGCCGGCCTTGCGGAGATGCGGCTCGGTGCGGGCCGCGGCAGTCAGGGCTGCGTGCTGATGCTGACTCTTGGCACCGGCATTGGAACGGCGCTGTTCATCGATGGCACGCTGCTGCCCAATACCGAGCTCGGGCATCTGCAGCTGCCGGGAGTCGTCGTCGAGGGCGAGCGCTACGCCGCGGCGCGCACGCGCACGGTGGAGCAGCTCGACTGGCCGTCATGGGCTGCCCGGCTCAACCGCTACATCGCTGAAATGGAGCGCCTGCTATGGCCCGATCTGGTTATTCTCGGCGGCGCGGTCGCCGAGCACTTCGAACTGTATCGCGGCGCGCTGCACACCCGCGCGGAGCTCCGGCGAGCGCATTTTTGCGGCCAGGCGGGCTTGATTGGCGCGGCCCTGGCTGCGGTCGAAGGGCGAAATTGATGCACATGCAAGCATGAACCTTCGCAGCAAACTTCCTGACGCACGTACGACCATCTTCACGGTCATTTCGCGGCGCGCGAATCAGTGCGGCGCGCTGAACATCGGCCAGGGCTTCCCGGATTTTCCTGCGGACCCTCGCCTGATCGACAAAGTCGCAGAGGCCATGCGAGAGGGGCACAACCAGTACGCAATGGGTGACGGCGTACTGCCACTGCGGGAGCAGATCGCGTTGAAGCTGGGCACGAGCTACGGCATCGAGGTGGACCCGCTCGAGGAGATCACCGTGACCTGCGGCGGCACCGAGGCGCTGTTTTCGTCGATCCAGGCGTTCGTGGGCCAGGGCGACGAGGTCATCGTCTTCGAGCCGGCGTACGACGCCTATGAGCCCGCTGTGAAGCTGGCAGGGGGTCGCTGCGTGCGCATTCCCGTGCTGCCACCGCAGTTTCGGATCGACTGGGACCAGGTGCGCGCCGCGATGACGCCGCGCACCCGGCTCGTGATCCTCAACAACCCGCACAATCCGGCCTGCGTCGTGCACGGGGCGGCGGAACTGGACCGTCTGGCTGAACTGATCCGTGACCGGGACATCTTCGTGCTCAGCGATGAAGTCTACGAACATGTGCTGTTCGACGGTGCGCGCCACGCGACGGTGCTCGCACATCCCGAACTGCGGGCGCGCAGCCTCGCGGTATTCTCCTTTGGCAAGACCCTGCATGTGACCGGCTGGCGCGCGGGTTACTGCGTCGCGCCACCGGCGCTGACGCAGGAGTTCCGCAAGGTGCACCAGTTCAACACGTTCAGCATCACATCGCCGATCCAGTACGGCATCGCCCGCTACCTCGCGGAGCATCCGGAGTCGTGGCAGGAGCTCGGTTTTTTCTTTCAGGGCAAGCGCGATCGCTTCAATGCGCTGCTGCAGGGTTCGGGGTTTCGCGTGCTGCCCGCGCAGGGCAGCTACTTCGAGTTGCTGGATTTCAGTGATCTGTCCGGGGAATCAGACATCGACTTTGTCGAGCGCCTGATCCGCGATGGCGGCGTGGCGCCGATTCCACTGTCACCGTTCTATCAGTCGCGCCCGGCCCTGTCGCTGCTGCGCGTCTGTATCGCCAAGCGCGACGAGACGCTGGCGCTTGCGGCGGAACGACTGCACGCCTTTGCACGGCAGCCGGTCAATGCCTGACGCGACTCGATGCGCCTAGGCCTGCTGCAGCAGGAGCTTGCCTAGGAAGACCCGGTCGCGAATCGCTAGAGTTTTGCAGACGCAATGGATGCTGCGCCAGCCGGCGTTGATCTGTTCGTGTTGCCGGAGATGTTCACGACCGGATTCAGCATGCGCACGGCCGAGCTTGCCGAGCGCTCGCCCGGTGAGACGCAGCGCTGGCTGCTGGAGCAGGCACGGGCGCGGGATGCCGCCGTGACGGGCAGCGTGATGATCCGCGACGGCGAGCGGTGCTGCAACCGGCTGCTGTTTGCCCAGCCGGATGGCACGCTGGATTTCTACGACACGCGCCATCTGTTCCGGATGGGCGGTGAGGAGCCGCACTACGCGGCGGGCGACCGCAGCGTCATCGTGAGCTTTCGTGGCATACGGATCGGGTTGCAGGTCTGCTACGACCTGCTGCTCTACGTTGCGAACTGGCCGGCCGCGCGCGCATCTGCCTGGCGCACCCTGCTCGCTGCGCGGGCAATCGAGAATCAGGCCGTTGTTGCTGGAGTCAATCGGATCGGCGCCGATGGCAATCGAGTTGCGCACCAGGGCGACAGCGTTCTGCACGATCCGCTGGGAGCTGTGTTGATGCAGGCGGGCGCGGCGTCCGGCGTCTTTGTCGCGGATCTGGATCTCGATGCCGTGCAGCGGGTTCGGCAGCGTTTTCCTGCGCATCTCGATGCCGACCCGTTTACCCTTGCGCGATGAAAAATACGACGCGTGTGAATCATCCGCCTACGGTCGATGTGCCGGCGGACAACCGCCCGCTGTCGATGCCGATCTACCAGAGCGTCAAGTTCGAGTTCGACACGGTTGAAGAGACCGTGCGGGCGTTTCGCGGCGAGCGCGACGGTTTCTTCTATTCGCGCGTCGGAAATCCGACCATCCGCCAGCTTGAGCTGCTGCTCGCCGAGCTGCAGGGGCGCGAGGACTGCGTCACGACGGCATCCGGGGTCAATGCGATCAACCAGACCTTGCTGTCCCTGTGCCGCAGTGGCGATCACATCCTGTGTTTCTACGAGACCTACAATCCGACGCGCACCTGCATCAAGCGGCTGCTGGCGCGCTATGGCGTCGAGCACACGATGCTGTCGGTGGAAGACCTGCCGGGAATCGAGCGTGTGCTGGCCTCGCGGCCGACCCGTCTCGTTGTATTCGAGAGCCCGACGAATCCGATGACCAAGATCGCCGATATCGGTGCGATCACGACACTGGCGCGCCGGCACGGAGCCGTGACGGTTCTCGACAATACCTTCGCCGGTTTCCACCAGCACGGTCAGTTCGACATCGACTACTTCGTCCACAGCCTGACCAAGTATGCGGCCGGTACTGGGGATGTCATGGGCGGGGCCGTGATCGCCAACCGTGATCTGCTGCGTGAACTGCGACCCGACTTTGGACTGCTTGGCGCGGCGCTGGATCCGCACGCCGCGTTCCTGCTGATGCGCGGCATGAAGACCTATTTTATTCGCTACCGGACCCAGTGCGCAGCGGCGTTGCAGGTTGCCCAGATGCTGCGCGAGCACCCGGCCGCCAGCCAGGTCCGTTATCCCGGTCTCGCCGGTCACCCGCAGGCTGCGCTCGTTCGAGCGCAGATGCAGGACCATGGCACCGTTGTGACGTTCGATCTTCGCGCTGGCGCGGAGGCGGGACGCGTCTTTGCCGAGCGCCTGCAGTTGTTTGCGATGACCGCCAGCCTCGGTTCGACCGAATCGCTGGTCATGCCGCCGCAGCTCCTCAAGGCCAGCGACTTCACGCCTGCCGAGCGTGAGCTGGCAGGATTCGCCGAGGGCAGCGTGCGGCTGTCGATCGGACTTGAAGACATCGACGACCTGCTCGCGGATCTGCGCCAGGCGCTGTCCGCGATAGCGTGACGCGGTTGGCGAATCGTCGACCCGGCTCTGGACCGACACCTCGTTCGCCGCGAGCATCGCAGTCTGATTTTTCACCCCGGTTGGCCCAGATGGCGAATCGCCGAGCCCCGGCCCTGCACGCGCAGGGCGAAGCGGCCAGTCTGTTCATCGCTGCTGAGGCAGCCGTGGAATCCGCCCGCAACCAGCTGCCGCCCAAACCGGCCCGGCTGCGCCGACTACTCGATGCGTTTGCGCTCGGGGAGTCTCTCCCGGGCTCAACCCGCCCCGCAGATCTGGTGGCTGCGCTGAACGAGATTCGATCAGCGGTCTATTCTGCCGAGGGCTATACGGCCGAGTGTGCCGCGATGTGGCGCGAGGCCGTTGCAACCGCGTGGATTGCCGCCGCCCTGGCGCGGCGCAAGCGCGTCTCACCGGGTGCAGCGGGCTTGGCAGGGCTGCTGCATCGGTCCGGTGAAGCACTCGCGCTGCAAGCCGTATCGGCGCAAGAAGCCACGGCGGCGCTTTTGCTGGATCCGGCGACCCGTACCCAGTTTTGTGCAGAACATGGCGCCGAGCTGACTCAGGCACTGGCCAGGAAGTGGCGGCTGGCGACCCCGGTTGCAGTCGCGATGACTGGCTGGCGCCGGGTGGGCGAGAGTGCAGCGCTGGCTGAGGAAGCCAGGATTGTCTACGGCGGCCATACGCTGGCGACGCGCAGCCTGTTCTCGGACTTCCGGACACCGGGGCTCGAGTCGGCCCTGGCTGACACCTTGGGATTGAGCGCAGCGGACCTCGCGGCGCTGCAGCCGGAGCTGGATTCCATCCGGGACGCGGCAGTACGCTTCAAAGCCTGACAGGAGCGTTCAGGGAGGCTCGTGCAGCGATGCGGCGGACATGTTTTGCGGTTGCCTTGCTGGCCTTCAGCCCTCCTGATCTCAGCGCTTCGACCATTCCGATTGAAGTGTTCGCCAGGGCTGCGGAGATCGCTGCGCCGGCGATCTCGCCGAGCGGCCAGCAACTGGTCTACCTGAGCTATGTGCGCAGCGCGGATTCGCCACCGGTGCCGCGTGGGGTGCTGCGCGATCTGCGATCCAAGGTGCAGCGCGCCATTCTTGCGGGTGAGGCCAACGACTTTCGGATCGGGGGGTAAAGTATTCGTGCAGAATCGGCGCGGGGTTGTCGCGCAGGCCCCGACCACGTCCTGATGCAGATCGACGATGATGGGGACGTTTTTCCAACGGTCTTCAAGGTCAACGTCCGAACCGGCGCGATGCGGGCGGCGTTGCGCCAGCGGGCGCCGATCACGCACTGGCTCGCGGATCGCGACGGGGTCGTGCGTTTCGGCTACGGCTATCGGGAGCGCAAGGGCCAGTACATCGCTCGTGACTCGGAACAGTCGGAATGGCGCACCGTGTCCAGGTTCGACCGATTCGATGGCATGGACTGGCAGGTTTTGGGCTTCGGCTCGACGCCAAACGCGCTGCTGGTCTCGGCGGTTTACAACGGCCGTGGTGCGATCTGGGAGATGGATCTCAGTGACCAGAACGAGCGTCAGTTGCTGTTTGCGCCTCCACAAGTCGATGTCGACTCAGTGCTGACCGCGCCACGCAGCGAACGGATCATCGGCTTCGCCTACGAAACGGATCGCCCGAGCGTGCATTGGATCGATTCCAATGCCGCCAGCATCGATCAGTCGATCAAGGCTGTTCTGCCCAACACACACAACCGGGTGCTGGGCGGCTCGCGCGATGGCCGTCGACTGTTGATCTTTGCCTTCAGTGACGTGGATCCGGGCAGTTATCATCTTCTCGATCTGGATGCCCGCGCCATCGATCGGCTGGGACGGCGCAATTCGCTGCTGCCAACGGACAGTCTGGCAACGATGCAGTCCGTGTCGATTCCCGGACCGGATGGCATTCGTATTCCTGGATACCTGACTGTGCCCAATGGTCGCGAGCCACGTGGCCTGCCAGCCGTCGTGCTGCCGCACGGCGGTCCCTACGCCCGCGATTCCTGGGGTTACGATCGTCTCGTGCAGCTGCTGGCCAACAGTGGGTATGTCGTCCTGCAGCCGAACTTTTGCGGCTCGACCGGCTACGGTCAGGCCTGGATGGACGCGGGCTATCAGGGTTGGGGTACCGTGATGCACGACGACATCACGAGCAGCGCCCGCTGGCTGATAGAACAAGGCATCGCCGACGCTTCGCGGATCTGCATCGTTGGCTGGAACTACGGCGGCTACGCGGCTCTGATCGGTGCGATCAAAGAACCGCGCTTGTATCGTTGCGCGGTCAGCATTGCAGGCGTCAGCGACATGAAGGATCTTCAGGCTGACAACTCGCGGTTCTACGGCGGCCGCGTCGCCGAGCAGCGGAGATCGCGGTGCCTGTGCTGCTGGTGCACGGCACCGCCGATCAGCAGGTCGTCGACGATCACTCGCGCGTCATGGCGCGGGCGCTTTCGCGGGAAGGCAAGGCACACGAACTGGTCGTCATCAAGGACGGATCCCACAGCCTTGAACGCGAAGAGTGGGCAGTGCAACTCTACGCAAGCCTACGAAACTTTCTCGCCAGGCATCTCGGCCCGCCGGCCGAGTGACATCGCTACGGTTTGGCGCCGGTGAGTCGCAGTCGCTTGGGATGGTACGGCAGCACTTCCAGCGCCTCGCCACCGTTCAGCCGCTCCTGGACCTGACGCCAGAAGTCAGCGGTCAGGATTTCAGCATGCACCCGCAAGAAGGCTGCGCGTTGCGCGTCGTTGAAGGCCAGGAAATTGATGAAAGTCTCGGGAAAGACGTCGTTGTCGGCAACGTAGAACCAGGCTTCGCCGCGCATCTCATCTTCGTCGTTGCTGGCCTCTGGCAGTTCGCGAAAGCGGCATTCGGTCACCTGACAGAGTTCATCGTAGTCGTAGAAGATCACGCGCCCATGCCGAGTCACGCCAAAGTTCTTCAGCAGCAGGTCACCGGCAAAGATATTTGTATACGCCAGATCACGAATTGACTGTCCATAGTCGATGACCGCACGCTCGGCATCCTCCGGTGAGGCGTCGCGCAGAAAGAGATTGAGGGGCACCATCCGGCGCTCGATGTACATATGATCGAATATCAGGTCGTCGCCGTCCGCCGTGACGGTCCCGGCAGTTTCACTGAAAAGCTCGTCTATCAGTTCCGGTGTGAATCGCGCGCTCGGCAGTCGTACGCGCTTGAACTCCTGCGCATCGATGAGCCGCCCGGCACGATCATGCCGGAACACGAAGTGATACTTGTCGAGCACTTCCTGCCGAAGGATGTTCTTCGGATAAGGGAAGCGATCCCGGATCAGCTTGAACACGACGTCCAGCGAGGGCAGAGTGAAACAGACCATCACCAGTCCCCGCTCGCCCGGCGCATGCACGAACTGATCGGCCGAACGGGCCAGTTGCTGCATGACCTCTCGATACCGTTCAGTCTTGCCTTGTTTTGCCCTGCCCAGAACCGTGAACAGCTCGCTGACTGGTTTGCGCGGCATCAGTTGGCGCAGGAACAGCACGGTGTCGTTGACGCGCTCAAGGTCCACATTGAAATACGAGCGGCTGTAGCCGAACACGATGCTGATATCGTCCTCACCGAGCATCACCGCATCAACGAGGATGCCATCGCCGGTGTTCTTGAGCGCAATGACAATCGGACGAGTGAATTCGCGGCCGTTCAGTCTGCCGACGATGTAGGCGCGCGTGAACTGAAAGAAGACTGGCCGGATGATCTCGAGGCTTTCAACGGTTCGACGCTCGCCGATGGTACCCAGCTGCGCATTGATTTCCGCCGTGACCTGTGAGCAGGTCTTCTCCAGGTCGCGCCAGCTGGAGCGAAATCGCAGATCGCCGAGCAGATCCTCGATCAGCAACTGTAAGGAGCCGCGGTTGGCGTACAGCGTCGATTCCAGGCCCTGGCTGGATCGGGGCTCGATTTCGCCTAGCGAGTCGAGCTCGGTGGCGACGAACTCCAGCTCAGGCGCAACGCCGACGGTTCCGAACAGTCTGCGCGTGATCGAACTGAAGAACGTCTTCGAGAAGGCCCGATCCGGCAGCGGTGCAATCAGCGCGGAAAATTCTGCGCGAATCGCGCGCCACAGCTCGCGGTCGTGGGTGCTGTCGCCAAGCCGGAGCTTCAGGGCCGCGACGGTGCCGTTGACGCAGCGATCATAGAGTTCGATGCGCTCGACGGCATCCGCCTGGCTGGCCTTCCAGTTTCGATCGTCGAATCGAGCAGGGGCACGCCGAGTGACCGCGCGGAACTGCGCGTTGTAGTCCGCGAAGGAATCGCCGATCTGTCGCGCGCACGCCTGCGGCAGCACGGCGGCCGTCCTCTAGAGATTGCTGATCAGCGCGTCTGCAAACTCGCTGCACTTGACCTCGCGCGCGCCTTCCATCAGCCGCGCAAAGTCATAGGTCACCGTCTTCTGGGCGATGGTCTTGTCCATCGCGCTGATGATCGCATCGGCAGCTTCGCTCCAGCCGAGGTAGCGCAGCATCATCTCGCCCGAGAGGATCACAGAGCCCGGGTTCACGCGATCGAGATTGGCGTACTTCGGCGCCGTGCCGTGGGTCGCTTCGAACACGGCGTGGCCCGTGACGTAGTTGACGTTGCCGCCCGGAGCGATGCCGATGCCCCCGACCTGTGCCGCCAACGCATCCGAGAGATAATCGCCGTTGAGGTTCATGGTCGCGATGACATCGAACTCTTCCGGTCGGGTCAGCACCTGCTGCAGCGTGATGTCCGCAATGGCATCCTTGATCAGGATCCGGCCGGCTTTGAGCGCGGCCACCTGCTCATCGTTGGCAGCTTTCTCGCCGCTGGCCGCCTTGGTCCGCTCCCATTGCTCCCAGCTGTAGGTCTGCGCAGCGAATTCGCGTTCGGCGAGCGCATAGGCCCAGTTGCGAAACGCGCCTTCGGTGAACTTCATGATGTTCCCCTTGTGCACGATCGTCAGGCTCTTGCGCTCGTTGGCAATGGCGTACTCGATTGCAGCGCGAATCAGCCGATCCGTACCCTCCTGGGAAATCGCCTTCAAGCCAATGCCGGAGGAGTCCGGGAAGCGGATTTTGGCGTAGGCCTTCGGGAATGACTGCTTGAACAGTTCCTGGAACTTGCGGTTCTCGGCGGAGCCTGCTTCGAACTCGATGCCGGTGTAGATGTCCTCGGTGTTCTCGCGAAATATCACCATGTCGACCTTCTCGGGTGCGCGAACCGGCGACGGGACACCCTTGAACCAGCGCACCGGCCGCAGGCATACGTACAGGTCGAGCATCTGCCTCAGAGCGACGTTCAGTGATCGGATACCACCGCCGATCGGCGTGGTCAGCGGACCCTTGATCGAGACCAGGTACTCGCGGCAGGCCGCGACGGTCTCGTCGGGCAACCAGGTCTGAAACAGCTTGTTGGCCTTCTCGCCTGCATAGACTTCGAGCCAATGGATTTTACGTTTGCCGCCGTAGGCGCTGGCGACCGCAGCGTCGAGCACGCGCACGCTGGCGCGCCAGATGTCTGGGCCGATGCCGTCGCCTTCGATGAACGGGATGATGGGCTGGTTGGGTACGACCAGCTTGCCGTTCTTGACCGTGATGCGCTCGCCGCCCGCGGGCGGACTGATGTTCGGTTTCGCAGCTGTCGACATGCGTGTGGGCTCCAGAAAAATCAGCGGCGAATGCTAGCACAGCCGATCTGGTTAGAATGCCTGCCACGCGTCCCCGAGGCGATCTGGAACGGCCGCTATCCGCAGATCAATGATTTCGAGCATCTGCTGCACGAAAGCGGCACGCGCGTCGTCAAGCTGTTGCTGCATATCAGCCGTGCCGAGCAGAAGCGGCGGTTTGAGGAACGCCTCAAGGAGCGCGCCAAGCAATGGAAATTCGACCCCGTGGACCTGCGCAAGCGCGCCCCGTGGTATGTGATACCTGCCCACCGCAAGTGGCTGCGCGACCTGCTGGTCTCGCAGATCCTCGTGCAGGAACTGGAGCAGTTGCCACTGCGCTGGCCCAAGCCCGACTTCGACCTGGCAAAGATGCGCGTGCCGGTCTGATGGACCTTTTCTTCAGTCCGTACGCACGGCTGCGCGCCGTAGAATGGGGTGCGTCGCAAGCAGTGAGTGATCGACGCTGCGCGCATCGCTTGATCGATGCGGGCAGATGCAACGGACGATCGCGCCGCCTTCGCGATGATTCTCGATGATGGCGTGACCGCCCAGCATGTTCGCCCGATAGCGCATCGCACGCAAACCCAGTCCGGTGAGCTCCATTCCCGGGTCGGGCAGCCCGCGACCGTTGTCGTGAACCGAGAGGCGTACTGAATCCATATCGACGACGAGTTGCACGGTGATACGGCCTGCGCGACCATGCCGGACCGCGTTGTGCAGGGCTTCCTGGACGATCCGGTACAGATGACTTGAGCTTGATTCGTCGAGTTCAAGCGGCTGCCGCAACCGAGTGCGCAGCGTGATCGATACCGAGTAGGCCTCGCGTGCACTCGCGACGAGTACTCGCAATGCTGGAACCAGGCCACCGCGTTCCAGTCCGACAGGGCTGAGTCCGCGCGCCAGTGTGCGGGTGTTTGAAATGGATCGATTGACCAGTTTCACGATGTCGTCGATTTCCGGCTCCAGGGCCGGGTGCTCGCGCCGAATCTTCGTTGCAACGCCGCGCAACATCAGAGCGACGCCGGTCAGCTCCTGGCCGAGTCCGTCGTGCAGGTCATTGCCAATTCGCTGTTGTTCGCGATTGCCGACTTCAAGGATTTCGCGCTCGAGAATCTTTCGATCGGTAATGTCGTGCAGCACGGCCAGCCAATGATCGCGACCGTCGATCTGCATCGGTGTGATGACGCAGGCTGCGGTCAGCAGCGTGCCGTCGAGACGCTGGCATTCGATCTCGACCGGATCTGAGGCGGCTCCGACCAGCTGCGCGCGCACGCGGCGCAAAATCGATTCCCGGTTGGTCTCGCTGAGGCGGAACAGGGGTTCGACCGACAGTCCAAGCAGGCTTGGCTCGCGGGCCCTGAAGATGTGGTTGAAGGCCGGGTTTGTCAGGCGGATCAGGTTATGGGAGTCGACCAGAACGACGCCTTCGCGCATGGTCTCGAGAATGCGCGCCTGCAGACACAGCATGGCTTGCTGGTGCCGCAACTCCGAGATATTGGTGGCTGAGACTACTGCACCGACCACCTGGCCGTCTGAGCGCACTGGCGAAGCGCGAAGTAGCAAAATACGCGGGATTCCGTTCTCGCTCGGCAGCGTTTGTTCGATTTCCTGCGGCTCGCTGCCGCCGAGCACGTCCGCAAAAAAATTGACCATCTGCTCGCGGAATCCAACTGGTGAGAGCGTCAGTGCATCGATCCCCACCAGTTGTTCCGGCGTCGCCCCGAAAACTTCCCGATTGCAGAACGCCACGCGTCGCTGGTCATCGATCAGCAGCAGCCAGTCGGGTGAGTTTTCGGCAATTGACTTCAGCCGCAGGTGTGTGCGGCGCAGCTCGCGCTCAGCCTGCTTGCGATCGTGGACGTTGATGCAGATGCCGACGACGCGCTCTGGTTTGCCACCAGGTCCACGTTCGACGGCACGGCTGCGTTCAAGGATCCAGCGCCACTCGCCTGAGCGCGTCAGGATCCGGTATTCACATTCGTAGAGATCGTGGCGATTCTCGAGCAGTGCCGCGAAGTTTTCGGCCGCCTGCTGCAGGTCTTCCGGATGAATCCGCTGATCCCAGTTGTCGACATGCTCGGGCCCGTCACAGGGGAGGAGATCCTCGGACTCACACCAGCGACCGAACCAGCGCGCCACGCCGCTGGCGACGTCCAGTTCCCAGAGACCGACCTGGGCGTACTCGAGCGTCAGCGACAGGCGCTCGCGCGATTGCGCCAGCGCGGTGTCGACGGCGGGCGTCGGCGCGGCAGCAGGCGCAACCGCAGCCGGCGCAACCGCAGCCGGCG
>Ga0163144_10025720_pt1 | contig 11482 bp, 9 predicted proteins | sample OliLak19BULKMAT1_FD_123175 | JGI IMG/M metagenome (GOLD analysis project Ga0163144, IMG submission 123175) | Freshwater microbial mat bacterial communities from Lake Vanda, McMurdo Dry Valleys, Antarctica - Oligotrophic Lake LV.19.BULKMAT1 | ecosystem: Environmental > Aquatic > Freshwater > Lake... | reverse complement strand
GCTGGACGTCCTCCGCGACTGGAGCCGTCGTCTCTACGCGGCCAGCTACAGCGGCCTGACCTGGCCCGCCGAGCACGGCGGGGGTGGCAAGCCGTACAGCTTCCAGGCGATCCTCCACGAGGAGCTCGCGCGGGCCGAGGCGCCGCAGCATGTCGGCGTGATCGGGCTCGGGATGGCCGGGCCGACGATCATCGCCCACGGCACCGAGGCTCAGAAAGCGAGTCGCCTGGAGCAGATCCTCTCGGCGCGCGAGATCTGGTGCCAGGGCTTCTCGGAACCCGAGGCCGGGTCCGACCTGTCCGCGGTTCGGACGAGCGCACGGCTCGAGGGGTCAACTTTCGTCATCGACGGTCAGAAGGTGTGGTCGTCCTACGCGCACATCGCCGACTGGTGCCTGCTCATCGCTCGAAGCGACCCCATGTCCGAGCGGCATGCGGGACTGACCTGCCTGATCGTCGACATGCGCTCACCCGGCGTCGAGGTGCGTCCGTTGCGCCAGATCACGGGCGAGGCGGAGTTCAACGAGATCTTCTTCTCCGGTGTCGAGGTTCCCGTCGAGAACGTGATCGGCAGGATCGGCGAGGGCTGGCGGGTCGCGATGACGACGCTCCTCCACGAACGAGGGACGCTCGGCTTCGCCCTCACAGCGAGCCTCGACGTCACGTTGCGACGACTGATCGAGCTCGCGCGAGACCGTGGCGCCACTCCGGTCCAGCGAGACGCGATTGCGCGAGAGTGGATCGAGCTCGAGGCGCTCCGCTATACCGCCTATCGCTCGCTTTCCGCTCTGATGAAAACCGGCGTTCCCGGCCCCGAGGGCGCGATCCTGAAGCTGCAGTGGTCGGAGGCGAATCAGCGCGTGACGAAGCTCGCGCTCGAGCTGCTCGGGTCGGACGCCCAGCTCCTCGCCGGGAACGCCCCCTACGGTGGCTACTGGCAACACGAGCAGCTCCGAAGCCGGGGCAACACGATCGAGGCCGGAACATCCGAGATCCTCCGGAACATCATCGCCGAGCGTGTACTCGGGCTCCCGAGGTCGCGGTAGTGCGCCGTATTCCCCGGATGGTGCACTGACATGGACTTCTCCCACACGCCGGAACAGGAGGAGCTTCGCGCACAGGCCCGGGAATTCCTGGCCGGGAACCCGGAACCGTCGTGGCGCGAACTGGCGGAGCTCGGCTGGACCGGTGTTTCGGTGCCCGAGACCGAGGGAGGCGCCGGGCTCGGGTTCCTCGAGGAGGCGGTGCTCTTCGAGGAGCTCGGTCGAGCCGTCACTCCCACGCCCTATCGGTCGACCGTCGCCGTCGTCCTGCCCGCGCTCCCTCCCGATCTCCAGGAAGAGGTCGCGCGCGGGGAGGCGAGCTGGACGCTCGCGACAGGGCCGCTCGTCCAGGATCTCGACACGGCTACCCGGATCGCGTACGTCGGGGGCGACTCGATCTGGGAGCTGGAAGGAGCCGAGCGAGAGATATTGCTGACGAACGACGAGAGCCGTCCCCTCGGCGTCGTCACGGGTGGGACCGCGGGGCGCCGTCTTGCGAGCTCGGAGCTCCTGCCTCACTTGCGCACCCGCTCCCTCGCTGCCCTCGCACTCGAGGCATGCGGTGTCGGGGCGGGCGCGCTCGACCTGGCCGTCGCCCACGCGAAGGGGCGTACGCAGTTCGGCAAGGCGATCGGGAGCTACCAGGCCGTCTCGCATCCGCTCGCGACGACCCTCGTCGAGCTCGAGCTCGGCCGGTCGCTCGCCCTCTTCGCGGCGTGGTGTGTCGCGGAGGGAGACAACCGGGCGTCGGTCGCAGCAGCAGCGGCGAAGGCGCACTGCGCCGACGCCGCCGTCGCAGCGTGTGAGCGGTCGATCCAGATCCACGGCGGCATCGGGTTCACCTGGGAGCATGTTCTGCACCGGTTGTACAAGCGTGCGCTCGGCATTCAGGTGTGGGAAACTGCGGGCGAACGCCTGCGGGCGGAGATTGCCGATCACCTACTGGGAGGAGGGCTCCGATAGACGGTTTGATGATCGACTATCAGCTCAACGTGCCGGCAATCCTGCGGCGTGCAGAGCAGCTCTTCGGCTCGAGCGAGATCGCCAGCCGACTCCCTGACAAGAGCTGGCATCGATATACGTACGCGGACTTCGTCCGACGGGCGAAACAGCTGGCCCTCGCGCTGCGAAACGAGCTCGGACTCGTCGACGGTGACCGGGTGGGAACGTTCGCGTGGAACCACCACGAGCACCTCGAGGTCTACCTCGGTGCCCCCGCCGGTGGTCTCGTCACGCACACGCTGAACATCCGTCTTCACCCCGATGACCTCACGTACATCGCGACGCACGGTGGCGACCGCGTCCTCATCGCCGACAAGGTGCTCTGGCCGCTCGTCGGGCAGTTCAAGGATCGTGTCGGCTTCGAGCACGTGATCGCGATCGGCGACGGGCCGACGCCCGACGGCGCGATCGACTTCGAGGAGCTGCTCGCTACCCAGAGCGCCGACGACTGGATCGACCGCGACCTCGACGAGCGGATGGCAGCAGGCATGTGTTACACGAGCGGAACGACCGGGCTCCCGAAGGGCGTCCTCTACTCCCATCGGTCGATCGCGATCCACGCGCTGACGCTGAGCGGTGCGCTCGGCATGAACTGCAATGACGTCTGCCTCCCCGTGGTGCCGATGTTTCATGCGAACGCCTGGTGCTTCCCGTTCTCCTCGACGCTCGCCGGGGTCAAGCAGGTCTATCCCGGCCCGCATCTCGACGGCGTCTCGCTGCTCGAGGCATTCGAGGGCGAGGGAGTGACGATCACGGCCGGCGTGCCCACGATCTGGAGCGGGATCCTCAACGCGCTCGACGCCGAGCCTGGTCGCTGGGATCTCTCAGCGCTACGGACGATGACGATCGGTGGCGCCGCCCCGCCCCGGGCGCTGATCGAGGGATTCGGCGAACGCCACGGGCTCCACATCACGCACGGCTGGGGTCTCACCGAGACGTCACCCGTCGGGACACTCTCGGGGGTTCCCGGGCACGAAGCGGGGCTCCCGCAGCAGGAGGCCTACACGAAGCGAGCCCAGCAGGGGCCGCCGATTCCATTCGTCGAGATCCGGGCCCGTGGCGACAACGGCTTGATTCCCTGGGATGGGCTCATCATGGGCGAGCTCGAGATTCGCGGCGCTTCGGTCGCGTCGGCGTACTACGAGACGCCGGAGGGCGCCGATCGCTGGACGGACGACGGCTGGTTCAGAACCGGGGATATCGCCACGATTCACCCTGACGGGTACGTCGAGATCCAGGATCGCGCGAAGGACCTCGTCAAGTCGGGAGGCGAGTGGATCTCGACGGTGGCGCTCGAGAACGCGTTGATGGGCCACCCGGCCGTGCTCGAGGCGGCCGTGATAGCCGTGCCCGACGAGAAGTGGAGCGAGCGCCCGCTTGCCGTCGTCGTGTTCCGCGATGGCCAGACAGCCGACGATGACGAACTGCGCGACTTCCTCGCGCCGAACTTCGCCAGGTGGTGGCTGCCCGAACGGTTCGAGGCCGTCGATGAGATCCCGAAGACGGCGGTCGGCAAGTTCCGCAAGACTGACCTGCGCGAGCGCTTCAGCTAGAGAAAGGAATCCGTGGGACCATTCATCAGTACCGAGCACGAGGGCGCGATCGCTCTCGTCACGATCGACAACCCTCCGATGAATGCGCTGTCGAGCGCGCTGCTCGCTGAGCTCGAGGCGGAGGTCGACCTGCTCGACAACGACGATGCTACGCGGGCGATCGTTCTTCGCGGAGGAGGCGAGCGTGCGTTCGTCGCGGGCGCAGACATCAGGGAGTTTCCCGCGCTCCGCGAGGGCGGCGGCAGCGAGGGCAGCTCGGCCAGAGGGATCCACGCGATCGGCCACCGCATGGACGCGGCGCGCACGCCGTTCGTCGCGGCCATCCAGGGTTATTGCCTCGGCGGTGGTCTCGAGCTCGCGATGTGCTGCGACGTGCGCATCTGCGCAGACGACGCGAAGCTGGGTCAGCCGGAGACGAAGCTCGGGCTGATTCCCGGCGGCGGTGGCACGCAGCGGCTTCCCCGCCTCGTCGGCATTGGCCGCGCCAACTTCCTCAATCTCGGAGGCGAGCCGATCGACGCGGCGACGGCCTACGCCTGGGGGCTCGTGGAGAAGGTCGTCCCGCCGGCCGAGCTGATCGCATCAGCCATGGCAGTCGCCGCGACCTTTGCAGCCCGCTCACCCCATGCGGTCGCCGTGCTCCGGGAGCTCGCGCGAACGACGAGGGATCTCTCGCTCGAGGAAGGGCTCCGCCGCGAAGCGGATGCCTTCCGCCGTTGCATCGTCAGCGAGGACGGTACGGAAGGCGTAGCCGCGTTCCTCGAGAAGCGCGAACCGAACTTCACGGGGCGCTGAGCAATGGCGCGAATCACGTTCTCGAGCGCGGAGGCACCGAAGGCCGTCGGCCCGTACTCACAGGCGGTTGCTTCTGGGAACCACGTGTTCCTGTCGGGCCAGACGCCTATCGATCCGGCAACCGGCGCGCTCATCGAGGGAAGCCTCGCGGAGCAGACCCAACGCTGCTTCCACAACCTCGGAGCGGTTCTCGATGCCGCGGGACTGAACTTCGGTGACGTGGTCAAGGTCAACGTCTATCTCACGTCGATGTCCGACTTCGGTGAGATGAACGATGTCTACGCACGCCAGTTCGAGGAGCCGTTCCCGGCGCGGACGACGGTGGCCGTGGCTGCGCTTCCCCTCGGAGCGAGGGTCGAGATCGAGCTCGTCGCGCGGCGCTCGGGCTGACCGTCTACCCGAACTGCCAGGGCTCGCCTGCGGCGTATCCCTTGAGGATTCGCCGGGCGACGACCATGCGGTGTACCTCATCCGGGCCGTCGTAGATCCGCCCGCCCCGCGCGTGAAGAGCCATCTGCGCCAGCGGCGTTTCGTCCGTGAGACCACGGGCACCGTGCACCTGGATCGCGCGGTCGATCACGTCGTTCAGCACACCTGCGGCGTAGAACTTGAGCAGCGAGACCTCGACGCGTGCCTCCGAGCCTTCGTCGATCTTGCGAGCCGCGTCCATCGTCAGCAGGCGGCAGGCCTGAATTCCCGCGGCCGAGTCGGCGATCCAGTTCTGCACCGTCTGCTTGTCGGCGAGCGGCCCGCCGAACGCCTCCCGCTCGAGTGCGTACGAACACATCAGATCGAATGCGCGCTGCATCTGGCCGAGCCAGCGCATGACGTGGTGGATGCGGCCCGGGCCGAGCCGCTGCTGCGCGATCCTGAACGCATCGCCGCGGGCACCGAGCGTGTTCGCGACGGGCACCCGAACACCCGTGTAGCGCACCTCGCAATGGGTGTTCCAGGCACGCCCTTCGTGGCCCATCACGGTGATCGGCCGCACGACCTCGAGCCCCGGCGTGTCGGTCGGAACGAGGATCATCGTCCCGCGCTTGTAGGTATCGGCCTCCGGATCCGTGATCGCGAAGACGATGCCGAAGCTCGCGCCGTCCGCGCCTGTCGAGAACCACTTCAGCCCGTCGATCACCCATTCGTCACCGTCGACGACCGCACGCGTCTCGAGCAGCCGTGGGTCGGAGCCCGCGACGTCCGGCTCGGTCATCGAGAAGAACGATCGCGCGCGGCCCGCAATCAGGGGCTCGAGAAACGCCGCCTTCTGCTCGGGCGTGCCAAGGAGATGGAGAATCTCCGCATTCCCGGCATCGGGCGCCTGACAGCCGAAGACGAGTTGCGCCCAGTAGGAGCGCCCGATCGCCTCGTTCATGCAGGCGTAGGAGAGAAAGCCTTCTCCGGTTCCTCCTGCCGCTGCCGGCATGTGCGGCGCCCAGAGGCCGGCGTCGCGAGCGCGTTGCTGCAGACCGACGATCAGCTGGAGTGACGCGTCGTCCTCGCGATTGAGCGCGCCCTCCGCCGGGATCACGTGCTCCTCGACGAAGGCGCGGTAGCGCGTCCGTTTCTCGATGTAGCCCGCGGGAAAGAGTGACGTGCTCACACCAGTAGGATCAGTCACGTGCGCCTCGCTCTGCAACTCGGATACGACGACCCCCTCGGCGGCATCGCCCTCGCACAGGAGGCCGACCGGCTCGGGTTCCATTCCGTCTGGACATCCGAAGCCTACGGGACAGACGCGGTCACGCCAATGGCATGGATCGCTGCGACGACCGAGCAGATCAGGGTCGGGAGCGCGATCATGCAGATGCCTGCCCGCTCGCCCGCGGCAACAGCGACGACTGCCGCCACCCTGGACATCCTCTCGGGCGGCCGCGTGCTGCTCGGGCTCGGCACGTCGGGCCCGCAGGTCGCAGAGGGCTGGCACGGGCAACCGTGGGGCAAGCCGCTCGCCCGCACACGCGAGTACGTGGAGATCGTGCGCACGATTCTCCGCCGCGAGCAGCCGCTCGAGCACCACGGCGAGCACTACGACATTCCCTACACAGGTCCTGGCGCGACTGGCCTCGGCAGGCCGCTGAAGATCATCGTCCACCCCACCCGACCGGACATCCCGATCTACCTCGCCGCGATCGGTCCGAAGAACGTCGCGCTCACGGCGGAGATCGCCGACGGGTGGCTGCCGATCTTCTTCTCTCCCGAGCGCGCACCGGCAGTGCATGGCCCCGCGCTCGAGGAGGGGTTCGCGATCCGCGGCGGACGTCCCGCCGACTGGGATCTCGCGCCGCTCGTGCCCGTGGTGATGGGCGACGATGTCGACGCGTGCCGTGATTTCCTCAAGCCGATGCTGGCGCTGTACGTCGGTGGCATGGGTGCCCGGGGTCAGAACTTCTACAACCGCCTCGCCCAGCGCTACGGCTTCGAGGCTGAGGCGACGGTGATCCAGGACCACTTCCTCGAGGGGCGCAAGCAGGAGGCGGCTGCCGCCGTTCCCGACGCACTCGTCGACGAGATCGCACTCGTCGGTGACCGCGACCGGATGGCCGACCGCCTCGCCGCCTGGCGCGAGAGTGGAGCCACCACGCTGATCCTGCAGGCGCGACAGCCCGAGGCGCTGCGGGCGCTCGCGGAACTCGTGGGGTGAACGAGGCCCTCCGCGAGGCGCTCGGCGGGGCACTCGGCTCGCCCATAACGCAGGCCAGGCAGCTCGCCGGGGGCGCCTCGAAGGAGGCGTGGGCCGTCTCGACGGCAGACGGCAGAGAGCTTCTGCTCCGTCGCGCGGGAGGCGGCGTGATGCATCTCGACTCGCTCTCCCTCCGGCAGGAGTTCGACGTGCTCATCGCCGCAGGCGCGGCAGGCGTCCGCGTCCCCGAGCCGATCGAGTACCTCGGTGATCTGGAGGGGCGCGAGGCGTTTGTGATGGAGCTCGTCCACGGTGAGGCAATCGGACGGCGGATCGTCAAGGCGCCTCCACCCGGGCTCGACCTCCAGATGGCGGAGCAGCTCGCGGCCATCCACGCGATTCCCCAGGCGACCCTTCCCTTCCTCGCGCGCGGCGACCTCTGGCAGCGGCTCTACGCCGAGCTCGACTCGGTCGACGAGCCACACCCTGCGATCGAGCTCGGCCTTGCCTGGTGCCGGGAGCGCCTACCGCTCGAACGCCCGTTCGTCGTCTGCCACGGTGACTTCCGGCTCGGGAATCTGATGGTCGACGAGGCGGGGATCGTCGCCGTCCTCGACTGGGAGTTCACGCACGTCTCGGATCCGGCAGAGGATCTTGCGTGGCCGCTCGTTCGCGCCTGGCGATTCGGGAACGACGCGAAGCGCCTCGGAGGGATCGCCGCCGAGGAGCCGTTCCTCGACCGCTACGCCGAGCTGACCGGCCTACGCATCCCGGCCGACGAATTGCTCGTCTGGGAGGTACTCGGCAACTGCAAGTGGGCAATCGCCGCTCTCACGCAGGCGCGGCGCCACCTCCGAGGAGAGGAGCGGAACGTTGAGCTCGCGATCCTCGGGCGCCTTGCGGCCGAGATGGAGTACGAGCTGCTCGAGCTGATCGAGAAGGCTGCGTGATGGAGGAGCGGAACCCGGGCGACCGACTGAAGCCGGCCACCGGCGCCGGGACCGACCGGCCAACCGCAGGCGAGCTCGCAGCGGCCGTCCGCGAGTTCCTCGAGGCCGAGATTCTGCCGACCCTCGACGACCACCGGCTTCGGTTCAGGACGCTCGTTGCGATGAACGCACTCTCGATCGTGGAGCGAGAAGCGCCCGCTCCGACGGTGGCCGACTGGACGCTGGCACGACGGATCCGCGCGGGTGACATCCGCGACACGGATCTCGCTGAGTTGAAGGCGGCTGTTGCAGCGAGGCTCGCGATCGCGAGCCCGACGTTCCTCGAGCGCTACCGGTCAGCCGACGAGGCCGACCGGTAACGCCCGCGAAACGAACGATCAGCCCAGTCCGATCTCCGCGGCCAGCGCCTCGGCCTCGTCGAGATCGTCCGAGATAGCGTCGATCCCGCTCGCCCAGATCGAGGGATCGGTGAGATCGAGACCGACCATGTGGGCGAGATCCTCCGGTGCCTTCGAGCCACCCGTGCGGAGGAGATCGAGGTACGGCTCGACCATCGCATCGCCCTCCCGCTGATACGAGCGAAAGATCGAGAGCGCGAACAGGTAGCCGTAGGCGTATGCGTAGACGTACCCCGGGACGTTTGTGAAGTGGGGCACGTAGCTCCACCAGCTCTCGTACCCGCCGACGCCCACCGAGTCGCCGAACAACGCGGTCTGGCACTCGATCCAGAGCTCGTTGATGCGGTCTGCGGAGAGCTCTCCCTGCTCGCGGCGCTCCGTGTGGGTCGCGTTCTCGAACCGGTTCATCGCGATCTGGCGGAAGGTCGTCGCGATCGCGTCCTCGAGCTGGCCGGTGAGCAGGTCGAGCCGCTTGCGCGGGTCGTCCTCGGCCGCCAGAAGGCGCTTGAACGTGAGCGCCTCGCCGAAGACGGAAGCGGTCTCGGCGGTCGTCAGCGGTGTCGACGCGTTGAAGTATCCGAGCGGCTGCGCCATCGATCCGTGCAGCGCATGGCCCATCTCGTGGGCGAGCGTGAGGATCGAGCGGCGATCGCCCGTGTAGTTCATGAAGACGTAGGGATGCACCCCGGGGACGTTCGTGGCGCAGAAAGCGCCGTGGCGCTTGTCGGGACGAACAGGCGCGTCGATCCAGCCCTCGCCGAAGAACCGCTCGACCGCGTCCCCTGCTTCGCCCGAAAAGTCGGCGTACGCACCGACGACGACCTCGCGTGCAACCTCCCACGGCGTCTTCGAGGCGTCCTCCGCCACCGGCGCGAACCGGTCGTAGTACTCGAGCCTGTCGAGCCCGAGCAGCTTCGCCTTGAGTCGGTAGTAGCGCTGAGGCACGTCGTAACGCGACGTCGCGGCGTCGATCAGCGCCTGCACCGCCTCGTCGGTCGTCTCGTTCGAGAGATTCCGCGACGTGATCCAGGTGGGGTAGCTGCGGAGCCGATCGTCGATCCACTTGTCGACGAGGATCGTGTTGAAGATGGACGTGCGCGTGCGCAAGCCGGGCTGGAGCGCCTCGGTCACCGCCTCGGCGGCCCCGCGGCGGACGTCACGATCGGTCGCATAGAGCTTCGCCATCGCCGTCTCGAGCGAGACGGGCTCCTCGGCGCCGGGAAGGTCGACGCGCATCGCACCGAGCACTTCCTCGTACAGGCGCGACCAGGCGGTGACGCCGGAGACCGACTTCTCCGTGAGGATCTTCTCCTCCGGCTCGGTGAGAACGTACGGACGGAACACGCGCTGCGAGGCGAGCCAGTGCCGCCAGTGATCGAGCGCCGGATCGGCCAGGGTCGCAGCAGCCGGCTCGTCCTCGATCGCGGCCCACTCGAGCCCGAAGAAGAGGAGCTGCGTCTCGAGCCCCGCAGCCTTTTCTCCGAGCTTGGAGACAAGGGCTCCGCGCGCCGTGTCCGCCATGTTGGTGGAGAACTCGAGGTGGGCGAAGTAGAGGGCGCGGGTGGCAATCGACTCGATCCGCTCGCGTTCGTCGATCGCGGCCGCGAGCTCTGCGGGGGAGAGCTCCGCAACCTTGCCGTAGTAGCGCTCGCGGAACGCGGCCGTTGCCGTTTCGGCCTCGGCAAAGTCACTTTCGATGCGCGGGTCGTCACCTGAGGCGTAAAGGTCGGAGAGGTCCCACGCAACGTCTTCCGCACCTGTCTGCTCGATAGTTGTCATGCGGAGGAGGTTAGCGCAGCACCCGCCGCTCAGCCCAGTGGCAGGCGCCAGGGCGACCGGTGGCCGCCTTCAGGCGGCAGGGCGACCGGTGGCCGCCTTCAGGCGGCCGCCCGGGTTCGCGGCTGCTCCGACATGGCGACAGGCTCGAGAACCCCTTCGTTGTGCCCGCCACGACTCCCTTCGACGGTGCGGCTGAGACGGGCCTCCACGCTTCTCACTGCCACAGCATCGCCGGCTCCGTCACCGGCGCGCGACACACGAACCGCTCGCAGACGTACACCGCCGGCTTCCCGTCGACGAGACCCTTCCCCTCGAGCAACGGTACGCCCTCCGCGGGGCCGGCGGCGACGACCGTGTTCGGCGAGAACGGGGCGAGTGCCGCGCGGGCAACGGGGCTATCGACCGCGCCAACGATCGCGATCTCCCGTGACGGTGCAAGCCGGAGGTCGAGTGCGCACAGCATCCAGCCGAAGGCCCCGGGAGCGCGGCCGAGCATCGGCTCGACGAGCCGGAGCACCGACACGGCCTGGCGCTCGAGCTCCTCGTCGCCCCAGATCCGCCCGAGGCGCAGTAAGACATGCGCGAGCATCGAGTTGCCCGACGGGATCGGGTTGTCGTCGAGGCCCTTGGTGCGTGCAACGAGCTCCTCGCCACCCGTCGGCGCAAGGAAGAAGGCGCCGTTCTCGGCGTCGGCGAACAGGTCGACAGCGACCAGGGCGAGGCGCCGCGCCTCGAGGAGCCAACGAACGTCGCCGGTTGCGACGTGCAGCTCGATCAGCCCGTGGGCCGCGTTCGCATAGTCGTCGAGAAATCCCTCCCCGCTCACCTTGCCCTCGCGCCACGAGCGGGACAGCCTGCCCTCCTCGCGCGACAGCGGCCCGAGCAGGAACTCCCCCACGCCGCGCGCCGCGTCGAGCCAGTCCGCACGTTCGAGCCGACGCGCACCCTCGGCGAGTGCTGCGAGTGCAAGCCCGTTCCAGGAAGCGAGCACCTTGTCGTCGAGGCCAGGCTGTGGCCGCAAATCCCGCTCGGCGTGGAGCCGCGCACGGAGGTCGGCGGGAAGCTCGCCGCGAATGATCGAGCGGCCATGCTCGAACGGCAGCAGCAGTTCGGCGGGTACGCCCTCCTCCTCCTTCCACGTGAACGTCAGCCCCTCGACCCCGTCCGTGTCCGCGTCCTGGGCCGACGCGAGGCCGCCGTCCGGCAGCCGGAGCTCCGAAACGACGTAGTCGAGCGTCTCCTCGACAACCGTGCGGTAGCGTACCTCGCCCGTTACGACCCAGGCGTGGAGGTACGCGGGAGCGAGCAGCGCGTTGTCGTAGAGCATCTTCTCGAAGTGCGGC
>Ga0163144_10025719_pt1 | contig 11482 bp, 8 predicted proteins | sample OliLak19BULKMAT1_FD_123175 | JGI IMG/M metagenome (GOLD analysis project Ga0163144, IMG submission 123175) | Freshwater microbial mat bacterial communities from Lake Vanda, McMurdo Dry Valleys, Antarctica - Oligotrophic Lake LV.19.BULKMAT1 | ecosystem: Environmental > Aquatic > Freshwater > Lake... | reverse complement strand
CGCGACGTGGTGGATCCGTCAGGCGATCACGCGCTCGATCGCGGACCAGGCGCGGACCATCCGCATCCCGGTCCACATGATCGAGACGATGAGCAAGCTCAGGAACGTGACCAAGAAGCTCGTGCAGCAGAAGGGTCGCGAACCCAGCGTCGAGGAAGTGGCCGAGGCGACCGGCATCTCGGTCGACGAAGCCAAGCGGGTCATGAAGATCAGCAAGCACCCGATCAGCCTCGACCGCCCGATCGGCGAGTCCGACGACAGCTACTTCGGTGACTTCATCGAGGACGAATCGGCGGAGAGCCCGCTGGCCGCGGCCGGACACGAGATGCTCAAGGAGCGCCTCGAGGACGTCCTCAGCACGCTGACTTTCCGCGAGCGCGAGATCATCAAGCTGCGGTACGGCATCGGTGACGGCTACACCTACACGCTCGAGGAGGTCGGCCGGATCTTCCGCGTCACCCGCGAGCGCGTGAGGCAGATCGAGGCCAAGGCCGTCCGCAAGCTCCGCCACCCGGTTCGTGCGCGGCAGCTGGCGAGCTTCCTCGACGGGGCCTCGGTGCCCGAGGACCTCGAAGGGGCCGACCTGGCCTACGACTCGGGCGACGCCTGAGAGACGGCTCCCGACAACCGGAGCGCTGGACGCGGGGCGGCTCGAGGGCCGCCCCGCGGCATGGATGAGCGGCGATCGAAAGGCCGGCGTGGCTCTGCGGTGGAAAACCGGTCTCCAGTCCGTATCCTGTTCGCCCCATGCGTGACGTGATCCGTTCGCTGCTCGATCTGCAAGAGGTCGATCGCGACCTCCACCGCGTCCTCGAAGAACTCAAGCGCCTCCCCTCCGAGCGCGCCGCGCGTCAGGGCGAGGTCAACCGGCTGGCTGCCGCGGTCGCTGAGAAGAAGCTTGCCGCGAAGAACGTCCGCGTCCGGATCAAGGAGTACGAGGACGTCGCCACTGTCGGCCGACAGAAGTCGCGCAAGCTCGAGAACGACATGGGGCAGGCGCGCGCCGACGCGCAGCTGCACGCGTTCTTCGATCACCAGATCAAGACGATCAAGAAGGAGGTCAGCACCGCCGAGGACGACGGTCTGAAGCTGCTCGAGCAGGTCGAACTCCTCGATCGCGACGCGAACGAGTTGCAACAGAAGCACGACGCCGAGCTGAAGGTGTACGAGCAGTTCGCGACGAACGTGGCGACCGAGATCGCCGAGGCCGAGGGCAAGCGTGCCAAGCTCGCCGCGGAGCGCGCCAAGCGGATGAAGGGCGACTTGCCGCCCGAAGTGCTCTCGGACTACGAGCGCCTGCTGCGTTCGCGCGGCGGCGTCGCGCTGGCCCAACTCGATGGGCGGCAGTGTCAGGCGTGCTTCATGGACATGCCGACGAACATGACCGTGCGCGTCGCGCGCGGATCCGAGCTCGTGCGTTGTCCGAGCTGCGACCGCATCCTCTACACGTTCAGCTGACGCCGGGCCGCAGCACGGCGCGCGATCCCTGGTGCGTGCCGCGTCGCGCGAGCTCCGCCGCGAGCTTCTCGCGCACCACGTTCTTCTCGACGCTCCACAACGGCGCGAGCAGGTCCGCCGGCACCGCGTCGCCCGTGAGCCGGTGCAGCACTTGCTCGGGCGCCAGTCGCTCGACGAAGTCCGCGAGCCAGTCGACGTACTCGTCCACTTCGAGCGTCGCGATCGCGCCGGCGCGCCACTGTTTTTCCATCTGCGTGCGGCGCAGGACCATCAGGTGGTGCACCTTGACGCCGGCGACGCCCGTGCGCGCCAGCGCTTCGGCCGTCTTCCGCGCACCTTCGCGCCCGTCCTCGGGCAAGCCGAGGATCGCGTGACCCACGCACGTCATGCCGCGCGCGTGGACACGGCGCACGGCGTCCTCGAATTCGGCCAGCGTGTGAAAGCGGCGGATCGCGCGCTGCACCTCGTCGTCGGCGGTCTCGAGTCCGAGCTCGATCCACACTTCGACGCGGCGAGCGAGTTCGGCCAGCACGTCCAACGCTGCCTCGCTCAACGTATCGGGCCGCGTCGCCAGCGCGACGGCGACGATGGGGGACGCCGGGCGCGCGAGCACCGGATCGAGGACCGCGAGCACTTCGCGCAGGCGCTCGATCTCGACGTAGGTGTTCGAGTACGACTGGAAGTAGGCGATCGCGCCGACGCCCGCGCCTCGACGCGCGACGCGCGCGAGTCCGTCCGCGAGTTGCACCGCTAGCTCGGCGCCGCTCTTCAGCGCACCCGTGCCGGAACCCTCGACGTCGCAATAGGTGCAACCGCCATAGCCCTTCGTCCCGTCGCGATTCGGACACGTCGAGCCGGCGTCGAGCGCGACGCGGTGGACCGGTCGTCCGAAGCGCGCCTGCAACCAGGGTTGGAATGTGCGGAACGGGAGTTCCAAGCGGCCCATCCTAGTGAATCGCGCCGTGGTCACCGCTCGCCGCGGATCGACCCGCGCCCCGTTGCGCGGCGCCACCAGGCTTGGTTCCGTCCCGCCGACCCGTGGCTGGGGCGCCCATGCCGCGCGTCCGCCTGGCTCCGCTCGAGCTGCGCCACAGGGTCGGTCGGGATCACCGTCTGACCAGGCCCCACGCGGGACTGTGGACCTCGCGTGCCAGCGCGAACCGGGGCTTCATGCGCTTGGAAGTCCTACGCCCCGAACGCATGGCGCTCGACGTGGACGCCGACTTTCAGGACGCTGTCGATGCGCTCTCCGTCCTGGACCTCCTCGAGACGGACGCGCGCCTCCGCGAGCGCCACCCGGGCGTCGCGGGATGGGCAGCGTCTCTGGCGCACCACGAGGCGATTGCCCGAGGTCGCGTCGCCTGACACACGGCGCATCGCGCGCTGCGCGGCCGCGATCACTTCGATTTGCGTCGCCAGAGCGTTTCGTCGTTGTCGCTCGAGCGCATCCCCTGCCCGAGGTAGCCGGCGTACTCCCAGCCGTCCGCGGCGAGCTTCTCGAGCGCCTTGGCGTCGACGTCGTCGTGGATCGAGTACTCCCACTTCTCGGTAGGCGTCGCGTTCTTCTGCGCCATGCCGAACCAGGTGGCCGAGGCGAGTGCGAGACCCGTGACGAATGCGAGCGAGGGATTGCGGAAGGGAATCATGATAAGAGGCCTCCTAGGGGTACCGAGTGCTGACCGATGCTGCGCGCCGCGCTCGTGACGTGTCTTTGGAAGTCGCGAGTGTAGTATGCGCGCGACCGGACGCGACCCGCGTCCGCTGTAGCGATCGTCGAACCACGGTCGCATTCTGCGCCGCATCACGATCTACCAGCGCCTTCGGGAACCGGGGCCTCATGCGCTTCAATGTACTACGCCCCGAGTTCTCGTTGCACACGATCGGCGTACCCGCCGGGCAGGTCGAGGCGGTCTCGGATCCGCTAGCGCGCGACCTTCCAACTGGTCCCGTTCCACTCCCACGTGTCGGCGAGGTCTCCGTCCGGCCAGCCCTTCGGCGGTTCGGACGCGAGCGAGTTCCGCGGCGACACGTGGTCCTTCGACGGCAAGGCCTGGAAGAAGCTCGCCCCAGACGCCGACGGGAAGCAACTGCGCGCGCGTCGAACCGGCGTCCGCGCGGCGACGGGGTACCGGATGGTGCTCGAACCCCCGCGCTGAGCTCGTGATCGACGCCTGCTGCGTCTCGGCGCTCTTGGACCGTCGAGCGGACGCCAAGGTCCGGCTCGGCGCGTTCCAAGGCAGAGCACGATTTCCCCTCGGCCCGCGCGCAGATGACGCTGATCGCGTCGCTGCCGACTCCAAAGGCGTGCGCAAACTCGCGCCTGAGTTGTTCGCGTAGTCGATCGGCGCCTCGTGCGCACCTCGTCAGAGTCGAATACTGTGCCTGAGGGCAGTGCCGTCCGGCCGAGCTATGCTGTCGCCCACCGAGACCCTAGTCCAAGCGACCGACCGAGGCCCGCAATGCACACTTCCAACGGGCGCATGCCCGACGAAAACAGGCTGGATGAGATCGGCGGCGGCTCCAATTGCGCGCGAGCCGGCGATGGTGAATGTCGTCTGCAGCGAGGCCCTCGACCGCGTCGTCGACCGCACGGTGCAGATCCACGGCGGCATGGGCTACTCGGCCGAAAACAGTATCGAGCAGCGCTAGCGCGACGCGCGCGTCACGCGCATCCACGAGGGGACGAGCGAGATCCAGGCGATCATCATCGCGCGCGACGTGTGGACGCGCGGATCGTGAGCATGGGAGTCACCCACCTTGTGCCGCCCACCGCAGTCGGAACAAAGGTGTCAGAGACCTGCTCCCGTCGTCCGTACGCCGAAGTTCGTCGCGCCATCCCGGCGGGAAGGGCTAGGGAATGATCCACGGGAAGCTGCTCGCGGTCAGCCTGCTCCTCGCTGGCGTGATCCTGCTGGCGCTGCGTGTCGCCAGGCCCGAGGCGCGCGCCGGTCGCGCGGAGTTATCTGCGGCACCGTGGGATCAGCCCGAACCCGCGGACGCGGATTCAGCGACCACGACGGTCGCGCGTGAAAGCGCGCGCGGCGCCGTGCTTGCGCCGGTCGATGCGCCCGCCGGACTGCGCATCCGCTCCGCCGAAGGGCTTGCGCTGTCGTTCGTCGAGATCGAGGGCGCGGCGGGAGCGTGGCATCGCCGCGAACTCGTCCAACAGACGCTGCCGCTCGGCATCACCGACCTGCCCTGTCGGATCCGCGCACCCGGTCACGCTCCAGGAACCGCCAAGGATCTCGGCGACGAGATCGTGCTCGAGGCCGATTCGCTCCTCGAGATCGTGGCACCCGGCCTCAGGAGCTGCTTGCGGTGGTGGAACACGTTCGCCTGGCTCGGCGCCGATCTCGAGCCGTTCTCGACCGCCTGGCACGATGCGTTCTGGATGCGCGCGACGCAGGGTTTCACGAGCGAGGACCGTTGGGCGATCGCAGTGAACGGCGAGGGGATGAACGACACTGTCGATCGCCCGCGTGAGCTGACGATCGTGTTCAAGGATCGGACGCACAGGATGTTGAACATCCGGTTCGACGCGGCTCCGGGTGCGCGCGCGAGTTGGTCGCCGATCTGCTCGCCGGAGATCGATGCGCTGGCGCTCCAGGTCGAGATTCAGCGTCCCCCCGAGGAGCCCCATGCCGGCCTCGAGTGGACCCTGAGCATGCACCGCGAGGTCGACGAGCCGATGACGTGGACTCGACACGCGTGGGGCCGAGTCGAGTTGCGGCCCGACCTAGCTTTTGGGGCGCACGGAAAGCTCCCCGCAGAGGAAACACACCTGCACGTCGACCGCGTTCCGCGCGGGGAGGAGGCTGAGCTGACTCTCCACGATCCGATCTCCGGCGCTCACGGGCAGATCCGATTCGTGCACGACGGCACGCCCCTGCGCGTCACCCTCCGCCCGGGTTTCAGCCTGCACGGAAAGATTGCCGTTCCGCCCGGAAACGCATTGCCGAAGCTCGCTGGGCTCAGGTTCGGGGCGCGACGCGAACCATCCATAGAGCCCGTTGGCTGGCCTGATGCTTGCGCGAGCGGATTCTCGAACATCCCGCGCGGGGAGGAATTCGAGGGGATCGCGACCAGTCGACCCGCTGTTCCGATCACGCCCGCAGGCGCGTTCGAGGTGCGCGGCCAAGACAGCGGGCCATGGACCGCATGGATCAAGGTGCCCGCTCCTGAGGTGCTCCTGCTCGAGGTCGAAGTGCAGGGCTTCGAGCTGCATCGGTCGACCTGGCCCCTGGGCGACGCGACGCGCGTCGATTGCGGCGAACTCGTGCTCGTGCCGAGCGCGGCCCGAATCGAGTTGGCGCCGGGACACGGATTGAAGGCCAGGCTCATCCACACCGTTCACACGGGCGGGAACGTGGATCCCACATGGCGCGTCAGTCGCGGTCGCGACGAGCCCGATGGGGCGATGACCATCGTCTTCGCCCGGGGCGGGGTCGAGCACATGAGCCTCGGCGGCGCGGAGGCCGAGGTCGTCGACGCAGTCGTCGTCGCGTGCAGCGGCGCTCTCACGCGCGCGTTCCTGCGCGGAACGGACGGACGCTTCGATCGCGTCGACGAGGCCGACTACGAAGTGGAGATCGTATTCGGCCGGACCGGACTTCGGAATGAACGCGGCCATGCCGTGTGGACGTGGCGGGGGATCTCCAACGGGCTCACGGCGCTCGACTCCGGCGTCGCCGAGCCGCAGGCGCTGCGCTTTCGCGCTCCGCGGGACGGTGTCACTCTTTCGTGGTCGATCGACCGCAAGCAGGATGACCGGCGTGTGGGCTCGGGCTCGGTGCCACTCCACGCGACATCGATGACGATCACGCTGCCATGAAACGCGAGCTCGTCGCGATCCTCCTGATCATGCCGTGCGGAAGCCTCGCCCGATCGTGAGGGGCTGAAGCGCCTGTGTCGCTACGCGCATTCCCAATCGATGTCCTGACCTGCTAACACTGCGGCGCACGGCGCAGGCTGATCGCCTTCTAACCGGCGGTCTCGTCGTTGGACCGCGACCCGCGCGTGCTCGGGGCTCCCGACGGAACCGCCGCGGCTGGCAGGCCTCTCAGAGTTGCCGGCGCAGCAACCCCGCCATCCACTCGCTGAACTTCTCTTGCGCAGGGCGGCCCTGCCATTCCTCCAGCGAGACCCGATGCGAAGCGCGCAGATCCTCCTGGAACACCGCGACCTGCTCCCGCGCGAGCTCGTCGTCCAGCAGGTTCAGATTCGTCTCGTCGTTCAGTCGGAACGAGCGGTCGTCCAGGTTCGTCGAGCCCACGGAAAGGAAGTGCGAATCGACGATCACCACCTTCGTGTGCAGCATCGTCGGCTGGTACTCGTGGATCGCGATCTTGGCCTCGAGGAGCTCGCCCCAGCGCGAACGCGAGGCCTTCTGCACGATCTTGACGTCCATGAACGGCCCGGGCAGCAAGATCTCGACGCGCACGCCGCGCTCTGCCGCAGCGACCAGCGTCGCGACCGACAGGTCGTCGGGCACGAAGTACGAGCTCGCGATGTGGATCGTGTCTCGCGCCGCCGCGATCGCCAGCAGGTAGAGCAAGCGCATTTTCCCGCTGCTGCTGTCGGACGAGCTGCTGAAGACTTGCGCCTGGACGTTGCCCACGGGCTCGAGTGGCGGGAAATAGCGCTCGTCGTGCAGAACTTCAGGCCGCAGCTCGAGCCAGTTCTCCATGAACGCGCTCTGCATCTGGGCCGCCGCCGGCCCGCGCAGGCGGAAGTGCGCGTCGCGCCAATGATCGGGCGAGTCGGCGTCACCCAACCACTGATCCGCGATGCCGACGCCGCCGGTGAACCCGATCTTGCCGTCGATGACCAGGATCTTGCGGTGTGTGCGGTTGTTGACGCGGTCCACCGCGTACCAGTCGATCGGATGGTACTTCTCGATCTGGACGCCGGCCGCGCGCATCGAGTCGAGGAGCGACTCGTCCATCTTGCCGCTGCCGGCCCAGTCGATCAGCACTTGGACCGGCACGCCGGCGCGCGCTCGCTCGGAGATCGCCTCGGAGAACTCGCGCCCGATCTCGCCCGACCAATAGATGTAGGTCTCGAACGTGATCGACCGCTCGGCACTGCGGATCGCAGCCAACATCGGCGGGAAGATCTCGACGCCGTTCTGTAGGGCGACGACCTCGTTGCCCGGCAGCACGCTCGGTCCCAGCAAGCTGCCGAGCGCGCGCGCGAACTGCGGGTCGCGCACCCCGTAGTCGAGCTCGACCTGGTGGTCGATGACCTTCGCGCCCGACATCACGTTCATGACGACGAAGGTCGCAAGGGCGGTGACGGCGATGGCCAGGCCGATGGCTGTCTTTTTTTTCACGGGCGTGCTGCGCAACGTAGCAGAGAGGGCACGGGTGCGTGCGGTGCTCCGTCAGCGGCGATGGGAAAGAGGGACAGCCGTGCCGACTGGAGGATCACCGGGCAGGCTCCTCACGGTGTCTGGCCTGTTTGCCCCGCGAGCATCGCCGTGCAGCGCGCCTCGACTCTGCGCGCCGGGTACGGATCGACACCAGCGATCGGCCCAGGCCGGCAAGGCAGACTTCCAAGTGCCTCGCTGCCAAGTCTACGACTTCGAGAAGGGTCTCACCGCCCCCAAGGGGCTCGATGGAGTTCAAGTTCAGGCCGGGAACCGGGGGCTCATGCGCCTGGATGTCCTACGCCCAGAGGCGCACTATCGCGAACCCGAAAAATCCGAAGCCACCGGTGACTAGGAACTTCATGCCGGCGCTCGTAGCAATCGAAGTCCGCGGTGTCGACCATCATCCCAGCCCGAAAGCCTGGGAGTTCCGCGCATTCCGTCCCCGCTGGGAGCTTTTCAACTCGTGCGTTTCCCGGAATGCTTGTCCCGGGGCGCGCGATCGGCGCGCTCCTCCCTGCATGGATCGAACAGGTGACGAGAGCGGCGACGAAACCCGGGACCTGGTGAAGCAGGTCCTGCTGTTCGCTCGTGAGGAATTGGGTCCGGCCAGTGAGCGCATCGTCGGAAACGCGGAAGCGCAGGCACTGATCGTGTCCAGGTTGCGCGCCGGGGAGAACTTGGAGGACGCCGTGCTGGCCGAGGTCCACCGTCGGGCAGGTGAGGATCGCCACGCCGCGGACGAGTTCCTGGCTCATTTCCTGATGGACATCATGCGCGGCGGAAGGCGCATGGTCGCCGGTGACCTGCGCCGCTTCCTCGACACGGGAGATCTCGTGCAATCCGTCGTGGGAGACATGTGGACGGAGCTCGCCAACCTTCGATTCGAGACGAAGGCGCAATTCCTGTCATTCTTGTCTAAACGCATGCGCTGGAAGGCGCTCGATCACAGGCGACGCATGGACACCCTGCGCCGAAGCGAACAGAAGCGCGTGGAACTGGACGTCGGAGAACTTCGGATCCAGGACGATCGACCGACGCCGGCGTCGGTCGCGATGTCGAGGGAGGAGCGCGAGGAGTTGGTGCTGCGCATCCTGCGCCTTTCCGAGCGTGATCAACTGCTCGTGCGTCTCCACTTGCGGGGCGAGCCGATGAGCGTGTTGTCGCAGGAGTCCGGGCTCCAGGTGGAGACTGCGCGCAAGGCGCTCCAGCGTGCGCTGCGCAAACTGCGCAACAATCCCGAATCGTGAGCCGTTGCCGATCCGATCCTTCGACGGCTAAGCTCCGCACAGGCTTCGCTCGGCATTTTTATGGCCTGCGCGAACCGGGCCGATGAGTGACCACGAAGAAGCGAGTGAGGACACGGACTCGGGCCCCGAACCACGGGTAGTGCCGTCGGATCTCGCGCTTCGGGCCGAGGTCGAGGTGGCCTTCCGAGATTGGTTGAAGCGCGCGCGGGAAAGCGACGGCCCCGCGACCGACATGTTCCTCGCCGAACATCGTCCCGAGGTGGCGGCGGAGCTGGCCTGCATCCTGCGCGACTATCGCGGACTGAGCGACTCGCTGTCGGCCGGACCCGGAGCGCTCGCGGCTGGGCGTCGCATCGCCTCGTACACGCTGATCCGCGAGGTCGGGCGCGGAGGAATGGGCGTCGTCTGGGAGGCCGTGCAGGACGTCCCGCGTCGTCACGTCGCGCTCAAGATGCTCTATCCGCACCTGACCCTGTCGGAGCGCGCACTCCAGCGGTTCCGTACCGAGGCCGAGGCTGCGGGGCGACTGACACACCCGGGGATCGTGACCCTGTACGAGGTCGGGGAGTCCGAGCACGTCCACTACATCGCGCAGGAACTCGTGCCCGGCGGACTGTCGCTCGCGGACACGGTGAGCGACCTGCGCGAGCGCGGGGCGATCCCGAAGGGCTGGTACCGACATGTCGCGCGGCAGTTCCAAGACATCGCGTCGGCATTGCACGCGGCTCACGTCGAAGGCGTGATCCATCGGGACGTGAAACCGCAGAACATCCTGATCGCATCGGATGGTTCGACGCGGATCGCTGACTTCGGTCTGGCGAAAGTGCGCGACGAAGTGGCCGTCACGCGCACAGGCGACTTGTCCGGAACCCCGTTGTACATGAGCCCCGAGCAAGCCTCGCCGCGCGGTTCGGGCATCGACGCGCGCAGCGACGTGTTCTCGTTGGGCGTGAGCCTGTACGAGTGCCTCACGCTCGAGCGGCCGTTCCAGGCGGACACTCCGCAGCAATTGACCGAGCGCATCCTGCTGCACGATCCGCGGGATCCGCGCGAAGTGCGTCCGGGAGTGCCCCGCGACCTGGCGGTGATCTGTCTCAAGATGATGGAGAAGCGGCGTGAGCGGCGCTATCCGTCGGCGCTCGCCGTCGCCGAGGATCTCGGCCGCTACCTCGCACACGAACCGATCGTGGCGAAGCCGCCGAACGTGTTCGGACGCGCCGTGCGCTGGGTGCAGCGACACCCGGTGCTCGCCGTCGCAGCCGCTGGAATGCTGCTCGCGTTCGTCGCGCTCTCCGTCGGGATCCTGCGCGCGCGCACGGAGCGGCGCCACGCCGTCGAGTTGGCCGCGCTGACGTGGCGCGGTGCCATGCTGCTCGACTCGAGTCGTTCCGACCCGAGCACCGCTGACTTCGCGGACGCGGCTCGCGGTTTGGAGGAATGGGCCGAAGGTGCCGAGGAGCGTGGAGATCACGGAGGCCTCGAGAACGCGCTGTTGATGGCGGGTCGCTCACGGCTCTTGTCGGGTGACCTCGCCGCGGCGAGGCGCGACCTCCGAGCCGCGTCCGCCGGCTTCGACGCACGCGCACCCATCGCGGATCGGCGTCGGCTCGAAGTGCTCCGGGCACTGATCGATTTGGGGCTCGAGACCGACGAGTTCCTCGCGACGCAACTGCGTCTGCGGGAAGCGCACGCGCTGGCGGAGCAAATCCTTCCGGCAGGCGATCCGACGACGACCGAGCTGTTCTCCGAACTGCTCCTCAGCCTTCGACGCTCCGAAGACTACGCGTCGTTGGAACGACTGGACTACGGCGGCGCGCGGCTGGCCGAGAGGTTCGAGCGCGAGTACCAAGAGGCGGTCGCCAGGGGAGCGTCCGTGCGCGACGAACTCAGCGCGCATCGCCGCTTCGCTCAAGCGCTGTACTACCAGGGCCTCAACGCGGAGGCCGAGGATCAGTTCGAGCGCATCGAACTGCGGACGCGCGAGTTGCACGGAACTGGATCCAGGCCGGACATCGAGGCGTGCGCGTGGACGCTGACGGTTCGGGAGCGAAGGGAAGATCGGGCGTGCCGGGAATCGGCGCTCGCGGGACTGATCGCGCTGGGGACGCTCGCGGACGATGTCCTCTCGGACGCTGATCCGCTGCGCGCGCGCATCCGTTGGCGGACCGCGTTGGCACGGTTGGATCTGCGCCGCATGCTCGATGCGACCGCACCGGATCCCGCAGAGGGTGCGCGCGTCCTCGTGAGCTTCCGTGCAGCAGCGGCCGCGATGGAAACGGCGCTCGGTCCGCTGCATTTGGACACGTGGAAGGCCAAGACAGGACTCGCTGTCGCCGAGAACGAGTACGGATCACCCGAGCGTGCGCTCGATCTGAGCCGCGCGATCCACGCGGGAATCGCAAGCATG
>Ga0163144_10025717_pt1 | contig 11482 bp, 3 predicted proteins | sample OliLak19BULKMAT1_FD_123175 | JGI IMG/M metagenome (GOLD analysis project Ga0163144, IMG submission 123175) | Freshwater microbial mat bacterial communities from Lake Vanda, McMurdo Dry Valleys, Antarctica - Oligotrophic Lake LV.19.BULKMAT1 | ecosystem: Environmental > Aquatic > Freshwater > Lake... | reverse complement strand
ATAACTATCTCTTTAAGCACAGTCTTCTTGCAATCTTTAAGATTTTCCCATAAAATCTTCGCTCTCCACTTTAGTGCGTTGTCTTTATTTTTTGTAAATCTATTTGGACTATTTTTATCTTTCAACACTGTATTTATTTGAGATACGACCCCATTTTGACATGATGCGGTTAGACGCTCATTTAATAAAAGTTCATCATAATATAAATCCCAATCCCATTTTGGTGTTGCTTTTCCTTCTTCTTTGGTTGCAGTTTCTGGCTCCTGAACCATTATTTTAAGACAAACCATTATACTTATATTAGAAGATGAAGCATTCAAACGTTCATTTACTTCTGAACGTACTATTATCATTCTCTTTGCAATAGCCTTTTTATAAATTTCATCCCTTCGTTTTTTAAAGTCTTCTTCAGACTCATTATTTAGTTTTTTTAATTTTCCTTGGTCATGATCATACCAATATTTAGCAATAAATATGATTGTCTTTTTATTTGCGGTATCTAATAAGTATAAAAGATTATTTGCAGAATCAATGGATGAAGTACTAAAGCCCGGCAAGTTTTTTACAACTTTCCGATCCTTTCCCTTTCCACTTGTCATAAAATATACATAAGTACTATCTTTTTTTTTCGCGCTTAAAGTTTTTTCTTCATTTTCTATCAATTCAATTAATGAATGCTGAACATCATTGAAAAACTCACCCTTAGCCGTAAAGGAGAAAATGAGAACAAAGTAAAAAGTTAAATATCTTCTATAATTTAATGTTTTCACTTATTTTTTTAGTTATAAATACTTTAACCTTATTTTCGAGTTCATCTTTCTTAGCACCTGATAATGCATCTAAAGCCAAAGTTTTTAAAAAATCGATTGACTCTAATTTAAAGGAACTAATAATATTTCCAATATTTTGATTATTAATTAATAAATCGCTTATATACTTTAAGGATTGTTTATTAATATAAATTCTTGTTTTTTGCCATTCCTTTTTATGATGCTTTTTAGCCAATGCCAATTCTTCTGAATCACTTTCCTGACTAACACTAGCTTCAATCACCTCAAAGTGATCAGAGGATATACTATTAGGATCGCCAGAAAAGGTTTCTACTGTCGTATCTTCTGTATTTTCTAACTCATCTCCATTATATGCATAATAGGCCTCAATGTATTCTTTTTTATAATCTCTATATTTTTTTTCAGCATCAGCACTGTCCGCCCTTGCCGTATCTTGCTTTGCCTTCAGCAACTTTTCAAAAATCTCTTTCAATTTATCTGCACCCTGATTTAAAGTATTTGCTACTGTTGTGCCAGCATTTTTAGCCTCATTCACCGCAGTTTTTACACCTGCATCAATTTGTGCTAATCCAGCATTTACATCTATCTGGCCTAGTCCCACATTGCCCGCTTCCATCATATTTTTACCTTTTTGTATCAAATCCTTTCCGTTTTTGATCTGCTCTTGTGCCTGTTTAGATAAGCCTTCTGCTTGTTTCAAGGTATTACCAGCAACAGAAATTAAATTTTGTGCTTTGTTTATTTGTGTCTGCGCCTGTTGACTGGCATCAATAATAGGTTTTAATAACTTATCCTTTATCTCTCTGGTATAGGGTGCAGAGGTAATCTCCACTCGGGTCGCTGTAACTTTGCTTCCTGATATGGCTTTACTATCATTGTTCAAACTCAGGTTATCAAATTTCACCCCAAATCTGGCACCTTTAAAGATTGGTAAGGCTATAAATCCTTTCCCTACAAACATGCCTCCCGTGGAAGCGGTCACTTCTGATACTTCTACATTGTAATCATCTATGGTAAAATACTCACCCACATTCAAGGTAGTTTTTGAGGATGCTCCTACCGCAGAAGCCTGGAATGATGCATTACATCCCGTTTCCGGTGTAGGTGCGGGAATACCCGGAACAGAAAATGTGAATATCTCGCTCCATTCACTGTTTAGGCTTCCACATTGCGCTTGAACGCGATATCGGTAGGTGGTGTTTGGTGATAATTCGGATATTGTAGAATATGGAAGCAGTGAGGTCTGCGAGTACCAGGTAAATTGATCTTGCGTTGTTTTTTGATATTGAATCTCAAAATCAGTATGGTTTGGAAATCCTGTAAATTCCGCTTCACCACGTGTATTATTAGTTTTTGTCCAGGTTAGGTTCTCTGGCGGTTTACATTCTTGTCCAAATGTAAAGACCAACGCATCACTGTATCCATTGTTCTGAAACAAATCCGCTCCACTTACATCATAGGCTCTTAATCTGGCTGCATACGTTCGTCCCGGGTACATGGCGGGTGCAAGGGCATCCATAAAATAAGAAGTGTTTCTTGTTGTTTCTCTATGAAAAGGTGAGGCACTGTTTAATAGATCAACCGCATTATAGGTAGGGTCAGGCCACATTTCAACGATGGTCAATTCATATTCTACATTGTTAGATGCATTAGGACTCGATGTATGCATAGGGAACCAATTCAGTTGCAGATTTTGCGGATTGGCTGCTAAAACTATTTCGTTTTGAGCAGGCATTTGCCATCTGGGCGGATCATTCCAAAATAGGAATGCCGGCATAGGCGATTTTATAGATACAGCTACTTCTCTTCGTATTTCTATTACTTCTACATTAAATATATAATAACCCTCTGGTAACAATCCAAAACGATTAAAATCTTCTCCTAAACCTTCACCTTCCAAATTCTGAGGTAAAAAATATGGTGAAAGGTCTTCTGCAGTTAGCACTTCGCTTTGCCCTGCATTTAAGATAATCGGGGTAGGTTGAAAATCTTCCCTTGTTCTCAATAGTACATCAGGTCCTTCAATCGTAAACCTAAGTTTCACTTGCAGGTTCGTTACAGATTGATCAGTAGCATTTAATGTGACAGAAATTCTGTTTTGTCCTGCTTCTGTATAATCACTCAATCGCAAGCTATAAGGTGTACTCAATGTGATACCAGCCTGGATAGGATAGTTGGTTTGGGAAACCCCTACTTGAGCAACTCCTATCAAGAAAATAAATAAGAAAATAATTCTTTTCATATAATTCATCTACCTATCCAAATATTACCCCCTCTCTTTCTGATAGGGCTTGGGATGACGCGTTTACTCTTTAATTAGCTTTATCATTTTTTTACCTGAATCATTTAAAGCTTCCAAAATGTACACACCTGGTGGCCAAGAAGACATATCGAAGCTAAAGCCCCACCCGGACCCTTCCCGAAGGAGGAGAGCGTTGTATTCGCTATTTCTTTTAGTCCTTCCTACAATTTGGTAGACTTCATTCCCCATTAAACTTTTTACTGAAATTTTAATTTGAGAATCATCTGCTGTTTGTATTTCTATGTTCATAAAATCTTTACCAGGATTTGGATAGGCTTTTATTGTTCTAATTCCTTTATATCCTACAGCTGATTTTAATTCTCGTCTCAACTTATGATTTGGCAATACATTGATGGGTTTGTATAAAGTATCTGTACAGATTCCCGCAAATGCTATTAATTTCATTCTATAACTCCCTTCCTTTATAGCCTTAATATGAATATAAGGATCTTCCTTGGCTAAAACTGAGAGTTCTTCTGGAAGAATCCATTTAATACTGTCAGGAGTCGGCCAGGATATTTCTATCATCACCACAGTATCTCCTTCTATCGGTTCAGATTGACTTAGAAAATAAGCATCTAATAAGTTTGTTGAGGTATGAAGTTTAAAAGTATCAAGGGCTGTGCAGTTTTTATCATTCTTTACTTTAATAATGTAGGTTCCGTTTTCGTGGACGGCAACTTTTTGTGTTGTAGAATTAAAACGGTTTGGCCCAGTCCAAGTATAGGATTTACCTTCGTTTCTCGCATCCAAGTTAATTACTTGACCTACACATACCAATGCTGAATCCAGACCTAAATCGACAATGACTTTTGCAGGATTGTATAGGGTGGCACTGTCGGAGGTAGTGCAGTTGTGATGATCTTTTATAGAAACTTTGTATTTTTTTTGTTGAATGGAATCTTGGTAGGCAAGTAAAGAAGCCCCACCCCGACCTTCTCCGGAAAAGGGGAGGGAGTGAGCCATTCCAATACTTGGTTGTTTTTCACCATTAGTATTCCAAGTATATTCATATGGAATTGTGCCTCCGGAAATTGAAACTGTCAATTGACCATTAGCTTCATTATGACAAATAGGATCCTTGCGTTCCGCAATTGATGTTTTTAACGGGGTTGGCGCTGGAAGATACACTTCCATGCCATGTTTACAAGAATCGCCATCCGTAGCAAAACCAATATAAGATTTATTTCCTGGCAATCCTGATACAATTGTTTGTGTTCCTAATAACACCCGATCTCCTTCTGTAGAATACCATTCATAGTGCAGGTGACCCTTTCCGGCTTTTATCAATGAAAGAGAAACTACGCCGTCGTGAGTATAAGAACAATCCGGAATTTTTGATACGGATGCTACTATTTGAGGTCCTGATTGATTGCTGATAGATGTAGTTCCTGATTTAGGGCAATTATTACTATCTACAATATTTAAACTATAGAGATCGGCAGCAATCCCAGTAATAGAAGCAATATTGCTTACTTTTTCGGAATTAATTTTATTATAGTTATTTCCCTTCCAGTGATATGTATAAGGGAATGTACCCCCCGTTACCGTGGCAAATAATCCACCATTAGATTTTCCACATGCAGCTTCAACAGGTGTAAATTGAATAATTATCGCTGGGGGTTCAGTTATATTTATTCCTGAGAGGGTGGCTGTACATGCTTTATTGTCTTCAACAGTGATATAATAACTGCCAGGGCCGCGTTTGAAAAATCCGGGAAATGTTATGGGTAAAGTACTAACAGGGTCATTATTAGCCACTAATTTATGTAAAGTGTAATAATAACCAAGATTGCCCCCCGTCACGGATAATGTTACCTGACCATTTGCACTATCTTTACACAGTGCATCTCTTTTGGTATAGCCTGAAAACGTAAGTACTGCAGGTTCAGGGACAAAAACTTGTCCCGAATCAATGCATCCTAATGCATCTTTTAAATATATTTTATAATTTCTTCCTGTAAGGCTATTTAATGATCCATCAGAACCAAAGTTTATTTTGTCTGTGGAATACGTATAACCGGGGGTCCCTTTAACATGATTTAGGGCTGTAGGAATACTTGACCACCCACCTCCTCCTTTTACATCTATAACTCCGTTTCCTTTTCCGAAGCAGGATACAGGCGTTACGATTGTCTTTGTAATTCTAAGTGTTGAATCAGGTGGTGGAAAAACATTTGCTGTTAATAATAAACTAGCTGCTTTAATAGATCCTTCTCCGGGAACAGTCAGCATATTTGATGTTGATCCATTGTAGCAGTCATGGGCATCTGTTAAAAATGGTTTATATTCTCCTGCAGCTAATCCTGTAATTGTAAGCCCTTTGCCAATATAATCACTGGTTTGTATATGATTAACACGATTATTCGTCCAATATGCTCTATAAGGTGTAGTACCTCCGGAAGGCTTTAATTTTAATATCCCATTAGAATCACCATAACATAACGCAAAACCATTTATAATTTCCGCTTCTAATATTTTAGGTTCGCTCATCCTTTTAAAAGTGGTATAAAAACATTTATTGATATCTTCTGTTCTAAATTCATAATTCCCTACAGGTAGGCTATCGAAAACGAACCCGGTGGACGTGCGTGCAAAATCCATTAACGCTCTTGATACATGGTGGTTATCGTCTGTCGGATATCCATCGTATAAGGGACGGACGTTTGGCAGTCTGGATATTGTTTGAATATATAATTGTGAAATTCCACCTGTTACAGTAATTTCAGCAATTCCATCTATATAGTCAAAGCAATTGGGTTTTGTTAATGAGATATTATCATTAATAAATAACAGAGGAGGTTCTGTTAAGTTTAATGAACCATTAGCAAAGCAACCATTGTCATCCCTGATTACGAAATCATAACCGCCTACTGTGAGCAATTCATAGCGAAACGAATGGCCGGATGAGGTATTTTGATAGTTGCTTCCTGTCGTAGTGATGATTTCAGTTGCTCCTTGTTTGGTCAGATTAAATGTATATTTTCGTGCCTCGATACCACCTAACCCAGAAATGGTAATAATCCCATTAGGTTTATAACCTCCGTTGAGGCGGTTGCAACTGATATTTGCCCCAGGATGATTGTATTCGGATTTTATGGTAGGGCTGACGACTAGTTGTGGTGGTTCTTTGATTTCCAAGACATTATTTTGAACGCCAGGGGTGCAACCCATTTCATCCCATACTTGTACCCTGGAGTCTGCGAGAATTATTTTTGGCATTCCCGTAAAAGACAAAGGACTTCTATAGCCACTCCAGTCTTTTACTACACTGCCGTTATGTGAAATATTGATACGGTAAGTTCCCCATCCTCCTTGAGGGTTAAAAATAACTTCACCGTTGTTAAAGTTGAAACAACTGATATCAAACTCGTTTCTTTCAACCCTTTTATTATACACAGGCAGACCTAAAATTACGGAGTCGGGGGAGGTGATAGTGACAGTAGTGGGAGAGTCATTCACCGGTGTGGTGCATTGATTTTCATCTTTTACACTAATGGTATAGGTCTTGCCGTTTCCTGCCAAGCTAGTGACAGTAAAAGATCGAAGGCTGTCTGAGCCCAAGGAAGTATATATAAGTGTTGCCAAATCAGGTTTTGTAATAGTATATGTATGGAGCTGATTTCTATTACCTCCGGTGCTTTGAATCGTAATGATTCCATCATCTGTATTGTGGCAGGTAGTTAAATAAGGTGATCCATGTGGTTTAGCAGTGGCTATAACGGGTGTTATAAACCTTACTCGGGAAGGTTGGCCTACATAAATACCTCTTACTATGTTGTAACATCCTATTGTTTTATTTGCCTGTGCTTTGGGAGTGCCAAATCCAGATACTTCTGTTCCTGAAACGGGGGTACCTGCAGGTTCTATGTTATAAATGGCCATATCATGAAAGCCTGCTCTTAATCCATCAAAAACAAAAGGGTATTTCTCTGTATTAATAGGGTTATCTTCGTCCTGACGTTTTAATGTTATAACATACTCCCCTGTTCCTCCATTTATATCTTTAGGAGTGATTTTTCCTGTAGGGTCTTCAAAGCATTTGGCATTCTCTACTGTAAAATTTCCAATAATATTTAAGGTAGGTGCTTTTTTAAGAACGCTAAAAGAAACGGAACCACTCTTAACTTCACCGTTATCCCCTAAGTTCCACTTATATTGATATTTACCATTTGCACCCACTTTATAAGCAACTTCATATAAAACCACTCTTCCCTCCCATCCGCTTACATCAGTAATAGTTTTGACATTACTTGTCGTTGTTTCTTCTGTTGACCAAGTGGTTTCGCCATCCAACTTATATCTCCATATATAATTAACCATTGATGAATTCATGCCATGTGGAGTTGCAGATAATGTAAGCTGATCATCTGTACATAAGACCCTGTTTAATGATTTAGTTAATTCTACCTTGGGCATGGTCCATTTATAGTTCCCAATGACCAAAAGTTCTCCTAAGCCGTGTTCTATAAAATAATTTTCTACATCTGGGGGAAAATCATAAAATTTAAAATCTTTTGAAAGCGTTGAACGTTTTGAATCATTTGCGGCCCAACCTCCATAACAAATCCCGTCCACTATAGCCCCAATACAATCACATTCATTATAATAGTCACAATCTCCACGGCCACAATGTTTTTCAAATACTTCGATATAATGGTTTATTGATCCATCATAACTGCTGCTGCTCATTGGTAATGCAGCATTTGCATTGTTATCAATGCCACTGAATCCATCCTTTGCAGGTCCTATTAAGGTTAAAATCACGGAAAGAGAAGGACTTATATAGGTAAGTGGATTTCCGAAAATATTCTCCGTAACCTGTATCAGAGGTTGAGAGCAATTAGATCCATGGTTTTGATCATCTTTTATATTTTGTTTTACTGCCCAGCGTTTATAGGGATCAAAAATGTCCCCATTGTTAGGTTTTTTTATTTTTACAAAATTAATTTTTGACTCAAATGGTATAGTTTGACCATAAGTATTTTTCGATATAAATAACAATGAGATAATTACTATGCAATTGAGTAATGATCCTTTTAACCTACACATTTTATTTTGAAGTTAGTTTAATTAATATTATTCTTTTAATATTTTGATTCTTTGTATAATTGTTTCTTCATATTGAAGAATTAAAATATAAAATCCCGGGTATAAACTTTTTGTAGAGATTTCTAAATCTCCATCTGTTATTAAATATGGAAGTTGAAAGGTCATTCCAAATGAGTTGACCATTTTCACATTCATTAAAGTAATGGCACTATTACTTTTAGCTTTTAATTGAATGATATTATTAACAGGATTATTTAATAGCTTAAATGTATTAGAATATTGATTAGGATCAACGCTAGTATAGGGCCCCCTAGTGGTTAACAACAAAGTATCAGGTTTTGCCTGGCAATCTTTAAAACTAAATCCTTTAAAAATAACTAGCAGAAGCTCTTTCTGATCGATTTCTTCAATAAATAAACTTCCGCTCCCAGAAGTCATTCCAGGACCATCTCCTCCTTTTAAACCAGACCGAGAACAACAATTAATACCCGAACAATTCTTATAGTAAGGTATAGTAGGACATAAATAAACATCCAAATTATTAACATCCACATTTGCATTATCTATAAATGTAAGTTTTTTAAAATATTTAACTGGTGAAGCATAAAACTGATATACTGTATCTTTAATAACATACTCCAGCTTTTCATTCGAAATTCTGACGCTCGCTTCTACCCTGTCGCTTTCACAATTATTATCAACTATTGTCACCCATATAGAACTTGGAGAAGCATTTACAATGGTTGTATATCCCCTTTTAGATTGTAAATAAATGCCATCTGTAGTTATGGAACTTAAAATGGTCGGTGAATTAATGCTAGCATATATATTAAATCTTTTACCTCCATAAAACTCAAACGTAGCCGGACCTTCAGTACAAATGAATTTATTGTTATCCACTATGATAGGTGAAGCGATGGTATTCACACAATTGTAATACAGCTTTTTAACTTCCGGAGCGTTCAATGCCCTTCCATATAGCTGCACGTCGTCTATAGCCATAAGTGGGGTCGGCTGCATGTTTTTGCCTATATATAACGCTTTGGAAGTCGGATTTACAAAGGCTACGGAAGTGGTAGTAGAGGCTATCAGTTTGTCATTCAGGTACAATTGCAATTGCTTCTGTGTAGGATCGGCTACCAAAGTAAGCAGTTGCCATTCATTTGCTTTTAGCTTTTCTATGGATTCTATCGCTATGTTGATGGAACTCAAGGTAGTATAGTTGTATACTTTCAATGTATTGGTTCCTCCGTTCCATATCAGGTCGTAGCCTCTTAGGTCGCCGCTGAAAAAGGAAGCTATCTGCATAGAGCCTCCCGCCATGGTAGCCAGAGGCTTTACCCATAAGGCAAGTGAGAAACCACTCAAGGTATTGATGCCTGATATGGTATAATCGGTATTGATTTGTAAATGTTTGGAGGTACCTGCATTGCCTGTAAGGGCCGCTCCTGTTAATGAACCAAACCGATCACCTGTAAATGTAGTGCCGGAAGAAATGCTGCCATCATAGTCATTTACCAAATCTCTAAATGTATTTCCAGGCAGGGAGGTGACAGGATAGTAAGCTACTATGCCGGAAAGGGTGAGTATTTGGGCATTGGTCTGCGTTATTAAAATAACGGTCAGTATTAACGGGAGGTATAGGTATTTCATGTTTTGCGGTAGTTTAAGAATTTTATATGATTTTCAGAGTTAGAAACCCAGCATCAATGAAAATTAATAATTTAAATATTATTCAATCCTTACTTTAATATGCTTTCTTAAATTGTTTTTATCCTGAATTTCAAATATGTAAAATCCGGAAAAAAGATTAATTTCTTCAATTTCATTTTCAATTTCCAGCTCTTTTATTTTGATACCTGAATATGAATAAATAATAATGTGCGAATCTGTTTCTGCGCCAGAAATGTGAACGGATCCGTTTGATGGGTTTGGATAAATTTGAAAATTTTCTATCGATTGGCGAGATATTCCTGCCAGGGTATTATTTCCGGTATTGGTATTTATTCCTGGAATGGAAGGCGTGTCTGGGATACCGCATAATGTAGTTGTTTGTTCTGTGGTGGTACCAATCTGAATTAGGAAGCCGCTTGTAAGAGTACTATTATTTTTATTTAAAACGATACCAGCAATGGTTGTGAACACATTCGTTCCTAATAATGTGGAGTAAATTGGCGTAGAGGTGCCTAAAATCCAAATTTTACCATCTTTATTAACCTGAATGGAGGTCGCTCTTTCTGTAGCACCATTAAAGATTTTGGTTTCTAGTTCATTGCCGTCTAAGTCCATTTTTTGATAATAAATATCAGAGTTACCCTCCATAGGCAAAATCTTGATGCCTCCTATGGTAGTACCATACTTAATATTAGAAACAGCAAAAATGTTGTTTTCTGCATCCATTGATAATCGAAAATAATTATCTGTGTAATACGACCCACTCATATCCTTAAACCATACGATGTTTCCATCTGTATTGGTTTTCATAATATAAAGGTTATTATGACCATTTGGAATATTTTTACTAACAGCCACTCCATTTATGGAAACAATAACCGGAGCACTATAATATCCAGAGATATATGAATTTGCGGCAAGATCAACATATGGAAGAAAGACATTGCTATTGAAATAAGAATAATATGCATATAAATTATTCCCTAAAATTGATATCAGAGGTTTTAATATGGAAGGTACGATATTGTATTTTTTTCCGCAAATATCATTGGCAGAAGAAAAAATATTATGGGGTTTACCCAAATATGTGCCGTTATTATTGAATCCTAAACTATTTGAGGAGGTATTTTCTCCTGCAATACTTACCCCATCAAGTATAAAATTACTATTAGAATGATAATGTATAAAAAGTGTATCTTTATTTATTCCCATTCCATAAGTATAAAAATCAGGACTATAGGCAGATTTTAGCCATTTTAAATTTCCATCAGTATCTAGTTTGCCAAAAAAAGGTTTTTGACTAAAATATTGCCCAAGAATTGTTTGACCGGGAGTATTGTTATTACTAAAATAAATATCACCATCATTAGTTACTTCCATTCGATTAAAATACTCAGTAAAACCTTCAACCATTCCTAAGTTTTTGGCCCAGATAAATTCTCCATTTTTATTAAATTTAGCAATTACAACATCCAAAAAATTAACACCACCTGTGACAGTAGTACTATTAAAAACTAAACCGCCAATGGTAAGGCTTCCATTAAAAAATAGTTCTATGTATAAATTTCCCTGTTTATCATTTTCAACATCAGCCATAAATAGTTGATGAGAACAAAGAAATTGCTGATGTTGGGTTTGTCCTATAGAGGGGAAGGTAATGATT
>Ga0163144_10025716_pt1 | contig 11483 bp, 10 predicted proteins | sample OliLak19BULKMAT1_FD_123175 | JGI IMG/M metagenome (GOLD analysis project Ga0163144, IMG submission 123175) | Freshwater microbial mat bacterial communities from Lake Vanda, McMurdo Dry Valleys, Antarctica - Oligotrophic Lake LV.19.BULKMAT1 | ecosystem: Environmental > Aquatic > Freshwater >... | reverse complement strand
GCATGGGAAATACTTACGGTTTGAGAATGCAGCACTCGATGCCCAAAGCTAATCCGATTACTTTTGAGATTTTCTAGAGCTACAGGCAAAATTTGATCATCTAGCAGGGCCACCAACCAACGAATTGGACGGGGGAAACGTAAATCACCATTACCCCAACGCATTAAGCGTTTTCCTTCTAAGCCCAAAATCCAGCTTTGAGCCAGTTCGGGCAAAATTTCGGCAGTATCCTGACCAACAACTTGTTGCTGAGCAAACACAAATTGTCCCTTATCCGTCTGTTTTAGCTGCAAATCCGCTACTTGAACGCCACGGGATTTCGCAAAGCCTAAAAGGGCTTTGGTTGGTTCGCCTGTGGGATCGCCATTTACAAATGCACTAACTACGGCAGGACCTTTAGACTCCACTAAGCGATCGCTTTGCTTTGCGGGTAAGCCAGAAATCAAAATAGCTAACCTTCTGGGTGTAGCAAAATATTGAATATTGGTATGGGGCAGGAAAGCCTCATTTAAGCTGGTGGGTAGGCGATTGCGCCATTGTCTGAGGGCATCGGTGACAAAACTTGCCGGCAATTCCTCTGTACCAACTTCCAATAAAAACGTTGCCATAAACCGCCTGGATCTCTGAATCTAAATATAACTGCTGAAACTTGCTGAGCAAGCAATATTATCGCAAATTATCCGTGCGAGCGCGATTTAGATTAGCAATTGCGCTAGACTCGTCTAAACCGCTTACTGAATTGGAGCCAGGAGCTTGGGCATTGACCTGCGTAGTTACGTCTACATTGATAATCTTCAGCCACAGCACGCCGCCTATATGGGTACAGTTTCGGTCGGATTTCTGCCCTTACCAGGCGATGCTTCACTTTGGATTGAGGTTTCACCAGGCATCGAGATCAATCGAATTACGGATATTGCCCTGAAATCTACCTCCGTGCGCCCTGGGGTATTGCTGGTAGAAAGACTCTATGGGTTATTAGAAATTCATTCTAGTCGCCAGGGAGAGACAAAAGAAGCTGGTCGGGCAATTCTTGAGGCTTTGGGCTCAAGAGAAGAAGACTGTCTCAAACCTCGGATTATTTCTAGCCAAATTATTCGGAATATCGATCCGCACCATGCCCAATTGATCAATCGCAGTCGACGTGGCGAGATGCTTTTGGGTGGACAAACCCTCTATATTTTGGAAGTTGAGCCGGCTGCTTATGCTTCTCTAGCGGCAAATGAAGCGGAAAAAGCTGCCCAAATCAATATTTTGCAAGTTAGTTCGATTGGGACGTTTGGCAGGCTCTACTTGGGTGGCACCGAACAAAACATCATGGCAGCTTACAGATCGGTAAATCAAATTTTAGAAAATATGCCAGGCAGAGATCATTCTGAATCTGGCAATAGAAAAGAATAGTTGGGCGGTTAGCTAAAAGCTAAATTGGCACTACTATGGCGATCGCGCTCAAGATCCCAGCCAAAATCATTGGTACAGCAGGCATAGGTTTTTGAGTTTTAATCAGCCGCACCATAAAAACAATGATTAGGGCAATCGCGATCGCTAACCCCATCCATTTGCCCCACTCAAATCCAGTTAATTGTAAGCCGCCTGCGCCTAATAATAAAATTCCACTAATACCACCAGAAATCAAAGAGGCCTTACTCTGACTTTTAGTAAAACCGACAATGCCGCCAATTAAGGCGATTAATCCATAGGAAATTGTAGCGATCGCGGCAATATTCATAAGTTTTATTCAAGCTATAGGTATTTAGAAAAGTTTAACGGCATCGTGTATCTAAAAATTACAACGTTTCATGACAGGCTAATTTTTAAGGATTCTGGTAGACCGATCAGGAGTTTTCAGCACAAAACTTATTCAGGCTGATGGGCGATCGCTTGCATATATTGCGGCAGAATTTTCGCTAGCGTGAAATTTTCTTCTAAATACTGGCGGGAATTGTTGCCCATGGTTGCACGCAGATGGGGACTGCTTTCCAGTTCCAAAATAAAATCCACTAGGGCTTGAGCTTCGCCATTACTGATACATTTGCCACATTGAGCCTCAGAAATCAGCGATCGCAAGTAGGAATTCGGGGGACATATTGCCGCAATCGGCATACCAGCTGCCAAAATGCCATAGACTTTGGATGGGGTGACTACGCCCTCGGCTTCGGCTTTGAGGCTTACCAATGCAAGATCACAGGCGGTTAAGGAGTAAGGTAAAGTCTGTTTGTCTTGATAGGGCAAAATCGTGACGTTGGTCAAATGTGCTTGAGCGATCGCCCTTTCAATCATTGGGATACCTGCGCCAGAGCCAATAAAGACAAATTTAATTTGTGGTTGGTGGCGTAGTAAATAAATCGCTTCTAAAATTGTCTCTGTATCGTGGCAACGTCCCAAATTGCCCGAATACTGGACAACAAAAGGTTCAACCAGATCATGCTGTTTAGCAAAGGGATTTTCGGATTTTGTCAGAGGCTTAATTAAAGATTCATCTGCCCAGTTGTGAATTACATAAATTTTGTCTATCAAGTTAGGTATTCTGCAACCATAAATCTCTAACAACACCTGTTTCATTGATTCGCTTAGCACAATTAGACTATTTGCCCTGCGCCAAACTCGATAATTAATTTCTTCCCAAATTTTCACAATTGGATGACTTGTCGCAACTACACCTAGACGCACTGCCACATCAGGGTAGATATCATATACTAAACAGGTATAAGTATGACCAAAAATTTTATGATAGAACCAACCCACTACACTCAAAAATGGTGGGGCAGAAGTAATTAATAAATGGGAACCACGTAAATCTTTTTTCCGCAGTTTAACTAAAGTACGCAGCCAAAAAAATAGACTGTTGAGCAGTTTGCCCCTAATGCGTTTGGGAGATACCTGTGAAGATCTAGTCCGTCGGATGATTATATTTTCGATTTCTTCATAGCTTGGTGCATCTGCTTGCTTGAAAGCGTAACCAGGTTTTCCTGTATAGACACCGATTGAATAGCCTGCGATCGCTAGGGCATTGACCAACTCACTCACCAATTGTCCCGTGGCAGCAAAATCTGGCGGATAGAATTGGGTAATTACTGCAAGCTTGGGCTTGGACTCAGCAATATTTATTTTTTTAGTGGAGCTTTGATTGCTAACTGAATCTCTGAGCTGCACACTAGATTCACCTGATGCCATTTCGGTAGATTTCTCTAAACTCTGATCTAACATTTTCTCTGGCAATAGCTCCTCCGCCGATTTCTTTAGCAACAATTCTCTAGAGTGAGGCGCTGGCGGATCGGGAACTGGATTATTGTTCTCTGAACCCAATGCGGTCAAATCCACCACATTTCTAGCATATCTAGATGAAATTAATATAATAGATTGGGTTGTGATTGATCCAATTTAATTTCGATCTAGAGAATTTGGAACACCCCATAATACTTTCTCCTGTTTGTAGATTACCATTCCTGGCTTTGCCCCCTTGGGCTTAAATACAAATCTCGATTGAGTATACACCACAGGCACATGATCACTTTGTTTTGCCCGACTGTGATATGCACAAATATCCGCCGCCGCTTGTAAATCATTAGTTTCGGCAGGTTTGCCTGGTTCTAAACGCAATAGCACATGAGCGCCAGGGATTTCCTGGGCATGGAACCAAAGATCATACTCAGTGGCAACTCGAAAGGTAATTAGATCATTTTGATAATTGTTTCGTCCTACCCAAATTTCATAACCACTGGGGCTGATGTAGCGATGGCAGTTGGGTGCTTCGATTTTTTTGCTGCGTGGGTTTTTGCAACTCCGATCAACACCCCTAAGATAACCCTGTTGAATTAGCTCCTGTTGAATCTCTTCGAGCGCTCGATAGTATTTTGACTCTAGCTCTGCTGCTTGAATTCCTACTTGTTCTAAGTAATCAATTTCGATTTCAGTTGCCGCTAGTAAGGGTGCGATCGCGCCTCTTGTCCGTTTTAGCTTTTGATATTTTTTGTATAATCCTTGGGCATTTTGGCTGGCGGATTGGGTGGGATCAAGGCTGATTTTGATCAATTCTCCAGTTTGGAAGTCGGGTAGGCTAATTTCGCTCATGCCTGACTGGGATTTGTACAGATTTGCCATTAACAGGTCAGCGATCGCTTTAGTCTGTTCAGCTTGGTCGGCTTGGTTCAATCTTTGGCGAAAACTCTCGGCTTTTTGAATCAGTTTAGTAGATTGAGATCCGAGTGCTTGGGCAATTTGTTGATGTAATTGATTGAATACTTGGCGGTTGAGGCGATCGCCATAATAGTCCTGCAAAAAATGATTGACTTTTAGATCCGATAAATTTGCGGATAAATCTTTTCCAGCTTCTAAACTAATCACCGTATAAGTTTCTTCATTCTGAAAGTGCGGACAAAACCAAGAACTTTCTAAGCATTGAATCCAACGTTGCCAAGCGGTAAATAATCTTTGCCAAGCATGATTATCTAGTTCACTGTTATTTTGCTCGCCAGAAATAAGCGCAGAATCCAACAAAAGCTGAATTAGGGAAGAACTGGTACCTTGGTAATTTTTTAATAAACTACTGCGAATGGATTGGGGAATCAAGCTCAAGCGATCGCGCCACTGATCAAAAGGCTCACCCATATTTGGGGCAGGATCAAGTCGCAGGGGGGGCAGTTCATATAGATCTCCTGTTTGAATCGAACGCAATCTGGATTGGCGATCGCTGACCTGATGTGCCGCGGTCACGATTAGATTCTCACTATTTACCAGGATCACATTACTACGTTTGCCCATCACTTCTATATACAGTCGCCACAAAACTTGATCGTCAGGGCGTTTGGCAAATTCAAGCTGCACGATCCGATCCCAGGGGCGTACAACTTTGATTGATACCAAAGCTAGGTTGGCAACTTGATGCCAGATTTGCTGACTAAAAGTAAAAGTGTCAGGCTGGCGCTGGGGCTGCTCACTTAAATGAATTCTAGCTGCTTGGGGATGCCAAGAAACCAGTAACCAATGCTTGGCTGTCGCGGTGCGAAGCTGCAAATATAAAGTGAGGCTATTGGGCTGATAAACTTGCTCTAGGCGCGCGGGCAGGCAATTTTTTTCAATTTCGGCACAAACAGCCACTAGGGTAGTCAAGTCTACGGGCTGCATAGAAAGTTCTCTTGTGGTTTTAGGTTTTTGGGCTTACTAATTACAAGTAACTAGATTAGCTCCTACTCAAAAGGTTCATGGCGAATCTGTTCTGCTTCGTGGCAGTCATCAGAAACTAGGATTTCATGGGAAGGCACATGAACCTTTGGCACAACTGCCAGACGATGGGTGACTGCACCAATACTTTCCAAACGCACCATCTCTTCCCAGGAACATACTTCGTCTTCATCATCAGTTTCATAACGGATGGTCACCACATCTCCTTCTATGTCCAGAATGCGTGCCCGTTCTAGCCAGCGCCCCTGATCTCTAAGGTAGATCCATACATCGCTCTTGGCTTCACAAAGTTGATAGATCTTGCGATGCAGCATATTTGTGTTGTTACCCTTCGATACTTAAACGTTGGATCTCTTCTCCTTAACATCTGCCAGAGAAATGAATCCAATCTTGATTATCGCTGCATTTTAACTAATTTGGGGATTTTTTTGATTACTAAAATCTAAGTCCACAAGCTGATAGAATTTGCCAGATGACTTAATCAGGCTCAGAAGACTTAAGTAGACTCAGCGGCATAACAACTTCCAGGAAACCAGTCAGGAAATCACCAAACGTGAGAATTGCAGTAGACGCAATGGGTGGCGATTATGCCCCAGATCAGATTATTGCTGGCGCAGTAATGGCTCAAGAAAAATTAGGAATTGATGTAGTTTTGGTGGGCGATCGCGCCCAAATCACCGAATATCTTCAGCGTCATTACCCCCGAAATCATCCCCTCTATCAAGTTTCACAGAGTATCGAGATAGTGGGAGCAGACGGGCATATTGATATGCATGAAGAACCGATTGAAGCTTTGCGGCGCAAACCCAACTGCTCGATCGCCCTGAGTATGAACTTAGTTAAAAAGAAAGAAGCAGCAGCCGTGGTGTCGGCGGGTCATACAGGGGCGGCGATGGCAGCAGCATTATTACGCCTAGGTCGTTTACCTGGAGTAGACCGCCCCGCAATTGGCGCACTTCTGCCCACTGTGATTCCCCACAAGCCTGTGTTGATCTTGGATGTGGGCGCAAATGTGGATTGTCGTCCCAAGTTTTTAGAACAGTTTGCCACGATGGGATCGATTTATAGTCGTTACGCTCTGGGCGCTAAAGAACCAAAGGTAGGTTTGCTAAATATTGGCGAAGAGTCTTCTAAGGGCAACGATCTGGCGCTAAAGGTATACCAGACTTTGCAAGAAAATAGCCATATTCACTTTTTGGGCAATGCCGAAGGACGCGATGTGATGACAGGCAAGTTTGATGTGATTGTCTGTGATGGCTTTATGGGCAATGTGTTGTTGAAATTTGCGGAAGGTGTAGGCTTGGCGGCGATGCAAATCCTCAAAGAAGAACTGCCAAGGGGCTGGTGGGGCAAAATTGGTGCTACCATTCTACGACCCAATCTACGGCGGGTAAAAGAACGGATGGACTACAGCGAATATGGCGGCGCGTTGCTACTAGGTGTGGCGGGGGTATGTGTGATTGGACATGGTAGCGCTAAGGCAATCAGTGTTTTTCATGGGATTCGGGTAGCAAAAGAAGCGGTACAGAATCAATTACTTGAACATTTGCGAACTGAAATTGATGCGGTCAGGTCACTTAATCTAAAATTAGAGTCTAGCCAATCAATTCAAGAGAATCCGATCGCTAAAATTTAATTTTGTTTCGCAAATTTTAAGCAATGCCATCTTCTGAACCATCCCAAATTAATATTCCTACTGCTCGCCCCACCCCTCGCCCCAACTCTCGCCTATGGTTTGCCGCGATCAAGCCCCCGATGTACAGCGTCGCAATTATGCCAATTATGATCGGCTCAGCGATCGCTTATCACCAAACTGGAGTAATTCACTGGCAGATATGCTTCAGCTTTATATTTGCGGCGATTTTGATTTTGGCTTGGGAGAATCTTGCCAACGATGTGTTTGATGCCGAAACCGGGATTGATCTACATAAATATCACTCGGTAGTCAATTTAACTGGCAAAAAGAACCTGGTGGAAGCGATCGCTAATCTTTGCTTATTTGTGGGTATTGCAGCAGTAGCTTGGATTGCCTGGCAACAGCGCGACTGGACAGTGATTGAGATTGTCTTGATTTGTTGTGGTTTAGGCTATATCTATCAAGCGCCACCTTTCCGTTTGGGCTACCAGGGCTGGGGCGAATTTCTTTGCTTTTTTGCCTTTGGTCCCTTAGCAGTATCGGCCGCATATTACAGTCAAACTCAGGTCTTTTCGCTGGTTGCTTTAGCCATTTCACCCATAGTCGGCATCGTTACCAGTTTGATTTTATATTGTTCACACTTCAATCAAGTTACCGATGATCAGTTAGCAGGGAAGCGATCGCCTGTAATTCGACTTGGTTCTAAACGAGCAGCTTGGTTACTACCTTGGATCTGTGGCGGTGTGTATTTACTCATTTTGCTAGGGATCATTTTGGGATTTTTCCCTGTAACTGCGGCTTTAGCTGGGTTGGGTTTACCTTTTGCAATCAAGCTCTGTACTTGGATTATTCCAAATTATGATCGCGAAGATTTACTCAAAAACTGCCGCTTTATTGCCGTTGGGTTACATTTCAGTACCTGCTTAGGCTTGGTGTTAGGCTTTTGGTTGTAATTTGAATGATCATAGATCATGAGAGAATTTGATTAGATCTTCAACTTTTTGTTTATGACTCTCTCTCCAGAAGTGCGATCGCTAGTACAGTCAACCCGCCAAGCTGCTCGTATATTGGCAAAAGCTGATAGTGAAACCAGGGATCAGGCATTGGAATTAATTGCGCTGGAGCTAGAACAGCAGAAAGCCTTAATTTTGCTTGCCAATCAAGCAGATCTAAAGATGGCTGAAGTTGCTAATTTGTCCACAGCCTTGATCGGCAGATTAAAACTAGATGAGGCTAAATTTGAGGCAATGGTGGCAGGGGTACGAGATGTATGCCGCTTGGCAGATCCGCTAGGGCAAAGACAAATTCACCGCGAGTTGGATCAGGACTTAGTGTTAGAGCGGCTAACCTGTCCCTTGGGCGTAGTTGGGATCATCTTTGAAGCGCGTCCTGATGCTGTTAGCCAAATTGTTTCTTTGGCGATTAAGTCGGGCAATGGCTTGTTATTGAAGGGTGGCAGTGAGGCAATCCGTTCCTGTGAGGCAATTGTCAAAGCGATTTATCAGGGTTTAGCAAAAACTGCGATCGCCACCGATGTAATTCAACTTTTAACTACCAGGGCAGAAATTCTTGAGATTTTGGCAATGGACAAAGAGATTGACCTAATTATTCCGCGTGGCTCAAATGAATTGGTGCGCTACATTCAAGCGAATACTAGGATTCCAGTCTTGGGTCATGCGGATGGAATTTGCCATTTATATATAGATCAATCAGCTAATTTAGCTCAAGCGATCGCCGTTACGGTAGACTCCAAAACTCAATATCCTTCTGCTTGCAATGCAATTGAAACTCTTTTAATCCACCAAGATATTGCGGCTCAGTTTTTACCCCAAGTTGCTGAAGCTATGCCTCAGGTGGGGTTACGCGGTTGCGAAAGAACCTTAAAGATTCTGCCAAATATCCAAGCCGCAACTGAGGAAGATTGGCAAACCGAATATTGCGATTTAATTTTGGCGATTAAGACTGTCGATGATCTGGAAAGCGCCATTTCTCATATCAATCAATACGGCTCCAAACATACCGAAGCGATTATCACCGAAGATCAAAATTCAGCCCAAATATTCATGCAAGATGTAGATGCAGCAGGCGTATTCCACAATTGTTCTACTCGATTTGCCGATGGATTCCGTTATGGTTTTGGCGCAGAAGTGGGAATTAGTACCCAGAAAATGCCTCCCCGCGGACCAGTAGGATTGGAAGGCTTAGTTACCTATAAGTATCAACTCAGAGGTAATGGACAAATTGTGGCTAACTACAGTGGCAAGAGCGCTAAAACCTTCACCCATCTTGACTTGGAATAACTTTCTATGCCAATTTCCCAAGCTAGACAAAATTTAATCAATCAAATTGCCAAGATTCCCTACTTCCAAGATTGTAGCGAAGAGCGGCTCTTAACTTTGGTGAGTTTGGGCTATCGCCGACGGGTAGAACCTGGCGAATTTATTTGCTTAGAAGGAGATGTGGGCAATTCTTTCTCGATTATTCTAGCGGGTGAGGTGGAAGTGATTTTAGTCAAACAGGGACAAGTACTAGGTAAATTGCAAATAGGTGACTTTTTTGGCGAGATTGCGGTTTTAACTGGAACTCGTCGAACTGCAAGCGTAAGAGCTACTTGTAATAGCCAATTATTTGTGATTCATCGTGATCACTTGCGGGCTTTACTGTTAGAGCATTCTGCCTTAGCGGAGCAAATAGCTGCTACTTTAAGTAAGCGAGAATTAGCCTTAGTGAAGCTGGGGATTTTAGAAAAATTAGACGATCAAGATGCAATTCTCCTAGTAAAAAATCGACTCAAAACTGTATTTGGGATTTAAAGTTTTTAATCTATTTAGAACTTAAGCAAGAAATAAACGAAACATGGTAAATAGGTATTTGGGGCACAGCCCCGCAATGGGTTTTAGACCATTCTGTGCATTAAAGTTTCAACTTTACTTAGTCACATCTACTTAACTTGGAAAAACAATGGAAGCGATCGCTCATCAACTCCAACCAATCTTGAATACCCCACTTTTTAGTTTGGGTAAAACCGCCTTTTCGCTAGGGGGATTGATTTCTATTGCCATTTCTATTTTCTTCCTTTATCTGGGGGCAAACTTACTTAGTCGGTTGCTCAAGCGATCGCTATCCCTGGCTTTTAGACTAGATCGAGGCGGGTTGGAAGCAATTAGCGCAATTTTTAATTATGTGGTTTTGGGTCTAGGAATTGTAATTATTCTCCAAACTGCGGGCATAAATCTTAGCTCATTCACCGTCCTAGCTGGAGTTCTAGGGATTGGCTTTGGTTTGGGCGTACAAAATCTAACCAGTAGTTTTGTTGGTAGCTTGGTGCTGTTATTTGAACAAACAATTAAAATTGGAGATTACATCGAAGTGGAAGGATTGGCGGGTACGGTAGAAAAGATTTCGATTCGCTCTACCCTAATTCGCACCACGGATAATATGTTCGTAATTGTGCCAAATCTAAATCTAATTGAGCATAAAACGATTAACTGGAGCTATGGTGGGCATACTTGTCGCATTCATCTGCCAATTGTGATTGCCTACGATAGTGATCCGCTACTGGTTACTGAAGCTTTACTAATCGCCGCTAGGGCAGAATCACGGGTACTAAGCGAGCCAGAACCTGAAGTTTGGCTGAATGGTATGGGTGATCATGGGTTGAAATTTGAACTATTGGTCTGGATTAATCAGCCAGAGATGAGTCTACCAATTAAAAGTGCGCTTTATTTTCGACTGGAGCAGGAATTGCGTTTGCGCCAAATCGAACTTCCTTTCCCTCAGTTAGAATTACATTTGCGCGATGGTGTCGCTAAGGAACGAAGCCTAAAACGCCGACTAAGAGAAGAAAAGCTAGATGCAGCTAATCTTTCTACCCGATCGCTTGCCGAACTTTTACATCAAGTTACTTATTTCCAGGAATGTGATCAGACGGAGTTGCGATCGCTAATTGCTAGTGGTTATCGTCAGACCTATCAACCTGGTGTGGTTATTTGTTACCAAAATGAACCGAGCGAAGAGTTTTATATTATTCTTTCGGGTGTAGTAGAGGTGATTTCGGAACAAAGTGGAGAATTCTTAGCTCAATTAGGCAAAGGTGAATTTTTTGGTGAAATTTCCTTGCTAATGGGAATTCCGCGTACAGCTTCAGTTCGTGCTATTTCCAGCACTACTTTATTTGTAATGGGAAAGAAACAGCTAGAGAAACTAATGCTAAATTATCCTAATCTTTCGGAACAAATCGCTCAAAAGCTCTCAGAGCGGCAGCAGTCATTGATTGAAATGGGAATTTTACGCCTGGAGGATCTAAATCGCAAAGAAAGTGACGTAATTGATTGGGTGCGATCGCGACTTAATGCGTTATTTGGGATTCAGTTTGATAAAAATTCTTCACGTTAATTAGCGAATAGTGTGAAGATTTCGGCACTGGTATGGTTGGATGGGAAAGCAGGAAACATTAGCTAGATAGAGTTATACGGCATATCATATTGAAAACAGTTGAGTCCAAGATAGCCCAATCTTGAGAATACCAAGTTTCACAGCAGGAACAACTTTAGTGGTGAAATGAACTCGAACAAAATTGTGAACTAACCAAAACAGATCGAGTGCTCTTTGCAGGTTCTCCACTGATTTAGCATAGGTGTTAGTTTTGCGACGGAATGTAGCATTGCGT
>Ga0163144_10025715_pt1 | contig 11483 bp, 7 predicted proteins | sample OliLak19BULKMAT1_FD_123175 | JGI IMG/M metagenome (GOLD analysis project Ga0163144, IMG submission 123175) | Freshwater microbial mat bacterial communities from Lake Vanda, McMurdo Dry Valleys, Antarctica - Oligotrophic Lake LV.19.BULKMAT1 | ecosystem: Environmental > Aquatic > Freshwater > Lake... | reverse complement strand
CGTGGAAGGGAACCGCCCCACAAGCCCGCAGCTCCGCCGCGTAATCGCGCTCACGGATCTGCGCGAGCGCCGCGGCCATGGCCCCCTTCACCGTCTCGCGCTTGCGGCGATTCCGCACCTTCAGCTCCAGCACCACGCCCGGCTGCCCCGCCTCGCGCGGCAAGACCATGACATCGTATCGACCGCTTCCAGACTCCCTGTTCGAGCGCACCGCATACCGCGGTTGCAAACCGATCAGCAGGCTCACCACGAAGACGTGATAGACCTGCTCCGGCGTCAAGACGACGTCGGCCTCCGGATCCTCCACGACACTGGGCTTCTTCCCGCGCCGCCCCGCCACGTCGTGCACCGAGAGCGATTGCAGGAGCTGCCCTAGCCGCGTCTCGCACGCCTCTCCGTCGCCCGCCAAGAGAGCCCTGAGCAGCTCGTCCACCTGCCTGGCACCGCCGAGCCGCTGCTCCAGCCACGTCCGGAAAATCTTCCGATAGACGGTCGCCACTTCCCGGTTGGGAATGGACAGCGTCGCGACCGTCCCTTCGCTGTCCTCCCGCACGTTGGTGGCCTTCAGGTAGCCGGTGAACAGGAGAAAGCTCCACACCGCGTCGGGGCTCTTATCGAGATCGCGCAACGCCACCCGCTCGTCGATGGGTTTGTCGATCTCGCCACCCTGGAGCAGCTTCTCGAATTCGCCCTGTTCACCGATGCCGTGCGCCAGGATGATCCGCCGCAGCAGGTCGTCCGAGCTGGTGTGCACCCAGTAGGGCCGCAGCACCTTGTCCTGGCTGTCGAGGAAGTTGACCACCGACCAGGGGTTATAAATGACGTGACCGGCGAAGCGATACCCATTGTACCAGGCCTCGATATCGCCGAGCGACGCGGCGCTGCCGGTCTGCACCGCGAGGTCGCGCACTTCGTCCTGGGTGAAGCCGAAGCAGGTGGCGCACTCGGATCGAAGCAATGAATAGACAGCCAGGTTGTTCAGCCCCGAAAACAGGCTCTCCTTGGCGACGCGGAGGATGCCGGTCAACACGCCCTTGAAGAGATGCGGGTTGTCCTTGAGACCTGCCGAGAAGAAGGCGCGGAAGAAGTCGAGCATCCGACGCTCGTCGTCGGCGCTGGAGGCGGCGTGGATGGGCGTGTCGTATTCGTCGATGAGGATGACGACCTGCTCGCCGTGGTAACCGGCGAGGTGCCCGGAGAGCTCCAGGAGCGCCTCGCCGTAGAGCTCCTCGGGGCCGTCGGCGCGCAGGATCTGCTGGAACCTCTCAGCTTGCGGGGGCCGCAGCGTTCCCTCGTCGAGGAGATAGGCATGCTCGTCGTAAGCCCGGCGGATCACCCCTCGGATCCTGACCAACGCGTCGTCGAAGCGACCGGCCTTGACGTCTTTGAACGTCAGGTAGACGACAGGGTAACGCTGAAAGTGCGGCCGCGCCTCGGCGGAGCCCGAGACGGCGAGACCGGCGAAGAGCGCGGTCCGGTCCACCTTCGACTTTTCGACGAAGTAGCGGAACGTCGAGAGGTTCACCGTCTTGCCGAAGCGCCGGGGCCGTGGCACGAGCACGACCTTGGCTCGGCTTTCGAGCACCTGGACGATGAAATCGGTCTTGTCGACGTAGATGACGCCCGGCTCGCGCAGCTCGCGGAAGTCCGAGATGCCGATCGGCAGGCGGGAACGGGGAGCGGAGGACATGGGTTGCTCGGACGGATCCATACCACGGGCGCCCTCAGTCGCTCTCGTGGATCGAGGGTCCGCCAGGTGTCACTCGGCAGAATCAATGCGCTCGACGGAGGACTTCGGATCTGCCGTGGGAGCGGAGGCACCGTCGGGGTCCCGCGGCGATTGCGTCGCGCGGCCGGCGCAGGCATGTTGGGAGGCATGATCGCCGCAGCGCGCCCCATCGACCCCGCCTTCCCCGGCATCCCCCGGGATGTGCTGGAAGCGTACCGCAACGCGCCGGACAATGCCGTCGCGGAGGTCATCGACGGCGCGCTGTCGCTCATGCCGCGCCCGCGGCCTCGGCACGCCAAGACCGCAACGCGCCTCGCCCGTGGGCTGGGCGGCTTCCACGATCCGGACGAAGGCGAGCCCGGCGGCCGGGTGGTGTTGATCGAGCCGGAGCTGCACCTGGGCCCCGGCCCCGACATCGTCGATCCAGACCTTGCGGGCTGGCGGCGCGCTCGCTTGCCCGAAGAGCCCAAAGAGGCCGCCATCCGGGTCGCACCCGACTGGGTGTGCGAAATCTTATCCGACAGCACGGAAGCCATGGATCGCGGTCCGAAGCGCCGGATTTATCGTCGCGAGGCAGTCGGCCACCTGTGGTTGTGCGATCCTCGGATCCAGACGCTCGAGGTCTACCGCCTGGAAGGGGGGAGATGGCTGGAGCTGGACACCTTCGAAGGCGACACGAAGGTCCGCGCGGAGCCCTTCGAGTCTATCGAGCTGGACCTCGCCCGCCTCTGGCGATGGTAGCCGCTCACCAGCCCCGCGGGTGATGGAGCGGGCCGGCACACGACCCGTCGCATCCGGTTGACCGCGGGGAGCTACGCGACCGCAACGGGCCTCTGCCGGCGGGATACCGTCATTGGGCTCGCCTCTTCGTCTGCTTTACAGGTATTGCCGACATTGCATCTGCGGCAGGTGTGGCCCGTTTCGCCGTCATTGCTCTCTTCGCCGCCATTGCCTTCTTTGCTGGTATTGCCGGCACCGCCGCCGCCGCCACCACCTGGAATTCGCCCGCTGAAAGGCGCGTGCCGTTCACGACGACATCCACAGTGTGGTTGCCCTCGTAGGGCACACGGGTGGTGTGAACCGCGAGCGAGATGGACTTCGACAGCTCCACCTCGCCTCCGGGGGGCAGCGTGATACGCGACAGCTTGAAGACCTTGGCGCTTGTCTGACTGCGCACCTTGACGAAGTGGACGGCCAGGTCGACGAGCAGAGACTGGGAGCGTTTGGCCTTGCTTCGCAGGGTGAACGAGATGCGCACGCGGCCGCCGATGGGCACGATCGGGGGCTCGAAAGAGACGTTCTCCACGTCGAGGCGCGGGGCGGCGCCGTGACCGAGCAGCGCGAGGACGGCCGGGACGCCGCGCTTGACCGCGCTGCGGAGGGCGTGCTCGACCAGGGCGCGGCGCTCGGGACTGGCCCCCTGGAGCCAGCGTCGGCACGTCTCGACGAGCAGATCGGGGTGGATCTTGCCCATGTCATTGAGGTGGTTGGCGACGCTCCGCCGCACGAGCGTGGTCGGGTCGTCCTTGAGCCGCTCCAGAAGCGCCACCAGCCTCTCGGGGTTCTGGTCGAGGAAACGAACGCGCATCGCCCATGGCAGGCGCGGGCGGGTGCCCTCGGAGACCAGGCGGCGGACGTGGGGGTTGGGGTCCGACGCCCATCCGGACAGGACCTCGAGCGTCCTGTCCGGATAACGCTCCAGGAACGGGCGAATGCTGAGCTCGGCGGTGAAACGTTTGGTCAGCTCGCGCTGGGCGGACATCGATCGATCGAAGTCGTCGAGACCACGCTCGGCGACATAGATCAAGTGGGGCATGTAAAAGAACGGCGCCATGCCCGCGCCCTCCAGCTCGGCGCCGGCGTGCTCGGGCCCCAGCGACGCGAGGAGGACGGCAATGGCCTCTTCGTAACGCGGCGGAAGGTGCTCGCCGAGAGCGCGCGCGATGTGTCGGGCGCGGTCCAGGAGCTCCAGCGCTTCGAGGCCGACAGCGGCGGCGCGGACGAACTTGGCTTCCGGGAACGCCGGGTGAACGCGGCGGATGCTGGCGCCGAGCCGGCGGACGAGGGCGGGAGAAAAGAAGGCTTTGAGCGGCTCTGCCATGGAGTTTCCGAGGGTGGGGCCTGGAGCGTGAGCCCGGGAGGATAGCGATGGTCAGCGGCCCTGTGCAGAATAATGCACACCTCTGTGCAGCGGCGATCTCACCAGTCCCCGAGCGCCGCGCCGCACGCGCCGCCCTGCCGTGCCCGGCTCCCGGATCAGCGGTTGGCAGCGATCTTGCGTGTCATCGCCGGCGATGGAAAGACGAGACTTCCTCAGAGCCGGTGTGGTGGCCAGCGGGTCAGTCGGGCTTGGCGCGGTGGGCTGCGGCGCCGTGCTCGAAGGCATCTCGGCCGTGCCCGTGCCGAGCGTCGCCCAGCTCCAGGCGCTGGACATGGATGGTTTCCTCCAGGGGCTGGATTCGAGCCTCGGCTTCATCCAGTCCACGAACACGCTCGACAGCATCGTGAGCAAAGAGGTGCAGAGGAGCGCCCGCGCCGAGCCTCGCTTCGAGCAGTCGGACGACACCGTTCGCAAGATGATCCGGTCGATGCTGCTCGTCGGGTCGTTCGGCGACTTGCCGGAAGTAGGCCGCGTCCACCCCGGCGTGCAGGCGCGGCTGTGGAATTCGATGCAAGAGATGGATGACGCGGTGTTCGGGATGAACCGCGTGCTCACCTCGCTCACCCCGAGCGAGCGCGCCGACATCCGGCGCAGGATGCGCGAGGACGCCTCGGCAGGCCCGCGCGTGCTCGGCGCGCTGGACGACGAGGCCGTGAAGGCAGGCGTCAATCTCAAGCGCCGCGAGCACATGCGGGAGGTCGCCAAACACGCGTGTTTCCGCCTGCGTCAATCGACGGAGGGGTTCATCGACGAATACGACGACAAGGTGAAGCGGGTGTCCGCGCGCGACGCTTCGGCCGAAGAGGTGCAGCGCCGGCTCATGGCGCAGCTCGGCGAAACGGCGTTCTGGGAATACCACTCTCGCCAGTTCGCCCTCGCCCAGGCGTGGCAGCAAGTGCCCGGCATCGCGCAGGCCGGGCCCGCCGTGGCTGGCCCGCCCGCAGTGGCTGTCCCGCCCGCCTACTCGAGCCCGACCGCGACGGGGAGCTATCTGGTCTATCCGGTTCCGCCGGGCTCGGCGCCACCGGGCGGCTACGGCACGGTGCTCGATGCCGAGGGGCGAGACATCAAGAAGCTCAAGAAGGGCAATACGCTGCTCGCCGTCGGCGGCGGCCTGCTCGGCCTCGGCCTGATCGCGGGCGGCATCGGCGCGCTCGTCGTGGCCTCGGCCGGGCTCGCCGGCGCGTTCGTGGTCACCGCTGCGGTGCTGCTCGGCCTCGCCGGCATCATCTGCCTCATCATCGGCGGCGTCATCCGCGGCCGAGCTTGACCGGCTCACTCCCCCCCAACCCGCCCTCTTCAGAACTGCCAGGTGAGCTGGGCCGACCCGGCGCCCAGGCCAATCGCCGGGACATACGAAGTCGTCTGATCGGACGACGGCGCGATTTCCTCCTTCGGCTTTTCTTGCCCGCCCAGGACCATGAGCGGAATGCCCGCGAGGATGCCCGCCACTCCGACGCCCCCGGCGACCTCGTGAATCGTCTTTTCGTCGTCACCCGACGTCTGGATCATGAGGCCGATGAGCATGCCCACGGACGACACGGCCGACAGCGAGATGCCGGCCACCATGATCCCCACGCTGCGCATGCTCGACCCTTTCGGCTTGGGGGGTGGGACCTCGTGCAGGTAGCCCCCCGGCGGCGCGTTGGGCAGTCCGGCTGGATAGTGGACCCACACGCCGCCGCCGCCCACGGGACAGGGCGCATCGCCGCACATGGGCCAATAGATGAACGCGCCGGGCGGTGGCGGCGGCGGGTGCTCGAGCGCGCCTGCCTGGAAAACGACCGGGCCCGGCGCACCGGGCGGGAGGAACGGCGGCGCGGCAGGCATCTGGGCTGCGGGGCTCGCAGCAGGGGCGGGAGGCAGGCCCGGCTCGGGCGGAGCGGCAGGAGCGACGGGCGGTTCGGCCGAGGCGGGGGTTGTGGCGAGGACGGACGTGACGACGAAGCCACTTAAAAAGGCAATCGCGGAGAAGGCACGGCGCATCATGGCAAGTCGGCGTTTGCAGGGGACATGCCACGGGGCGCTAGGTGCGTGGCGCCGCGGGCAAAAAGTGCTAGGCCCGCGCCGCTCATGATCACGCTCGACAAGCTCACCAAGCGCTTCGGCCCGAAAATCCTCTTCGAGAATGTCTCGATGCGCTTCGATCCAGGCAAGCGTTATGCCCTCGTGGGGGCGAACGGCGCCGGGAAATCGACCTTGCTCAAGGTCATCTCGGGCGAGCAAGAGTCGGATCAGGGCTCGGTCGAGATCCCCAAGAAGCTCAAGGTCGGCGTCCTCCGCCAGGACCATTTCGCCTACGAAAAGTGCCGTATCCTCGACACCGTGCTGATGGGCAACGCCGCCCTGTGGGGGGCGATGCAGGAGAAGGAGCGGCTCAACCTGGGCGAGATCACCGACGAGATCGGCATGCAGCTCGCCGAGCTCGAGGGCACCATTGGCGAGGAGGACGGCTACACCGCCGAGTCGCGCGCCGCCGCCATGCTCGAAGGCCTCGGCATCCCGGTCGAGCAGCACCTCGCGCCGATGAGCGCGCTGGCCGGCGGCTACAAGCTCCGCGTGCTCATCGCCCAGACGCTGTTCGCGGGCGCCGACGTGCTGCTCCTCGACGAGCCCACCAACCACCTCGATCTCGACTCGATCCGCTGGCTCGAGGCGTACCTCATCGAGGACTTCACGGGCACTCTCCTGGTGGTCAGCCACGATCGCCACTTCATGAACTCGATCGCGACGCACGTCGCCGACGTCGACTACCTGACCGTCACCGTCTACACCGGCGGCTACGACGACTTCGTCGAGCAGAAGACCACGGGGCAGCGGCAAGCGAGCGCCGACGCCTCGCAGAAGAAGAAGAAGATCGGCGAGCTCAAGGACTTCGTGGCGCGCTTCGGGGCGAGCGCCAGCCGGTCGAGCCAGGCGCAGTCGCGCGTGAAAGAGATCGAGAAGCTGGAGGCCGGCATCCAGACCAAGCGCTCCAGCGTGGTGCGGCCGTACATCAAGCTCGACATCGACAAGGCGTCGGGCCGCGACGTGCTGCGCGTCGAGGGGCTGAGCAAGAGCTTCGGCGACAAGCACCTGTTCAAGGACTTCACCTTCAACCTCGATCGCGGCGACAAGCTCGTGGTGATCGGGCCGAGCGGCATCGGCAAATCGACGCTGCTCAAGCTCCTGGTGAAGGAGTACGAGAAGGACGCCGGGACCATCGTGTGGGGTCACGAGACCAACGTCGGCTACTTCGCGCAGGACCACCACGAGGCGCTCGAAGCGGGGTGGAGCGCCTACGAGTGGCTGCACCAGTTCGATCGCGACGCGCCGGTGGAGCACGTCCGCTCGGTGCTCGGCAAGCTGCTGTTCAGCGGCGAGGCCGGCCTCAAGAAGACCGAGACGCTGTCCGGCGGCGAGGCCGCGCGCCTGCTGCTCGCCAAGCTCATCCTGCTCAAGAGCAACGTCGTCGTCATGGACGAGCCGACCAACCACCTCGACGTCGAGAGCATCGACGCCCTCCGCGAGGCGCTCATCGCCTTCAAGGGGACCGTCGTCGTGACAAGCCACGACCGCCACTTCGTCTCCCAGATCGGGACCCGCGTGCTCGAGCTTTCCGCCAAGGGGCCGCGCCTCTTCAATGGCACCTACGAGGACTTCCTGGCGCGCTACGGCACCGAATACCTGCACCATTAGAAGCGCGTTCGGCTCGCTCTTGCCACGCTCGGGGATAAAAAAATCCTCCGTGCCCTTCGTGTCTGCCCTCCGTGCCAACGTGTCAAAAATGGGACGGCGCCGATCGCCCGCGCGGCGCCAGCCCGTGTCAAACGCGGCCCGCCGACGTCGCCCCCGCCTCCTCCCGCCGCGCCCGGAGATAGCCCCGCTGTCCGGCCCCCGATGACCGTGTGGACCCCCCTCCGCTGCCCCCGTTGCCGGTTACGTGACTTCGGCGAAACCGACCTCGCCGCCTTCGCGGACTACCGCTCCGATGCGGCCGTGGCGCAATACCAGAGCTGGTCGCCGCCCTTTTCAATGGAGCAGGCCCGCGCCCTGCTTTCGAGCGTGCGAAGAGCGCCTTTCGGCACGCCCGGAACCTGGTACCAGATTGCCATTGCCGACCTCGAGTCCGGCGCCCTGATGGGCGACTGTGCCCTTCATTTCCTCGAAGACGGCCAGCAGGTCGAGCTCGGCTTCACCCTCGCGCGGGCGCACCAGGGCCGCGGCCTCATGCGCGAGGCCGTCACCGCGCTGCTCGACCACGTCTTCGGCCCCCTCGGCAAACACCGCGTCATCGCCCAGACCGACGCGCAGAACCAGGCGGCGATCCGCCTCCTGTCGAGCCTCGGTTTCCGGCGAGAGGGCCACTATCTACAAAACGTCTACTTCAAGGGCGCCTGGGGCGACGAGATGGCATTTGCATGCCTCGCCGAGGAGTGGCGGGCGAGACGGACAGCTTCAAAGGTGCTTTAGCACGACTGCCGCAGATCATCCTCGCGGCGACGTGATGGCCATGGCGGAGCCCGCACGCGATGACATCCACCAGCCGGCGCCCGCACAGGCGCCGCGCGCTCCCGTGATAACCGCGCTCCGCCGATTCGAGACAATGGATTGGAAGGCAGCACCGCCGGCGAAGACCCTCCAACCATTGGCACGCCACCGCGGCCGCCGATTGTTGGCCGGTGCGCCGATCGCCCATCGATTCTGAGGGTGAAGGTGCCACGTGACCGACACAGCCACCGCTTCACCCTCGTCTCGCTCGTTGGAAGCGGACCCCCTCGCCGGAACCGCCTATCGATCGCTGCGCCGGATTGGGGCGGGTGCCATGGGGCAGGTGTTCGAGGCCGAGCACACGGGGCTGCGCCGCAGGGTCGCGGTGAAGCTGCTCGGTGCGGCGGTCGCCGGTGACCCGATTTTCATTGACCGCTTGAGGCTCGAAGGACAGGCCCTGGCGAGCATCCGCCATCCGAACGTCGTGCTGATCCACGACCACGCCACGACGCCCGATGGAGCGCCTTTCCTGGTGATGGAGCTCTTGCGAGGCCGCACGCTCCACGACCTCCTGCGCGAACGCCGCGCCATCGGACTTCCGGAAGCGCTGCACCTCTTCGATCAGATCCTGGGCGGGCTCGCGGCCATTCACGCGGCCGGGCTCACGCACCGCGACCTGAAGCCCGCGAACATCTTCCTCTGCGACGAGGGCGACCGCACCACCGTCAAGCTCCTGGACTTCGGGATCGTGAAGATCACGCGGAATGACCTTGCGTCCTCGATCGCGCCGCTGCGCCATCCCACGGCGCACGGCCAGACCATCGGCACGCCGCGCTTCATGGCGCCCGAGCAGGTCTTCGGCCGGGACTGCGATGCGCGCACGGACATCTATGCGAGCGCGGTTCTCCTGTATCTGATGCTCTCCGGTCGCGATCCCTTCCACCACCATCGCAGCGAGGTGGCCATTCTCACCGCGCAGGCGATGGAGCAGCCGCGGCCGCTGTCGGAGGTCGCCGGAGGACGCATCCCTCCAGGCGTGGACGCGACCATCGCTCGGGCGCTCGCCAAAGATCCCGCGGAGCGTTTCGCTTCGGTCGCGGAATTCGGCGCGGCGCTCTCGGCCGGCGTCAGCGGCCCTCCGCGATTGCTGCGGGGGCTGCCGACCGTCACCGAAAAGATGGCGGCCCGCCCGTGGGCCGCAGATGCCAAGACGGCCCCGCTGGACGTGGCCGTTTTCCGCGACGCGCGCAGCGCATTGCCGTTCGCGCCGCGCAAGGAAGGCGACGGGTTTTCCGCGGAGCCGGCCGCGCCGCGGTCGGGCCCCGCCTATCGCGGCCCGTCGAGCCGAATGCTGCGCCCGCCGCCGCGTTTCGGTCTCCCACCACTGTCGCCGGTGCCGCAGCCGCTCGTCGCGCCATTGCCGCCGCCGGAGGTTCCAAACACAGCTCCGGCGCCCGCCGCGGACGTGCCGCACGAGCCGCGCGCACCCGAGGACAACCGGCGGCTCTTCGCGCTCGTGGCGCTGCTCTGGTGTTTGGTCGCCGCCGTCGCGTGGAGAGTCCTTTGACGGGGGCGCCTGATCTATGCTGCGAGCCGATGGCGTCCGGTAGGGGTCTTATGGAGAACACGCGCGGGCCCCGCGAAGCCCGAACGCTCGCCCCTGGAGACCAGATCAGGGACGACGAAGCCGGCGAGCTCTACCGCGTCCTGTCGCTCGTCGGCGAAGGTGGGATGGGCCGCGTTTTCAAGGTCGAGCGCGAGCGGGACGGGGCCGTGTTCGCCGTGAAGTGCAACCAGCCGATCGACGCCGGCAATGAGACCCTCATTGAGCGGACGCGCAATGAAGCGGCGTTTCTCAAGACGTTGCGCCATCCCCACATCCTGCCCGTGCTCGCCACCGGCATGACGGCCGGGGGCGCCTTCTGGATGCTCATGCCGCTGCTCGACGGCGCCTCCCTCGGCGGTCTGCTCCCCGTGCTCCGGCGCTTCCCGCTGGTCTGGGTGCTCGAGATCGCGCGCGCGGTGTGCAGCGCGCTCTTCGCGGTCCACGCGCACGCGATCCACCGCGACATCAAGCCCGAGAACGTCTTCATCACGCGGGACGGGCGGATCTACCTGCTCGACTGGGGAGCGGGGAAGTTCCACGCGGTCAGGCGCCTGACCACGGCGGGAACGAACATGGGGACCTACGCCTACAGCTCGCCGGAACAACTTCGAGACGGCGATTCCATCGACGCCCGCAGCGATCTTTTCTCCGTCGGCATCCTGATCTTCGAGCTGCTCACCGGCCAGCACCCCTTCCAGGTCGACGGCCCGCTCCGAGGAAACGGCATCGCCATGGCCTGGCGAATCATCGACGTCCCGCCGCCCTCGCTCGCGGAGCTCGCCCCGGAGCTGCCGGGGTACATGCCCGAGCTCGTCGAGAAGTTCCTGAAGAAGTCACGGGAAGAGCGCAACCGCGACGCCGCCGAGGCCGCCAGGGTGCTCATCGGAGCCAAAGAGGAGCTCCGGAGCAGGTTGGGAGATCCGCCCCCCATCGAGCGCATCTTCGACGCGTACGACGACGCCCTCGAAGAGCACGACGCCGAACGGCTCGCGACGCAGGACACGGAGAAGGGCCCGCCGCGCGTGAACCAATCGGGCCCGCGGCCGAAGCTCGGCACCGTGCCGCTCGCCGCGTTTCCCTCCCCGGCGAAGCCATCCACCGAGCCACTGCCCGTCGCACCTGCGCCGTCGCCGCTGCTGACGTCGACCGGCACGGCGCGGATGGACGCCGCGACCCTGGAGCAAGTCGCTGCCGGCCCACGGCGCGCCGAGGACGCCACGCCGGCCGCACACGTACCCGCGGAGGCACCCGCCCCGCTCGGCGATTCGCGCGCGGACGACGCGGCCGCGCCCGACCTACCGCACGCCGTCTCCGACGACGAGGACGAAGCCGAGCTTCACCGCAAGCTCCAGGCGATCGAACGCTTGACCGAGGACGACACGCCGGAGACGCGCGAGATCCTCCTGTACACCCTCACCGAGTACGCCGAGCACATGGTGCTCCGGGCAGAAGCGGCCATCGCCCTCCAGATCGTGGGGGATGAGAGCTGCCTGCCCGCGCTCCACCACGCCGCCGCG
>Ga0163144_10025713_pt1 | contig 11484 bp, 9 predicted proteins | sample OliLak19BULKMAT1_FD_123175 | JGI IMG/M metagenome (GOLD analysis project Ga0163144, IMG submission 123175) | Freshwater microbial mat bacterial communities from Lake Vanda, McMurdo Dry Valleys, Antarctica - Oligotrophic Lake LV.19.BULKMAT1 | ecosystem: Environmental > Aquatic > Freshwater > Lake... | reverse complement strand
TGGATTATTGTAGCTTTCTGCTCTATCGTTGTCTTCCCTGACATTGCAAGTCTTCAAAAGGCATTTCCTCATATCCCTGCCAATGTAGTAAGAAACGATTTGGCATACCCTGCCATGCTTACCTACCTACCTGCGGGCTTGCTCGGCTTGGTAGTTGCCTCTCTGATTTCGGCTTTTATGTCCACAATTTCTACCCAACTAAATTGGGGGTCTTCGTATGTGGTCAATGATTTTTATTTGCGTTTTATTAATCCACAAGCCTCGCAAAAACGGTTGGTAAATATAGGCAGAATCTCAACTGTAGTGTTAATGGCTTTTGCTGCCGTATTAGCCTTATTTTTAGAAAATGCCTTGAAAACATTTGATATACTTTTGCAAATAGGTGCAGGAACAGGCTTGATATTCATCTTGCGCTGGTTCTGGTGGCGCATCAACGCATGGAGTGAGATTACTGCGATGGTAGTTTCCTTTTGCACTGCTTTATACTTCCAATTTGTGCATCCTAATATTGGTTTCGAACCTTTGGAAAGCCATTGGCAACTCTGCTATGGCGTGGTTATTACGACTATTGCATGGGTAAGTGTGGCGTTGCTCACAAAACCGACAGATATGCCAACCTTGATTTCATTTTATAAGCTCACCCGCCCCGGTGGAATGGGTTGGAATGCCGTAGTGAAGTATGCAGAAAAAACAGGCACACCCTTAACAACAGCCAAAGAAGATAGCAGTGGCATAGCCAAAGAGTTACTTTGTGCTTTTTTGGGTTCTATTGCAGTTTATAGCGCACTTTTTGCCACAGGTTCGTGGATTTATGGGCATACACTCCCCGCACTTGGACTTTCGGCAGTTGCCATAGCTTGCGGTTATTTGGTTTTCTCAATTTGGAGCAAACTCAAGAATTAGGGCTTTTGAAAGAGCTTACATCTTTTCAAAAGATGTAAGCTCTAACTATCCATACATAAAAATCAGCAGATAAAACCATGCAGACTATTGAACAGTCTTTCACTGTAAAATTTGAATACAAAACATATTTTACACAAAGCGTTTTTAGCATAGAAAACCTACTTTTTCGCCAAGTAATAGAAGGAGAAGGCAAGAAAAAAATTCTTTTTGTGATAGATAGCGGTGTGTCAGATACTCACCCGACACTTTTAGATGACATCAAAGCGTATTCGGCACAGCACCAAGAAGTGATAGATTGGAGAGGAGCAATGATAGTGCAGGGTGGCGAATCAGTCAAAAATGAGGAAAGTTGGGTACACGAAATTCTCCAAGCGGTCAGCGATTATGCCATCTGTCGCCATTCCTATATCGTAGCTATCGGCGGCGGGGCAGTGCTTGACATGGTAGGCTTTGCGGCGGCTATTGCCCACAGAGGCGTTAGGCACATCAGAATCCCCACTACGGTGCTTTCCCAAAATGACTCTGGCGTAGGTGTAAAAAATAGCATCAATACCTTTGGGAAAAAGAATTTTACAGGCACTTTTAAGCCACCGCAAGCAGTCATCAATGATTCAGATTTCTTACTAACTTTGGACATAAGAGATTGGCGTGCAGGCATTTCCGAAGCCATTAAGGTTGCGCTCATCAAAGACAAATCTTTTTTTGAACAAATAGTAGCAGATACTCCCCTACTCAATGCGCGCAACATGGACGCTATGCAACGCCTCATCTACCAATGTGCCGAAATGCACATCAGCCATATTGCAGGCAAAGACCCCTTTGAGATGGGTTCGTCCCGTCCATTAGATTTTGGGCATTGGGCTGCACATAAATTAGAGCAGCTTACGCATCACCAGCTAAGGCACGGAGAGGCAGTTGCGATAGGCATTGCTTTAGATACAACTTATTCATTTCTCACCCATTTGCTTACCAAAGCCGAGTGGAAACAAGTCATTAATCTGCTCAAAAACTTGGGATTCTCTGTATATCACCCCGCCCTATTAATGGTAGAAAATGATAGCTACGCAATAGTGCAAGGACTGCAAGAGTTCAAGGAACATCTTGGCGGTGAACTTACTATCATGCTTTTGGAAAAGATAGGCAAAGGAGTAGAAACGCATCATATAGATGGCAGCATAGTGATAGATGCAATCAACCTACTCATTCACCTTTGATTTAGAACTGGCTTTGGACAAGATAAAAATTAGAAATATGATAAATATAATTTGAAGGAAAAGCATAAAAATAAAATGTTTGGTTCCCATTGAAATATGCAAATTTTGGGCAAAAGTCAGTAGAACACTTAAAAAAGTCTTGTTAAATATTGCTAAGATGCTTTATTCCCTATTATATTTCAATACTTATCCAATAGATTTTGTAATTTTGCAGTGATTTTAGAAGGTAAGCTACACAATGTTGATGCAATGCACAATTTAGAAGAATTAAAACAGATATTGGTTTCCCCAAAAAAGGTTGTCATTATTCCACATCAAAAACCCGATGCAGATGCTTTGGGTTCTTGCTTGGCACTTGCTTGCTATCTACAAAAACTTAAACATCAAATACAAGTAATTGCGCCAACTGACTACCCTAAATTTTTGTCGTGGATGCATGGCAACGAAAATGTACTGGTTTTTGAGCATGGCAAGGAAAAAGTAGTTGAAAGCCTAATCTTAAATGCTGATGTGCTATTTTGTTTAGATTATTCAGATTTGGCAAGAATCGCCCCTTTGGATAAATGGGTGAGCGCATCTTCGGCTACAAAGGTAATGATAGACCACCACATTGATAGAAAGGAATTTGCAGTGTATGAACTTTGGAAGCCAGAAGCAGCAGCAACAGCAGAACTTATCTATGACTTTATCTGCCTAATGGGTGATGAAGCACTGATTGACGTGCCTACGGCTGAGTGTATTTATGCAGGAATTATGACAGATACAGGCTCTTTTAAGTTCCCAAGCACGACCAGCAAAATACACCGTATCATTGCCAATTTGATGGATATTGGCGTAAATCATTCGAAAATTCATCACCATGTTTATGATACCAATTCAGAGAGTAGGCTGCGATTGACTGGCTTTGCCCTCAACGAAAGGCTTGTCATTCTTAGAGAGTTCAGAACTGCTTACTTTGCCCTAAGTTCCGCAGACCTAAGGGCTTATCAGTATAGAACAGGCGACACCGAAGGCTTGGTAAACTATGCACTTTCTTTGGAAGGAATTTGTTTTGCTGCTATCCTCATCGAAGATGGCGACAAAATAAAACTCTCTTTTCGCTCCATTGGCAATTTCTCCGCCAATGATTTTGCAAGGAATCATTTTAGCGGCGGCGGGCATCATAATGCAGCAGGAGGGCGAGTCATTGGCGATAAACTGTCAAAAGTAATCCAAGACTTCACAAACTTACTCCCTATGTACAAAGACAAATTGTTGGCAAGCATCTAAATCATTGCCTAACAAATCTGAAATATTCAATCAACAGCTAATTAGTATTCAAATAAATCAAAACAATTTAAAGGAAAATTATTTTAACAATTTATTTTTATGTTCAAACAAGTATTATATTCTTTACTATTTACTGCATCAGTCGTAGGAGTTATGAGCTGTGGTAACGGCGGCAGACAAAAAACAGATGCTGGTTTTCAATACGAATTTTTTAGCAAAAATGACGGTAAAAAGCCACAAAACGGTGATATGATTACCCTCCAATTAATGCTTTTTGCAAAAACCAAGGGCAAAGATACTTTATTACAAAGCACTTATCAAAACCCACAACCTGCTGATATTCCGTACAAAACAGAACAAGCAGACTTCCTTACCAAAGGCTTGGCAATGGTTTCTGAAGGTGATAGTTTTGCCCTATACGTTCATGTAGATTCACTTTTGAGGGGTAATCCACGTCCAGAATTTATAGACGCTAACAGCGAAGCACGCTTCACTATCAAAGTGATGAAAATTCAATCAAATGACGAATACACCAAAAATATGCAGAAACGCATGGAAGAAGTGCAAAAAGAAGCAGATAAAAAATTGGAAACACAAAAGCCTATAGACGAGGAAATTATCAAAAAGTACATAGCGGACAACAAACTTGATGCAAAGCGCACAGAGTCAGGCTTGTACTACATGATTACAACCGAAGGCAAGGGCGAATTGCCAAAGCAAGGAGAGCAAGTAGCTACACACTACACAGGCTACCTACTGAGTGGACAAAAATTTGATTCATCTTTGGATAGAGGGCAAACTCTTGATTTTGCACATCAAGCAGGGCAGATGATTAAGGGCTTTGACGAAGGCGTTGCCTTGCTCAAAAAAGGTGGAAAAGCTACCTTACTGTTGCCTTCACACTTAGCGTATGGTGCGCAAGGTGCGGGAGCGCAGATTCCTCCTTATGCTGTTTTGAAGTTTGATGTAGAACTGGTAGATATTAAGCCTGCTCAGACACAAACACCTCAACAATAGTTTTTTTATTTTAAAGATGTCATCTTTTTATCAAAGATGACATCTTTTCATGCATCTTTTTGTTCAGTTTTTGCGTATTGGCAAAAAATCTTTAAATACTTATGAATATGTTTTTAAAAGGTGTAATTTATTTCACCCTAATTATTAGTTTATTTGCTTGTGCAAAAAACGAAAATTCTGCCTTGCAGCAGCAGGCACAAGAAGACCAACTTATCAGTGATTTTCTTAAAAGAAATAATGTCAATGCAACAAAAAGCCAGACAGGACTGTACTACGTGCTTGACCCAATAGGCACAGGAGAGCAAGCAAGTGCCGTTACACAAATTGCAAGTATTGATGTGGGGATTTTTCTGCTTGGCGGAGCTAAATTTATTACAGAAAAAGACATTGTTTATCGTTTTAGCAACGGATTGCTCATGCAGGGCATAGTAGAAGCTACTACCCTACTCAAAGAAGGAGGAAGCGGCCGCTTTTATATACCTTCTTCACTTGGCTTTGGGCAAAGTTCGGGCGTTGTAAACGGTATAAATGTACCTACAAACGCCTCTCTCTATGCAGAAGTAAAGCTAAATGACATCAGGACAGACCAAGAGCAGCAAGTAATAGAAGCGGAAATCATCAAGAAGTACCTTGCTGATAACAAACTTACGCTTACCAAAGACTCTTTGGGTGTGAACTATGTAAAAATAAGTGGCGGAAGTGGCGCACGTCCCCGTAATGGAAACAGAGTTACTGTAAACTACAAAGGTACTTTGCTCAACAAACAAGTGTTTGACAGTGGCGAGTTTACATTTACTTTGGGCGCAGGCGCATCAATCAGAGGTTTTGAAATTGCTGCAAGGCTTATGCAAAAAGGCGAAAAAGGGATAGCACTCATTCCTTCTCACTTGGCTTATGCCGACAAAGGCTCTGGCGATAAGATTAGACCTTTTGCAATCTTGGTATTTGAATTAGAAATTACTGGATTAGAATAAAATTTTAAAAATTGAAGATGAAAGCATCAATTATAGCTGTACTCATGCTTGTAGCACTTTGCCTACAGTTTTGCAATTCAAAAAGTGCAATAGACACAGAAATCTTGGTAAGGCGTGATGACCAAGTGATTAGTGATTATCTTAAGGAGCAAAAAATCAATGCGCAGAAACTTCCTACAGGAATATACTACCAAAATTTCCAACAAGGCACAGGAGAAAAACCTGCTGTAGGGGATACTGTCTATGTGCATTATACAGGTAATATAATTTATAGCTATGTTTTTGATAGTAGTAGATTCAGAGATAAGCCGTTCCAATTCAGGCTCGGTGTTGGGAATGTTATTCCGGGTTGGGACTTGAGTGTGGCAAATATGCGTGTAGGCGAAAGGGGCATTTTTTTCATTCCTTCGTATTTGGCGTATGGCATTAGCGGCTCGCCACAAGATAGAAATACAGGGCTGCGCAATATTCCCGGAAACTCTATCCTCATTTTTGACATTGAACTTTTAGAGATTCGTAAACAAAAATAATTGATAAATCCCTATTGAATATGCTCCAAATACAGCAGCTCAAACATCAGTACGCAGACCACGGGGCGGCACCCCGATTGGTAGTGGATATTGACCAAATGCAAATAGAGCAAGGAGAGCATATTCTTCTCAAAGGCGCATCGGGAAGTGGCAAAACAACCCTTATGCACATCATTGCGGGCTTACTCAAGCCAACATCAGGCACAATAAATATCGATGGCACAGAAATCACCAAATTGGACGGTGCAGCCTTAGACAAATTTCGAGGGCAGCGTATTGGCATGATTTTTCAGCAAACTCACCTTATCAAAACCTTGAATGTGTTGGAAAACCTGCTCTTAGCACAATACATGGCAGGAAAGCCACAAGATAAAGCACAGTGTATCAATAATTTGGAAACACTAAACATAGCTCATATAGCAAAGCAACTACCCGAACAGCTAAGTAGAGGTGAAGCCCAAAGAGTAGTGATAGCAAGGGCATTGGTCAATCATCCGTCCATCATTTTGGCAGATGAACCAACGGCAAGCTTGGACAATAGAAATACAGAAATAGTCATAGATTTGCTGACAAGCCAAGCAAAAAAGCACAACGCTACGCTTTTTGTTTCTACCCACGATAGCCGCATTGCTGGGCATTTTAGCAGAATTATCAACTTTAACACTTAGTCTGTGCTGTGTACCTTGAGCAGTTTTAGCTTTGGCTGCCCAGTAAGTTCCATGCTATTGTAGGTCAAGCCAATGAAAATAAACTGGCTTTCATACCAAGGAATTATCTTCTGCTTTTGCTCTAAGCCACCCAAATTGACCACAGGCGAGTTAAGTACGTAGGTATCTTTGCTACTTTTGTTATTATCAGCATTAGAAAAATACACTTTTTGATTGATGGATTGTAGCAAGGTCAGATGATTATTATTTGCGACTACTTGGATAGTATTTTCACTTTGGTAATCCTCTATATTTCTAAAATCAAAAGCATTGTCCCACAAAATCTCCCCCTTTTTATCAAGCGTGCAAGTGATAACATTTTTATAAATATAGCCTTGTATTTTTATAGGTGGAATATTTTTGCGAACACTATTTTTCTGCCCAAACTGCGAAGGCTCTACCTTTGTATCGGATGCTGTAGGCGGTTGCGATGCTCTATTGGAGCGGTTATTTCTATTGACATTGTCCGTATTTGTGATATTTGGAGGTGTAGCATAAACTTCTGTTTTTTGGTAAGTATATTTGCCTATTTTTAGTCCAGAAGACGTAGATGCCTCTTTTTCAACTTCATAGCTTGCAGTATATCGTGGCTTGCTTGCCTTCAAAACATATACAATCCTATTGTCAAAAATAGCTAAATTTTGTTCTTCTATTTCATAATCATTTCTATATGCACTATTTCCCTGTATTTTGGCTCTAATTTTCTCTCTTTTAGCACTGTCCAAGTGATTATAGAAATTTTGAAAATCATTAAAACTATAATACTGCGTGTTGGCGTATTTATTATTTACAAATTTGGCTACATAAATACCTTGAGGCTGGGGCAAAAAAAACGAATAAGTACCAATGACAAACTGCTCGTTTTTATTTTTGATGTATTGCTGAAATGAATAAAAATTATACTTTTTGTTCTCCGGCTTTACTTCACTATTGCCCAATAGATTGCCTTTGTGCGTATAATTATTGTAATAAAAATTACCCTTACTTGCCAAAAGTACCGAAAATAATTGAGCGGACTCATCAGCAGCTATACTTACCAAGTTAGCCTTCAAATAATTGATATTTGGTAGCACTTTGAACCTTGCCAATTGCATATCGTAGTGCAGTATTGTAGGCTTTTCTTTCAGCATTCCTCCAAAAACAAAGCCATCGATAACGCTTACAAACTGACTTATGTTGAAATCTATAGTGTATAAATCTAAAGTATTAGCGCAGCTAATGATATTCATATCGCCATTTGTCAAATTGAGGCTAAGAATCTGATAAACAGCCTTTTCAGTATTGGCAAGAAAATACAAATTTCCATCACTCACAGAATGTAATTGCTTACTTATCTCAAAGCCAATAGGATAAGTTTGCTTCCATTGCTCTGCAAGCAAGGTATCGTATTTGGTAACTGTCATCTGTGCTTGTATGCCTTGCAAATTGGTATTATCCACAAATACGAGCAGCCCTTGCTTGCCCAAACTTATCAATTCAAAATTTTGCTCATGTCTATCCAGCATAATCTCTGTTTGCCCATCTATGGATAGCTGCGCAAAGCCCAATGTGCGAACAAGTAAAAGGCAGAGCATAAAATAAATGATTTTCATAACAAATACCCTCCCAATGTATATTTTCTAACTATTTATACCAGTTTTACATAGCTACCCAACAGTTTGACAAACTCTTTGTTTTTCTCCAAAATAACACTCACTTTTTCATCTTGACTATGCCCATCAAAGTCAATCAAAAACCAATAAGCAAATCGCTCACCTTCCTTAGCGGGGTGGCTTTCTATTTTGGTAAGATTAATTTTTGCCTTGCCGAAATCCTCCAACAGTTTTGCCAAGCTACCAGCCTCTGTATCGTCAGGAATTTGAGCAATAAGTGATGTTTTACAGCCGCTACTGTACTGTGTTTCAAAGCTTTTGCTGATGATAAGAAACCTTGTGCGGTTATGCGCACTGTCTTCTATGTTCTCAAAAAGCAAAGGTAATTGATACAATTTTGCAGCTATTTCAGAGCAGATAGCCGCACTTCCCGCTTCTTCGGAGGCAAGTTTTGCTGCCTGCGAGGTAGATTCGACAGGGATTAGCTGTACATCTTCACCAAAATATTCACTGATAAACTTTTGGCACTGACGAAAAGCAATGTCTTTGGAATAAATCTTTTTGATGCGGCGCAAGCGGTCTTCCATAGATGCGAAGGTAAAATGTATGTTTAGTGGAATTTCTGCCACTATTTTTACATCAGAACCACGCAGCATATCTATAGTTTCTTTGACAGAGCCTTCTTGATTGTTCTCTATAGGCACAATCCCAAATCTTGCCCTTTTCGTTCCCACACTTTCAAAAACCGATTTGATATTACTCAACGCAATATAGTCACTGAGCGAGCCAAAACGACTCTCGGCAGCTTGGTGCGAAAAACTCCCTTCGGGACCCAGATAAGCAATGCGTTCGGGCAGCTCATAGTTCCTACTTACCGCAAAAATTTCTAAGAAAATCGCCTCAATTGCAGGGGAAGTAAGCAAGCCTTGATTGAGATTGTTTAAGCGGTCAAGAATAGATTTCTCTCGCTCAGGTCTATAAATAATGGCATTATTTATTTGCTTGAGTTTGCCTACTTCTTTAATGACTTCCATACGCTGATTGAGCAGTTCAAGCATCTGATTATCAATACTATCTATTTTGTTGCGAAGCTCGTTGAGATGTTCATTCATAGCTAAAAATTTCTAATACTAATTTCTATAGTTTTTTATTTATTTTTCATTAGGCAAAGATAGGATTTTTTTTTCTCAAAGAAATAGTGTTCTTTAGTGCTAAATTAGAAAAATTATAGGAATTTTGATGAAAATATTTCAAATTATAAATTGTTTATCTGACATTGAGCATTTTACAAATCAAAGACTTAGCTAAAAAATATGCCCAAGCAAAAGATTTTGCCGTCCGCAACTTCAGTTTGTCAATAGAAAAAGGGGAGATAGTGGCTATCACAGGCGAAAGCGGCTGTGGAAAAACTACCTTACTGCGCCTCATTGCCGGGCTGGAAGTGCCTGATAGCGGTAGTATTTCTATTTATAGTCAGGTAGTTGCCGATACAAAAACGTGGATGAAGCCCGAAAAACGCAAAGTGGGTATGGTTTTTCAGGATTACGCACTTTTTCCACACCTAAGCGTATATGACAATATTTCTTTTGGGCTAAATAGAGATACAGATAAAAAACAGCGTATCAATGAGTTACTGACATTAGTTAGCTTGGAGGGCTACGAAAAGCGTTATCCTCATGAGCTTTCGGGTGGGCAGCAGCAGCGTGTTGCTTTGGCTCGTGCCTTAGCCCCTTCGCCTGCGGTATTGCTTCTGGACGAGCCTTTTAGCAACCTCGACGAAGTACTGAAAGAGCAAGTTCGTGAGGAACTCCATCAAATTATTCGTCAAAGTAACATGACTACCTTGCTCGTTACCCACGATACCAAAGATGCCCTCACAATGGCAGATAGAATTGCCGTAATGAAAAAAGGAGCATTGCAGCAGTGCAGTTCTCCGCAGCAGCTTTATGAACAGCCTGATAATGAATATGTAGCAAAGTTTTTTGGAAAAATAAATATACTCGAAAATGAAAATTTGACAGCTATAGATATGCCTAATCGGGAAGGTAAAAAAATTGGTGTAAGACCAGAGCATATTGTTTTGAGTAAAGCAAACGCACAAGGCATGAAATCAATCACAGGCACAATACAAAAAATTCACTTTTTTGGTGCTTACCAAGAGCTACTTATCAAAGCAAATGGGCAAGAAATTACAGCAAAAATAACTGACAATGAAAATTGGCAGGTAGGAGAGCAGGCAAATTTGACCTTTAAAAAGTTCTTTGTACTTTAAAAAGTAAAAAACAAAATGCACATAAAATTATTTACCCTTCTGATATTGTTTTTATTAAGCATCTATTCTGATGCTTTTACCCAAACTTTACCACCTAAGCGAGAGCTTCGGGCGGTGTGGATTGCAACCGTTGCCAATACAGATTTTCCCAGCAAAAAAAATCTACACCCTTTTCAGCAGCAAGAGGAGTTTAGCAAGCTATTGGAAAAACACCGAGAGATAGGTATCAATGCTGTTATTGTACAAGTGCGACCTTCTACCGATGCTTTCTATCACAGCGACAAAGAGTTATGGTCAGAATGGCTCACAGGAAAGCAGGGAAATTCGCCCAAGCCTTTTTATGACCCTTTGGCTTTTATGATAGAAGAAGCCCACAAAAACGGTATGGAATTTCATGCGTGGTTTAACCCCTATCGAGCAATATACGACACCACCGCCCGCCAGCAAATGACTCATAACGAGCATATTACAAAGCGAAAGCCAGAATGGTTTATCCAATATGGTAAGAACAAATATTTCAATCCCGCACTCCCGCAAGTAAGGCAGTATATTACTGACATTATAGCAGACGTAGTAAGTCGCTATCCTATTGACGCTGTGCATTTTGACGATTATTTCTATCCGTATCCCATCGCAGGGGCTGCCTTCGATGATGTGCAATCTTTCGAGAAATACAAAGGAAGTTTTACAAGTATTGGCGATTGGCGAAGAAATAATGTAAATTTATTAATAGAAAGTATCTCAAACAAAATCAAGCAGATAAAGCCAAAAGTAAAGTTTGGTGTAAGTCCTTTTGGCATTTGGCGCAATCAGCGAGATGACATACAAGGCTCTCAAACTACCACAGGGACAACAAGTTACGAACACTTATACGCAGATATTCGCCTTTGGCTCAAAAATGGTTGGGTTGATTACGTAGTGCCACAAGTTTATTTCCATCACCAGTTCAAACCTGCCCCCTACCCAAGTTTGCTCAATTGGTGGGCAGCTAATAGCTTTGGCAGGC
>Ga0163144_10025711_pt1 | contig 11484 bp, 6 predicted proteins | sample OliLak19BULKMAT1_FD_123175 | JGI IMG/M metagenome (GOLD analysis project Ga0163144, IMG submission 123175) | Freshwater microbial mat bacterial communities from Lake Vanda, McMurdo Dry Valleys, Antarctica - Oligotrophic Lake LV.19.BULKMAT1 | ecosystem: Environmental > Aquatic > Freshwater > Lake... | reverse complement strand
GCTTGTAGTCTGCCGGTACGCCCTGCACGCCGCGGCTGGCCGCGTTCACCACGTTCGGTGGAATGTAGCCGTTGAACCATAGGTGAGCCTCGCGGCAGACGCCGCTGCGGCAATCCGTCAGGGGCTTCGATCGCTTGTAGATCTCAATCGGATTGGTCTCGCCGAAGTTGCCGTTGGCTACCTGGAATGCTTGCGATACCACGGTGCCCACAAACGCCATCTGATAGCCGCCGATTAAAGCGTTCACGAATTTGTTGGAACCGCTGGCATAGCGCCGGCCCTTGCCGAAGGGCACATCCACGATACCGTTGAAGGTCATGCGGTGCAGCGGGATCGCCGTGTCTGGGCGGTAATTCTGCCAGCGGTTGAACTCGCGGCTCGGCTCGAACTGCGTGCCCACGTCCATCCCCTGCGGAATCGCGCCTGGCGCATAGTTCGCGGCCGGATTCAGTGTGTTGTCGCGGAACGTATTGCCGCCGACGCGGAACGCCCGCGAGAAGACGTAGAACGCCTGGTAACCGAATCCCTTGCGGTAAGGACGCTGGTAGTTGAATTGCAGCGCGCTGTCGTTGGAAAAGCCGAACTTAGTCGACTGCGTGATGCCGCCCCACGTGGTCTGGTCATAAGGCCGGGTCGCGACGCTCGCAAACCTCCCGGTGGGCGGAAGTGTGCCGGTTTTGGCCTGCCAGACGTACGTCGATGGCGCGTTGTTGAAGACGAAGTTCTGATCGAGGTTTACGCCGTGCGTGTACACGTAGGAGACGCGGAACACCGATCCATCCTGGAATGGCTGCTCGATGGTGAAGTTCGATTCCCTCACTTTTGCCGGCGGATACTTTTCGGACAGAATCGTTCCTGTGCCGATGCCGGGCAGCAGCGCCGTGGTCGAGTTCGTGTCCACCACGTCGCGCGAATTCACGCCCGTGGTCACCGTCTGCGGACTCCGTAACAGGAAGTTTGGCAGCCCGTCCGGTGCCAGCGCCGCCGATGTGTAGCTCATCGAATATCCGGCCGTGAAGGGATAGCTCGCCGTCAAGTAACGGATCGAGTTGCGAATCGGCACCGGATAAACGTACTCGCCGTATCCGCCGCGGATCACCATTCCGTTGCGGCCGAAAGAAGGCCTGTAGGCAAAGCCCAACCGAGGCATGATGTTCAAATTCGCGCCCTGGATTCCGCTCCGCCCTAGTCCGCCTTGCTCCATCGTCTGGAACTTCACGCCGAGGTTCCTCAGATTGGTCAGGAGTGTCTCTTGGGTTAGACCCTCTTTCACGTAATAGTCCAGCGGTCGAGGTGTGGAGATCGCGTTATTTTTCGGGTCAAAGAACACGAGGTAATCCTGCTTGGCCCGCGGTGCGGGATGCGCCTCCCAGCGAAGGCCGAGGTTCACCGTGAGCCGTTGGTTGACGCGCCAGTTGTCCTGAATGTAGGAATCGAACTCGATCAGCGATGAGTTGTTGAACGGAGCGTTGCGGTTCTGGCTGAAGCTGGACGCGGCACCGAGGAAGAAATCCGCGTCCTGATAGCCCGTGTTCGGGAGCGCGCCGAAGTTCTGGCCGGTGGCCGGATTGTAGATCGCCGTGGCTTGGTTGGTGTAGCCGATCAGGTTGGGAGAACGATCGGACATATAGCCGAACTTCTCGTGGCGGACGCGTCCGCCAAGGGCCAACTGGTGCCGCCCGACGATCTTGTTGAGATTCTCGTCGATGGTCGACACGCGCTGGCTCATGCCGTAGTTCCACTGGGAACCGCCGTAGGGCATGAACAGGTTGGCCCCGATCGCCGGGAAGCCGATCTGGCCGAAGTTGTTCGGCAGCCCGAACTGCGCTTCGTAGTTCTTCTGCGACGCCTCATTGCCTTCGACATACATACGTTGCCACTGCATGCTGAGCACGGTTTCGGAAAACAACGTCGGCGAAAAGGTTTTTGAATAGCCCATGGCACCGCTGATGGTTTGAATGGGAATCCGCTGATAGCCGGTGGCTCCTTCCGCCAGTTCGGGCGTGGTGATGTTGGCTGGCGAGGCTGACGGATAGTTGCGCAGAGCCTGCTGTTGCTGATCGATTTCGGTGAACCGGAAGTAGCCGCGGTTCTTCTCGTTGAACACGTGGTCTAGCCGCGTCGAATAGTTCGGGACGGTCTGCTGCGTTGAATTCGGTCCGACCAGGTTGAAGTTCACCATCGGATTGTCGGCCGAGGTCGGCATCGGTGTCGCCGCATACAGCGTTCTCGCCAGGGGACTGATGCGCGTCAGCGGAATCCGGTTGTTGACAAACGGTGTGCGAGCGTAATTGTTTTCCCGGCTTTGCGTCGAGTTCGGGTCATATAACACCTGCAACAGGTTCGCGCCGTTGACCAAGCCGCTGAAATCACCTGTGCGCATCGCCATGGTTGGCACGCGCATCAATTGCTGCTGGCTTTGCCGCAGCGAGAATCTTTCATACGCGACAAAGAAGAACGAACGGTTGCGGCCGTTGTAGAGTTTGGGAATCAAGATCGGGCCACCGATCGAACCACCAAACTCGTTGCGGACCAGCGGCGGCGCAGCGAAGTTCGAGGGATCCTGCCTGGCGCGCGCGATGCCAAAGTAGTTGTTGCGAGCCGTCTCGAACATTGAGCCGTGGAAGCCGTTTGTGCCGGATTTCGTCGTTAGAATCACAGTGGCAGGCGTCGCAAACTGGGCGCTCGAATTGAGCGTCTCGAACCGGACTTCCTGTACCGAATCCGGATCTGGCAACGTGGCCTGCGCCGAGTTGCCCGCCGAGCCGAAGTTGCGGTTGGTCTGCGGCGCTCCGTCCAGCGAATATTCCATCGCCTCGCCCATCAAGCCGTTGGCCCGTGTGCCGTTGCCTTCCAAGCCCGGAACTGTATTTTGCGCCAAGCCCAGCACGTTGCGTCCGTTTTGCGGCAATTGGCTGATGCGCGCGGCGTCCAGTTGTGTGTTTACAGTGCCGCTGTCGTAGGTCGCGAGTTGAATCGTCTCGCCGCTCACCGTCACCTTTTCCGTCACGTCGCCGACGCTCAGTTGCGGACTGAACACCAGCACTTGGCCATTCTGGAGGGTGATGGCTGTTGCGAACTTCTTCATGCCGGCGGCGCTGAAGGTCACCATATAGCTTCCGGCAAACAAGCCGGGGACATTATAAAAGCCCGACGCGTTCGACGTGGACGACGTCGACACTCCCGTGGCCTGATTCACCGCCTGCACGGTACAACTGGGAATCGCGGCGGTAGAATTATCCTGCACTGTGCCTTGAATGGAGCCGACACCGCTTTGCGCCGACATTGTCGCCGACAGAAAACATGCCGCAACCCAGGCCAGGCCGAGAGATCGAAGAGTCATGGAAAGACCTCGTGATGAAGGTTGAAGGGACACGAGGAAACCGCAAAACGCAAAGATCCCCGATGCACCGAAGTTTGACTAGCATATCATAGCCCCGGCGGATGCTTGGTACCATGAAGCCCACTATGGGGGTCAAGCCTCTCGCGATGATCTTGTTCGCCGGCACTTTGCTGGCAGAGGACTCGCGCGTATGCGCCGCCTGCCATCGCCAAATCTGGGAATCGTATCAGCGCACCGGCATGGGGCGATCCTTTTCTCTCGCATCTTTTTCTCTCCCATCTTTTTCTCTCCCATCTTCTCGCCCATTGCCCGATCGGCTCGTGGAGGACGTCACCGGCAAAAGCGTCTTTTATCACGAGCCTTCCGCCAGCTATTTCACGATGCTTACGCGCGAGGGCCGCGTCGTGCAGCGCCGGCATCAACTCGACGCCGCGGGCAAGGCGATCAACATTCTTGAGATGGCCGTCGACTACATCATGGGTTCCGGCAACCATGCCCGCGCGTACCTGCATCGGACGGCTGCGAATACGCTGATCCAGTTGCCGCTCGGCTGGTACGCCGAGAAGGGCGGCTACTATGCGATGAATCCTGGCTATGACCGCGCCGATCATGACGGCTTCCGCCGTCCCATCACCTATGACTGCATGTTCTGTCACAACGCCTATCCGAAGATTCCTGGGGGTTATGAGAAGCCCTTTGCCGAGTCTGTTTATGAGGGTCCGCTGCCGGAAGGCATCGACTGTGCCCGTTGCCACGGACCGGGTGCCCGCCACACTCAACTCGCGGGACAGCGCACCTCGATGCCCGCGCAGATTCGCGCCGCCATCGTGAATCCGAAGCGTATGCCGCCGGATCGCCAACTCGAACTCTGCATGTCCTGCCACCTGGAGACCACGAGTTTCCCGCTGCCCAACGCGATTCAGCGTTATGACCGAGGACCTTTTTCATTTCGTCCGGGCGAGGCGCTCGCGAACTTCCTCCTCAATTTCGATCACGCGCCTGGCTCGGGCCGGGGTGAGAAGTTTGAAATCGTCAACGCGGGTTACCGTATGCGCCAGTCGCCCTGCTTTGTGAAAAGCGGCGTGGCCAAGCTCACCTGCACGACCTGCCACAATCCGCACGATGCGCCGCGCGGGGAGGCTGCGATTCGCCACTATGACGCGGCCTGCCGACAATGTCATGCCGCGCCGACCCAACACGACGACCAGCAGCGCGATTGTGCCAGTTGCCATATGCCGAAGCGCCGCACGGAAGACGTCATTCACGTTGTCGCCACCGATCACCTGATCCAACGCCGTAAGCCCGCCGGCAAGCTGCTGGCCGAACGCAGCGAGCATCGGGCCGAGTATCGAGGTTCCGTGGCGCTTTACTATCCCGTGACGCTTCCACCGTCGCCCGAAAGCGAACTGTATCTCGCGGTGGCGCAGGTGAAGCAGAAGTCCAATCTGAAATCCGGCATCGCGCAACTTTCCGCCGCCATTCGCCGCCATGCGCCTGCGCGAGCCGAATGGTATCTGGAACTCGCCGAAGCGCTCGATGCCGATGGCCAATTGGCGAAGTCGGTGGCGATGTATCGCGAGGCTGCGCGCCGCGATCCGGGTTCCTACGTCGCGATCCAAAGACTGGGCACTGTGTTGCGCCGGTCTGGACAACTCGCCGAGTCAGTTGCGGTGCTCAGGCGATCACTTGCGCTCGCACCTGCCCGGGCGCTCACCTGGCATGAACTCGCGCTGACGTATCGCGCGCAGGGCCGTACCGCCGACGCGGCTACGGCGATCGAAACCGCTTCGCGACACGATCCCGGCATGCCGGAGGTCCAAAACAATCTCGGCATTCTTCGCGCGGCTGCAGGAGACCTCGCCCGCGCTGAAAGTGCGCTGCGCGAGGCGATCCGCATTCAGCCCAACTATGCCGACGCGCACGGCAATTTGGCCAATGTATTGGTATCGCTCGGCCGGTTGTCCGAAGCGCGGACGGAGTTCGAACAAGCGCTCCGTCTGCGTCCCACGGATGCACCTGTTCGTTACAACTACGCCATGCTGTTGGGCCGGACGGGCCGATACGATGAGGCGCAACGCGAACTGGAGGCCTGTTTGCGAACGGAGTCGGGCTTCGCCAGTGCGCATGAACTGCTGGGCGATCTCCGCATGGCGCGTGGCGAGACTCGCCGGGCCATTGAGAGTTATCGCGAGGTGGTGCGCCTTGAGCCGGGTTCCGGCCGCGGGCATTTGGCGCTGGGGACGGCACTGGCCGGGGTTGGGGACCGCAATGCTGCGATTCCGCATTTGCGGCGCGCGGCGCAGGATCGCGATGCCGAGTTGCGCCGCCGGGCGATGGAATTGCTGCGTAAGCTGAACTAGTAGATCCGCGGCGGTGAAAGTAAGGCCCAGAGATGCGCCCGTGAGCCGTTGCGTGGTTTCGCAAGGCGGAAGACGTTGCCGCCCAGGCCTCCCCTTGGTGCTATTGAGACCGTTGGTTCGGCAGGCCGCAGCACTGACGGCGCGCGGCGACATGCCTGGATTCAGATGTTGAGGCTGAAGGTTCCTGCTGCTCCTGCTTCAGCAGGGACTTGGTGAATGCGCTTCAGCCCCAGCTTCACAACCGCGCCTAGGTGGACTCTGAGGGTCCGCCGGCCGCGCTCCACCTGGACATCCAGATCGCCACGCGCCTGTGCGACCTTCACCATGCCGAAGGTGAACTTGCTGCCTGGAACCTGTAGATCCGCCGCGTCATCGCAGGCCTTGAGCACGCAACCGGAGCACGTGAGAATCCTTCCTGCCAAAGTTCGGCTTCTCAATATCCTGGATTGCCAGGCGAAGATCGCCCCTCAAAGCATCAACCTTGAACAACTGCCAGATTCCGCCGAGCAGTCGTTTCCCCGACGGGTTCAGTCAAAACGAAAACGGGGTACAAGGCTCAGTAACTGTCCTGAAAAAGCTTCGTCAATATTTAGGGGAGAAAAAGCACCCGGTCGGTGTGGGCCCCCTCGCGCCGATTGGATCGCAAGAGCCCTTATGGCCGCAAATGCCATCGCTTACACTCAAACTACATGCTGAACCGGGGCTATGCCTACACTACAATCATCAGCAGCAAGTACGATGGACAAACCCTGCTTTCCCACTTGGCAAGTCTTTACCCCCACTCAACCGCGCAAGCCTGGCAACAAAAACTGAACAACGGCGAAGTCACCCTCAACGGCGTTGCCGCCAGCGGAAGCGAATCGGTCACTTTAGGCCAAACCCTGGCCTGGAACCGTCCACCCTGGATCGAACCGGACTCCCCCCAGCATTTCGACGTCCTGTTTGAAGACGCCCATCTGTTGGCCGTCGACAAACCCAGCGGGCTGCCGACCCTGCCCGGCGGCGGCTTCATGGAGAACACCCTGCTGCGCCTGGTGCAAAAGCAAAGCCCCAACGCAAACCCTGTCCACCGGTTGGGCCGAGCCACCACAGGCATCGTCCTCTTCGCCAAAACATCGCAAGCGGCCTCAAATCTATTCGCAGACTGGAACACACCGAAAATTCAAAAAATCTACCGGGCGCTGGCTCAAAATATTGCACAGCAGGACGCTTACGAAATCCTCACACCCATCGGCCTCGTGCCGCACCCGCTCATCGGTTCCGTATGGGCCGCCAACCCAAGTGGCAAACCGTCAAGGTCATTGGCAAAGGTGATCTCACGCACCAGCAGCACGACAGCGTTTGAGGTGAGCCTGCATTCGGGCCGGCCGCATCAAATCAGAATCCATCTGGCATCCATCGGCCATCCCCTGGTAGGCGATCCTTTGTATGGCTTAACCGGCCAGCCTCTTGAAAATCTCCCGGGGCTCCCCGGTGATGGAGGATATCTGCTGCACGCCCAGTATCTGAACTTCCTCCACCCCATTACCGGAGAACAGATCAATCTTGAGGCGGCTTTGCCGTCCGGATTCTGGTCCGCCATTCCCGAATCCTAACAAAGCGAGTGGTGTACACTCCGACAATGGTGATTATCCAGATCTACTAGCTGAACGCCCGTTTTGGCGCTTCACTATTCAGCCGATGACCTGATTGTGGCTGGGAGGCCGCATGCATGGCTTCTGGTCAGAAGAAAACACAACGTCCGCCGCCCGAAACAATCCTGCGGCTATGGGACCTTGAGCAACCAGTCGCCGACCTGATCGGCAAGGGGAAACACGTCCGAAGTGTCCCGGTTCCTGCCTGGGTGAAGAACGCGATAGACGACTGCGTCACAGCCCTGGCACGGAGAATGGAGTTATCTTCCGGCGCGTCGCGGCAAACGTGCGGGGATCAGAGGCCTCGCTCCCCACGACTTGCGGCGTGCGTGCGCTTTAGCTAGAGACTACAGAGCGATACCTTGGCTGCAAGGAAGCTTCGCCCTGCGGTCAACGACAGCATGGGCATCGAGATTTGCCGATGCCCAGGAGTCGCGTCCTCCAACAAGACTTGTGTTTATCACTCTCCAAGCCACGAAGCTTCATCGGCCTCCCCACACCAACCGCATGCGCTGCACAGCCATCCACGCTGCTTCAGGACCGGGGTCGTTGGATGCCGTGACCGAGAGAACATCCGGTTCGTCGGGCGACCCGGATTCGAGCGCGATCACCGGCATAGGCCAGCGTTTCATGGTTGGCCATCGTGGCTGTGGCGACGAGTGCCGCAAACGATCTAGTGTACGAGATCTTCAGTGACCGCGTTCCCAACACTTTCCAACGGTGCGGTCGATCAGGACAGGAAATCCGGTCACGAGAAAATCGCGATAGCGACCGGAAACAGGAACCGCGCGAGGCTTCGGACCATTGGACGGGCATGCGAAGTCAACGAGGAGTCATCGGGGATTGAGATCCGCGACAATTACCCCACTCTCTCTGGTGCGGACCATTCCGGCGCGAACCCGCGAGCGAGCGAGATACCGCAAGGACTGTTCACATGCGGACCACGCCTTCCGACCCGCCAAAGTGGATCGAGCAGCCATTCCGCAGCGCCAGTGCGGTTCCAGGGGGGACCTGCGAAAGTTGTCCTCCGGCAGAGCGGCACGACCACGTTCGCCCTGACAAATTGCGAAGACTCAAGGGCGCTCCAGTCACCTCAGCCAAAGGGGCCACAAAATTATATGGATCGCTTTCGAGATGATGCGGAAACAATTGCGCGCCAGGCCTCAGCATTACCAGATGCGCCAATTCGCGTCCGGCGGACCCCACCCGGATCCGCGGCGGCGCGGCGACACGGCCGGAACACGCCCAGCAAGCCCGCAACTCGAGGTTCTGGCGTACCAGGTCAATATCGAAGAAATTCTCGGCTCCGCAGTGAGGGCAGTATAAAATGCTGTCTCGAAGGCGGCACATTTCCCGGCGCCATTCATTTTCCATTACGCGGGCGTCGGGATCGTTCAAGCCCGATGTGAACGAGCGGGTGAACAGATCGCGCAGCGATTGCGGATAAATGGCCCAGAAATTCAGCACGGCGTCGTGCAAACCGGACAAAGGCCGGTTGGAATCGTCCTTGGGATCGAAAACAAAAAGTGGACGCAGGGCGCAAAGTCGCCGTGCCCCATCCGGGTCATCGGCTTCGAAGCTGACTTGGGTTTCGAGACGGCCCTTCAATGGATGGCCGAGCATGAATATGTAGAACAGCAGCACCGCCAGTGAGAAACGGTCCGTCATGGCGCTGGGTTCCGCCTCGCGCCGCCCAACTTCCGGGGCCATGAACCCCCATGTACCCATGATGCCGCCCCTCCGGCGGTTGACGTCGACATTGTCGGTGTCGCCGATACGGATATCGCCGGTGGCGGGGTGAAAAAAGATATTTCCGAAATTGATGTCGCGATAGCAAAGGCCCAGTGTATGCAGACGGAAGAAACTATGCGCGAGTTGAAAACCGACATTGGCGAGACTATGAAACGTCGGCTCGCATTTGCGGCGCAGCAGGTCGACCAAGCTGACATATTCCGGCGGATTCAGCGGCATGATATAACCGCCATAAGCAGAAACGCCAGGCAGCGAGGCAAGATCGAAAGGCCACAGAAATTGCTCGGTCGGCGAACCCGCGTTGATCGCCTCTTTGAGCCGTTCCCACAGCCGCGGATCGGCATGCAGATACTCGTGCCGGTACCATTTCAGAGCATAGTCAAGATTGCCGATACGCGCTCGATAGACCTCGGCTTGCCCGCCCTCTCCCAACAGATCTTGCACGAGGCATGCGGAGTGCATCGCTCTCGCCACAATGGTTTGTCCGCGCTTGAGTAGAGATTCCATGGTTAGGGCCGGGTCATATCCACCACGCGCACCATGGCGGAAATTGTGGTCCTGAAGGTAATCTTGATATTGGCCGCGAGCGGCGCTGCTTCGCCATTTGCAACCGGAGCGTCGACGGCTTTCCTGCCGGGTTGCTGCACCGTCCAAGTGTCGTCGCTGAGGTTGACAAGCTCCAACGCGCCCTTGGCATTGCGCCGCACTTCGGCATACGGTTCGTCGGGTGTTTCGGTATCGGGCTGAAAAGCCCGAAATGCGATTTTGTCTCCTGGTTTCACTTCCATCGGCGGTCCGCCGGAACCCGGTTCGAGGGCGAGTGCCTTGCGTGTTTTCGGTGGATCCTTGGCCGGTGGTTTGGGCGGCGGTGCCACAATCGGCGCGGCGGCAACCGGTTTCAACGGCTGCTCAATCGGTTCAATCGCGGAGTGAGAAAAACCACGGAAAAACAGACCAAGCAACACCGCCGCGCAAGCACCTAAAACGGCCACTGCCGCGCCAGCAAACCTCTTCTTCTTTTCCGGTGGCCTTGACAGCACGGGCTTCGTCACCTCGCGAGCCCCAGTCGCGCCCGCACTGCTCGAGTTTGTGCGATGCAGCAAACCCAGCGTGATATCGTCCCCGCTGCCTTCCCGTGAAGCGTTTGACAGGATGCCCGGCAATTCTTCCGCCAGACCGTCCAAACCTTGTTCTCGGACGATCCCCAAATAATCCGCGCCTATTTTTAGAAAATCAGCCTCGGACCGGAACGAATTCGCATAGCCGTCGGTGGACACCAGCACGAGGGCCGGAAAATCACGCGCGATGACGGACCTGAATTCCTGCACGGCGGACATCTGGCACAAAGACGTCGTCTGATTTGCAATCAGCCGCTCATCGGCGGGTATCGGGCGCGTCGTGTGGCCCATGTCATCGACGGCCAAAATATCGCCGTCGCCCAACTGCATATAAACGGCAAAGTCATCGGTGATTGCCGCCGCGAGTAGCGTCGCGCCATATGCCAGCACCGGATCGTTCACCACCGAATCTCTAGCCGCGACGCCGTCCGTTGCTTCGACCCGATTCAGTTCCTCGTCTCGCAACGGATTCAATTCAAGGTCCGATGAAACGGCCGACCGCCATTCATTGCAAATACGCTCCAAAATAGAATCTTCGAATTCGGCTCCCCCGGACAAGGAATCGTGCAGGATTCTGACCGCCGTGTTAGCGGCGAACGAGGACCCGACATGGCTGCGAAAGTGGCGTGCACCGCCGTGACCGTCCGATACCGCGAGCACGGCCCGCACCACGTTTGACCTATCGCCATTGCGGTATTCGAAGGCGTCCTGGTTGGGCAGGCCCGACCGCAAATGCGAACTTCCCCGCGCCGACGTAGCGGCGATTCTCCAAGTCATGCCTCCGCTCCTTCGTCTTTTGACACGCGCGAAACGGTTGCGCCGCGAAGTGTTCCTCCACGATTGGCGATACTGCGGGCCGATCCCTTCGTGCTTTTGAGTAACTCGCGCAAAACGGGCTCGGTGTCGAGAGTTATTGGACCGTTCGCGGATCGCAACGCCGATCCCTTTGCGCTCTTGAGTAACTCGCGCAAAACGGGCTCGGTGTCGAGAGCTATTGGACCGTTCGCGGATCGCAACGCCGATCCCTTTGCGCTCCTGAGTAACTCGCGCAAAACGGGCTCGGTGTCGAGAGTTACAGGACCGTTCGCGGATCGCAACGCCGATCCCTCTGCGCTTTTGAGTAACTCGCGCAAAACGGGCTCGGCGTCGAGAGTTACTGGACCGTTCGCGGATCGCAACGCCGATCCCTTTGCGCTCTTGAGTAACTCGCGCAAAACGGGCTCGGCGTCGAGAGCTACTGGACCGTTCGCGGATCGCAACGCCGATCCCTTTGCGCT
>Ga0163144_10025709_pt1 | contig 11485 bp, 8 predicted proteins | sample OliLak19BULKMAT1_FD_123175 | JGI IMG/M metagenome (GOLD analysis project Ga0163144, IMG submission 123175) | Freshwater microbial mat bacterial communities from Lake Vanda, McMurdo Dry Valleys, Antarctica - Oligotrophic Lake LV.19.BULKMAT1 | ecosystem: Environmental > Aquatic > Freshwater > Lake... | reverse complement strand
TGCTTGAGCGTTCTCAACCGGCTCAACAACCAGCGCAGGTTCTGCTTGCGCGACCGGCTCCTCTCGCATCGGGCTGGGTTCGGCAGGCGGTGGCGGCTCGTTCATCACGGCCGCAGGTTCAGCTTCATCAACGGGCGACTCTTGCGCCAGCTCGATCACAGGCTCCCGCACCTCTTCACGCGCGGGCTTGGTTTCTCTGACTTCTTTCGCTACCAATACAGCGGTCTGGCGGGCGGCAGTGAACACCGGCGGATCCAGCAGGACCGTGTATTCGCGCAGCAGCTTGCCGCTCGAAAAATTAACTTCGAGTAGAAAGCTTAAATAGGGGTCGCGAACGATGTCCTTGGTGCGCACGCGGATCACGCTTTCGCCATCGGTGTTGGTCTCAACACTGAACGTGAGTGGCTGTCCAAGCTGCGTGCGGTCAATGCCAACTCGCTCAAATGCCTCGGGAGACGCCAACTGGGCCTTCAGCCCTTTGACTTCCGAAGACGACGCCGAAAGCACACGGATTTCGGCATCAAGCGGCTCATTGAGCCCCGAATGCACCTCGATTTGGCCAAGACCCAGGCCAAACGCAGAACCGTTGAGTCCGATTAAACCGGCTGCAAGCCAATAGTTGCGCTTTCGATACATAAGACACGGCCCCCTGAGGCTGCCAATTAAGTGTGTGAACTGGAAAAAAAACTCACTACCGAAACTCGAATTAACCTTATAACACTGCTGTAACTATAGATCACAAAAGAAGATTAAGGAAGCATGAAGGCACAAGCTTTCGCCAACCGGATCATGCTTTGATCAATAGCTCAGCGATCTGCACCGCATTCAATGCCGCACCCTTGCGGATATTGTCGGCAACGATCCAAAGATCCAATCCACGCGGGTGAGAAATGTCTTCGCGAATGCGCCCGACGAACACCGGGTCCTTGCCGGCCGCGTGCGTCACAGGCGTTGGATAGCCTTTAGGTTTGCGATCGTCAATCACTTTTACGCCCGGTGCTTTTTTCAGCAGCTTGCGGGCGTTCTCGGCGCTCAGTTTGACTTTCGTTTCGATATGAACCGCTTCACTGTGGCCGAAAAATACCGGCACGCGCACCACGGTCGGGTTCACCATAATGTGTTGATCACCCAAAATCTTTTGCGTTTCCTGCACCAGCTTCATCTCCTCGCTGGTGTAGCCGTTGTCCAAAAAATCGCCAATGTGCGGAATCAAATTGAAGGCCAACTGCACTGGGAACCTATCGATCCCCGGCTTTTGCAGATTCAACAGCGCTGCGGTTTGCCGGGCAAGCTCCTCTACGCCCTTGCCGCCCGCTCCCGACGCTGATTGGTAGGTAGCCACATTGATCCGCTCAATGCCCACCGCGCGATGGATCGGGCCCAACACCACCAGCATCTGCATCGTGGAGCAATTCGGATTGGCAATAATCCCCGGCGCCTTGAACTGTTTCAGCAGATCGCCGTTCACTTCGCTGACGATCAACGGCACATCGTCGCACATGCGAAATTCAGAGGTGTTGTCAATTACCGTGGCGCCAGCTGCGACCGCGCGCGGTACATGGGCGCGCGACACGCTGCCGCCGGCCGAGAAAAACGCAATATCGATACCGGCAAAGTCGAAGGTCTCGAGTTCGCGCACCAGCAGCATTTGGTTGTTGAACTTTACCCTGCTGCCCGCGCTGCGCTCGCTTGCCAGTGGGATCAACTCGGCGATCGGAAACGCACGTGCGCTCAACATTTCGAGCAGCGCTTGCCCAACGGCCCCGGTCGCGCCGACCATTGCAATGCGATATAGCTTGGTTGTCATTCAGTACTCATGGTCAAAGATTGAGGGTCGAACCTGGGATGCGCGGTTGCACCACACCCACCTCGCCGCATTGTGCACGGTGGCGTAACGCTTGATCCATCAGCACGCACGCAGTCATCGCCTCAACGATGGGCGTGGCGCGAATACCCACACAGGGATCGTGACGCCCCTTGGTGACCACCTCGATGGCTTGCCCGCGCGTATCGATCGACCGGCCCGGCAAACGTAACGACGACGTCGGCTTGATTGCCACGCTCGCGGTGATCAATTGTCCGGTTGAGATTCCGCCCAGAATTCCGCCCGCATGGTTAGACAAAAACCCCTCGGGCGTCATCTCATCGCGATGCTCGGTACCGCGCTGGCCGACGCTGGCAAAACCGTCGCCTATCTCGACGCCTTTCACCGCATTGATGCTCATCAGCGCGGCCGCCAGCTCACCGTCTAACTTGCCGTAGATTGGCTCGCCCCAGCCCGGCGGCACGCCGTCGGCGACCACGTTGACGCGCGCGCCAATTGAATCGCCCGATTTGCGCAGCGCGTCCATGTAGGTTTCAAGCTCAGACACCTGCGGCGCATGCGGCCAAAAAAACGGATTGTCGTTGACCGCTGCCCAGTCGAATCCAAGCGGCACTTGATCGCCCAACGCGGCCAGATAGCCACGCACGCGAATGCCAAAGCGCAGGCTGAGATATTTTTTCGCAATCACCCCGGCGGCCACGCGCATGGTGGTTTCGCGCGCGGACGAGCGCCCGCCGCCGCGATAGTCGCGAACGCCATATTTTTGCCAGTAGGTGTAATCGGCATGGCCGGGGCGAAAACTGTCTTGAATGTCGCCGTAATCTTTTGAACGCGCGTCTTCGTTAGTGATCAACAGTGCGATCGGCGCGCCGGTCGTGCAACCTTCAAACACGCCGGACAAAATTTTAAGCGCGTCGGGTTCGTGGCGTTGCGAGGTGTGCCGTGACCGACCGGTGGCGCGACGCTCGAGATCGTGCGCGAATTCGTGCTCGGCAAGCGGCATTCCCGGCGGACAGCCATCGACGACACACCCAATCGCCACACCGTGGCTTTCGCCAAATGTGGTCACCGCAAAGAGCACGCCAAAGGTATTTGCACCCACAATAAATCCGAGCTTTTGGCAGTCTTGATGGCCGTGGAGTATAGCCAGCTATACTGCTGGAATCATGAAAAAAACGCCGATCCTTTTGATTCTAGTTGCCGCCATTGCTATGGCGTGCGGTGCCTATTTCTACCAAATGCGGCACATCGTTTTGCCGCAGCCAACGCTCAACACAGGCTCACTGTATCCAGCCCCACGCGATCTCGATGCGTTTAGCTTGACCATTGAGGGCCAAGCATCGCTCAGCGACAAGCAGCTCAAAGATCACTATTCGCTACTATTTTTCGGCTTTACCCGCTGCCCAGATATCTGCCCGTTGACGCTCGCAGCGCTTGCAGAAGCCTACAAAGCCTGGCCGTCAGCGCTTGCCGAGCGCAAGCCAAAGGTGTGGTTTATCTCGGTTGATCCTGAACGCGATGCGCTCAAACCAAGCAGCGATTACGCCAAATTCTTCAATCCCGAGTTTCAAGCGGCCACAGGTACGATTACCGAACTACAAGCGCTCGCGCGCCAGTTGAACGTGGCGATCAAAAAGGTGCCGGACGACAACAGCGCGGATAACTACAGCATCGACCACAGCGCCAACCTATTGCTGATCAATCCTAAAGGCCAGCTGGTCGGCGTGATTCGCCCGCCCTTCGTCGCAAGCGCGCTACGCGATGATTTGCTCGCCATGGTAAGCGACTAAGATGGCCCAGTTGACCGAATCGCTGAAACTCGCGCTGCATCAATATCTGCCGGCTAAAGCGCTGTCGCGCCTGATGTACGCGCTTTCGCACAGCGAGAACCCTTGGCTTAGCCAGCGGCTGATCTCAACCGTGCTTAAGCGCTATGCAGTGAATTTGGATGAAGCTGAGATCAGTGACCCCACGCTCTATCGCAGCTTCAATGCCTTTTTTACGCGCTCCCTCAAGCCGAACGCACGCCCACTTGACCCCGCAATAGATGCGCTGCTCAGCCCGGCTGACGGCGTGATCAGCCAATGCGGCGCAATCGATGGCGACCAGATATTTCAGGCCAAAGGCCGCAGTTATTCACTGCGCGCGCTGCTTGGCGGCGCGGAAGACATCGCAAGTCGCTTCCAAAACGGCTGGTTTGCAACCATTTATCTATCACCGAAGGACTATCACCGCGTACACATGCCCGCCGCCGGCATGCTGCTGGAAACCGTATTGATCCCCGGTCGGCTGTTTAGCGTGCAGCCATTCACCGTCGAGCGAATCGACGCACTATTCGCCCGAAACGAGCGGCTCAGCTGCATTTTTCAACACCCCAACAGCTACCCATTTGCACAAGTGCTGGTGGCTGCCGTGAACGTTTCGGGGATCGAGACCGTGTGGGGCGCAGAGCACACCCCGCCGTACGCCTCGCGCATCCACCACAAGCGCTTTCTCGACGCGCAAGTGAACTTGGCGCGCGGCGCCGAAATGGGCCGCTTTAACTTCGGCTCCACGGTTATTTTATTGATGCCACCCAACGCGGTAGTGCACTCACCGCTGGAAGCAGGCATGGCGGTCAAAATGGGCGAGCGTATTGGGACGTTGGCTGTTTAGGAAATGTTTTGGGGATTTAGAGCGCGTTGTCTGCTCATCCATCGGTCATCTAAGACCGAGGATTCGAGAGCCTGAAGGCTCGGCTCCTGCCTCGGTGGGTTCAGGGGAGTTATTGGTTAGGTTTGGAGATTAGTGGCTCGGCATCCTGCTTGGTGCGCTTCGAGAGAGTTCAAATCACGGCGCGCATTTCGCTTAAAAAGCGTTCTCGGCTGAAGCGTTTGGCCTGGGATTCGCAGGCTGGACGCATAGCGAGAGCACGCACGCCGGTTAGCTTTTGGACGGCGTCGATGATGCTGTGGACGGGGGCTTGCGGGTCGACAAACACTGCAGTCTCGCCTTCTATCAGCGTTTCTAGCAGGCCGCCGGCGCGGGCGGCGATCACTGGTTTGCCTGCGGCCATCGCCTCGATCGGTGAGATGCCGAAGTCTTCATCGACGGGTACATAAATCAATGCGCGACAGTCGCTTAAGTACTCGGCCATTTGCTCGTCGCTTAGGCGCCCAACGATGCGGATGTTTGGCGCTCCTTGCGCTTGTGCGCGCAGGCTTTCAGCTTGCGGGCCGCTCGAGGCAACAACTAGCTGCTCGTCCTTTAGCTGCAAGAACGCGCTGACGATGCGGTCAACACGCTTAAGCGGATCAAGTCGCGCATTTGAAAAATAGAAACTGCCGCTCGATCGAAAGTTGAAGCGTTCGATGTCGCAGGGCGGATGAATCACTGTTGATTCGACATCGAGGAAGCGCCGGATCCGGGCGCGGACGTGCTGCGAGTTGGCCACGACTAAATCCATGCGAGCAACCGCCTCGCGATAGCGCGGTTCAAGCCAGCGATTTAAGCCGTCTAGCAGTGGGCGCGCGAGCAGCGAAACGGACCCGCGAAAGAACTCGCGTTGATCGAACATAAAGCGCGGTGGCGTATGACAATAGAAAACCCGGCGCTGCGCGTCGTCGTTGCGCGCGGCGAGTGGCGCGCACACGCCGGAATAGAGGTGCGTGGTTGCGCGCGGCAAGCGTTTCGCTGTGCGCTCGAAGGCGCGCGCTAGAACCCAGGTGCGCAAGCCGGGCGGCCAGTTGGCTACCGCCAAATTGGTCACGCTCAAGCCTGCAAATGATGCGGGTGGAAAGCTCGCAGCGTCGCGCGAGCCGGTGACCAGCTCAGCCGACAGCCCGTGCGCAAGCGTCAGCGCCAAGCGCTCGCCGCCGCCGAGGATCGAAAAATAGTCGTGCAGCACGCGAATCGGCAAGTTTGAGCTCCGCAATGGTGTGCCTTTGCGCAGTTTGGCGGGATTTATCAGGAATTGCTTGCCGCTTTGGTAGTCGCTGAGCCACCGGCGCGCTGGTGATTTTCTATTCCAGCAGATGAGGCAAACTTGACGGCATGACGCCACGCCGCCAAGCCCAAATTGACTCCGCCCGTATCGCGCTCGCCGAAGAACAAGCCGCCCTTGACGCGGCAATCCATGGCGACGGCGATCTGGCTGACTGTATTCCGCGCCGCGCGCTGGTGGTCGATCAGATTCTCAAACGCCTGTGGGCTGAGTTCATCAGCCATCCGCGTGAGCTGTCGCTGGTTGCCGTGGGCGGCTATGGGCGCGGCGAGCTAGCGCCCAAATCGGACGTGGATTTGCTGGTGTTAAGCGAGTCGCGCGCCGAAGGCGTGGGCCTGGAGGAACTGATCGCGCAGCTGTGGGATTTAGGCCTCGCGCCGTCGTTGAGCGTGCGCTCAGTGCGCGAATGTCAAACCGACGCGCTGGCGGATGTCGGCTTTATGACCGCGTTACTTGAGGCGCGCTTTCTCGCTGGTGCAGCCGAGCCAATGGCGGAGATGAAGCGCTTGATCAATGCGCCACACGTGTGGCCCTCGGAGCTATTTTTTCAAGCCAAGCGAGATGAGCAAGCCAGGCGCCACGCCAAGTTCTTCGACACTGCGCACAATCTTGAGCCGAATCTCAAAGAAGGCATCGGCGGGTTGCGCGATTTGCATACCATCTTGTGGGTGGCCAAACGCCACTACCGTGCGCAGAGCTGGGACGATTTGCTCAAGGCGCGTTTTTTGATTCCCAACGAGTACGAATCGATTATCAAGGCGCAGCGGCACCTCTGGGCGATCCGGGCGGCGCTGCACTATTTAAGCGGCAAACGCGAAGAACGCCTGCTGTTTGATTTCCAAAAACGCTTAGCGGAGCAGTTCGGCTTTCACGACGAGCACGCCAACAATTTGGCGGTCGAGCAGTTTATGCAGCGCTATTTCATCACCGCGACCCGCGTTGATCGACTCAATGGTCGGTTGCTGCAATGTTTTGAAGAAGACATCTTGGCGCCGCTCGATCCGTCGCCGGTGCTGCCCCTCAACGAGGATTTTCAAGCGCGTGGCGGCTATTTGGAAGCACGCACGCCTAGCTTGTTCGCGCGCAAACCTTGGGCACTGATCGAGGCGTTCCAGCTGTTGAAAGCACGGCCCGGATTGAGCGGTATCCGCGCTAGCACTGAGCGGCTGATGCGTTCGCATCTGAAGCTGCTGAACCCGGAAGTGCGCGCCCTGCCCGACGCGCAGCGCGCGTTCTTGGATATTTTCAGCGACGGCTTCGGCCTTGAGCCTATTTTGCAGCGGATGAACCGCTTAGGCGTGCTCGCGCAGTATTTGCCAGCTTTTGCACAGGTGGTTGGGCGCATGCAGTACGACCTGTTTCACGCCTACACGGTCGATCAACACACCGTGTTTGTGCTCTCCAGGATGGCGCGCTGCGCATCGGCCACCGATGAATCCGTGCCGCCGCTGGCGCGCGAGGTATATCGGCAGATCCGCCGTCCGCTGCTGCTCTTTGTCGCGGGGCTTTTTCATGATATCGCCAAGGGCCGTGGCGGCGACCATTCGCTGCTGGGCGAGTTTGACGCGCGCGAATTCGGCCAAACCCACCATTTGCCGCAGGCCGATACCGAGCTGATCGCCTGGCTGGTGCGCCAACATTTGCTGATGTCAGTCACCGCGCAGCGCCAAGACCTCTCAGATCCCGAGGTGATCCTCAAATTTGCCCGCGAAGTGGGCGAATGGGAGCGCCTGAACTATTTGTATTTGCTGACTGTGGCGGATATCTCTGCGACCAGTCCTAAACTTTGGAATTCGTGGAAAGATCGATTATTGGCAGATTTGTACGAGAAAACCCGCGTCGCCTTGCGCGCGCGCGTGATCGACTTTCCACTTGCCGCCGCGCGCGTCACCGACGCCAAAGCCGATGCGCTGAAGCTGCTTGAAACCAGCATGTCGGCGGCTGCCATCGCCATGGTATGGGCCGACTTTGGCGATGAGAGTTTTATCCGCTATTCAACCGACCAGATTGCCTGGCAAACCAGCGCCATTTACTTTGGCGAGCCTCACGAGGCGCTGGTTGCGGTGCGCGATAACCTGAGCTTCGGCAGCAGCGAGCTATTTGTCCACGCGCCGGATCGCGACGGCTTGTTTGCAACCATTGCGATCACTTTGGACCGGCTTGGTTTGAATATTCTGGATGCCCGCGTGGTAACCGCGCTGTCGGGTTTTAGCCTGGATACCTTTAGGCTGCTCGACAATGGCGGCACGTTGAGCGCAGAACGCTGCGAGAAATTGATTGCGACTTTAAAAACCGAGCTCAAACGCCTGCCCAAGTTGCCCAAGCCGGCTGCGCGTGCCGAACCACGTAACGCGCGTCATTTCGCGGTGGCCACGCGGATCGGCTCGCGTAACTTAAGCGCACAACGCACGCAAATTGAACTGATCTGCCGCGATCGCCGAGGCTTGCTGGCGCAAATTGCGCTGGTGTTTAGCCAGCTAAAATTGCGCGTACACGAAGCGCGCGTAGCCACGTTTGGCGCGCGGGTCGAGGACTTTTTTGTTTTAAGCGACCAGCACGATTTGGCCTTAGATGCCGAGACGGTTGAGCGACTTGAAACCGAATTGCTACGCCAAATTGTGCCGCTGAGCGACGGCGCTCAAGCGCCGAACGCCGCATCGGCGTAGAGATCTTTAACCTGCCCGAGAATAGCCAAGACCGTTATGCAACCCGATGAATTGAAAGCTGAAATTGAATCCGCGTGGGACCGACGCACGCTGCTAAGCGGCAAACATTTGAATTCCCTCAAGCCACGCTTAAGCGAAATTCTCGACGCATTGGAAAGCGGCGAGATGCGGGTGGCACAGCCAACAGATGCTGGCTGGGTGGTCAATGACTGGCTCAAAAAGGCCGTGCTGCTGAGCTTCCGGGCGTTCGACAATGCGCCGATCAGCGCGGTTGACCTGCGCTTTTACGACAAGGTAGCGCTGCAATTTTCCGGCTATGAAAAAGCCGACTTCGAGCGCCTCGGCGCGCGCGTGGTGCCGGGTGCAATCGTGCGGCGCGGCGCGCACATTGGCGCCGACTCGGTACTGATGCCAAGTTTCGTGAACATTGGTGCGTATGTCGGTTCGGGCACCATGGTGGACGCGTGGGCAACGGTCGGGTCGTGCGCACAGATCGGCAAAAACGTGCATCTCTCCGGCGGAGTCGGCATTGGTGGGGTATTAGAGCCGCTGCAAGCAGCGCCCACGATCATTGAAGACGATTGTTTTATCGGCGCGCGCTCAGAAATCGTTGAAGGCGTGATCGTCGAGCGTGGCGCGGTGATTTCGATGGGCGTGTTTATCGGCCAATCGACGCGAATTTACAATCGCCTAACCGGTGAAACAAGTCGTGGCCGCGTGCCGGCCGGCGCGGTGGTCATTGCTGGGAGCTTGCCGTCAGAGGATGGCCGCTATTCGCTCAACGCGGCGATCATTGTCAAACAGGTCGATCAAGCAACGCGCGCAAAAACCGCCATTAATGAGCTTTTGCGCGCGGATTGAAAACGCTCAACTCAGCAACTAAAGCCAACGGGTGCGGTCAACGAAGTCACTAAATCTTGCAGCGCGGCAAACGCAAGCGCAGATCGTCCCACTCAGGCGGTCGATAGCCCGCGGCCTGCACAGTTTTAAGCGAAGAACACGCCGCGTCTGCGCGCCCCGAGGCTAAATCCACTTCGGCTTGCAACAGCCACGCCGAGGCGTCTTGGCGCAGTTCGAGGTTGCGCTTAGCCAGTTGATTCGCCGTCGCCAGATCATTGATTTCCAGATAAAAATCGACAGCATGCAGGGCGTAGGCGTCGGGAAATAGCTCAAGGCGCTGGGCAAAACCGGCCTTGGCCTCAAGCATCAGCGTGTCAGCACGCGCGCTATTACCGGCCGCGCGTTCGAGCGAGGCCAAGCCGGCCACGTATTCAGGGTTTCCGGTTTGCGCGATCACGCGTTCGTACACCGAGCGCCCTTCGTCGAATGACTGGGTCAGGCCTAAGCATTCACCCAGATGTTCAGCGGCGAGGTAGTAGTCAGGCATCCGCACGAGTGCGGCGCGGAAAAAGCGAATCGCCCAATCGGGATGGCCAAAACGCAGCAGCGCGATGCCCTGCTGGGTATGCAGCCAAGCGAGCGGCAACGGCGCTGAATCGGTATAGAAAAACTGTGCGCGGTGAAAATGTTCCGTTGCGCAATTAAGATCACCTTGGTCGATGCAATTGGCGGCCTGGTCGCGCAACGTCGCAAACTCGCGGCCTAATTTAAGTTCAGCCAGCAGGGTTGGGATCGGACGCATGCTGCGCGCCCGTGCAATGTCTTCGCGAATGTCGGCGCTTAAGCGTTGCTCGCCAGGCGCGAGGCGATCTAATGCCTGGATCGCTGCGTCAAACTGATGCTGGTGACTGGCAATCAGCGCCCAAAGCAGCAGAGTTTCAGCGCGGGCGTCGGTCGCAGCCGCATGGATTTTTGCCAGACGATACGCTTCATCAAGATCGGCCAAATCGCCCAAAATTTGGTAGCGCTGGTACAACGCCCCGCTGCGCGCAACCTCAGCACGGGCGTCCGACCCAGTGGCGGCTTCGATGCGCCCGTTCAAATGTGCCAGCACATTCTCCGCACTGGTCGTTGGGCGCGCTTCAGGCGTTTGCGGATAGCCCGGCAGCGTAAGTGCCAGTGGCATTGCTTGAGTTTGCGGCTCGGCGAGCGCCGCTGGCTTTATTGAGCTAGGTGTCCCCGCACAACCGGCGAGAACACCTAACCCAAACGCGAGAAAAACTCGCATTCAAACCGCCTTAGTTTGGTTCAGACAGGAACGGAAAGTCCGTTAAAAACACGCTGTCATTCGCGACAAAATCGCTAACGCCAGGGCCCACGACCGCGCCCAAAGTGTCGTCTATAACGTCGCGAGCCAACGTGCGCCCGCCGCATTTGCCGGCCACGCCCAGCTCAACGGCTAAGTACTCATCGCAAGCGGCAATGCTGGTATTGATAATCAAGCGATCATCCACCAATACCCCAGCCAACGCCGCTGCTGGCAACACCGCATTGGCACGGCCATCGAGCGTGTCGAGCGCGGCCAAATTGCTTTGAATTTCGCTGGTGAACTGCGTCCAATTTGCCAAACCTTCCGCCCGGTTATAAGCATCTTTGAGTGCGGTACCAGTTGCTGGCACCAGATTTATCAGGGCCGTGTTGATAGCGGGGCGGCCATTTCGATCGATTTGGCCCGCGCTTAGCAGGCTGCAGCTTTGATCAGAAATGGAGGTGAGCCGGCTAAGATTAAACACGCCGCTTGCCGGCAGGTTCAATACGCTCGTTTGATAGCTGACACTGCCGCTGTTGCAATTGGTGAAATTAAACGTCACCGAGCCGTACGGCAGGATCCGCACGTTTTCCGGCCTACCATCCGGCAAGAACCCGCCGCCCAAGCTGTAGCTGGTCGGAATGACCGCGCTATTGCCGGTGATATCGCCGGTGCCGAACAAGAACAATTGACGTCCGCCTTGGTCAAAAGTGAACCACGCCATGCTCAAGCGCTCGCGTCCGTCCATGCCGCGAATGACTTCAAGCAGAATGCCTTGGCCTGGGTTGCGTGCGTCAAACCACGTGCCAGAAAGGCCGCTGCTGATGCCGGTGGCACCGGTTCGGCGCGTAGAAGCGTACATC
>Ga0163144_10025705_pt1 | contig 11486 bp, 8 predicted proteins | sample OliLak19BULKMAT1_FD_123175 | JGI IMG/M metagenome (GOLD analysis project Ga0163144, IMG submission 123175) | Freshwater microbial mat bacterial communities from Lake Vanda, McMurdo Dry Valleys, Antarctica - Oligotrophic Lake LV.19.BULKMAT1 | ecosystem: Environmental > Aquatic > Freshwater > Lake... | reverse complement strand
TGAAGGGTGAAGGCTGAAGGATGAAGAGGAGACAAGGATAGCGCTGGGTCGTTCCAGTTCATCCTTCATCCTTCATCCTTCATCCTTCATCATTACAACGCCATGCCAACGTACCGCTACGAATCCAAAACGTCCGCCGGTAAGGTGCAAACCGGTGTCATCGCCGCCGCGAACCTGGCGGCGGCGTCGCAGCAGTTGCGCGAGCGTGGCGAGTACATCCTGTCCCTCGCGCCGGCCGGGGATGACAGCAAGAAGAAGAAGGGCTTCTCACTCAGCATCGACTTCGGCCCCAGCGCCAAGGACGTCCAAAACTTTACCAGTCAACTCGCTGTCATGATCCGCGCGGGCATTAGCATTCGCGCCGCCATCGAGGGCATTGCCGACCAGGCTGAGAACCCAAAGTTCAAGGCGATGCTCGTTCAGATGAAGAAGGACGTCGAGAGCGGCAAGCAGTTCTCCGATGCGCTGATGCGCTACCCGAAGGTCTTTAGCCCTCTGTACATCAACATGGTCAAGGCGTCGGAACTGTCCGGCGGCTTTTCCAAGATGCTCGACCGAATCGCGACGTACTTGCTTCAACAGATCGAAACGCGCGCCATGGTCGTCGGCGCGATGATCTATCCAGGCATCATCGGTGTCATGGCGGTCGGCACGACCATCTTCCTGCTGGCGTTCGTCGTTCCGCGATTCGGCGTCATCTTTAAGGGAAAAGAGGCACTACTGCCCGCGCCGACGCGCGTTTTGAATATGATGAGCGCCTTCGTCGTCAGCTATTGGTGGGCACTATTGGCCGCCGCGGTGATTGGCATTTGGGCGTTCATCCTGATGCTGCGCACCGATTGGGGCCGGCTGTGGTTCGACAAGATGAAGCTGACGGTCCCGTTGTTTAAGAAGCTGTTCCGCGCGCTCTACATCAGCCGCAGCCTGCACACGATGGGCCAGTTGATCAACGCGGGTGTGCCGATGCTGGACACGCTCGCGATCACCGCCGAGATCAGTGGCAACACGCTCTATCGCCGCATGTGGCGCGCTGTTCACTCGGCCGTCAAGCAGGGCAAGAAGATCAGCCAACCCCTGCAGCGCAGCCCCCTGCTGCCCAAGTCGGTCATTCAGATGATCGGCGCCGGTGAAGAATCCGGTAAGCTCGGCGAGGTGCTCGACGAGGTCAGTGAATTCTACGCGCGCGAACTGAAACTCGTCATCAAATCCGTCACGGCAATGATCGAACCGATTATGATTGTCGCGATGGGCTCCGTCGTCGGTTTCATCGCCATGAGCATCATCCTCCCGATCTTCAAACTCAGCAGCATCGTCAAGTAGGCCCAGTTACTGCGGCAGAAAGTTCACGACCTAATAGGTCCTTACGACCATCGATCGCTGAGACGCCCGTGGCGCAGTCTGACCCTCCGCCTCGACGGACTTGTCAGCGATCAGCAGTCCGTGCAGCGCATGGGGCAGCAGGCTTTGGCGCGATGCGATCGGCCCCAACAAGCTTGCTGAGCAGGCGTCGTGCTGTTCGCAGGGACATGGGTGTGAACGTACGATGAAGGTTGTGCGCAACGCCGGTGTGCAACTATGATCCGTTCAATCGGCAGCAGCGACGCAGGAGCAAGGTGCAAACGACGATCAACATCGGCCTCTACGGTGACAACGGTCATCAGATTCAGCACACCCTCACGGGCCACGCCAACTGCAATGTCGTGGCGACGGCCGGTATTGAAGCCGCCGCTTTGCCCGGGCAGTTTCGCACGGCGACGCACTGCGCGACGCTGGAAGAGCTTCTTGCCGATGCACGGGTGCAAGTCGTCAGTCTCTGTTCGCCACGGCGCGCCGATCAAGCGATGGATGCGGTCCGCTGCCTGCAGGCCGGCAAGCACGTCTACGCCGAGAAGCCCGCGGCGCTGGTCGAAACTGAACTGGACGAGATCATCGCAGCGGCACAACGTCACGGGCGGCGTTTCCGCGAGCAGGCCGGTACTGCCTTTGACGCGCCGTACCGCGGAATGCGCAAGATCGTAGCGACGGGAACCCTTGGAGAGATTGTTCAGGTTTACACACAAAAGTCCTACCCCTGGCACGACAGGCGCCCACAGGACGAAGCCATCGACGCTGGGCTGCTCATGCAGGCGGGCATCTACAATTGTCGCTTCGTCGAACACATCGCTGGCGTGCGGATCACATCGATCGACGCGCGCGAGACGAAGCTTGGCAACCCCGAACCCACGGGCGACTGTCGGCGCGCGGTCGCGATGACGATGACGCTTGCCAACGGTGGCCTTGCGTCGGCGGTGGTCAACTACCTTTGCCCGGCGCCACCGTCGTGGTTTCGCTGGGGATACGAGACGCTCCGTATTTGGGGGACGAAAGGTATGCTCGAGTCCATCGACCATGGCCGAGTCGGCACGCTCGCGGTCAATGGCCAACCCCCGCGATCGCTGGACCTGTTGGGGGCCGATGATGTTCCGATCCCAGATCATCTGACCATGTTCCTTGAAGAGGTGCGCACCGGGCATGACGTGATCCCGATGTCGCTGGAAGACGAGTTGAGCCCCACCCGCTGGGTCATCCGCGCCAAGCGACTGGTCGAGGCACGCTAGAAATCGAACTTGATCCCCTGCGCCAGTGGCAGATCTTTCGAGTAGTTGATCGTGTTGGTCGTGCGGCGCATGTACGCCTTCCACGAGTCCGACCCACTCTCTCGGCCACCACCCGTCTCCTTTTCCCCACCGAATGCCCCACCGATCTCGGCACCACTCGTGCCGATGTTCACGTTGGCGATGCCACAGTCACTGCCAGCGGGACTCATGAACCGCTCAGCTTCGCGAATGTCGCTGGTGAAGATGGCGCTGCTCAGTCCTTGTGGCACACCGTTGTGAATTGCGATCGCTTCATCGAGCGTGCGGTAGCGCAAGATGTAGAGAATCGGCGCAAAGGTTTCCTGCTGCACAATGTCCACCGACGGGTCGATGCCGTCGACGATCGCGGGATCAACGTAGAACCCACCCTCGGGCACACTGCCGATGATGCGTCCGCCACCGATGATTTGGCGAGCAATGGGCTTAGCGGTTGTGAGCACTTGCTGCATGGCGTCGAAGGCGTGTTGATCGATCAACGGGCCGACGAGTGTACGGTCATCGCGCGGGTCGCCGATCGGCAACGACGCGTACACCTTTACCACGCGGGCAACGACCGCGTCAGCGATCGATTCGTGAACGATCAGCCTTCGTAAGGTCGTGCAGCGTTGACCGGCGGTGCCGACGGCGGCGAAGACGATCGCACGGACCGCCAGTTCCAGGTCCGCCGACGGAGTGAGAATCAGCCCATTGTTACCACCCAGTTCCAGCAGAGAGCGGCCCAACCGCGCACCGACCGTTGCGCCGACGGCCTTGCCCATGCGGACCGAACCCGTAGCACTGATGAGCGGCACATCCACCGATCGGCAGAGTGCCTCACCCACGTCAGCCTTTCCGATGAGGATCTGCGATAGCCCCACCGGGAGGTCAGTTATCTCGGACATAACCTGCTTAAGCACGCGCTCGCACGCCAACGCGCACAACGGCGTCTTCTCACTCGGCTTCCAGATTACCGGGTTACCACAGACCCACGCGAGCATCGCGTTCCACGCCCACACTGCCATCGGGAAGTTGAACGCGGTAATGACGCCCATTGGCCCCAGGGGATGCCACTGTTCCATCATGCGATGGCCCGGCCGCTCACTGGCGATCGTCAGACCGTACAGTTGCCGCGACAACCCCACCGCGAAGTCGGCGATGTCGATCATCTCCTGCACTTCACCGAGCGCTTCCTGCCGGGTCTTACCCACCTCGGCGGTGATGAACTCTGCCAGCCAGGCTTTACGCTCGCGCAGCGCGACGGCGAATCGGCGGACGAACTCACCACGCTTCGGAGCGGGCACGATTCGCCACGCTTTAAACGCCTCGGCAGCTCGCACGATCGCCGTTTCGACGTCACCCACCGTCGCTGCGGGCAGGCGCGCCAGCACCGTCCCGTCGATCGGTGAACGCGCGACGATCGGCCCTTCACCCGTCGTCAATTCCAGCTCTTTTGCAGGTGTGAACATCGGTGCGCCTCCTTGTCCCATTCTAGACCAGTGGTGAATGGTTCTGCATCTTCACGTCATAGCATTTGCCGAAGCGGTTCTGCAGAAAATCGGGCAGCTTCACGTCTTCCTGCTTCACGAAACCTTGTGTCGGCAACTTACCACCAACATGCAAGTCGAGCACCGCGCAGAGGCTCGCCGCCGTGGTAATCTGGATCGCCGAGCACTTCTGCTTGCGAAACTCACCATGGTAGATCTTGCGGGCATCAGTGATCTGAACGAACTGCCCATTCTGCTTACCGGTCACCGTGATGAAGATCAGCACCACGTCTTGTGGTGTCACCGGCACCGCGTTCTCCAAAATGTCCTTGAGCAGCTCTCGGCGGTCGTTCAACCGCAGTTCGTTCATCAGGAAAACCATCAGGTCGCGATGCCCGCTGTAACGGATCGTCTTGTAGTTCAACGTGCGCACGTGCCCTGCCAGCGTCTCGGCGAGCGTGCCGACCCCACCACTGGTGTTGAACGCCTCGTAGTCGATCCCGTCCAGCGAGAAGTGCTCCAGCCCCTCCAGGGGCAGCGTGTTGATCAGCTTGCCGTCGTGAATGCATTCACACGGATTGCCATATTCGTTGATCAGCCCGTCGGTACTCCAGGTCAGGTTGTACTTCATCTCGTTCGTCGGGAAGATCGGTAGCGCCCCGACGCGCATGCGCACTTCTTCCAGCGAGTCGAACTGCCTGGCAACGTGCTCGGCAGCGATCGAGACGAACCCCGGCGCCAAGCCGCACTGGGGCATGAAGATCTGACCCGGCCTGGCGTGGTTCGACAGCTCACGGATGCGCTTGGTTGTCTCGACATCCTCCGTCAAGTCGAAATAGCTGCACTTGGATTCCAGCGCCGCCTTGGCGATGATCGGGTTGGACGCGAACGACACCGCCGACAACACCGACTGGCGATCCTTCATCGCTTCCAGCAACTGACCGGGGTCGTTCACGTTCACCTGCAGCGTTCGCAGGTGCGCGTCGACTCGCAACCGCGCCAGGGCGCGGGGGTCCTGGTCACCGACGATGACGTCATACTCTCCTGTGTCATGCAGGAAGTTGGCGACGGCTTGACCGATCTTGCCGGCGCCGAGCAACAGCACGTGGTGCATGGGGGTCACTCCATTCCATAGAATATCGAACGTAGGTCGGTCGGGGCCACATCCGTGTGGCATACTGCACTATACCGGTTCACTTGCGAACGTGAAGCAACTTTGTCAACATTGATGTATGTATGTTCATCTAAGATGAAAGAGAGGCCCAGATGTCGACAGGTGTACTGACTGCACAGGTGGAATGGACGCCCCAACCGCAAGCCGAGTCGGTTGTGAGGTCGGCGAGTGAGCGGGTGCTGGCGGCGCTTGCGCCGGCGCGCGAGCTGGCGCAACGGTTGCTCAGTGAAGTAGGTGTGCGGTTCACGGACGTGATCGACACGATCTACCTCTCGAATCGCTCTCCTTTGCTCACCGATGCGATCGGCGCGGGATGGCAATTGGTTGCGGACGATCATGGCTTGCTCCTTTACCGTAATACGACCGGTGTCTTCCCGCAGATCGCGGTCGATTCGCGAATCCCGGTCGAATGCGTCTCGATCGACCTGAAGGTCGAGTCGGTTTCGCACTTCCTGTTCATCCATGGACTGCAACGCGCCATCCCGGGTGACGTCAACCACGTCTGGCGGCGAGCGGAGATTGCGACCGACGAAACGGGCAACAGGCTCGCGGTCGTCGAGCGACACGGTTGGCAAGGCTCGGCTAACACCCGAGACACGATCGATCTCGTTGCACGTCAGCGGGCATACGAGTCGTTCCTCCTTCGTCCAAGGCAGGTGGACAACGACGACGATGGATTCTCCACCGCCGATCGCTTGGTCGATGCCGCGATCGCGACCGTCGGTCGCGACATCGCGTGCGAGCTGTTCTTCGCAGCCGAGCGCGAGTTCTGGATGAACCGCAACCGCGCCGGCAAACTGCAGTACCTTCGCCAGCAGTCGTTGGGCATCGGTTGGGCCAACCACGACCATCACACCTACCGGAGTTCGCGCCAGCACTTCAAGCAGTTGGTCGCGATCTGGGAGAAGCTCGGCCTCGTCTGCCGCGAACGGTTCTACGCAGGCAAGCAGGCCGGTTGGGGCGCGCAAGTGATGGAGCAATCCGTCACGGGCATCGTCACGTTCAACGACGTCGACCTCTCTCCCGACGAGCTGATGGGTGACTTCTCTCATGACGGTCTGCAGCCCGGTGCAAATCTCGGCACTGTCGGCCTCTGGTGTGGCCTGCACGGGGAGTCGTTCCTCGCTGCCGGCATGCACCACCTGGAAGCCATGTTCAGCTTCGAGGACCTGAAGGTCCAACTACAACAGCAAGGCGTCGGGGTGATGAAGCCCTTCACCGATTTCCCCTACCTGCGCCAAGCCTTTACCGAAGGTGAACGCTGGGCAGTTCCAGGGCATCGCATCGATCGGTTGCTTTCAGCGAACTTCATTACGCCCGAGCAAGCCGCCCAGTTTCGCGAACACGGCGCGATCGGGTCGCACCTCGAGAACCTCGAACGCAACCAGGGCTTCAAGGGCTTCAACCAGACCGGTGTCAGCGAGATCATCGCTGCGACCGATCCACGGAAGAACTGAGGCTCGCGCGGTCGCGCTTTCCGTCGTCATTGCCTCCTTGGTGACGAAAAAAAAGATTCAGACCCTCCTTTCCACCCGTTGGCTGCGCAACGTCTGGCCGGTGGGTGGTTTGGCCGTTCACGCTTGCGAAATATGCCCCGTGGAACCGACAGGTAACCGACAGTAAACGACATACAAACGACACGAAACGACGGCGGTCGATCCGTCTCGTCTCCACTATTCAGTTGCCAAAGAACATCGTGCACGAATGGCCGATTCCAACGGCGCAATTCATTCCTACCCCTTCCGAACCCAGTGCGCGCCAGAGCGTCCTGCGGCGCTTTTGTCACACCGCAAGTGAAGATTTCGTGGACGATTCGGAGCTCGTTCTCTCGAAAATTCAACAAAGCTTGGTGCGCATTCCGTCGTCTCGGCGCGCAGCGCCTTCACTCCGTCGCACGGAGGTCGATCACGCTGTAAGATTCGTGCACTGATGGTTGAGGGCTTTGCGACAATCTCCACACCCCGGCGATGGATGCGCGCGCTGGTCGACAACGGGCTGGTCCTGTTGCTGATCGCCGTCATGATCCCACTGGGCCGGATGATCGACAATGAGGAGTACGTCGATCCCTATCGCGCCAACGTCATCCTGAAGATCGGCATCGCGATCACGCTCGCGGTCAGCCTGCAGCTTATCAACGGCATTAGTGGCCAGTTCTCGCTCGGTCATGCGGGGTTCATGGCGGTTGGGGCTTATCTCGGTGGTTACGCGACACTCACCTTCACGGGTGTCACAAACACCGACGGCGACACGACCTACTTCCTTCGCCCGTTCGCAGCGATGGGATTCTTCATCTGCCTGATGGTTTGCGCGCTGCTGTTTGCGGGTGTGATCTACGGTTTGTTCGCTGCCATCCGCTCGTCACGCCGACTGCATTCGTCATTGCCGGGGCTGGCACTCTTGGCGCTAGCAGTCTGGTTTGTCTGGGATATCAAAAGGGCATTTCTGCTAGAGGAAGTGCCCGTCTGGCTCATCTGGTCAAAATCGATCGGCTGGCTGGGTGATTTGTTCAATTGGCTGATTGGCGTCTCCGAACGCGTCAGTCCCAGGTTGGATGGCTTGCTACCGTCGTCGTGGCTCGCGCCACTGTCGTTTGCAATGTCGTTATTGGGTGGCGGGCTCTTTGCGGGCTTCGTCGGGTTCATCGTCGGTCTGCCAACCTTGCGCCTGAAAGGCGATTACCTCGCGATCGCTACCTTGGGTTTCGCGGCCATCATCGGTGTGGTCATATTCAACACTCAGGCGCTCGGTGGCGCTACGGGGCTGCAGGTTCCCACGTATCTCGCGTTGAACGAAGACGATGAGCCGATTCGATTCATCGCCCCTTGGATCTTCGGCGCCGCAGTCGTGACGATCGCAGCGGTCTGGCGACTGGCGCGATCCCCCAAGGGTCGGGCGATCATCGCGGTGCGCGAGGACGAGATTGCCGCCGCCGCGACGGGGATCGACGTAACGCATCACAAGGTACTGGCATTCGTCATCGGCGCGTTCTTTGCCGGTGTTGCGGGCAGTTTGTTCGCCCATCGCGATGGGTATATCACGACGGGTTCATTCGATCTCATCCGCTCGATCGAGCTGGTCATCATCGTCACGATCGGCGGGCTCGGGAGCATCACCGGCGCGATCATCGCTGCGATCGTACTTACATGGCTTCCGGAATTTCTTCGCGACCCCGCGAGTTGGATCGCGTTAGCCGCCCGGCCGTTGGGTGTGACGTCTGCCGACGACCTGCAGTTGCAACCGTGGCTTGTCGACACGTTCGCGGTCGTCGGGGACTATCGGCTGGTCATCTACGCGCTGCTGTTGATCCTAGTGATGATCGTCCGCGCCCAGCGGGGTCGATCGTGGTGGCCGGCCCGGTCAACGCCGCGCGTGCGTCCCACGTCGACGCCTCCGTCAACACCATCCCCGTCGTTGCCGGTGACGTAGCTCGTCGGTTCTCGCAAGTATCGCATTCATGACGAAGACGACCCTTCAGTTTCAAGATGACGATGCCTCACCATTGGCGTTGGCGGCCGAGCGGTTGGCGCTGTTGATCGCGCTGGCGATCGTCGTTGCCCGCTGCACGATGCTGGAGACGATTCGGGACCCGATGGATCTGGCGCCGGGTTCCGATGCTCCACCGAGTGGGCCGGGCGCGACAACCTCGCTGGTGCTGAGCCTGCTATCACTGCTGCCTGCAGTCCTGGTGCTTGCGAGGGGCGCGTTCGACCGCGGGTTCCGATTTACGCGATCATTTGCGCTGGTCGGCCTGGTGATTGTGGGCATCTGGGCGATGGTCAGCGCGTTCTGGGCTTCCGACCCATTCATGGCTGCGATCGCTGGGTTCAACTGGTTGTCGGGGATGATGCTCGCGTGGGCGATGGCGCAGGTCGTACGCACACCCGCTCGCGCGAAAATCGTGGGTGGAGTGCTATTTGGACTCTTGCTGATCTTCCTGGTGCATACGGGCTTCTATCTGCGCGACGACCTGCCCGCGCTGCGCGAGCAGGTGGAAAAAAACGGCGCCAAGCTGCTGGCCGAGCGCGGGTGGACAGCGGACTCGTTTGAAGGCCGGCAATTCCTGCAGAAAATTACCGCGGGGGAACTGGTGGGGTTCAGCGCGTCCCCCAACTCGTTCGCAGCGAACCTCGTTATTACGATGACGCTGACGGTCGGCCTGGCACTGAACCGTCTGCGTGGCAAGCGCGGCCGGGCCTGGGCGATCGCTTTGCTGGTCCCGGTCGTGCTCGGGTGTCTGGTGGTCTACGGCACGAACAGTCGAGCGGCACTAGCAACGATCGTTCTGGCAGCGTGCGCGTTCGCAATTTTCGTTGCAATGGGTCCACTACTGGCCCGCCACGCGAAGGGCATATCCATTGTGGTTGCCGCCGGTGGACTTGGGATCGTCGCGCTGCTGTTAGTCCGAGGGCTGACGACGGGCACGATGTTTCACGACAGCCTCACGTTCCGGTGGCGATATTGGGTCGGCGCCTGGCAGGTCTTTGTAGAGCAACCGATTGCGGGCGTCGGCTGGGACAATTTCGGATCGAGCTATCTGGCCAAGCGGTTGGCGATTGCATCGGAAGAGATTCGCGATCCGCACAATTTCATTGTGCGGTTCTTTACTGAACTGGGCATCGTGGGTGGGGCGCTGGCTGTGGCGTCATTCAGTCTGTTGCTCTGGGAGATCACCCGGCCATCGCGCGTCGAGCGTACGACCCTTGCCGATGATTCAACCAGCAGTGATCGAACGCTGTGGAGCATTCTGGCAACGCCTGTGGTGATAGCAGCAACGTGTATGGGGTTGAACATCCTGGCGACGATCGACTGGTCCCAAAGTGGCGACTACGTCGACTTCGAGTTGCGAAAGCGGCTGATGTACGGCGTGCTGCTCGCGGGGGCGCTTGTCGTTGCCACTTACCGGTCGACAGACGATGGAGTGGAAGACGCGCGATGGTTAAGGGTCGCTTTTGCCATCGCGATATTGATGTTCCTGCTGCAGAACCTCATCGATTTTTCAATGTTCGAGGCCAGCGGCACCTTTCTGTTCGCACTGATCGCTGGCAGCGCGGTGGGCTTGAGCGGATCGGACGAGCGACCCACCGAAACTCTGTCTCGGCGGCGCTGGCTGCGGGTCGCGCTGATCGGGACTGTCTTGGCCGGCCTTTCCGTAATGTTGGCGCTGGTCATCCCGATCGGTTTGGCAGAAGGCGATGCTACCACCGCGACGGAGTTGCGACGGTTGCGCCGTCCAGGCGCTGCTGACCTCTATGCGACCGCGGCCAACCGCGTTTCGTACAATTCGGACTACGCCTACCGGGTAGGTCGGTCGTTGCTGGAAGAACGCGGCGCGTCACAGGATGTCCGCCGTTGGCTCGACCGGGCAGTTGAGGTCGATCCCCTGTCAATCAAGTCGTGGTTGATGATCGCCCGCGTAGAGGCCAGCATTGCGTCACTCGACTTGGGACGCCTGCGCAACGCGTACGACCGCGCCCTGGCGATCGACCCCCGCAGCCATGATGTCGAGATCGAATACGCGGACGTGCTTGCGAAATTCAATCTCAATGGGGATGCCGTCGACCACTATCGCAAGGGGTTGGCCGTCAACGCCGGGCTGGACCCCAGAGAGCGCAAAAGACTATCGCCCCAGCGCGTGGCCGAGATCGAAAACCGCATCAAATCCCTGCAGCCATGACTTGGCTGGGGATTGGTTGCCGCCTAAGGTCGTTGTCCATGGCTAACCCGAAACTCATTCCCGCAGACGTGATGGCGCGCAAGTGTGGTGTCGGCAAGTTGACTCGACACATCTTTCTCTGCCTGGGTCCCGATTGCTGTTCAAACGAAGCCGGTGAGGCGACGTGGGGCTACCTGAAAAAACGCCTCGGCGAACTGGGTATCACCGGTGCGGAGGGCAACGTCTACCGGACGAAGGCGGGCTGTCTGCGCATGTGTATCGACGGACCCCTCGCTGTCGTTTACCCAGAAGGGACGTGGTACCGGCGCGTGACGATCGAGGCGTGCGAGCGGATCATTCAAGAGCATTTGATTGAAGGACGGGTGGTAGAGGAGCTCTGTTTTGCGATTGATGATCTGAAAACGAAAGAGCCGCCGATTCATATCGGCGGCTCGTAAATCTTCCCGTTTCAAACAGTCTGTTTACTTACCGCGCTTGATGCCGAGCAGTTCGACATCGAAGTGCAGTGTGGCGTTCGGGGGAATCTGCCCCCCTGCGCC
>Ga0163144_10025702_pt1 | contig 11488 bp, 12 predicted proteins | sample OliLak19BULKMAT1_FD_123175 | JGI IMG/M metagenome (GOLD analysis project Ga0163144, IMG submission 123175) | Freshwater microbial mat bacterial communities from Lake Vanda, McMurdo Dry Valleys, Antarctica - Oligotrophic Lake LV.19.BULKMAT1 | ecosystem: Environmental > Aquatic > Freshwater >... | reverse complement strand
GTCTCAACTGCGATTCGGTGATTTGCGAAACGCAGGGCAACAGCAGTCGTGAGAGGAATTCAACCGGACCGCCGAGTGTGACCACGCCCACCAGCTCTTCTGACGACATCCGCGTGACTGTCAACGTGTGCTCGAGACCGTCTATGTAAGGCCCTAGCGATTGCGCCAGAGCGTGGCCTGCCGCGGTGGGTGTTATGCCCCGACCAGCTTTGATGAACAGCTTTTTTTGAAGCGCAGATTCCAGCGCCTTGATGTGACCCGACGCGGCAGGCTGCGTGATTGCGAGCTGGGCGGAGGCCGCCGTCACGGAACCCAATCTGTGAGTGGTCAGGAAGGTCTTCGCATAAACCATCAGATTCATAAGGAAAATGATAGGAGGACGAAGAAAAGTCGATTGGATTGATGCAATAGAGTTGCGTAGAGTCACGGTTCAGACCACAGCCAACCTACGATGTCCACGCACCGAGCCCTCATCATCACGACCTCGCACGCCGAACTGGGCGATACACAGGAGTGCACCGGCGTATGGATGGGTTGCCTGGCGACGAGCTACTGGCTGCTGCACGACGCAGGGGTTGAAGTGCACGTCGCGTCGATGCGGGGCAGACGTATTCCCATCGACTCACGCAGTCTTCAGGCCGCCGGCGCGAATGCGCCCGACGTCGAGCGTTTCATCCGCGACCCTGGCGTGCAAAGTGCGCTGGAGAAATCGCCGAGCATACGCCAGCTGGACCCAAGTACCTACGACGTGCTGGTACTGCCGGGCGGCCACGGCTGTCTCTGGGATCACGCCGCCGACAAATACCTGGGTCGAGCCATTGCAGGCCAATTGGCGAGCGACGGCCTCGTTGCTACCATTTGCCACGGCGCAGCCGGACTAATTGCCGCGAACTTGGCGGCGCGGGGCGTCCTCGAAAAACGCTGTGTCACCGCCTTTTCGCTGGAAGAGGAAAAGACAGTGGGCTTGCAGTCCGTCGTTCCACTTGTCATCGAAACAGAACTGCGACGCCTCGGCGCCGACTTCAAGTGTGGTGCCGTTTTCGAGCCATACGTCGTGCGAGATCGCAATCTGATAAGCGGCCAGAACCCCGCGTCCGCTCGATCGGTTGTGCTGGCACTGCTCGATGAACTGTCTGCAAGTGGCAAACGCAGGCGGCGACTACGCTCAGGCCGTCACGAACCTGCTCCGCTTGCTCGTGCAGCAGCGATCCGCCGATAACCAACCACACCGCCTTCGGGAAACGATTCAATGATCTACGAACTTCGAACCTATGACGTCAAGCCAGGCCGACTGCCCGAGTACCTGCAATTGTTCAATGACGTGGGCATACCGGCGCGCAAGAACTTCGGCACGCTGATCGGCTTCTGGTTCACCGAGTTCGGCACCCTGAGCCGTGTGGTCCACCTGTGGCAGTACGAAAGCCTCGATCAGCGCGCCGCGCTTCGTGCCGAGCTAATGAACCAGCCGAGCTGGGCGCAAGACTTCTTGCCGCACGCGATGCCGATGCTTGACCGAATGGAGAGCGTGATTTTGAATGCAGCGCCTTTCTCACCTTTGCAGTAGATCGGTCACACCCATAAGATGGCCACCACACACCTGAACTTCATCGCTGGCGAATGGCGCGACGCGCCGCAGTTGTTGTCGAATGTCAACCCGTCGGACACGCGAGAGCTTGTCGGCATCTTCGCTGTCGCCTCGGAGCACGACGTGGCGGATGCGCTGGCGAGCGCCCGCGCGGCGTTTCCCGCCTGGTCGCTCGCATCGCCCCTTGTTCGAGCCGACATCCTCGACCGTGCGGCGCAAACCATCCTGGCGCGCAAGGACGAACTGGGTCTGTTGCTCGCCCGCGAAGAAGGGAAGACGTTACCCGAAGCAGTCGGCGAGGTCGTGCGCGCCGGCCACATCTTTCGGTTCTTTGCGCACGAAGCGGTTCGCCTTGGCGGCGAAACGGGTGCCTCCGTTCGGGCTGGTGTCGACGTGCACGTAACGCGGGAGCCGGTCGGTATTGTGGGCGTGATCGCCCCTTGGAACTTCCCCATCGCCATCCCCGCCTGGAAAATTGCGCCGGCACTGGCTTTCGGTAACTGTGTGGTCTTCAAGCCCGCGGAGTGGACGCCGGGTTGCGCCTGGGCGCTGATGCAAATTCTGGTGGATGCCGGTTTGCCGGCAGGCGTGTTGAACTTGACGAAGGGATTCGGAATTTCAACTGGGCGGCTCTGGTGACAGGCTCGACGCTCGATGCGCTGAGCTTCACCGGGTCACAGGGCACGGGTCGCCGCATCGCCCAACAGGTGATCGAGCGTGGCGAGAAGCTGCAACTCGAAATGGGCGGCAAGAACCCGTTGATCGTGCTCGATGATGCCGACCTCCAGATCGCGGTGGATTGCGCAATTCAGGGCGGATTCTTCTCGACCGGTCAGCGGTGCACGGCGTCCAGTCGCGTCATCGTGACCGCGGGTATTCATGATCGTTTCGTGGAAGCGCTGGCACTGGCCACCCGCGCGCTGCGGATCGGGCCCGCCACAGACGCGGCCACACAGATCGGACCGGTCGTTCATCAGGACCAGCTCGAGAAGGTGCTGGACTATGTGCGCGTCGGCGTGGCTGAAGGCGCGCATCTGATCACCGGCGGCGAACGCATCGAGTTGGCCACACCGGGCCATTACATCCTCCCCGCGTTGTTCGTGGATACGAAGCCGCAGATGCGGATCAACCGCGAAGAGATTTTCGGGCCCGTGGTGACGGTTGCGAGTGCCAACGACTACGAGCATGCGTTGACGATGGCCAACGACACCGAGTTCGGGCTGTCGGCTGGCATTGTCACCACCTCGCTGTCGCATGCCAGGCACTTTCAGCGCCACGCGCAGGCCGGCATGGTGATGGTCAACCTGGCGACCGCGGGCGTTGACTTCCACGTTCCGTTCGGCGGCAGTAAGGCGTCGAGCTACGGCGCTCGGGAGCAAGGCACTCACGCCCGCGAGTTCTACACGCGGGTGAAAACGGCCTACGTCAAATAGGAGCACTGTCATGAAGTGGATCGACGAGGCAGCCTACGCTTGCGCAAGGGTGCTCACCAAGCGCTATAGCATGACCGTGTACGTCGCCGTAGATTCGCCTGGCTACTCGATCCCCGTGGCGCACTGCCGAGCCACCGGTTGCAGCAGTGCAGCGCTCATCAACAATGCCCACCAGATGCTCGGCAATCGCCAGGCAGGCTCTCGTCCCGGCTCTGGGTAGCTGAGCCGACCACCTCGGCCAGCACCAGATGCAGCGCCCGGCACACCTTTCACCCACAACAGCAATACCCGCTTACTCGCGGAGTGGCGGAGCCATTCCTTCAACATCGCGGTTCCACACAGCACCCTCATAGGAGACTGACATGAAACACAAGCATTCGACCTGGGCCGCAGCCCTGGTCATTTCCATCAGCGTTCTGGGCACGATCGCAGGATGCGCCGGCAGCACTGAAGCCCGGAATGCACCTTTTGGCAATGCCGAGGTGATGCATTCCTGGACGCGGATGGACTGGGTGTGGCGCAGCGGCGCCGAGCAGGCGGCCTACACCGCGGACGGCGTCTACAAAGCCGCGACTTTGGCCGGCGTGGACGTGGACCGAAAGGGCAACGTTTATGTGACCACGCCTCGTTGGATCGACAAGCGCATTCCGTCCACCTTGAGCCAGGTAGTGACGGTCAACGGCAAGTCCGTGCTGCTGCCTTTCCCAAGCTGGGATGCCAATGCGGTTGGCGACCCTGTGAAGTTCCAGAACGTCTTGGCCGTCGAGGTCGACAGCAGGAACCGCATGTGGCTCGTGGACATGGGTTGGGTGGCTGGCGTGGACCCAACGCCAGACGGTGCGCAGAAGTTGGTGGTGCTCGACCTGAACACGGGAACCGAACTGAAGCGCTACTCGATACCGGACTCGGTAGCCAATCGAAGCACCTCGTTCCTGAACGACATGGTCATAGACGAAAAGCGCGAACTGGCCTTTATCACCGACAGTGGAAATCGCTCGGGCTCGCCTACGGCCAGCGGCATCATCATTTACGACTTCAAGACCAACACCGCTCGTCGCGTTCTCGACAAGGACCCATCGACCCAGGACGATCCTATCCGCGAATTAAAGGTGATGGGTGAGCGCGTGCTGCCGGACGGGCGTCTTGCGGTCGGCATCAACGGCATCACACTGTCTGCAGATGGCAGCACGCTCTACTGGAACGTGACCACCGGGGATGCGATCTATTCTGCCAAGGTCGATGTCTTGCTGAACGCATCCGCATCACTGGCAGAAGTGCGTGCCGCGGTCAGCGGCCCGATGCGCATCGGTGGCGGCGGCGACGGCATGTCATCCGATGCGAAGGGCCGCATCTACACCACACAGCTTACCGCTGGCAAGGTCCAATACTTCACGGCTGCCGACAAAACGCTCGTCACTATTGCTCAGGGCCCCGGGGTCGAATGGCCAGACAGCTTGACGTGGGACGACCAGGGCGGACTACTGTTCAGCACCAATTGGCTGAACCACGCGTTCGCAGGTGTCATGAACTTCAACCAGGCGACACCGAACTTTCGCATCTGGCGCATTCAGACGGACTCGTCGAAGGGCTACGTCAAATAGCGGCTACCTTGCGGCCGAGGTCGGTCCCGAGGCTGACACCGGCCCAAAAGAGTCTGATGAAGAGATGCTCAACATTCGTTGCAGAACGACTGTTGTGGGTGGCTCGTGCGCGGCACGGACTACATGGGCGGGGACAGGGCTTGTTGGTTCGGCGTGGGGCAAGCAGTGGTGCGGCCAATCAGGCGGCTTTGGAGATTGTGGCCGGGTTTCTGTTTTGTCTCTCCCTAATGCCAGCACTTGATTATGCAGATTGCCCAGCCAGTTTACGGACTCTGCGCGCGCGGGCCCACGCCGGCATTGCTGGTGGCCCGCGCCACTGGAAGGCAGACCGCGTTGCAGGTCAGCAGATGCACCCAAAACTGCTTCTCGTTCATCTGGCGCGTCTGGCAACTCAGCATGTCTAGCCCAGCGGTGATCTTCAAGTCGCGCAGGCCAAGTTCGACGGCCGATCTGTGGGAATAAAGCATCGAGAGATCGTGCTTGCTTATCCGCAGGTGACCGCTTCCTGAAGTTATGGACCGTCTCCCGCTGGGATGTGGGCAAAGTCGAGACGCTGCGCGGCCCACTGGATGGGCACTACGTCGGGCAGCGCTATCGCGTCGGGCCCTGGTTGTGCGATGGCTAGGCTCGCTGGCGTTGCCGTACGGCCCCACTGCGTAAGACAGATTCTCGAGTCCAAGTCAGTTGATGGCGCAATCCGCATCCCCGCCCCAAAAATGTGGGCCTCGGGCGCCGACAATGCGGGTGCGCGCAGCACAGTGGATTAGCGCGATCAGGAGATTCCATGAAAGTCAACAGAACCCCCATCGCCCTCACCCTGCTCGCTGCCGCAACGCTGCTCGTCGCTTGTGAACGCACGACAACAGTGACCCAGACCTCCCCGGGCACGACCACGACGACCACCACTGTGGGGCCTTCGACGGCTGCGTCCAGCGCCATAGCTGCCACAGTCAGCGCCATGGACAAGGCCGGCCACGCTGCCGGCGACGCGATCATCACCGGCAGCGTCAAGACCAAGCTGCTCGCCGACCCTGACGTTAAGGCACTGTTGATCGATGTCGACACGAAGGATGGCGTCGTGACGCTGAACGGCTCGGCCGACAATGCCGGCAACGCCGAAAAAGCGGTCTCGCTCGCGAAGGGCACCGAAGGCGTTAAGTCGGTAGAGAACAAGCTGATCGTCAAGTAGCCCTGGCGCGTTGTGTTGAGCTTGATCAGCAACTTCACGTCTTCATTCGCGCACCTCATGCTAAGCGGCGGCTCCGACCACGAGCGGCAACCTTTTGCTTTCACAACAGGAGATATGGCCATGCCACAGACCCCGCAATTCGCCCCGGCGACCCAGCCGCGCAGCAACGAAGTGCCCGGCATCACACACGAAGAAGACGTGCCCAGCGACGGCAAGGAATGACTATGGCCACGATGCCGCCCGGACCGCCACCCGAACCCATGCAGCCAATTGAAACGCCACCCGGACCGCCGCCCAAACCCGTTCAGCCGGTCGAAATGCCGCCCGGTGGACCGACCGGGCCGATGCCGACACCGGTGCCCATGTAGGCTCTCGCTGGTCGGCCGGCGATTGCGTCATAGAGCGCTGACCAGTCCCATGTGCAGGAACAAGGATTGTTGCCGGCCATCCGCGTTGCGCGCCGTGGATAGGGCCTAGAAACGGCGCGTCAAAACCTGCCGGGCGGTCTATCCGAAACCTCAGTCAATCGGCTCCTATCGACGACCGTGAACGGACTCAATGCTGTCAAGAAGATTTCCGCCTGACCCGCCACCCAGTTCCAAACTCAAGCTGAGATGACCGCAGCGCCATGGGTCTCGGACTTTCGATCTCGCGCAGTAGTTTCGAGGCGAACGATGGCACTTCAAGCGTGCGCAAAGCGCCAGCTACAGGCTGCGTCACCAAAGCGCGATGTCCGCAAACGCAGCAAAGCGACTGCCCACGGCGACGAACTGAAGGTCCGCAACGATTCGCGGATATTGAGCTCCACTGGACGCCGGCACCAGTTCACAAACTGAAGTCGTACCCGATCGTCAACGGCGCATGGTCGGAAAAATTGCTCCGCCTTGTCGATCGAAGCGCTCCGGGCCAGGGACGCCAGGCCTGATGTCGCCAGCTGGTAGATGATTGCGCAAAAAACCCACAATTCAACATGAGGATCCCGACTGCCGTGGCTAGCCGATCAGCGTCACTTGACTGTTTGCGGCCATGAACGGGCGACGGCGGCGACTTGAACGACTCTTCATGGCAGTTTGTAGACCTTCAATGTCGATCACAAATGCGATCAATGCTCAATCGTCCGCCAAACTGGGAGATCGCTTCATTGACTGCTTTTCCTCTCTTTGCAGGCGTTGGAGGCACCAGCAATGTCAGGTCTGGTCTGGCACCAGGGCAGCGACAGAAGGTTTCCCAACCTTTCACGCTTGGTTGCATTGGCCTCATGTCCAGAACTTTCGCCGTCCCCACCACTCGTGGTGCGGTTGTAGTGCCACAATCTGGCCAAGTTCAAGCATAGGCTCCGTGGAGCATCAACCCTACTATTGGAGGCCATTTTTTTTCGACGAACTCGGAGGCGAAAATATGGAAATTGCTTCCAAGGGCGGCGACACCTGGCGCTGGAACAGGCGCGTTGTGCTGTTGGTGCTCGCAGCAGTCGCTGCTGGATTGGTAGTTTTCTTGGCGTTACGGTCGCCAGTCACCCCCACAATGGCGGGCACGACGGTTTCGATTGCAGTGCCAATGCAGATCAATAGCGCCCTGATGCTGGTTGCTTCCGGGAAGGGCCTGTTCCTGAAGGCTGGCGTGGATGTCGTAAGCCAACCATTTGGGCTGGGCAAAGACGCTTTGAAGTCCATGCTCGACGGTAAGGCGGATTTGGCGGTGGTAGGTGATACCCCAACAATGTTAGCGCTTCTGGGTGGCGCTGACATTGCCTTGCTGGCGGGTATTTCGCAGAGCCGTCGCTCCCTGGCAATCGTTGCCCGTATTGACCGTGGTATCCAGCAAATTCAAGATCTCAAGGGCAAGTCCATTGGCGTGACCAAGGGCACTAATTTGACCTACTTTCTTGATGCAATGCTGCAAGTGCATGGCATTCCAAGCGCTGAGGTGACTGAGACCGACCTACGTACGGACGCCGGAATCAGCGCCTTCAAGGATGGCCGGATTGACGCGGTCGTGGTGTTTCAACCTATCCTCGCCAAGCTGGAAGCGGAAATGGGCGATCGGATCAAAGTCTTTTATGGTGAAGAGATATATGCGTTCCGTTTCTTGTTGGTGGGAAAGCCGTCGTACATTGACAGTCATCCGCAAGAAATCCGTGGAGTCTTGCGTGCCTTGATTGCGGCCAATAAGGTAATCCGCGCCAATCCGGTTGAAGCGCGCCGTTCGGTGGGCGATGCGCTCAAGATCGATGACGCCATGATGGCTCGACTGTTCGAGCCTGCAGACTACTTCGTCTCGCTTGACGAGGCGATGCTGCTGGCGCTGGAAGATGAAACACGCTGGGCAATGAAAAAAGGGCTTGTCGAGTCCAGGCCGATGCCAAACTACCTGAATTTCATGAAATACCAACACCTTGAAGCGGTGCTGCCGACTGCGGTAACGATCGTGCACTAGGAACTGCCTTGAAGATCCGCTCGCAGATCAACGGGTTGCTGATAGTGGCGGCCCTGATTATTCCCGCTGCGGTTGGCATGACGCTGCTTTCGGCGCGCGATGTCGAGAACGCAACCAGTGATATCAATGCGGCTGAGGATTTGATCCATAGCGCCACGCAGCTAAGTCACGTGGCGATGCAAACCGCTTTGTTTCACGAGGCGCGAAGCCAAGATCAGTGGTCACGCAAGATTGCCAGCGTCCGCGGTGAAATTGAACGCATGCGTATCACCACGCCGCGTGAGAAGGGGAAGCTGGATCAGCTTCGAAAGAGAATTGCGTTGATGGAAATCATCTATCCGCGGTTGACCGTCAAGCCTGCTGCGACCGCGAGCGTGGTCACCCCACCCGGGCCAGATATTGAGGTGACCACGCAGACGCGCGCCGTCGCGTCGCTCTTGGTGGTGATCCAGGAAGTCATCGATATTGGGAACGAACTAATTCGTGGCAATCGGGAGCAGGCGAAGTTGGCCTTGCTCACCATGCAAGTGTCGGTAGGACTTGTCATTTTTGCAATGGGTGGACTCGCCGTCTTTGTCTGGCTACTTGTCAGGAGGCGCATCCTGCTCCCTTTGCGCATCTTTGAAAAAGGGACAGCTCAACTGGCGCAAGGCAACTACACGCACCGTCTGAAGCTGCAGCAGTTTGATGAAATTGGCGATCTGGCGCGAGCGTTCAACGCCATGATCGTGCGCATCGAGACGTCCACGATCGAACTTGAAAAGCGCAGTGACAGTCTTGCCGACGCGGTGATCGCAAGGACAATCGAACTGTCGAAAGCGAAGGAGCTTGCCGAAGCGCTCTCGCATTACGCCCGAAGTTTGATTGAAGCAAGTCTGGACCCATTGGTCACCATCAGCGCGCAGGGCACGATCACTGACGTGAACGAAGCCTCCGTGCAGGCGACGGGCGTGCCGCGCGAACAGCTCATTGGCACGGATTTTTCAGACTATTTCACCGAGCCCGGCAAGGCGCGCATCGGCTACAAAAAAGTCTTCTTGGAGGGCATGCTGCGGGACTATCCCCTTGCCATCCGTCACACGACGGGCCGCATCATGGACGTGCTCTATCACGCCGCCGTTTATAGGGACGACCAGGGCAACGTCCTGGGTGTGTTCGCCTCAGCCCGCGATATCACCGAGCGCAAACACCTTGATCAGCTACTGCATGAGAAAAATGCCGAGCTTGAGCGCGCCACGGCCGTGGCGGAAAAGGCGAGCCTCGGGAAGTCAGAATTCCTCTCCAACATGAGTCATGAGTTACGCACGCCACTCAATGCAATCCTCGGCTTTGCCCAACTTATCGAATCTGGCTCGCCACCACCAACGCTGAGTCAGCAACGGAGCCTTGCGCAAATCCTGCGCGCTGGATGGTACCTGCTAGATCTGATCAACGAGATTCTCGATCTGGCGCAGATCGAGTCGGGCGAGATCATGTTGTCGCTGGAGCCGGTCTCCCTTGTCGAAATTATGAGCGACTGTCAAACCATGGTTGGGCCGCTGGCAGACAATCGTGGCATCGCCATAACGTGTGCACCACTTGCATCGGCCTATTTGATTGAGGCCGATCTAACCCGGACGAAGCAGATCCTGATAAACCTTCTTTCCAATGCAATCAAGTACAACCGGCCGGGCGGTGTTGTCGTCGTGGCGTGCGCTTTGGTGGCCCCAGATTCGATTCGCGTCAGCATTCAGGACACCGGCTTTGGAATGACACCGGAACAACTGGCGCAGCTTTTCCAGCCCTTCAATCGGCTCGGTAAGGAGTCCGGCCCGGTGGAAGGCACGGGCATCGGCCTGGTCATGGCCAAGCGACTGATCGAACTGATGGGAGGCGCGATTGGTGTGGACAGCGTTGTCGGGGTGGGGAGCGTGTTCTGGATCGAATTCAAGCTGACGACTACACCTCGATTCAACCTTCCGGTTACCGAGCAGAAGGTGTTGGAGATGCCTCAGGTGTCGGATGCCACGCCGATGCGCACGCTGCTCTATGTGGAAGACAATCCGGCCAACCTGGAACTGGTCGAACAACTCGTTGCCCGTCGCTTCAGACTGCGCATGTTGAGCGCATTGGATGGGAATGTCGGCATCGAAGTTGCGCGCGCCCATCAACCTGACGTTATTCTGATGGACATTAATCTGCCAGGCATCAGCGGGCTCGAAGCCATGAAAATTCTGCGCGCCGACCCTTTGACAGCACATATTCCAGTCATCGCAGTCAGCGCCCATGCGGGACTCCGAGATATTCTGCGTGGACTCGATGCTGGAGTCTTAAACTACATCGCCAAACCCATCAAAGTTGATGAATTTATGAAAGCGTTGGACAACGCTCTGCTGCTTTCCCAATCGTCCCAGGGCCGGGCCAAAGAAAAAGAGGGACAAATATGATTGCAGAACTGGACCTGCTGGGCGCCAGAATCCTAATTGTGGACGACCAAGATTCCAATATCCAGCTTCTTACGCATATGCTGGCCGACGCTGGATACAGGCATGTCAGTTCCACCACGCAGTCACACGAAGTGTGCTTGCTGTATCACAAGTATCAATATGACCTTATCTTGCTGGACCTCCAAATGCCAGGCATGGATGGCTTCCAGGTTATGGAGGCCCTCAGGGCCAACGTGCAGGACCCATACTTGCCTGTATTGGTGATCACCGCGCAACCTGGCCACAAGCTCCGCGCACTACAAGCTGGTGCGCTGGACTTCATCAGCAAACCATTCGATATGACCGAGGCGCGCACGCGCATCCGCAATATGTTGCAGGTTTGCCTGCTGAACAATCGGCTGAAGCAACAAAACCACGACTTGGAACGTACGGTGCAAGAGCGCACCGCCGAGCTACACGAGAGTGAAGCACGCTACCGCAGCCTGACAGAACTTGCCAGCGACTGGTACTGGGAGCAGGACGAGATGGGCAGTTTCACCAAAGTTTCGGGGCCGGTACTGGAAATGTTGGGCTTGCAGGTCGACACCCTTGGCGGCATCACACGTGGTATCCAGGAAGAGGGATGGAATCCGGCCGCACGCGAGGTCTTGCACTCGCGTATTGCCGCGCGCGAACAGTTTTTAGACTTTGTTTTCAGCCGCACCAATACCGACGGGTCGATACAGCAATTCCGGGTCAGTGGCGAGCCTATGTTTGACGGCTCTTGTCGTTACCTTGGTTACCGCGGGATCGGTGTTGAAATCACGCTCGGCAATTAG
>Ga0163144_10025701_pt1 | contig 11489 bp, 12 predicted proteins | sample OliLak19BULKMAT1_FD_123175 | JGI IMG/M metagenome (GOLD analysis project Ga0163144, IMG submission 123175) | Freshwater microbial mat bacterial communities from Lake Vanda, McMurdo Dry Valleys, Antarctica - Oligotrophic Lake LV.19.BULKMAT1 | ecosystem: Environmental > Aquatic > Freshwater >... | reverse complement strand
TAAATTGTTGTATGAATCCCTATCAACCTGACGTGGGTTATACGATTTTAAAGCAGGATTAAAAGTGTCTAAAACATTTATTCCTTTGGTAAAACCAACACTATTTCGTTCAGCAATTGTGCCGAATATTTTTACACTCAATTTTGTATTTTCATTCATTTTATAGTCAAATGTAAGTGAGGCAACATTCCAAGGGGTGCTAAACCAGTTGCGTGAACGGAATGACTGACGAGGGTTTACCGAAAACAAAGAATCTGTAAGTCCGCCCGGTTGTTGGCTTTGGTAATCCATTCTTGTATATTGAAATCCAATATTCATTTTTTTAGTGGCGGCAAAATTTATTGAGGCATAGCCAGTATTTATATTATATCTGCTATTGTTGCGCCAACCATCTGCATTGCGATGATGAAAATACCCATAATACGAAACTTTTTTGTAAGTTCCACCCATGGCATTATAGGAGTTAAACAATCCATAAGAACCTGTTGTTTGCTGTGTTTCAAAAACAAGAGGTTTATTGGCATCTCCTTTTTTAATAACATAATTGAGTAATCCGCCAAATTGTGGGCCATATTGCAAAGAAGCAGCACCTCTTACAACTTCAATAGTGCTAACAGCTTCCATTGGTGGGCTAAAATAGGATTCGGGGTAGCCAAATACTTCGGAAGAAATATCGTAACCATTTTGACGAACATTAAATTCCCATGAACGGTTTGGGCTTAAACCTCTTGTGGCTATTCCCAATTGAATTCCTGAGCCATCACTTTCCCAAATGGTAACCCCCGGAACTTTACCAAATACTTGTCGCGGGTTATTGGTTGAAAGGTCAGCATCCAATGAGCCTATTTTTATAACTTCGTTCTTTTTCCCTGAATAAATAATCGTTCCCTGAATTTCAGGTAATCGCTCTACCTCATTTTTAGATTGTTTATCCATTATCTGAAACTCATTCAGGTGAATTATCTTTGATGTGTCGGTTTGTTGCGCTAGCAAAGCCTGGACAGAGATTAAAAAAGCAAAAGCGGTTAAATTTATTTTTGTATTCAAAGCAAATCGACTCGTTAAAAAATCGACTGCAAATTAACTATTTAGAATAATTCTAAACAAGAGCTAAAAGAAAATATTTTGCACATTCAACGAGATGTAATTTGGGACTCGGAAATTGGAGCTCTTTTGTAAGACTTTGGTTATAGATTATCTTACGCAGGCTTGCGAATATGTCGCAATGTACGATAGAAAAGATCTTTGCCTAAAAGTTGTGTAAGTAAGATTTCCGAAATAATTTCCGCGAAACCTCCGAGGTTTTGCAAGAATAGAATTATCCGTTATCCTTTTATAATTGTTCTGAAAGACAAACCTCTGAGGTTATATTTCTAATAATATTTATTTTAACACCTAAGTTATTTTCAAAATTTTTGTGTCGGGTTGAGTGATTGCACTAGTGTCGCAATATCAGCCGAATTTCTTAAAGGACGAGATAGTCTTAATAAGTGTTCTTAATTTCTCTTTTTAATTCAATAATTGGAAGATTTACAGAGTTAATTATTAAAGCGACGTCTTTAAGGTTACCAATTTCAAAACTGAAAGTCTTAGTTTTCTGTCCTTTAATATAAAGTCTGTATTCATTTTGAGGTTCATATTCATTTGGCTTGTCAAAAACAGTAAGTTTGTTATGATCTGATTTTTTATCATAATATTTAACATGGTCTCTCTCAAATTTAACATTTAGTTCCTTAAGCGCTGAATCAACTCTATTCATAAATTCCGCTACATCCGTTATTACAAAGGCACTATCTCCAAACCTAGAAATCTCAGCATTTATGAAATTCGCTTTATCAATATTATTCGAACGCATTGAGAACAAACAATAAATATGATCCTCAAGTATAGGCTCATAAAATTGATACTTTCTAATGCATGCAAATTTTACAGTTAATTTCTTTTCCCCGATAAAGAACTCAAATTGTTGTGGTTTTACATTTATACTATTAATTGAACCTTCGCTTTTATCAGCAATTAAATTTTCATGGGGGGATTCAATTTCTCTAAAGAACTTAATTGAGTTGCAAAATAGCAAGCCTCTTTCTAATAGGGATTTCATATTTTGTTCCTCACCTATCTTAATAAATCCAACAGTGCCAATGGTATCCACAATAATTGTAAAGAGATGAAAAACAGTCCTTTCAAAACAATAAATATCTTGACCCTTCACAAATTTAATTTTATTTTGCTTTGTTTAGTTGATTCTTTTCTAAGGATTGAGTAGGCCAAATAAACGTTATGGATAAAAAATGGTTTCGACATCTTAGCCAATTTGCTTTCAAACCATTTCAAATTTGGCAGGGAGACTGAACTTGTTTAACCTTTATTAATCCATCTATTTTAGCTGCTTTTAGGTGGTAGTGCCTTCCTCGCCTCTAGTAAAAAAGTTTTGCCAACATTCTAAACCTTACTTTGTCTAAAAATATTTTAGAAATCTTTCAAATCCATGGACAAATTGAATTTACCTTCCAACCAAATTTATTAAATTCGCTACCTTGAATGCAATTGATTGTAATATTGAAGCATTGATAGTATTTGGTAGACGCAACAATAAGGATTGGGGGGCAATTTCGAAAGCTTACAGTTCAACTACAGAACCCAATAAAATAGTTCAAAAAGTTTTGCAAGCTGGAGATTTGGAATTATTTAATGCGGATAAGGATTTTGTAGTTTTTGGTGGTATTGCTAGAAATGAGGTAACTAATGGGAGTGATGTTGATTGGACTCTTTTAATCGATGGTCAAGTCGACTCTCGTGTAAACTTTAATTTGGCAAGTTTCATCAAAAAAGGTCTTAAGGAGTCCAGATTAAAAGATCCTGGGCCAAAGGGACCTTTTGGGAATATCACGTTTAGTCATGACCTTGTGCATCATATTGGTGGACAAGATGATACCAATCATAATCTTACTCAAAGGAATCTTTTACTGCTAGAATCTGAAATGGTATCTGTTACTGATAATAGAAATGGAACGGCCTATGACAGGGTGTTAAAAGCTGTAATAGAACAATACATTGACAATGACTCTGGATACCGTGTCAATAATCCCAATCCACATTTCACACCAAGGTTTTAGTTGAATGACTTCACAAGGTATTGGAGAACCATTTGTGTTGATTTTGCCTAAAAGCAAATAGAACAAGAGGGAAAAATGGATATTGGGGTTGCTTATTAAAATGAAATCTTTAAAGAATCAAGAGAGATTAGCAATCAATTTGATGATGTGTTAAACGAAATTTTTTTCGAAAAAGATAATGAATTAAGGAAATTCATTCACAAATATGGACTTTTTTAAATGAATATAGGGTTTTCAACTGGTAGCTTAGCTTTGGGAGATTTTCATTTTGCAATGAAAATGTTAAGTGGTAAAAATGTAAATGCAATTGAACTTTCAGCTCTTCGTGAAAGCGAACTGAATGCACTAATGTCTGAATTAGATTATTTAGATTTATCCCCTTATAAATTCATTTCTATTCATGCGCCAAGCAAATTAATAAGATTTAGTGAGATTGAATTAATTGAGATTTTAAAGCCTGCAATAAATAAGGGATGTTACATTGTTGTACATCCAGATATTATCTCAGATTTTGATGTTTGGAAAACAATGGGAGAATTGTTATGTCTAGAAAATATGGATAAAAGAAAACCAATTGGTAGGACATCGGATGCTATGGAATTGTTATTTTAAAAATCTACCTGAGGCAACTTTTTGCTTTGATATTGCTCATGCCAAGCAAGTTGATCCAACAATGCAAGAAGGGTATAAAATGCTAAAAAAATTCAAAAATAGATTACGTCAAATTCATCTAAGTGAATTAAATAGCAATTGTAAACACGAAAAACTCAATCTTGGAGCAATATTGTCATTTCAAACTATTTCACATCTTATTCCTAATGATTTACCAATTATTCTGGAGTCACCAGTGACTGAAATTCAAATTAACACTGAAGTAATTCATGCTGAATTGGTTTTTTCACTAAAAGTTATGAAGGATTATTTGGATTCTATAACTGAAAAAGTTGTCGATACAGAATCAATTATTTCCATTCAGAAAAGGAATATGATTGCGATTTAAAACCGTTTGGATAAAACTAAATAACCGAGAAATTTTTTTTCGAGCGAGCAATGCAGTCAACCGCTGAAGATATGGGTTGTGGCGACATCGAAGCCTATAAACTTATTTGGAAGGCTTAACATTCCAAAACCTCTCTAAATCTGTTGTTAAATATTCATGCCTTTATTCTTAATTTCTAAACCATTTGTCAGCAGGTATTGAATAAATTAAGTTGTCATAATAACTGTGATAAAAATCACTCCTAAAACCATATAAATTGTAACAATAAGGTATTAGACATTGTGGATGTATGTTCATTTTAAAGGCACCATTATCATACTGATAGGCGATTAGTTTTACTTGAAATTCTTCCAAGTCAGAACCTTTCATTTCGTTGGTTATAGTTTGACTGATTACAAGAAGGTCAGGATTGTTATCATTATTAAAAACAGAGACATAAAAACCATCAAATAGAATTCGATAGTTTTCAATAAAAGTCGGATTATACGTTTCAAGGTCGTATATAAAAGTAATAAAGCAGCCACAACCTATACCATTGCATTGATTTGATATTTCTGAATAAAGAAATCGTTTGCCACACACTTCAATTATTTTTGGATGATGCAATCAATTGTCCCAACTATATCCATAGATCTCACAATTAAAATCCGAGTCTTGTTAACAAGTCAATTTGAAATCCTTAAAACTGATTTGGGCTTTTCCATCAAAGAAAATCGAATTATGTTGACCACTGCTATTAAATTGTCCAAAGAGTTTTAATTTGAAAAGATAGTTACCATCAGAGTATTTATAGACCTTTGAGTCCTGATCAACAGTTTCATTTAGCTCTAATATTATCTTCACCTTTTCCTGATGCGTAATTTTATGTAACAAGGTATCCAATACAACCTTGTTTTTCATCAAGGCACATAAATCTTCTCTTAAGGAATTGATTTCTGTTGATGGGTCCTTAACTTGATAAGAATTCTCTGATTCTATTTTTTTGTCATTGTTCAAATTACAAGCTGTAAAATGAAGAGACATTAGGATTAATAGAAGTCTAAATGCAGCATAACTTTCCTTTAGCACGAAGATAATGGGATAAATAACCTTTGACAAACCATTAATCCCTTATTGTGCAAATTCTCTATCTTAATGTCTGATCTACATCGAGAAAGTTCTTATTATAAATATCTAATAGAAATCCATTCAAGAATTCTAAACTTTAAATGAGCGGCAAACCAAATTTCTCTCCATTTTATTTCATTAATATTTCCCTTAGCTGCCTTGCTGCTGTTTCAGTCCAAACTACAACCCTTTTATCCATTCCAAATCATTTTTGTCTAACTGATTCTGGGAAATTAATCGGTTATTCTTAATGTCCTTATCACTTAATTTAAGCATAAGTACTTGCTCCTCCGACAGTTTCACCAAATCATTGTCTACCGAACTTTTTTCAAATAATTGATATAAAACAGATAAATAGTCCTTATTGGAAATTGTCAAAAGTTTATCAATTATAATGTTTCATAAATTATCTGCTGTTGTGATTTTCATTCTTAATACATAAATCAATGTCGTTAAGTTAAGAGAATATTCATTAGGAGTCTCGCTTTTCGCGAGACTCCTAACTCAGGTCGCCGTCGTTACGCGTCTCGCGAGTTACATTTCCTCTGGCCTCTGGCCAAAAGAAAGTATACCAGCCAAAAATATTTCAAATATGACAATACTGAATTGTCTAACAATGCTAATGCAGAAAGTCTCCTGATAGCTATCGGGTTGGAGACCATTCTATTTTAATATCGTCCTATATGTCACTCGCCAGGCGAAGCGACCGCGAACTTTGAGTGAAATTCCCATGGGTTGGTCGACTCAATTATTTTGTAGTAAAAAGCAAATTAATTTAAACTTTGTCATGAATGAAAAGCTCTCCAAAACGCTTGACGACACCATGTTTATACTCTTACTTAATCAGCCATATCTTTTCAAAATTATTATATTTTTCATAAATCATCAAAAGGGAATTTAATATTCTCAATACTTTATTCACTGTATCAGCCACTTCGTGCTTTTAGCACAAATCTTATATTCTTGTTTTTTATTCTAATATTTGCGGCATACGTTACTCTTGGGTATTTGCTTCGAAGAACCTATTTATCACCATGAAACAAAAAATCGAAACCTATCTTAAATCTATCGAAGAGAAATACGAGATTGAAATACTTTTAGCCTGCGAAACGGGTTCTCGTGCCTGGGGATTTCCTTCTCCCGATAGCGATTATGATATTCGATTAATATACAGGCACAAAAAAGATTGGTACTTGTCTCTTCAGGAGAAAAAAGATACCATCGAATTGATGTTTGAAGACAATGAGATAGATATTTCAGGTTGGGATTTACGAAAATCTCTGCGTTTACTTTGGAAATCCAATCCGCCCTTACTAGAAAGAATACAATCGCATATTATTTACAAATCTGATGAATCCTTTTTAGCGGAGATAAATGTTCTGGCGCAAAGTACTTACTCCCGAATCGCTACACTGCATCATTATTTAAGTCTTTCTCGGAATTGTCTTGCAGAAATTGATAGAAATAATGCCTACAAGCTAAAAAAACTTTTTTATGCCTTGCGAGCAGCCATTGCATGCAAATGGATTTTAGAAAAGCAGGAAATGTCGCCAATAAGTTTCTTGAAAATGCTTGATGGTTTGGAGTTTGATAATGGTATAAAGGAACGTATTTACTTTCTTATTGAATTAAAATCACATCAGAACGAATCCTATTTACATTCTGGAGAGCTAGAATTGATCATTTTGATTGAAAATTTATTGGAAAATGCCAAGCTCGAATCAAAAACACTACCTCCCGGCTCGGCTGATTTCAAGCTTCTGGATGATTTCTTTTTACATTTAATCGCATAGCCTATATGACCATTGAGGAGCTAAAGCAGAAAGATTTAATCATTTTGGAATGTTTGAGTGGTAGCAAGGCTTATGGACTTGATACACCCACTTCAGATACCGACATTAAAGGTGTTTTCATTTTGCCTAAATCAGAATTTTATGGGTTATCCTATATATCGCAAGTGAACAATGAAAGCAACGACGTTGTATATTATGAATTAGGTCGGTTTCTTGAACTGCTTTCAGTAAATAACCCAAATATTTTGGAGTTGTTAAATACTATAGGAACGTCTGTTATTTATAAACACCCCTTTATGGAGGCAATTCATTCTGACATGTTTCTTTCAAAATTGTGTATGGAAACATTTGGAAAATTTGCCATTGCACAAATTAAAAAGGCCAAAGGATTGAACAAGAAAATAGTAAATCCAATAGATAAGGAGAAAAGAAGTGTCTTTTCCTTCTGCTATGTCAATTTTGAACATGGTTCACTTGCGATAGACCAATTTCTAAGACTTCAGAACTGGCGGCATGAAGATTGCGGTTTGGTAAATATTCCCCATATAAAAAATGTGTTCGGTCTTTATCATAATCCGCTAGCAGGATATAAGGGAATCTTAAAAAGCGAGGAGTCTAATAATGTTCAGTTAAGCTCCATTCCAAAGGGCGAGAAACAAGTTTGCTTATTTTATTTCAACTTGGATGGCTATTCCATTTACTGTAAGGAATTTAAAGAATATTGGGGTTGGGTTGAAAAAAGAAATGAGTCAAGGTATCAAGCAACCAAAAGTCATGGCAAAAACTATGATGCAAAAAATATGATGCACGTGTTTCGTATTTTGGATATGGCCATTGAAATTGGGAAAGAAAAACGTGTCAATGTCACTCGCCCCAACCGTAATTTTTTGTTGGAGATAAAAAGCGGAAAATATGAGTACGAAGAACTTTTGGTGATGGCTGAGGAAAAGAAAAAACAAATGGAAGACGCTTTTTTAAGTTCTGATTTGTCTGATCATCCAAATCTTGAAGCCATTAACACCTTGGCATATCAGTTGAGAGATAGGTTTTATAATGAGGGCTGTAAATAAACCATGTAACTTACTCGCAAAAGCCTAAAGTTAGTTCACCCCAAAGGAAAGCTCTATATTTGAAAGCTCTTTGCAGGATATGCAAAACTTAAGCTATCCTGATTTATTGTAAAGAAAAAAAGCATGCAAACAAAATTAGAAATCGGACAAACCAATCACTTGAAGGTGATAAAAGAACTTGACTTCGGTATTTACCTTGATGGGTATGATATGGGTGAAATATTGATGCCCAAACAATATGTACCTGCCGGAACGAGACCGGGAGATTCATTGGATGCCTTTATTTACTTTGATTCAGAAGACCGCATTATTGCCACAACCCTTGTGCCTTTTGCCAAGGTAGATGAGTTTGCTTACTTAAAAGTGGTTTCAGTAAACCCAACTGGAGCATTTTTAGATTGGGGGCTTGCCAAAGATATTCTTGTTCCCTTCAGAGAACAGAAAGCTGACATGGGTGAAGGAAGAAAATATGTGGTGTATATTTATTTGGATGAACAATCTAACCGAATTGCTGCCACCGCCAAAGTTGAGAGATATTTAAACCTCGAGCCTTCTGACTATGAAGTGGGCGAAGCCGTTACCTTGCTTGTTTATCAAAAAACAGATATTGGTTTTAAAGCCATTATCAATCAAAAACACTTAGGAATGATACATAACAGCGATATTTTTATGCCTATTGATATCGGAGTAGAAATGGTTGGATACATTAAGCAGGCAAAAGAGGATGGTAAAATTGATCTTCTGCTTCAAAAACCGGGTTATGATACCATTGATTTGATGGCCCAAACACTCGTTGATAAACTGAAGGCCAATGCTAACTTTTTGCCCTTAACCGACAAAAGCTCTGCAGAAATCATTTATCATAAATTAGGGATGAGTAAAAAAACGTTTAAAAAGGCTGTCGGCTCCTTATATAAAAATAGATTGATTGTAATTGAAACAGATGGAATCAGACTATTAGAAAATCAGAAAGTATAATTTTTTTTATTAAACAAAATCCTAAAATTCTTTAATCCTACAAATTCTAATTCAGACAAATTCTAATCCTAAAACTCCTAATTCAGACAATTTTTATATATTCGCACAAGCTGTAAATCGCTAAGAATCTAAATAAACAATGCAGGAAATAACCAATAGAATCTCTCAACTTTACTTTTCCTGTTTTCAAAAAAATCCTGCAATAATTATAAGGCTGCCGCAAAGTGGTGGCGATAGGATTTATTTCAGAGTTGGTGACAATCAACATACGGTCATTGCTACCGTTAACGATAATCAGAAAGAAAACGACACCTTTTGTTATTTTTCTGAACATTTCAAATCACTCCAATTGCCAGTTCCAGAAATATTAGCGGTGAATGAGCAGAATACCATCTATCTACAATCTGATTTTGGTGATATTTCATTGCTTCAAATCATTGAGGAGCAAGGTAAAACCGAAGCAGTTTTTGAGTTGTTGAAACAGGCATTATTCTATTTAGCCCAAATACAAATAATTGGTGACGAAGGCCTAGACTATTCAAAATGTATTACCACTAAAGAATTTGGAAAACAAGCTATACTTTCTGACCTGCTTTATTTCAAATACTATTTTCTAGATACCCTAAAAATACCTTATGACAAGGAAAAATTGATTGAAGATTTTGATGCCCTAAGTCATTATCTTTCAAGAGCGGATCAACTGTATTTTTTGTATCGCGATTTCCAAAGCAGAAATATAATGGTTCAGAATGAGAAAGTTCATTTTATCGATTTTCAAGGGGGAATGAAAGGGGCTTTGCAATATGACGTGGCTTCTTTTTTATGGCAGGCAAAAGCTCAACTCTCTGATGAATGGAAAGACTCACTTCTTGAATATTATATGGATTGTGTGGACGGCTTGCTCAAACAGCATATTGACAGAAACAGATTTGTGAGCCAATACAACGGCTATGTATTAATCAGACTTTTGCAAGTTTTGGGAGCTTATGGCTTCAGAGGGATTTTTGAAAGAAAAGCGCATTTTTTAGATAGCATTCCTTTGGCTTTGCACAATCTGAAAAATTTCTTACATCATAGCGTGGTCGGCATTTTCGTTCCTGAATTTGAAAGAATACTAAAAATTATTGCAAGTGATGCGATGGTAAACAGGTTTACAAACATCAAAGCAAGTGAAACAACCTCTCTCATCATAAAAGTTAATAGTTTTTCTTATATAAAATCAGGTTATCCAGAGGATAGCTCCGCAAATGGAGGAGGCTTTGTTTTTGATTGTCGTGGCATACTTAACCCGGGTAGAATTGAGGAATACAAACAACAAACAGGGCGAGATAAGCCGGTTAAAGATTATTTGGAACAGCAAACAGAAATGCTAGGCTTCATGAACAACGTTTACAATATCGTTGATATTTCGGTTACGGATTATTTAAAACGGGGATTCGCTTCATTGATGGTAAACTTTGGTTGTACAGGCGGTCAGCATCGCAGCGTGTATGCCGCCGATGCATTAGTAAGACATTTGCGAAATAAATTTAATGTTAAGGTAGAAATCAATCACATTGAACAAGGAATTTATGAAAAACGCGGATTTAACTAAAACTGGATTCTTGTTATGAAAGCCATGATTCTTGCAGCAGGTTTGGGAACACGCCTCAAACCGTTTACCAATGCCCACCCTAAGGCTTTGGCTGAGGTAAATAATAAATCTCTGTTGCAACGCAATGTTGAATATTTAGCCTTATTCGGTATTACTGAAATTATAGTTAATGTTCATCACTTCGCACCACAAATCCTTAAGGCTATTGAGGTAAATAATGCTTGGGGAAGCAAAATTAGCATCAGTGATGAAACCGAAGAAGTTCTTGAAACAGGAGGTGGATTAAAGAAGGCTGCTTGGTTTTTTAAAGATTCAAAAGAACCGTTCTTTTTGTTAAATGTGGATATTTTGACAGATTTGGATTTAGACAAAATGTTAGAAACACATATCAAAAAAAGTTCTTTGGCAACATTGGCGGTAAGCATGCGCAATACATCCCGCTATTTTTTATTTGATGAAAACAATCAGTTAAGTGGTTGGGAAAACATAGCTACAGAAAAAAGAATAATCACCCGCCCACATGAAAATCTGTTAAGAAAAGCGTTTAGTGGTTTACATATTCTTTCACCTGAAATTTTTGACCTGATGGCACAGGAAGGAAAATTTTCGATGGTTGATGTTTATCTCGAATTATCTAAGAACCAAATCATTATAGGATATGATCAGGGAGATTGTAAATTTATTGATGTTGGAAAGCCAGAAAGCACATCATTGGCTGAAAAGCTCTTTAATTAAACTTCTACCAAAAAACCGAAGATTTTTCATTTCTTTTTTCCTCTGGATTCGCATTAAATTTATAGCGAATACCCAAAACAGTTATCTGACTTAAAT
>Ga0163144_10025700_pt1 | contig 11489 bp, 9 predicted proteins | sample OliLak19BULKMAT1_FD_123175 | JGI IMG/M metagenome (GOLD analysis project Ga0163144, IMG submission 123175) | Freshwater microbial mat bacterial communities from Lake Vanda, McMurdo Dry Valleys, Antarctica - Oligotrophic Lake LV.19.BULKMAT1 | ecosystem: Environmental > Aquatic > Freshwater > Lake... | reverse complement strand
TTCCTTGGCGACCGCGCGCATCGCCTCCACATAGTGTTTGATGCGTTCGTTGTTCAGATCCGCGGCCGCGACGCCTTTGACATTCTCGTTCGCCGTCGGCGACACCAAAACGATGCGCGGCCCCGTTTTGCCGTTGAACGCTTTCGCCTTGAGTCCGGCGACGAAGGCCGTCAATTTCTTGCGAAACGCGGGCAGCCCGGCGTCGCCCGCGAAAGACTCGTTGAACCCGTACGCCGCGAGGATGACATCGGCTTTTTCGTGATGAAGATGTTGCTCCAGATCGGCGAAGTTCGCCGGCCGAGGTTGCAAGTCGATGGCGTCCGCCGACCAGGCGAGATTGCGAATGACGAGCCGATGTTTGGGAAACTGCTGGTGCAACATCGCCTCGAAGTCGCCATGGTCCTGGGCACGCTCCATCAGCGAGTTGCCAATGAGGGCGATGCGGTCTCCCTCCTTGAGTTGCAGAGGCCAACTCGTGGCGACAGGGGTCGCTTTGCCTGGGCGCGGCGCCTTGTTTTCGTAAATGCCGAACTTCGCGAGATCGCCTTCAACGACGGCGGGCGGTGTCTTGCCTGTTTGTTTCTTCGCGCCCTTCTTTTTCGGATCCTGCGCCGTTCCCATCGATTCCAACGAATAAGCGAGCATGACCAGAAATGCGCCCATCAGGGTCGTGAGAGTCCAGCGCGTCCAGTTGTTTTTTTTCATGTTTTTTATCTCGATGAATCGACTCACGATGGAACGATGGCGCACCCTCGCTCAATCTGCATATTTCATTCCTACCACAGGTGAGGGGCACGTCGCAATTGTCTTCTTTTTTGGCCGGCGGATACTCCCTTACATTCTTCGACAAGTCAGGGTAGGATGTGAGGAACTCGGAGATCGTCCCGCCAAAAGCACTTTCCTCGGATTTGTTCATGAAGCGTCTGTTCGCATTCCTGATTCTGCTGGCTCTTCCACCGCTATCCTTTGGTCAAGGCAAAAACACCGACAATGCCGGGTTGCGGTTTTTCGAAACCAACGTGCGACCGGTACTCGCCAATCGTTGCTTCTCCTGCCATGGGCCGAAAGAGCAGAAGGGCAAGCTGCGCGTCGACTCGCTGGCGGATCTTTTGAAGGGGGGACGATCCGGACCCGCGCTGAAGGCGGGCTTTCCAGCCGAGAGTCTTTTGGTCCTGGCGATTCGTCACGACGAAGACTTGCAGATGCCGCCGAAGATGAAGTTGCCTACCAAGGAAATCGCCGACCTGACCGCCTGGGTCAAGATGGGCGCTCCCTGGCCGGATGCCAAGCCCGTCGTCGTCAAGGTGGATGCCGGAGAAAAAGTACCCGCATTCACGAAGGAGCAAACCAGCCACTGGGCATTTCAACCCGTCCGCAAGCCGAAGACGCCGCCGGTCAAGAATGCTGGTTGGGTCCGCGCGCCGATCGACGCCTTCATTCTCGCCGGGCTTGAAGAAAAAGGGTTTCAACCGGCGCCCGCCGCGGGTTCACGCACACTGATTCGCCGCATCTATTTTGACTTGATCGGCCTGCCTCCCACGCCCGAGGAAATCGACGCCTTCGTGAAGGAAGCGGACGGCGGTGATCGGCAAGGCGCATTGCAAAAGTTGGTCGATCGCTTGCTGGCCTCGCCGCGCTATGGTGAACGCTGGGCACGGCACTGGCTCGACGTCGTTCGCTACGCGGATTCCAACGGCATGGACGAGAACCTCGTCTTTGGCAACGCCTGGCGCTACCGCGATTACGTCATCCAGGCATTCAACACCGACAAACCCTACGATCAATTCATCCGCGAGCAAGTTGCCGGCGACCTGCTCAAAGCCGATGGCGGCAAAATCGACCGCATGGTCGCCACCGGCTTTCTGTGCATCGGCCCCAAGATGTTGGCCGAGGACGATCCCGTCAAAATGGAAATGGACATCATCGACGAACAACTCGATACCTTGGGCCGGGCGTTCCTCGGCATGACGTTGGGCTGCGCCCGCTGCCACGATCACAAGTTCGACCCCGTCACCATCGGCGATTACTACAGCCTGGCGGGCATTCTCAAGAGCACCAAGACGATGGATAACTTCCGCGTCGTCGCCCGCTGGCAGGAACGCCTCATCGCCTCCGCCGCCGATCAAGAGACAATAAGGGAACACGCGAAAAAACTCGACAACTTCAAAGCCGCGATCGAGGAAATCGTCGAACGGCTATACCCGGAAGCGGTGGTCACGGAACGCAAGCGCGCCCAAGCGTATTTGAAAACCGCATTGTCGATTCAGCGCCAGGGGACGGAACTGCGGTCTCTCTTCGCGAAGACGGAGAGACAGCCCGGCCTGATTCTGATCGAAGCGGAAGATTACGCGCGCGGCAACGTACTCAAGAGCTTCGATGGCTATGGCGAAAAAATCGGCGTCATCTACAACAAGGGCGCATTACCCAACATCGCGGAGTTTGACGTCAAGCTCAAGGACGTGGGCAAGTTTCAACTGGAATTGCGTTACGCGGCCGCCGCCTCTCGACCGGTAAAGGTAGTCGTCAACGGCGCGGTGGTTAGTACCAACGCCGCGGGAAAGGTCACTGGCTCTTGGAACCCGCCCAGCCAAACCTGGTTCGCGGAGTGCGTCGTTCCATTGCGTGCCGGCGTGAACGTCATTCGCCTGGAATGCGCTGGGCCGTTTCCGCATTTCGACAAGTTGGCCCTGATTCCGACGGATGCGACCGTCCCGAAGTCGCTCGACCAATGGGCATCCGAAAAGAAATTGAGCAAGGCGTTCCTGACGCAATGGCTGGAATATGTTCAAAAGAATACCGTTTCGGAGAACGCCGCTGAACTGGAAAAGATCGCGCTCGATCCCAAGGGACCGTTTCGCAATAGCGCGGTCGTGGAAGCTGGTTTTCCGGCCGGAGCGCAAAAAGAACTGCAAGCCAAACGCGCGCAGCTCAAGAAGTTGGAGTCGTCCGCACCGAAGTTTTCCGAAGCGATGGCGGCCAGCGATGGTAAAGCGAGCAACCTGCGCGTCCACCTGCGTGGCAGTCATCTCACCCTCGGCACGGAAGTGCCTCGTCGCTTTCCGCAGGTCTTCCGCGACTTGAAGCACGAGCCGATCCCGAGCGCCGCAAGCGGTCGATTGCAACTCGCCCACTGGCTCACGCAACCCGAACATCCGCTCACAAGCCGCGTGATGGTCAATCGCCTCTGGCATTGGCACTTTGGCTCAGGTCTGGTTCGTAGCGTTGACAACCTTGGCTTGCTCGGCGACCGCCCCTCCCACCCCGAATTGCTCGACTTCCTCGCGGCGCAATTCGTCGAGTCCGGCTGGTCAATCAAAGCAATGCACCGCGCAATTGTGCTTTCAAACACCTACCAGATGAGTGCCACCTACGACGAGACTGCTTTTCAGAGCGATCCGGACAACCGACTCCACTGGCGCCACGCACGCCGTCGACTCGAAGCGGAAGCGTTGCGCGACACGCTCTATGTCCTCGCCGACAATCTCGACACGAAAACAGGCGGGAGCTTGTTCGAGGCCAAGAATCGCGTTTACGTCCCCGGTTATCCCAACGGCAATTACGACAAGTACGACATCCCGCGCCGCTCCCTATATCTGCCGGTGATTCGCAGCGCCCTTTATGACGTGTTACAAGCGTTCGACTTCGCCGACCCGAGTTTCGCCAGCGGGGAACGTGCGACGACGACCGTCGCCCCGCAAGCGCTCTTTCTGATGAACGGCAAGATCGTCCACGCGCAAACGGGCATCTGGGCTCGCAAACTGCTCGCCGACAAGAGCCTTGAGGACGCGACCCGCGTCCGACGCATTTATGAGCAAGCCTTCGGCCGCCCGCCCAACGAAAAAGAGTCTGCCCGCGCTCTCGATTTCATTGACCGCATCGAAAACGATCTCGCGCGACGTAAATCTGCGGACTCGCGAATCCAGGCGTGGCAAAGCTTTTGCCGCGTGATGGTGTCGGCGAACGAGTTTATTTACGTCGAGTAATAACCCCCAAGCAGCCGAGCGCATTTTTCGAGGATTGTCCATGTTCACCCGCCGTCAGATGCTGCAATCCAGTGCCATCGGCTTTGCCAACTTGGCGCTTGCCGGACTCGTTTCGGACAGCCAGGGCCAGACCGTGGCCGAGAATCCGCTGGCGCCGCGTTCGCCGCATTTCCCGGCCAAGGCGAAACGCGTCATCTTCCTTTTCATGCACGGCGGCCCTTCGCAGGTCGACACGTTCGACTACAAGCCGCTCCTGGAACGCGACGACGGCCGGCCGTTGCCCTTCGCCCGGCCCCGCGTCGTCTCCAGCGAGACAGGCAATCTGCTGCGCTCGCCGTTTCGTTTCGCCCAACACGGCCAAAGCGGCCAATGGGTCAGCGAGGTTTTTCCGGAAGTCGCCACTTGCGTCGACGATCTCTGCATCATCCGCTCGATGCACGGCTCCAACTCACGCCACGGCGGCGCCCTCCTCGAACTCCACACCGGCAGCGACACCTTCGTCCGCCCGAGCATGGGTTCTTGGATCACCTACGGACTCGGCACCGAAAACCAAAACCTGCCCGGCTTCATCACCATTTGCCCCACCTTGACGCACGGCGGCGTCAACAACTACGCCTCCGCGTTTCTGCCGGCCGTCTATCACGGCACCCCCATCGGCAACGCCTCCACCCCTTCGGACCGCGCGACCATCCCGTTCATCCAAGGTCCGACGCCGCGCGACGTCCAACGTGCCGAACTGGATTTTTTAAGCGAAATGAACCGCGCAGCCCTCACGCGGACCGGTCCCGATGCGGCGCTGGAAAGCCGAATCGCCTCGTTCGAGTTGGCCTTCCGCATGCAGGCCGCCGCGCCGGAGCTTCAGGACATCAGTCGAGAAACGCCGGAGACGCTCCGACTCTATGGCCTCGACAACGACCGCACTAGCAATTTTGGCCGTCAATGTCTGATGGCCCGCCGCTTCGCCGAGCGCGGCGTGCGCTTCATTCAGGTGACCCATAGTTACAAGTGGGACCAACACGGCAATCTGCGCGCGGGCGTCGCTTCCAACGCCCTCGAAGTCGACCGCCCCATCGCCGGCCTCATCAAAGATCTGAAGCGCCGCGGCCTCCTGGAAGACACCTTGGTCGTCTGGGGCGGCGAATTTGGCCGCACGCCCACGGCCCAGGGGCGCGACGGCCGCGACCACAATCCGCAGGGCTTCACCATGTGGCTTGCCGGCGCCGGCATCCGCCCCGGACTCGCCTACGGCGCCACCGACGACTACGGTTACTACGCCCAAACCGACAAGGTGCATCTCCACGATTTACACGCCACTATCTTGCATTTGCTCGGTCTGGACCACGAACGGCTCACCTACCGCTACGCCGGTCGCGATTTCCGATTGACCGACGTCCATGGGCATGTGGTCAGGCCGATCCTGGCGTGAATCGTTCACGCGCCGTGCAAACGGGCGAGGTTCCAAATCATGGAAGGGTCACACGGACCCGCGACGGAAAAAGTCAGACGGAGACCAGTAGATTCCCAAGCATGTGCACCCTTACCACAATGGGTAACTTGCCCCGGCGAACCGTCCCCTTGATAACCACCTTGCCTTGATAGGTTTCGTAGCGAAGATCTTCCGGTCCTTTCACGGTCCCGCTGGGATACTTGAAGTCCGCCTCGAGCAATTTGTCTTCTTGAAGAACGTCGATTTTCAGTCGCAAATTGGCGAGGTCGTGCGCGACGACATTTGCGTACAGGTAAATCTTGGGCGAGATATCCAGCGATACGGTGAGCGCTTGGTTGCCCTTCGCGTCGATCGCGCCTCCTTTCACATCCACTTTGACGTAATGACTCGCCTTGCTGCCTTCGGGTATGGCGGATCCAACCGATCCACCGGCGGCAAGAATGAGCAATAAAAGCGACGGAACGTGAGGGCGCATCCTTGATCCAAGACGCATCGGAATCTCCTTACCGGGCAGACAAGCACTATTGAGCATACGATCCTTTAATCGTTTTACTTGCCTCTCTCCCAAAGAGGCAATTCCCCCGGCTGCGCGACTTGCCAGGCGGAAGGAGATAGTCCCCATTCCTCTTCGGCACATTCTCGGGCCAGGGATAAATCATCTTGAAGGTAGTCGTGCGTGTTGAGGCCCTCCAAGTACCGTAGTACAAGGAAACCAACGCCGCCTCCGTCATCCACAATTTCAAAACGCTCACCGTGGCGTTCGGCGAAGAATAAGAGCGTTGACATATCACTTGCCGCCTCGCTTCGGCACCGGATCCTTTTCGCCATTCTTCTTCCACCACGCCCGCGCCTCCGCCGCCGTAATGAAATACTGGCCGGTTAGATCCTCAAGGATTTCGCGCGGTCCGTCGACATAGTTTTCGCGCGTTTTCCTCTCCATCATTTCGATGAGTTGCGCGATCGCCTTGCGCTCGCCCAGACGAATCAGACACTCGGCCGCGCGATAACGATAGAAACCGGTCCCGTCGTCTCCGGCGTCGGTGATGCGGTGCAATGCCTCGATGCCCTCTTTGGATTGGCCGAGTTGGACCAAGGCGAGGGCGGCGCTGTGGCGGACGAAGATGTTCATCGACTTGAGTTGCGCGCGCGCCAGGGGGATCGCCTCTTTGTCGCCGACCAACGCCAATGCCTGGATGGCCCATCCTCCGTCCGCATTCAGAGCTTGTGCGATAGTCCGGACCCGCGCCAACTCTTTCGGGTCTTTCCATTGAAAGTCGTCGACGAAGTGAACATGGAAGGACTCGGGCAATTCTTTCGGATCTAAAAAGACCATGTGTTCCCATAGCTGGTAAACGGCGAGACCGCGGATTTCGGGCGACGGGTCTTTCAGGAGTGCGCGAAAGAACGGGGGATAGACCTTGCTGTCGCGGAGTCGAACGAAGTTCAGCGTCCTTAGCACCCGCTTGCGTACCTCGACATCGTCGGCAGCCATTCGCCTATCCAGATGCGGCACGCGCCGCGCGATCTCGGGAAAGCGTTCGGACCAGGATTTCTCCTGCGCCTCTATGATCGGCGCCAACATGAGAACCAGGAAACATACGCTTAGACGATTCACTTTGATTCTCCTTCACTCCGCCCGCATAGAATGTTCGAGGCTTTGCCAAGGCTCACGCAGCGCCCACGGCGGCATAGACCTTGCCTTTTTGGGCCAACCAAGCCACGTCTTCCCGCTCGGCATGCTCTTTGATCTCGCGGAGCAATTGAACGGTTTCCGATTCGTAGCATGGTTCGCTCGGATCGTCGACGGGAATCACCATTTCCACTTCCACCGCCACCACATATTTTTCAGTCTGGATCAGTCGTGTCCGTTTGATTCGCTTTCCTGGAATTCGCATGATCCACCTCTGCCAAAGATAATCTCACTTGACCTTCTTCCCAGCCTCAATCAACTCCTTGGTCGGATGTCGATCCCGATACCCTTCCAAAAATAGCTTGGCCCGAATTACTCCGTCGCGGTCGAGCACCATCGTACCGGGATAGGGTACGCCCTGAATCTTCGCGCCGGCTTCCTTGTTGAGCAGTCCATAGGCTTTGATGGCCTTGGTGTCGGGGTCGGAGAGCAACGGGAAGGTGATCTTGGATTTCGCGGCGAACTTCGCGAGCACCTCCACCGAATCGTAGCTGATGCCGATGACGGCAATGCCCGCGGCGTCGAGTTCCTTGAGGTCGGCTTGCAACTGAACCAGTTGCTTGCGGCAGAACGGTCACCAATTGGCCGACCGATAGAAAACGAGGGCGATCTTGTCCTTTTTCAAGAACTCGTCAAGCGAGCGCTCTTTGCCCGCCTGATCTTTGAGCGTGAAGGCAGGCGCCTTGGCGCCGTTCTCCAGGCCGGTCTTTTCGCCGGCGCTCGCGACTGAATTCAGCAAGCCCATCAACGCGACGACGAAGGTGAATTGCAATGCGGTTCGCATCAGGTTTCTCATGCAAGAAGAATCGGGTTTGGGACCGCGCACATGTTAGGTAGTATAAGCGGTGCATCCCCTCAACACGACAAGAAAGGCGAATCGATGCGTCCTTATCCGCTGATTCTGGTGGCTGCCCTGTCCTTGGCCGCGAGCGACTTTGCTCATGCCGCTCCGTACTCACCCAAAGTGGGCCGGCGCCATCCAGATTTCACATTGCCGAATATCGAAGGCGGCAAGCCTGTTTCGCTCTCGGACTTTCGCGGCAAGAAAGTGCTGCTCATCCAGTTCGCTTCGTGGTGAGCGGGTTGCCGCGTGCATGTGCCGGTCTGGCACAACGGAACCGCTCAGTGGGTAAAAGAAGGCAAGCTCGCGATCTTGGGAGTCACGCAGGAGCAACATGCGGACCGCTGCCGCCTGTTCGCGCAATGGCAAGGCTTCGATTGGCCGATCTTGCAGGATCCGATCAATGTGCTGGAAGCGCTCGCCGTGCCTATCCTGGTCGCCATCGACGAGCACGGCATCGTGCGCTCCACGAGGCCCGCGCTTGCGGGATTCAAGGCGGACTTTCTTGACAAGAAGTTTGCCGACGACGCCCCGCCCGAAACGCCGCGGCGGACCACGCCGGCCATCAAGGAAGGGTCGCGCGAACCGGATTGGGATGCCCTGCGGGCCCTTACGAAGAAGAACAACACGGCTGTCGATTGGCGAAACCTTGGCGACGCCCTGGTCCTCTGGGGCGGCGACAAATCCTTGGAAGAGGCGATGGTTTGTTACGCACGGGCCGTCGAAATCGAGCCAAAAAACGGTCTCGCGTGGTTCCGTCTTGGCGTGTGTCATCGCCGGCGGTATGAGTCAGCTCGAGCGCAATCCACTGATTTTCAGGAGGCCATCAATCACTGGGGCAAAGCTCTGGACCTCGATCCGAATCAATACATTTGGCGGCGGCGTATCCAGCAATATGGCCCGCGTCTGGACCAGCCTTATTCCTTTTACGATTGGGCGACGAAGGCGGAAAAGGAGATCCGCGCACGCGGCGCCGAACCGATCTTGCTAACCGTCCGCCCCGCCGGCGCGGAAATCGCGTATCCCGTTAAAGCGCTGCCCGGCGCAGCAACAGCCCGCGCTCCCGATCCCGATGGGAAGATTCTTCGCGACGTGGCCGGCCTCGTTCGTGCGGAAGTCACCGTGGTTCCCGGTCAAATCCGGCCCGGAAAATCAGCGCGCGTCCACATCGTTCTGCGCCCGGATCCCAAATGGAAGGCGCACTGGAATAACGAAGCCGAACCGTTACGCCTCTGGGTCGAAGCGCCCAAGGGTTGGCGCGTCTCGGAGCGTCTGCTCACGGTCGCGGCGCCCAAGAAGCCCGTCACGGACGAGCCGCGCATCCTGACGTTTGAGCTTGTCGCGCCCGCCGACGCCGGCGGCAAGGAAAATCTGGCGCTCTACGCCTTGTATCACGTATGCAACGACGCGGATGGCCAGTGCCAATTCTTGCGGCTCGACATTCCCGTGGCGGTAGTAGTTCGGCGAGGTACTCCTTAATCCTCGCGCGCACGAAGTTTTTGACAAAAGAATCCACTTAAGCAAGAAGTCGCCAGGGCACTTCTCCTCCACCTCGTTGTGGTACAGTAGGTTGGTGAATCCGCGATTCTATTTTCGCGAACCCGCGGCGTCATATCCTGATAGCGTGACTACCCCGCTGCCGCACCGCTTCGCCTCCTTCCGTAGTATCCGCGTTTTTCATAGGCTTGCAATGATGAGATTGCCATTTTTTGGCGCTGGTATCGCTCTCGCCGCCGTGTGTTGTCTCGCCGCGAATCTGTTGCAAGGCGGTTCCGAATCGGCTGCGGCGTTGAGCGACGCCTACGCGAAAGAGGTCAAGCCTCTCTTGCAAAAGTTCTGCATGGAGTGCCATTCCACCAAGGCCCACAAGGGCGATCTCGACCTGGAACGGTTCACGTCGCTGGACGCGATTCGCAAGGACACCAAGCCCTGGCAGCATGTCGCGGAGCAGGTGGATGTCGGCGAGATGCCGCCCAAGGGCAAGCCGCAACCTTCGCCGCAGGAACGCAAGACGATTGTCGAATGGGCGCGCAAGATGCTCGACGCCGAAGCGCGGGCGCGGACCGGCGACCCGGGACGCGTCCCCTTGCGCCGCCTCAGCAATGCCGAGTACGACCGCACCGTGCGTGATTTGACGGGCATCGACCTGGAGCCCGCCCGCGAATTCCCGGTCGACGGCGCCGGCGGCGAGGGCTTCACCAATGCCGCGGAATCGCTTTCGGACTTCACGCCCACGCTATTCAACCGCTATTTGAAAGCGGCCAAGGAGATCGCGGAACACGCCGTGCTGTTGCCGGATGGTTTCCGCTTCAGCGCGGGCAAGACGCGTCGCGACTGGACCGATGAGAGCCTGGTCAAGCTCCGCAAGTTCTACGCGGAGTATACAAACGACGGTCGGTTGACGTTCCAGCCATACCTGCTGGCGACGATTCGCCATCGCACGGCACTCCAGGCCGGAACGAGGACTCTTGCCGATGTGGCCATCAAGGAAAAGCTCAATCCGAAATACCTCGCCGCCTTGTGGCAAACGATCACCGACACGACGCCCACGGAACCGCTACACGGCATCCGCGCACGCTGGCGTTCCGCAAGTGAAAAAGATACGGCTTCGGTCGCCGCCGAGATCGAAGCCTGGCAAACCGCCCTGTGGAGGTTCGAGCCGATCGGCAGCTATCGCTACGGCGCGACCACGCGCCAAGTCGCGAACGATCCCGCCGCCGGCGACGCGCAACCTTTGAAAGTCTCACTCAAGCCGGCGCCAGGCCAAAGCGACGTGGTTCTTTACCTGGCTTCCCGCGAGCTTTCGGGCGTGGGCAAAGGCAGCCGCGTTGTCTGGCAACGTCCCCGCTTTGAAGGCGCCGGCAAACCCACACTGCTGCTCGCGGATTACCCCAAGTACGGCGCCGACTTCGAAGTCGACTATGCGTCGCTGTTCGCGGACACCCAAAAATACCTCGCCGCTGTGACGCAGGTCGCCCAGGATTCCAATCTGTCCCGAGACGACATCGCGAAAAAGCACGGCCTCGACGCGGAGTTCCTGGCACGCTGGATCAACGTCCTGGCGCTCGAACCCGCTAGAAAGGATTCGCCCGATCTCAAGAAGCCATTGCCAACCGTCGCCGCCGCTCCGTTGATTCTTCTCGATGAGAAGTCGCCCAAGAACGTGCAACACCCTTCCGTCAGCGGCTGGCGGACGAAGGGCGTTGATCTGCCCATCGTCATCGCGAATTCCTCCAACGCGGTTCTCAAGATCCCTGGGACGATCGGCTCGCACAAGGTCGCGGTTCATCCCACCCCCAAGGAACTCGTCGCCGTCGCCTGGCACAGTCCCGTTGTGGGGAAGGTAAATGTAACCGCGCGCGTCGCTCATGTGCATCCGGCTTGCGGCAACGGAGTCGCCTGGATTCTCGAACATCGCCGCGCCGGCCGGACGACGGTGCTTGCCGAGGGAACGCTCGATCTCGGCCGCGATGTCAAAGTCCCCGCGCACTCGATCGATATCGAAAAGGGAGACTCGATCGTCCTGGC
>Ga0163144_10025699_pt1 | contig 11489 bp, 10 predicted proteins | sample OliLak19BULKMAT1_FD_123175 | JGI IMG/M metagenome (GOLD analysis project Ga0163144, IMG submission 123175) | Freshwater microbial mat bacterial communities from Lake Vanda, McMurdo Dry Valleys, Antarctica - Oligotrophic Lake LV.19.BULKMAT1 | ecosystem: Environmental > Aquatic > Freshwater >... | reverse complement strand
TAAAACGTTTGTGCAATAGTGTAAAAAAGTAGGTAGCCGCCAAGTGCGCTGAGTACACTTTCGACTGGACCGATGGGCAGGAGCCCGAATGCACTGAGCCCGATGCCGATCGGCACGAGGAACAACGTCATGTAGCGGGATATGAGCATGAATTCCAGGTCGGTTCGAATGGTGATGATCAGGGCGGAGAAGAAGAGGAGGTAGCTTGCCTGGTAATTAAAATTAAAGGTATGTCCCTCAATCGACTCGGGACGAACGGAATAATTTTGCCTTCTCCAAATCTCACACAATTGATCTTGTATGTTTTCTCGGGCAATGAGGGGACAAAAAGGTTCTAATTTGAAGTACAACAAAACAAAAAGAACTCCTGTCAGGAGTTCGATCAATGGATACAAAATAGAAATTGGCTCTTTGCAGGTGCGGCATTTGCCACCCAGCAAGAGCCAGGAAATTACGGGTACATTATCATACCAAGCGAGTTGGTGGTTGCAGTGGGGGCATTTTGAACGGCCGCCGAGGCTTTGTTCTTGGATGAGCCGGTAGGCGACGACGTTTAAGAACGAACCCCAGATGAGGCCGAAGATGAAGATTATCAAAGGCACCATTATTTATCTTTTCAAAGGTAGGTCCCTCAAGACTTCCCCTCAATTCAATTCGGGACAGGCGGGACGAACGGATTAAATAATTTCATACGTCAAACTAGGTTTTAGCAATTTTTAATTTCAGGAAGATTCGTTCTACGCCCGTTCGCCCTGAGCGGGCGAAGGGTCACTCGAACGGTATCTACAGCTTCCCTTCTTCCTTCAACCGATCGATCAGATCGTCCACGTGCCGGGTTTTATCAACCGCCGCATCGTAAAGGAACTTGATCTGAGGCGTGTACCGGCCTTGCAGCGTCTTGGAAAGCGAAGCGCGGATGGAAGGTTTATACACAACCAGAAACTGGAATTTTGCCTCAAAATCTTTAAGTCCGCCCGAGGTGTGGATGTAGACCAAACAAGTTCCCTTGTCTGGCGACAACCGAGCTCGATTGACGTAGAGCCCTTGCAGACGTTGGTCGTCTTGAATAATGCGAACTAAAAATTGTGCAACCTCGCGTGCCAAAACAGATTCTTTTTGAGCATGCTTAATTTCTGAAGGGCGCTTTGATCTTATAGACAATAATATTCCATTTGGTTTGGTCGTTATGAGGATGCGTCAGGCGTATCCTGCAAAGTTTGTTTGCCTGGGCGGCTTGTCCCGCCGAAGCTTTACCAAGCCGTGAGGCATGGCTAAGCGAAGGAGGAAACTAGTTAGTTTTCTTTTCGAAAAGACCTTGATTGATCATGCGCATCATGTTGAGTTTCATCGCACGAACAAGGCGTTTGCGGCGCTTTTGGGTTTTAGGTTCGAAGTAGACAGTACGCTTCATATCTCGTACCACACCTTCACGTTCAATCTTCTTTTTGAGTTGCTTGAGAGCGCGGTCAACGTGGCTGGTTACGTTTATTGAAATATTTGGCTTTTTTGACATGAGAATTTAGTGGCCTTCCGAAAAACATATAATACTGAGTTAATATAGCTCAAAACTACCCTTTTTAAGGGCGAAAGTCAAAAATAATAAGGACTTATCCTTCAAGACTTCGGGACGAACGGGGTTTAGAACGTCGCGTAAAAACTAAACATGACGGTCGTACTCTTGTACGCATTGCGCTGGGAGAACGGCATCTGCCAAAAGAAACCAAGCCCGCAATTAGGGGTCAGATCATAGTTTGCCCCGACGTTGCCCAGCTTCACTCGCCATGAAGATCGGCATTCGAGCACCTCTGGCAAGAACGCATCATCGCATACTTTGGTGTTGATTTCATCAGGACCGTGATCGATCATGACGTATTGGAAATAAAGCGATAAATGTTCGAGGAAGTGGTACGCCGAAATCTTACCAGCAAAGTGCCAGTTGTGGCCCGGTTGGACGCATACATCGGTCATGAAAGGGAATATCCCTTGTTGTTTTTCAAAGTTGGGCACAAAGTAGCACGAGAAGTCTTTCTTGAAGAAGTGGGTAAAGCCGACTTCGCCACCAATTTCAATAGTATCTACAAAATCAAAGTTCAATCCAAAGCTCATGCCGAGTGCATTGTGGCCGTTGTTACCAAACGGTACCGCAAATGGTTGGCGGTTAGTGCTCGTTTTGCCGGGCGATACGCTACCGCTCAACATAGCGAATGGAACCAGGAGGAAGTGTGGCCAGCCGTTGCAATCGCGGTTAATGTCAAGGAGTGAGCGCCAGTAAAGGTTAAACCGAATCTCTTCGATAGATAGTTCATGGAAGTCGCAGAGATCTAAGCAGATTTCTTCTGCAATTTCTTCGATAGGATCCATGAGATATGTTTCGACGTCGCATATTTGGCAGGTGAAACAGCCATTTGGGTCTTCAACCGCATCCTTGGTTAAATCGGCAAAGGTGATCACTGTTTGCACAATGTCTGCCACGCCCGTTTGAATATCGAAACCGATGCCGCCGATGATTTGTGCTGCCATATCAAAACGCAAACCGCGCTTGCGGTAGCTCAAAGGGACGCTAAAGAAACCGCATCGTTCGTTTTCATCAATCAAACTAGCGTCCTCGAGTGGCAGTGGCTGATTGGCAAATAAATTTTCCTGCGCAATTTGGAGGGTTGGTGGCAGGGCGTAGCCTTGCGGTGTGGGGCCAAAAACTAACGCTGGCATATTCCAAAGGCCTACAAGGTTACCAAGTTCGGTGCAACGAGTTTTGAGTATGTCTGGGTTCAAAAGTGTGCCGCCACCTACGCATACATCCGGATCGGTACCGCATGGATTGGTGACGTTAGTTGGATCTTGAAGGCAAAATCCTTCAGTTCGTCCACCGGTAATATCGCGCCCCGTGTTTGCATTCTGCGCAAAAGGAGAAATAGAAAAACAGAATGATTCGCCCATGCAGGCGGCAAAACTAATGTCTTTGAATTCTAATTTTCGTTTGAGCAGCAAAAATTGATGCGGGTCTTGGGTGGTAAACACCGGGAACGGATCGTTCTTTGCAAGGGTTGTGAGGGTTGCTTCAATCTTATGCGCACAGGCAATTATGCTGGCGCAGATAGTTATTTTAATAATTCGAGCTAACATTACTATCCTTTCAATTTTTTTTTTAGCCTATTAAGGTATAGCACCCTTCGCGCTGTTGAGTCAATTAGATTATGCTGCTAAAATGTAAAAAAGTCACAAGTCGAAAGTAAAGTATGTCATCAAAATTGTTCAGTTCCTATTATCAAGCCTACGTAAAACCGCAGACATGCTGGTTTGTTGTGGCCGCATTAAAGAGTTTCGATCATTTATGTTTTGATCGAACGATCGACGTTGAAAAAAGTATTTTTGAGTTTTTTGTGTCCGAACAATACGAAGCCACTTTTTTGGAAATCATGAAATGGATGGAAGAGGGCGGCTACGTGGGGGACATCAAAAAACTTCCTAATCGGTTGATTACCGAAGACTTCGTTTAGATTACTTGTATAAAATTAGATGTGCCACTTGGGTAAAATTACCCAAGTGGCACATCTAATTTTTATAATCTTGCGTAAATTAAATTTATTTCAAAATTATCTCAAGTCGCTTACGCGCCTCATCGGCCCCCAGCATATCCACGAGTTCGTGAATCGTAGGCCCCTTGGTGGATCCCATAAGTGCTAATCGCACGGTCCAGAATATTTCTTTGAGAGGAATATTCGCTTCCTTCGCGCCATCCTTGAGAGCCAGTGCGAATTGCGCCGAATCGCCTATGCGTGGTAAGCAGCTTGCAACCAATTCTTTGATGCGCGCACTATTTTCTTGTGGCACGCAGGCCCCGATTTCGATCATCACGTTCTCAGGACTCACAAACATAAACTTTACGAGTTCAACGCAATCTTTGAGCATGGTCATTTCTGTTTTGATGATGTTCAAAAGTGGCGTGAGTAGTGCATCGCTGATATTTTGTGCTTCAGGATAAGCCGCTTCGAGGTATGGGCGGCACAACGTAACAAGTTGCTCATTTGGCGTTTGTGCGATCCATTTTCTGTTGAACCAAGTTAATTTTTCCACGTCGTAGGTGATTTGGCCGGTGGTGTGTGGAGTATCTACATTGACCGCTTTGATCAACGCTGCCATATCCATGAATTCTTGTTCGTATGATCCGCCGATGACCGCTAGGTAGTTGCAAATTGCTTGTGGCAAGTAACCCGATTCTTTGAGATCGCGTAGCGAGAATCCAAAATCACGCTTTGATAATTTCTTGCCATCGGTATTAATCAAGATTGGCATGTGCCAGAAAATGGGAAGTGGGAAATTGAATGCATGATAGAGCGCTGCTTGGCAGGCGGTATTGCTCAAATGATCTTCGCCACGGATGACGTTCGTTATCTTCATATCCATGTCGTCGCAGAAATTTGCAAACAAGAAGGTGAAGGTGCCGTCGCCGCGCGTGAGTGGGAAATCAGAGAAGTTGCTCAAATCAAATTTTACGTTGCCATGGGCAAGATCGGTAATCGTGAGCACGAGCGAATGATCAATTTTCAATCGCCACACGAACAGGGTGCCCGCATCAAGTTGTTTTTGTAATTCTTGTGCGTTCAGATTCATGCACATACGATCGTAGCGTGGCGGCAGTTTGAGGGCGATTTGGCGCGTTCGTTTTTTTTCAAGCTCTTCAGCGGTGCAAAAGCAACGATAGACCAAATCTTTTTTTGCGATCAATTCATCCAAGCATTTTTTATAAATCGGATCACGTTGCGATTGGAAGTAGGGAGTGTAGGGGCCGCCTTTGTGCGGGCCTTCATCATAGTCCATGCCCAGCCAGTGCAAATCTTCGATGATTTTTTTTGCATCGGGATCGTAGTTACGTTCGCGGTCAGTATCTTCGATACGCAAGATGTACGTGCCATTTTTTTGTTGAGCAAGAAGGTAATTAAATAGGGCAGTGCGAATGTTTCCGAGGTGCATCATGCCCGTTGGCGCAGGGGCAAATCGTACGCGAACGGTACTCTTGGTCATCGTATTCCTTTGGCATAATTATACGTATTAATTGGGTGTTTTTTTCATAATCATATCTGTAGTATAACGGTATATTTGGCAAAAGTAATCTGGTCAAACGACGTTGCCATCTGAAGTTGAGGGGCATAAGAGCATAAGTTTTTGACACTCATTGGGTGGTTCTGGTACCTTCTTTGGCGAAGCATATTCCAAACAAAAAAGGAGAGGAATAATGAATAAATGCCTCAAAATCATGCTTACCGCTGATTTTTCGCAGGGTTCTTTGTCAGTAATCCTGCAAAAACATGCCCAAAAATTACAACTCGAGGGAGTAGCCCAGGTTGTAGGTCCGGATAATAAAATAAGCATTGTTGTGTGCGGATCGATAGATGGCGTTGATGAATTTTTGGACATCTTGCATAAAGACACATCCAAATGGAAACTGATCGACATCGAAGTGGAACCCTTCTTGACCGAAAAACGCTACCGGGGGGTTTTTCGAATTATTGAATAAATAATCAATTGCACCCATGTGATATTCTGCTAAGCTAGAAAACGTGTTTTGAACCGTTTCTTTGGGGTCTTTTCTTTTCTAGCTTACGGCATTCCATGCTGACTTTTTTTGCAAAGCGATTTATTTTTTTATTCGGCCTTGCCGCCGTTGGGTTTTGCGCTCACGCGCAAGCCGTACAGCTCATTTTTGAACCAAATACTCTCGCCAATTTAGCAGAGATTCAAAAGGCTATTCCCGAATCCATTTTAATCGAAACGCTTACGCATGATACGAATGCATACATCGATCCGAAAGAACTTTCTTATCTTCTTGGATTTGCCGAAGGCGATCGAATTACTGCAGAGCAACTTGCACGCGCAATCGATCATTTGCAACTCAAACATCGATTTGAAGAAGTTCATCTTACCATTTCTCTCGGTGTGCTGGGGCATCATTTGCATATTGCGTTACGTAGCTTCTGGGCGCTTGATCGGTTACGCATTCACGGATGGTTGCGTGGTAAAGAAAAATATCGCGCACTCTATCTGATTGGCTTTGGGGAAAAGTTTGATGAATCAAAACATGCCCATTCAATAAAAAAAATTCAAGATCACCTTCATGCTGATGGGTACTTCAATGCGCAGGTGACAAGCGAATTTTCTCACGACTACCATCGCCGAACGATGTGCGTTGATGTGACCATTAAAAAAGGGAAGCAGTGCAAAATCCAAAATGTGAATCTTGAAGTGACCGGTTTGGATGCTGCGGTTCCGGGTGGTGCGGCAGTTGCAAAGCCAACGGTGCGTTCTGCGATAAACAAACAATTTTTAAAGCCACTCAAAAAACGAATCTACAACAAAACGGTTGTGCAAGATCAGATGCGCGCCATCAAGGAGTATTTGAGTGACGCGGGATATCTCTCGGTTGAATTGCGTGTGCATGAAGAGGTGCTGCATGCCGATTCGCTCGTGGATCTGAATATCACGATCGAACTTGCGGGCAAGCGTACTATCGTCTTTTTTGGGAATCATTTTTTCAGTTCACATCAATTGCGCGAGATGCTCTTGGCCTTCGGCCGATCGGCATGGTTGGTTCCCGCACAAATTTTATCGGAAGAGATTGCATCAGCGTATCATAAAAAAGGTTTCTGGGGGGCGACTATCGAGACGCATGATGAGGATGATCGGTATTTGTTTGTGATCAATGAGGGCATTCGCGTTCGAGTCGGGGAGGTGATATTGCGTATAAATTCAATTGAACAAGCTTGCCCGGCGAAGCTTGCCGAGTCGGAAGACCCGGATAAGCGTAGAGGGGACCTTTTAAAAAAAAAGTTTTTCTCCGAAGTTTTAGCAGCCCAATTCTATGACGAAAAACTAATCACCCAAGCACTCGCTAACCTGCGCGCGCAGTACCAAAGCGATGGTTATCCAGATGCCACCATCATCGATTGCACCTTCCAAGAAAGTGCAGACGCGGGGGTGTATAATCTCGTGGTGACATTGGATGAAGGCGCATACAGGGAGTTGCAAGATGAGGTGGTTGCGCAAGGGCCACAAGCTCAATTTGGCAAAACAATTATTGTAGGTACAAGTACGTTGCCGTTTGCATTAGTGCACAAAGAGCTGTGCTATTGCGAGGGGGATGTCTGGAACCCAGAAGCGGTCAAAAAGACATTCAAGCGACTCAAAGAATTAGAGATTTTCGATTCAATTCAACTGCATCAGGCGGCCGAGAGCGCGAGTAGCATGGAAAAAACTATGGTGCTCAAGTTGCACGAAGATGATCCCTATGAAGTGCGTGTGCGAGCGGGGCTTGAGCTGCAATATGTGCAGGAATATCGCACATTTGGGGGGCTGGCTTACAAAGTTGGCGGCTCATTTTTGGCAAAGAACCCGTTCAACAGGGGCGACATCTTTCGCCTTGATACAGATTTTGCGAGCTCGCATTTTGAAGTGGTTGCCAGTTACCGTCAGCCATGGCTTTTTTCGATTCCGCTTCGCACCATGTTGCAAGCGTATGCAATCAAGCATGATCAGCCCGGGTTTGTGGGTAACACGAATAATTTGTACCGTTTAACCCAGTATGGCGGGTTGATCAACATCGGCAGGAAAGTAGAGCATGTAGATGCTGGGGTGAATATTGGATTCGAAACAATGGAAACAAAACTCAATGAGCCCACGCGATTATTTGCGATTGAACTTGCGCGTGCACTTAATTTTGATATTCATTTACTTGATAAAAATGTTCCCTACTTTTTACTCGAACCAACCATACTCGTTGATTTTGTGGATAACAATTTGTATCCGCGCAAAGGGTCGCTCACTCTCATTTCTGCCAAAGGGATGTTCCCGCTCAAACGATCAGAAACCGAAGCTTACTTTGTGAAATTATTATTCGAACAGTCGGTCTATTTTCCCGCTGGTCCAGTGGTGATCGCATTGCGATTGCGATTTGGCCACATTTTTCATCAAGATTTTAGCGCCATTATGCCAAGCGAGCGATTTTATCTGGGTGGTTCGCAATCAATCCGAAGTTACAATGCCGATTTGGCACCGCCGCTGGGCGTCTTTTGCGATAACAAAGGCAAGGAAATAATCGTGCCGCGTGGTGGCAAATCGATGGTCAATGGCAATGCGGAGCTGCGAATTCCGATTCATCTGGTGCTTGAAGGGGTATTGTTTCAAGATTTGGGAATGTTGAGTTCCGATAATTTTGCGACGTTTCGGCCAGGCGATATTCTGGCCGGCACCGGGTTCGGAGTTCGATTAAAAACCCCCATCGGGCCATTGCGATTTGATTTTGGCTTTAAGTGGAAGCGAGATGTGCCTTCGCAACCAGGGTGGGCTTGGTCGTTCATGTTTGGGAATGCCTTCTAGAAAATAGGCCTATTGGCTGAACTTTTTCTTTATTTCCTCCCTGTATTTGCTATACTAACACCATATTATTACCCCCTGTGCTTATGGGGGACTTGTAATTCAGTATAGTATCGAAAAACACTCCTAAATGGACTCAGTCGACGTTTATCCGGGCTACGGCTCGGCAAACTATGGCTGACAAGGGAACCAAATGGAAAATAATTTGCCTAAAAAACACCACGACTCACATGACCACGTTAATCACAACCATGACCACGAGCATACTCTCATTGGCGAACTCATGTGCCACTTGCCCTATGCATTCTTTGCCGTTGCATTGGGTTTAACGATTTTGAGCTTTGTCTCATATTTCTCAATGGCGCAGGGCGATGCTGACGTGGTGCAAGAGGGAGCAGACACTCTGTTCCATAGCTTCCACTTCATGCATATTGCATTTGCAGCTACCGGGACGTTGATTACGTTTTTTAGATATTCAAAAAATGTAGTCCGCGCATTATTCGTGGGCATATTTTCTTCAACCTTCTTTTGTTTGCTTTCTGACGTATTCATGCCATATGTTGGCGGGATGCTGTTGGGGATGGATATGCACTTGCATATTTGCTTCGCGAGTGAACTTGCAAACGTGATACCATTCATGTTCGTGGGCATTGTGAACGGATTTGTCATGAGCCGTCACGAAGAAGGTCGCCAAGGCTTTTATTCTATATTTTCACACTTTGCACATATTTTCATTAGCTCACTTGCCTCAATATTTTATCTTGTTTCACATGGATTCTTCCATTGGCAAGATCATATAGGGTATGTTTTCTTACTGTTGATAGTTGCGGTGGTTGTTCCCTGCACCTTATCGGATGTGGTAGTTCCGATGTTGATAGCAAAGGCCGATAAAAAGAAAGCCAATACAAAGAAATGAGAAGCATAAGACTCGAAAACGTTTCAAAATCGTTTGATGGTGAATTGATTGTAGAAAATATCAATCTGACCATTCCTCATGGCAAGTTTTTTGCCTTACTCGGACCGAGCGGAAGTGGAAAGACCACCTTGCTACGGCTCATAGCGGGATTTGAAACGGTGGATTCCGGGCGCATTTTCTTGGGCGATAAAGACATTACCAACTTGCCCATTCATGAACGGCGCATCAACACGGTGTTCCAAAACTACGCACTATTCCCCCACATGAACGTGTTCGATAACGTGGCCTACAGCCTTTCAATTCGCAAGTTGCCAGTGGACGTCATTGAGCAAAAAGTGTTGAAGGTTCTCAAGAGCGTGCATCTTGAAAAGCACATGTATAAATCGATCTCGCAACTTTCTGGCGGACAAAAACAACGCGTTGCGCTTGCGCGCGCCGTGGTGAATGAACCGGATGTGCTCTTGCTTGATGAGCCGCTCGCGGCACTTGACCTGAAGCTGCGTGAACACATGCTCATTGAGTTGATCGAACTCCAAAGCCAACTGCAAACGACGTTTGTCTACGTCACACACGATCAGTTCGAAGCACTCACGGTTGCCGATCAAATGGCAATCATGAATGATGATGGCGTGATCGAACAGATCGGCACCCCAAAAGAAATCTATGAATTCCCGGTCAGTTCGTTTGTGGCTAAATTTGTGGGAACTACTAATATATTTCGTGGCAACATCCAAACGATTCATGATAAAAACTATTTTGCAATTGATGGCATTGGGCTCGTGGAAGTCATGATTCCAAAGGATGCAATTTGGGCAAAAAATGGTATCCAAGCGGTGATGAGCCTTCGTCCCGAAAAAATTGAAATCAGCAAATCTCCGATGCAAGGATTCGCAAATCATATCACTGGCGTAGTAATGTCTATTGTGTATCATGGGCGTTCCACTCAATTCAACGTGCGATTAAAAAACGATATGATCCTCAGCGTATTTGAGCAAAATGAAGAACATTTTGAGCGTGAAGTGATCGATTATGATGATACGGTAAATCTCTACTGGCAAAAAGAAAACGTGGTGTTATTGGAAAAATGAGACGATTACAAGCAAGCGTTTTACAAGAACTTTCCTTCTTTTTTACGGTGCCAGCACTTGTGTGGCAACTGTTTTTTTTGTTTATACCGCTTGCGATTGTCCTGCTTTATAGCATCGTTCAATTGCCTGAGGGCACCCTTACGCTTGAGCATTATCGCACCATCATAAATCCAATGTATTTTCATATTATTTTTCGGTCGCTTGTTTTGGCGATTGTTTCCTCAGCTGCTTGTTTGCTGGTGGGTTATCCGATGGCCTATTTTTTGGCGCTCTCGGTCAAGCGGGGAAAGAATTTTCTTCTGTTTTTGGTGACGCTTCCTTTTTGGACAAGTTTTTTGATTCTGATTTATTCCTGGTATTTCTTGCTTGAACAAAATGGGATCATCAACTCACTCCTCTTGCGCACGGGCATTATTGCCGAACCGTTGATGCTCTCGAATAACGTGGTTGCAATTTTTGTGGTGATGCTCTACTGCTACCTCCCATTCATGATTATGCCGCTCTACTCCAGCCTTGAAAAAATTGATCCGAATTTGCTCGAAGCATCGGCCGATTTGGGCGCGACTCCGTGGCAAACATTTTGGCGCGTTACCGTGCCACTCTCGATGCCGGGTGTGCGCACAGGGACTTTGCTGGTGCTTGTACCGACGTTCGGAGAATTTGCAATCCCGGCATTAATCGGCGGATCAAAATCATTGTTTGTTGGTTCTCTCATTTCTTATTTCTATCTGGTTGCACGCGACAACTCCCTCGGATCGGCGTTTACGGTGTTCAGCGGATGTGTATTGCTAATTGTTGCGTTGGTAGTTATGTATCTGTTTAGTCGTCGCAAGGCTCGCATCGCGAAAGGGTACAACAATGCTTAAAGCAAGTTACTTTTCTCGTTTTATCTTGCCGGTGATTGTTGGTCTCACCTATTTATTTTTATACGTGCCGATTGCGGTTTTGATTGTTTATTCGTTTAATCAAAATGCACTTTCATCACACTGGGGTGGATTCACTACGCATTGGTACTCCGAACTATTCGCATCAGGCGAAGTGTGGGACGCATTAAAAAATTCACTTTTTGTCGCTTCGGTTTCAGTTGTATTGAGCGTTACTTTTGGCTCGTTACTAAT
>Ga0163144_10025698_pt1 | contig 11489 bp, 9 predicted proteins | sample OliLak19BULKMAT1_FD_123175 | JGI IMG/M metagenome (GOLD analysis project Ga0163144, IMG submission 123175) | Freshwater microbial mat bacterial communities from Lake Vanda, McMurdo Dry Valleys, Antarctica - Oligotrophic Lake LV.19.BULKMAT1 | ecosystem: Environmental > Aquatic > Freshwater > Lake... | reverse complement strand
GGCATGACGCCCATCGATCCTCGGCGGAGGCGCATGTTGGGGGTGGGGGCCGGTCTCGCGCTGGCCGGCCTGCCGATTGCCGCCGCCGCCCAGCATTCGCCCCGTCCGCCCGATCGCTCCATGTTGTCGGCCACGTCGTTTGGCGCTCGCGGTGACGGGACGACCGACGATACGGCCGCTCTGCAGGCCGCACTCGACGCGACCTTTGCACCTGGCGGCCCGGGCTTTCTCGTCATACCGCCCGGCACGTACCGGGTGACCCGCACCCTGCGCGTCGCGACGATTCGCGGCGAGAAGGGCAACATTGGTCGCCGCCACGGTATTCTGGCGCACGGCGCCAAGCTCAATTCGGCGATCACGGACGGCAGCAACGTCTTCGAGTTCATCAGCCATTCCACTGCCCGCTTCCTGCTGATCGAAGGACTCGACATCCTGGGCACCGGCCGGGAAGGCCACGGTATCCTCCTCGAGTGCGAGCATAAGGAGCACTACCTCTACAATTTCTGCCTGCGCGATGTGACGGTGCAGGGCTGTGGCGGCGACGGCTGCCGCATGATGGGCAACGTCTTCGAAGGCCAGGTGATCAACACCTATCTGCGCGACAACAAGAAGAACGGCATGACGCTGGGTCACGGCGCCCGCGCCGGCATTCTGTCGGCGATCCATGTCTTCGGCTGCGTGTTCGGGCAGAACGGCCAATATGGCGTCGCCATGGTAAATGGTTGCTACGACGCGGCCTATCATGGCTGCTACTTCCTGCTGAACGGCAAGCATGGCCTGGTCGCCTTGAACGGCTGCACCTTGTTGTCCAACTGCGGCTTTGAGAACAACCACGAAGCCGCCGCCGACTTCGACAAGGGCGGGCCAGGCATATGGCTGCAGGGTTTCGGCACGCTTATTGGGTGCACCGCCTATTCCATGTTCAAGCAGAAGCGGCTGATCGATACCTATGTCGTGGGCCAGTTCGTGATGATCGGATGCGCAGGCAGCGGCGACGCCGGTGCCAAGGGCGCCGGTCTCGCTCGCCTCGACGGCGAGAAGAAGGCGCGCGCGACCGTGATCGCGCCGAGCGGTACCGTGGAATACGTCAAGGATTTCGATGCCGTCGAGATTTCCGCCCGCGACGGTGGCGGCGTGCGCTTCGGCGCGCACTGGCAAAGTCCCAACCTCGCGCAGCTCGGCGCCTTTCGGCTGTGGATCGACGCCAAGGGCCGCTTACGGCTCAAGAACGGAGCGCCGACGTCGGACGAAGACGGCAGCGCGGTAGGCGACTGATCTCAGTTCTCGCCGTGTTTCCGGCCACGCCAGCAGCACCACCATGACGGCCAGCAAGGCGGCCGCGACCACCGCTGCCACTGCCTGTACTGTCATCTCGGGCGCTATGAATTCGCGCGTCATCCATGCTGCGGTGGCGGCAGCAAGAGCTGCGACCGCCGGCGGCGCGATGGCCCGCCAGGTGTCGGCCGCCGAGACCGGGCCGCGGCGCGTCGCGAGCCAGAAAGCTACGGGCAGGCGAATGAAGAGTCCGACGATCGCCAGCGAGGTCGCAACACCGATCGCACCCCAGGGCAGGCCGCTAACGATCGCAAGCAGGCAGAGGCCTGCGTCGATCAACGTAGCTCGCAGCATCTCCCCCGTCCGGTTCTGCGTGAGATAGAGGAGACCCATCGTCAACAGCACAGGGAGAAAGGTGGCCGATACGCTGAACGCGGCGGCCAAGGGCACGGCCGCCCGCCAGGCAGGCCCGAAAAGGATCTCGACCACCCAATCGGCCAGGACGGCAACCACGGCAAAGGCCGGCATGGTGAGCAAGCCAAGCTTTTGCACGATCTGGCGGAACATGGCGCGATAGCGCTCGGGCTGGTCGGCGAGCCGACTGAGCGCCGGCATGCCGGCGGCATAGACCGGGGCGTTGATGGTGTTCACCGGCAGGAGCAACAGCCGCGAGGTGCGCTCATAGAGGCCAAGTACCGCCGGTCCCCATAGCCAGCCGATCAGAATCTGATCGAAGCTGCGTGCCAATGCGGTGGCGAGGCCACTGCCCGTCACCGACGCCCCGAAACGCAGCAGTTCCCGGACGCCTTGCGCTGGCGCGGGAAATGCCGGCCGCCAGCGGCAGACCACCCAGCTTCCCGCCAGCAGCATCGCCGGCGATACAAGTCGCTGGATCACAAGCGCCCAATAGCCCTCGCCGGCCAGGGCAAGCCCGATGGCCGCCACGAAGCCCGCGTAGTCCGCCGCTGTCTCAAGACCGGCAATGGCGGTGAATCGCATCTGCCGGCGCAGCAAGGCCCAGTGCTGCACCGTGAGGCCGCTTAGCGCGAAGCTCAGCGCCAGCCAGCGCGTGACGGGGCCGAGTTCGGGCTGGCCGTAGAACGACGCCAGCAATGGCGCGGCTAAGGCCAGACCTGCAGCCATCGACAGGCCGGCGACGGCGTTGATCCAGAACAACGTCGAGACCTGGGCGTGTGTGATCTCATTCTTCTGGATGGTCGCCGAAGAAAGCCCGAGTTCCTTCAGCAGATCGAGGACAAGCCCGACCGAGGCGACCATGGCGAGGAGGCCGAATGCTGAGGGTGGCAACAGGCGCGCCAGCACCACGAGTGTCGCCATCTGTCCCACAACGCGCACCGCTTGCGCGCCCAGGAGAACGGCACCGCCCCGGCGAGACCGACGGCTTATTTCGGCGACGAGATGGCCCGTCGCGAGTTCGGCCTCAGGCGACCGCACGTCGCTCCTGGGATGCGACATGATCGAGATACCAGCGGTAAGTGGCTTCGAGGCCGGCCTGCAGCGGCGTGTGCGCCTGCCAGCCGAGCGAGGCGGCGTAGGATGTGTCGACCATCTTGCGCGGCGCGCCGTCGGGGCGCGACGTGTCGTAGCGGACGCCGCCTTTATAGCCCACGACCTTGCAGATCAGGCTGACCAAGTCGCGAATCGGCACGTCCGAGCCGGGACCCAGATTGACAATCCCCTCGTCTGAATAGTTCTTCATGAGAAAGACCATCCCGTCGGCCGCATCGTCAACGAAAAGGAATTCGCGACGCACCGAGCCCGTCCCCCAGACTTCCACCGTCGGTGCGTTGGCGAGCTTGGCCTGGTGCGCTTTCACGATCAGCGCCGGCACGACATGGCTCTGCATCAGGTCGAAATTGTCACCTGGCCCATAGAGGTTGGTCGGCATCACCGAGACGAAATCGCAGCCATACTGGCGGCGGTACGCTTGTCCCAGCTTGATGCCGGCAATCTTGGCGATCGCGTACCATTGGTTGGTGGGCTCGAGCGGGCCGGTGAGCAGAGCCGACTCCGGAATTGGCTGCGGCGCCAGCCGCGGGTAGATGCAGGAGGAGCCGAGCAGCATCAGCTTTTCGACGCCGACGCGCCGCGACGCTTCGACGACGTTCGACTGGATCATCAGGTTGTCGTAGATGAACTCGGCCGGCCGGGTGTCGTTGGCATAGATGCCGCCGACCCTTGCTGCCGCCAGGAAAACCGCCTGCGGCTTGACCTCGCGCATCCATCGCTCGAGCTGGTCAGGCCGGCGCAGATCGACCGAGTCGCGGGGCGCGGCCACGACCTCGCAGCCTTCACCTTGCAGGCGTCGAACCAGGGCGCTGCCGACGAGGCCGCCGTGTCCGGCGACCCAGATCCGCTTATTGCGCAGCGTGTAGGAAGGGCTGATGGACATTGCGATTTCCCGTTCGGTTCAGGGCGACGCGGTCGGCTTCGACCATTTCCGCCACGAGTTGCTGGAAGGTTGTGCGGTGGCGCCAACCCAGTTTGGTGAGGGCTTTTGCCGGATCTCCCAGCAGCAGATCGACCTCTGTCGGTCGGCGATAGGCCGGATCTAGAGCCACGAGGATCTCGCCCGTCCGTCCGCAACAACCGTGCTCGTCTTCGCCTTCTCCGCGCCATTCGAGGTTGCGGCCGATGTGACCGAAGGCGAGTTCGACGAACTCGCGCACGGTGTGCATCTCTCCGGTGGCCAGCACATAGTCGTCCGGCGTCTCCTGCTGGAGGATCCGCCACATGCCTTCGACGTAGTCGCGGGCGTGACCCCAGTCGCGTTGGGCGTCGAGGTTGCCGAGATAGAGCCGTTCCTGGTAGCCGCGTTCAATCGCCGCCACGGCGCGCGTGATCTTGCGTGTAACGAATGTCTCGCCGCGGATCGGCGACTCATGGTTGAACAGGATGCCGTTGGAGGCGTGCATGCCGTAAGCCTCGCGGTAGTTCACCGTGATCCAGTAGGCATAGAGTTTGGCCACGGCGTAGGGACTGCGCGGATAGAACGGCGTCTGCTCGCGCTGCGGCGTCTCCTGCACCTTGCCGAACAGCTCGGAGGTCGATGCCTGATAGAACCGGACGCTGTTCTCCATGTGCAGGATGCGGATCGCCTCGAGCAAGCGCAGCGTGCCCAGCGCATCGGTGTTCGCGGTATACTCAGGTGATTCGAAGCTCACCTGCACATGGCTTTGGGCGGCGAGATTGTAGACCTCGGTCGGCTTCACCTCGTCGACCAACCGGATCAGGTTGGTCGAGTCGGTCATGTCGCCGTAGTGGAGAAACAGCCGAACGTCGCTATCGTGGCGGTCCTGGTAGAGATAGTCGATGCGTCCGGTGTTGAGCGACGAGGAGCGTCGCTTGATGCCATGGACGACGTAGCCACGGCCGAGCAGGAAATCGGCGAGATAAGCGCCGTCCTGTCCGGTTATACCGGTGATGAGCGCGATCTTGTCGTTCGGCATGCTGGCGACCTTCCGTTCAGGAGAAGACAATTTGTTCGGCAACCCGGTCCCATGAATAGGCACCGAGCACGTGGCGTTGTCCGGCAATGGCCATGCGCTCTAGGCGTGCCGGATCGGAAAGGGCGCACAGGATCGCGGCTGCCAGCGCAGCGGGTTCGGCGCGATCGACCAGGAAGCCGTGGCGGCCGCCGTCGACCAGCTCGGGCAAGCCGTTGCGCGCCAGCCCCATGACCGGCGTGCGCGAAGCCATTGCCTCGAGATAGACCTGACCCCACGGATCGTTCAGCATCGGCTGCACCAGCAGCGTCGAGCTGCGGTAAAGGTCCTGCAGCTCGGACCACGGCAGGCGGGGCTGGAAGACGATGCCGGGTCGTGAACCGACGACGGCGCGGCTGCGCTCGTCGCCGACGATGGTGAGGGTTACGTCGTCGCGCTGGCGCCGGACTTCATCGAAAGCCTTCAGCAACAGCAGGCCGCCCTTGGCCTGGAACAAGTGCTTGGCCACGAATAGCAGTGCCGGCCGCGCATGGTCCTTCGGGCCGAACCACGGCTCGATTGCGCCCATGCCGGAGCCGACGGCGGTCACGCGATCGGGCGGCAGGCCGTAATGAGCGATGAGGTTGTCGCGCACGTAGGTGCCGAAGGTGAAGACGTGCGCCAGTCCGGCCAAGGCCTCGCGCTCCGTGTCCTCGAAGGCACGCAGCGCCCGGGCGGTGTATCGATCGGCATGGACGTGGTGGCGGCGCGCGAGCGCCCAGCTGTGGTCGCAGTAGAGATAGTGCTTGGTGCCGCGGATCAGGTCGCCGGCAGGCAGGTCCAGGGTGCCGGTGTGAAGCACGTGGCCGATGCTGAGCTGCTCGGCCTGCCGCGTCACCTGCTCGGCCATGTGGCGCCGGGCCAGCAGGCTGCGCAGGATCTGCTCGCCGCTGACCGGTCGGCCGTGGCCGGCCAGCATGTTGCGCGCGGCGATGCCGAGCTTCGCCAGTCGGCCGAGGCGCGGGTAGATCGCCTCGACGGTCACGCCCAGCCGCTCGATCGCATTGGACACGTTCGCCGGCGCACCCGACCACGAGCGCAAGTCACGCGGATTGCCGAACACGCAGCTCACGGCCACGCGCTCGAAGCGCGGAGTGGCCTGCTGCCGGCTGACAGTTTTTCGGCCGCCGTTTAAGGAGCCGGGGATCGACAAAGGAAAGGGAATTGCGACGCTCATCATGCTGCATCGAAGCACCGGCCAGTGCATCGCGGCTAGTGATCAACCTGTGACTGTCCGGAGCGTCTGTCGTGACACCACAGATTGGTCACCGTGCACTCGCGCTGGTTCGCCAATACTCATCGCTGCATGCACGGATCCATCGACTTGAGCGAGGACGATTTGGCGACCACGGAAGACATGCGCGCTGCCGCGGGCAAGAAGCACGAGCTCGTGTTCTTCTGTCCCGACGTCACAGACGCCAGTACGCTGAAACGCGTCCAGCAGTTCATCGACAACGGCTACAGCGTCACGGTGTTCGGCTTCCGCCGCGAGCGTTACAACAGCGGCTATCAGCCGCCGTGGCCGCACGTGCCGCTGGGCTTGACGACCGACGGGCGCTACGGCCAACGGGTGGGGGCGCTGCTGCGGGCGATCCCGACGATCCTGGCAAACCGGCGCCTGCTCAAGGGCGTCTCGGCTTTCTACGCTCGCAACATCGACCAGCTCCTGCTGGCGATGCTAGCGCGGTTCATCACCTTCTCGCGCGCACCGCTCACCTACGAGGTGCTCGACATTCCGCCGATCCTGATGCAGCGCGGCCTCGTGCCCGGATTGATCCGCATGATCGAACGGCTCTGCTTGCGCCGTACGCGGATGCTGGTGCTGTCGTCACCCGGCTTTCATCGCAACTTCTACAACGCCGTTCAGCGCTACGGCGGCGACTGGTTTCTGCTCGAGAACAAATTGCACCCCTCGATCTCGCGCGGCGCGCCGCCTCCCGCCCATGGTGGGCAACGGCGGCCGTGGGTCGTGGGCTACTTCGGATTGATCCGGGGCGAGGAGACGTTCGATCTCATGACGCGCCTAGCCGAGCGCCTGCAGGGGCGGGTCGTGTTCAAGTTCCGCGGCGTGCTCACCACCGTCCACCGTGAGAAGTTCGACGCCGTCCTGCGCCGTTGTCCGAACGTCGTCTATGGCGGTCCCTACCTGCCGCACGAGGACCTCGAGGACATGTACGGTGGCGTCGATTTCGCCTGGGCGCTCGACCTCGAGCATACCGACCACAATTCGCGCTGGCTGATGCCCTGCCGCTTCTACGAAGCCGGCTATTTCGGCGTGCCGTGCCTTGCCGTGCGTGGCTTCGAGGTCGGCACGGCGCTCGAGAGGCACCGCATCGGTTGGACCTTCGAGGCACCGCTGGAGGACCGGCTCGTGCAGTTCTTCGAGCAGTTGACGCCGGCCGCCTACGACGACGTGCGCGCGCGCCTCAAGGACATGCCGGCCGGGACGTTCGTCGCCGGCGAGGATGTCGCCCGTTTGTGCACCCTGCTCGGCTAGGCCGCCGCCGCGGCGTCGCGGTTGATCATGACGCAGTCGAACTCCACCAGACGGAGCGACCTATCACGACTCACGGCATAGAGCCCGGTAATGTCGAAGCCGTGGCCGTCGAGATAGCGGATCGTCTCCATATACCCCGGCATGCCCTTGTAGATGCCGATGACCGAGGCCTCGGTCTGCAGCGCCTGCAAAGCTGGCAAACTCTCGCCACCGCCGCGCAGCACTTCGATGTCGAAGCCCTGGGTGTCGAGCTTGAGGTAGGGCCGTTCGAACCCCAGGCGTTCCTGCAGGACCGGGAGCACCACGTCGAGTGTGCGCACCGTGACCGTCTCCTGGGCGCTGGGCACGTTCAACGTCGCGTAGTCGCGCACCCGGGTGTTGTCGGGCTCGAGGAACGAGCTGAACTGGTCCGACGCCATGACGTTGATCGGCAGCGTGCCGTCGTGGCTGCCGAGCGCGTAGCCTTCGACATGCCACTTGCTGTCGCTGCGGCTGCGTTCGCGCAGCAGCGCAACATGGCGCGCCACCGGTTCGAACGACACGATCAGCCCGTCGTAGAGCACCCGGTCGCGCAAGAAGTCGTGGTACTGTCCGACGTTGGCGCCGACGTCGAGGACGCAATCGATGCGCTGCTGGATCAGCAGTTCCCGCAGGTGCAGGGCGAAGTCGCGCTCGCGCATCTCGCGCAGGGGCACGATGTCGTAGCCGAACGATCGGCTGACGCGCAGCACGGAGTCCTTGACGATCTTCAACATGACCTCTCCATGCGGCTTTGATGGTTGTGCGGCAGCATTCGTCAGGGGCGCCTGCCATGACAGTGACCATTCGGTGGCCGGCTATCCGCACCGGATAGGCGATTTCCCTGGTAGTCCCACTCCACCTTGACGCCGACGCGCCCGGCGACGGAAGTTTCGCAGTGTGCAATAATGGCGAAGTCATTGGGCAGAAAGATTATGACATCTCTTCGCCAGGCATGGGCCGCTCTACAGTCCAGACTGAAAATACTGGAACCGCTGCAGTTCTCGTCCGACGATTGGTCTCTCATCGAACGCCTGCATGCCAATTTTGTCGACCGCGAAGTGCATATCCGCCTGCCCATGCCGATCGCCCGCTTCCGCGAGACTGCGAGCAAGGCGATTTATGGCCATGCAAAGCAGTTCGACGATGTCAAAACGGTCGCTGTCGACGACAGCTGGATTGCAGAAAACTTTACCGGCGGCACGCCCGACGCGATGGCGAACTACGTGCGCCTCTACAATGACGATGTCGATGAAATAATGGGCGTCCTCGTTCCATCGGCGCGCTATCGCAAGGGGCACTATTCGTACGGCAAGTTCACGGTTCCCCAGCCGCACGGTCTGCATACCGATCATAGTGCGGAAGATCCTGAAGGCGCGGGAGAACCGATCTGCATCGCCAGGATTGAAACTCTGGGAACTCACTACCTTGCGGGTGACTACAAGGCGCATGCCCCTGAAACGCAGAGCATGCTTCGGGCATTGAGATATTGGACTGCTGTTCCCGAGGGTGAGCCGGAAGCCATTCTTGATGAACTGTTGAAGCGGGAGACACTCAAAACCATTCCGGTGAACCGCGTCATGCTGATGGTCGCGGGGAACAGTTCAGGAAGTGCTCAGGTCACGCAACACATCGCCGCCAGGCCGCCCGCCGGCGGGCTGCATTCGGCGTTTCTTCAGAGGCAGTACAAGCTCACGTAACACGACGAAGATTCATTTCCGAACCACGGAATTACCAGGCATCGGCATGCGCGGCAGCCACGCCGTGATGTTAAGAAACAAACAAGAAATCACGACGATAAAGGGAAGAAACACCATGAAGATCGTTCACTGGCTCGCCGGGTTCGCTGCCGCTGTGGGTGTCCTGCAGGCGGGGGTCGTCTCGGCGCAGTCCTATCCCAACAGGCCCATCAAGCTGATCGTTCCTTTCGGTGCCGGTTCCGGCAGCGACATCCTCGCCCGCATCCTCGCCGAGCCGCTGACCCAGGCGCTGGGCCAGCCGATCATCATCGAGAACAAGCCCGGCAACAATACGACCCTGGGCACCGAGCTCGTCGTACAGGCGGCTCCGGACGGATATACGCTCGGACTCCTGACCAATTCCGGCCTTGCCGCCAGCCCGGCCGGCCTCACAAGCGGCGTGCGCTACGACCCGGCCAAGGACTTGAGCTATATCGCGATGGTCGCGTCGGTCAATTATGTCTGGCTCGTCAACCCCGATGTCGGCGCGAAAACGGCGGACGAACTGGTCAAGTTGATCAAGGCCAATCCCGGGAAGTTCAACTACGCGAGCGGCAACACCGGTGGCATCGCCTACGGCGGCTATCTCAAGAATGCACATCAGCTCGATGTCACTCACGTTCCCTACAAGTCGACTCCACCCGCGCTCGCCGACCTGATCAGCGGGCACGTGCAGATCATGGTGGCCGATGTACCCGCTTCGCTCAGCATGATCCGGGCCGGCAAGGTCCGTCCGGTCGGCGTCCCGGCGGCACAACGATACGTTCTGTTGCCCGAGGTTCCGACCTTCGCGGAAAGCGGTCTGGCTACTCCTCCCAACATGGACGGCTGGTGGGTTCTGGTTGCGCCTGCAGGCACGCCGAACGAGATCCTCGACCGTCTCAACAAGGAAGTGGTGAAGATCCTCGAGTCGGAGGCGATTAAGACCAAGCTCCTGCAAAGCGCACTCGTGCCCATCCCGTCGACCCGGCAGCATGCCGTTCAGTATCAGAAGGATCAGCTCGAGGTCTGGAAGACCCTGGTGAAGGACCTCAACCTCAAGGTTGAGTAGATGGACTTCTCGTTTTCCGAACAGCACATCGCGGTGCGCGATACGGTGCGCCGCCTGTGCCAGTCGGAGCATCAACGGCTCGTAGTCGCGGCGGAGGAGAACGAGGCCTTGCCGCGCGAGGTGTTCGCGCGCTGGGGTGAGCTCGGCCTCCTGGGAGTCCGTTATCCGGACAGCGACGGCGGCAGCGGCCTCGACAAGGTGAGCGACTGCATCGTGCGCGAAGAGCTGAGCTATATGAGCCAGGGCTTCGCCTCGAGCTGGTCGGCACACAGCCACCTCGGGATCTGGCCCATCTGGAAGGCCGGCACGGAGAGCCAGCGCGAGCGATTCTTTCGGCCCGCCGTCGCAGGCAGGAAGATTGCGGGCTTTGCGCTGAGCGAACCCGATGGCGGCTCCAACATTCGGGGGCTCAAGACGCGCGCGGAGCGCGTCGCGGGCGGCTGGAAGCTCAACGGCAGCAAGCTCTACATCACCAACGCGCCGATTGCCGACTTCCTGCTCGTCGCGGCCCGGACCGCCCCCGAGCTCAGGGGCGACGCCATCAGCCTCTTCATCGTGGAACTGCCGGCGAGCGGCATGGAGATCTCCAAGCTCAGGAAGGAAGGCATTCGCGCCTCCGAAACCGGCCTCATCCATATCGAGGACGTGTTCGTGCCCGACGATTGTGTCCTGGGAGAACGCCTCGGGACCTATCCAGTGATCCTCGATTCTCTCAGCGAGAACCGGGTGGGGGTCGCCGCCAATGCGCTGGGGATGGCGCGGGCGGCATTCGATGCAGCCACCGCCTACGCGCGGGATCGCCTGGTGGCGGGCAAGCGCATCGGCGACTACCAGGCCATCGGCCACAAGCTCGCGGAGATGTCGGCCCAGATCGAGGCGGCCCGATGGCTCGTCTATTACGGCGCCTGGCGGGTGGATCAGAATACGCTCGACTCGGCGACCGCGGCGCGCGTCAAGCTCATCGCGAGCGAGACCGCGGTGGCCGTGAGCGAACAGGCAATCCGGATTCACGGCGGCGCCGGGATCATGCGCGAGTACCCGGTGGGTCGCATCCACCGTGACGCGCTGGTCTACGTGATCGGTGAGGGCACCAGCGAAGTCCAGAAGAACATCATAGCGCGCGACCTGGGCTTCAAAACCTGAAGCCGTCAGGGGAAAGTTCGCGTGCCTCGCTGGCGGTGGGGGCAGTCCACCCCGAACCATTCTCCACGGCAAATTTCCTGCTAACAGGGAAAATAACAGGGAATTTGCCAAGGTGAGCCCCAGGTCAGGCGAAATTGAGCAGACAAATTCGCCATTTGACCCCGCTTTGCTCTGTGGCCGCACGATCTGGAACAGGGAATTCCTTCGAGCAGAACAGGGAATTTATGAAGCGGAGCAGGGAGGGGCGGGCGGCCTCCAAG
>Ga0163144_10025694_pt1 | contig 11490 bp, 12 predicted proteins | sample OliLak19BULKMAT1_FD_123175 | JGI IMG/M metagenome (GOLD analysis project Ga0163144, IMG submission 123175) | Freshwater microbial mat bacterial communities from Lake Vanda, McMurdo Dry Valleys, Antarctica - Oligotrophic Lake LV.19.BULKMAT1 | ecosystem: Environmental > Aquatic > Freshwater >... | reverse complement strand
TTGCCTGTATCTCTATTATCCTCCAGAATTCTTTCCGCCGCTGAGCCAACTTCCTCGCCAGAGGCCGCGCTCATGGAGGGCTACCGTCTGGTAGAGGTCGCCTCCGTTGCCGACGCGATGGAACAGTTATACGGACAGCGCGCCCACATGGCTCACGACATGCGGCCGGTGTTCAAGACGAAGTTCGCCGGTCCCGCGGTGACGGTGCAGATGAAGAAGGAGGAGCACAAGGAGGGGAGCAAGGTGTCGCAGGGGATGCTCGACGCCATTGATGCGGCGGCGCCGGGGTCGGTGTACTGCATGGTGCTGCCTGAAGGGCTCGACATTGCGTGCATTGGCGGACTGATGGCGACGGCGATGAAGTTCCGTGGTCTGGCTGGCGCGGTGCTGGACGGCGGCGTCCGCGATCTGCCGCAAATCCAGCGGCTGCAGTTCCCGGTGTACAGCCGGTCGATTGTGCCGTCGACCTCAGTGAATCATTATCGATTTCAGGCGTCGAACGTGCCCGTGATGTGCGCCGGTGTGCAGGTGAAGCCCGGGGATATCATTGCGGCGGATGAGGACGGAGTCGCCGTGGTGCCCAGGGACAAGGCGGCGGCGGTGCTGAAGAAGGCGATGGAGCTGGATGACACCGAGCATCGCATGTACCCGTTTATCGAAAAATTCCGCAGTATTCGGGAGGCAGTGGATAAATTCGGGCGAATTTAGGGCGGGCTCAGGCGGGGCCGAAAAGATCCTCAATGGAAATTTCGGCCCGCCTGCCCTGCACTTCGATTTCGATCTTCTCCACCGGCAAAAACCCGATCCCGTGGGGAACAAGGACGCCTCTGTCCGCTGGGCTCACGATATAAATGTGAGGGATGCCCAGCCGCTGATACTCGGCACATTTGCTCCTCATCTCAACCATGGGATCTGAGGGTGACAGCACTTCAAAGATCACCGCTGGAGGAACCTGGTTTTCAAGACTTTCGCCCGGTCCAACGCCGTCAGGATAGAAAGACACATCTGGGACCCGGTACCGTCTGTCCCACGGAATACTTAAGATTTGCCCAGTAAAGGGAACGAGCCAGTCAACGCCGGCAAGCAGCTTAATTAGCCGACCAGCAAGCCGAGCGTGCTCGGGCGACCCGCTGTGTCTAGGCACAAGTACCCCGTTGTCGTATTCCCATTCCTTCCACAGGCCGTTCTTGAAATAGTCCTCTACCGTCACCAGCGGAAGTGTCGGTGCGGTCGCCATAATCCGATTCTACCTCCGTTTTCTTACAACCGGCAGATCAGCAGTTCGCGCTCGTAGATCACCTCAGGCGGCAGGTGGTCGTGGAGGTCGATGAACAGTTCTTCGTGCTCGAGCACCTCATGCCGCCAGGCCTTGCGGTCTACAGTCTGCAGCACGTCGAAACTCGCCTTCGCGAACTCGAGGCCCTTCCACTCGATATCCTCATAGCGCGGTACCCAGCCGATGGCTGTTTCGCGTCCCAGGGCACGGCCGCGGACGCGGTCGACCACCCACTTCAGCACGCGCATGTTTTCGCCGAAACCGGGCCAGATGAACTTCCCGTGCTCGTCTTTCCGGAACCAGTTGACATGGAATACTTTGGGAGTTTCGCTGAGCGAGCGTTGCATGCGAATCCAGTGGCGGAAGTAATCGCCCATGTGGTATCCGCAGAACGGCAGCATTGCCATCGGATCCCGGCGCACCTTGCCGATCGCACCGGCAGCCGCAGCCGTCGTTTCTGAGCCCATGGTGGCACCGATATACACACCGGCGCTCCAGTTGAACGCCTGGAAGACCAGCGGCATGGTGGTCGCGCGGCGTCCACCGAAGATGATCGCGCTGAGTGGCACGCCTGTCGGGCTTTCCCAGTTCGGGTCGATGGTGGGACACTGCGAGGCCGGCGCGGTGAATCGGGCGTTGGGATGCGCCGCCTTGTGGCCCGTCGTTTTGGCGATCTCCTGGGTCCAGTGCCGGCCCTGCCAGTCGACACATTCAGCGGGAGGTTCGTCCGTCATGCCTTCCCACCAGACGCCGCCCTCGGGAGTCAGCGCCGTGTTCGTGAAAATCGTGTTCTTCGCGAGCGTCTTCATCGCGGTCGGGTTGGTTTCCGCCGACGTTCCCGGCGCGACCCCGAAGAAGCCGGCCTCCGGGTTCATGGCATGCAGAACACCGTGCTCATCGGGCCGAATCCACGCGATGTCGTCGCCGACGGTCCATACTTTCCATCCGTCGAACGCCCGCGGAGGAATCATCATGGCAAAATTCGTCTTGCCGCACGCGCTGGGGAACGCCGCGGCAACGTACGTCTTTTCGCCCTTCGGATCCTCGACGCCAAGGATGAGCATGTGCTCGGCCATCCAGCCCTCGTCGCGGGCGATGTTGGAAGCGATTCGCAGCGCGAAACATTTCTTGCCGAGCAGCGCATTGCCCCCATATCCCGAACCGTACGACCAAATTTCGCGCGTCTCCGGGAAATGCACGATATATTTCTCCCGATTACACGGCCACGGCACGTCCTTGTCGCCCTTGTGGAGCGGGTGGCCGACGCTGTGCATGCAGGGCACCACGCGGGCCCCTTTGTCGATCTCGCGGAACACCGCTGTGCCGATTCGGGCCATAATCCGCATATTCACGACGACGTACGTCGAATCTGTCAACTCGACGCCAATCTTCGACATCGGCGAGCCCACCGGCCCCATGCTGAAGGGCAGCACATACATCGTGCGGCCCTGCATGCAGCCCGCGAAGAGGCCCTTGAGTTTCTTCCGCATTTCAAACGGATTCTGCCAGTTGTTGGTTGGCCCCGCCGCGTCGCGTGAGAGCGAGCAGATGAACGTGCGGTCCTCGACGCGCGCGACATCGTTGGCATCGGAACGTGCATGGAAGCAGCCCGGCCACAAGTCCTGATTCAGCCGGGTAAACGTACCGGCTTCCACCAGCTTTTCGCACAGAAGGTCGTATTCCTCCCGCGATCCATCCACCCAGTGGACAGCGTCCGGCCGTGTGAGAGTGGCCATCTTCTCCACCCAGCGAACCAGGTGTTTGTTCTCGCTCAGTGGAACTGCGGAGTTGCGGGAAAGGGTCATGGAATCGGTAGACTCGATCTTTGTATTGTATTGTGGCTTCGGCGAAGGTGTGGATGCTTTCTCGACACCGCGTGCGCGGGCGATGTAGTGCGGTGTCGCGGATAATTACCGACGGTTGGGACCGGTCGACTGAAAAGCCGGTCGGTGGCCGCGCAAATCACGTCGGCCACCGAAGTCTGAAGAAGCAGAAGCCCCGATGAAGAAGCTTACGGGCGGAACTCGCGGACCATCTGGACCATTGCCTTGACGTTGTCCACCGGGGTTTCGGGGAGAATCCCGTGGCCCAGGTTCACAATGTGACCGGGACGCGTTCCCGTCCGCTTTAGCAGTTCATGCACTTTGGCTTTGAGCTCAGGCAGAGGAGCGAAGAGCGCGGCCGGATCCAGGTTGCCCTGTACCGCCGACCGATAGCTGATCTCCATCCACGCCTGGTCGATGTTCACGCGCCAGTCGACGCCGATCACGTCGCCACCGGCCGCGTGCAACTCGCGGAAGAAGCCCGCCGCACCGGTACCGAAGTGAATCACGGGTGTACCGGTCGAGCGAATCCGCTCGATCAGCGCGCGCGAATATTGCGCCACATATCGAACGTAATCGTCCGGTCCGAGCGCTCCCACCCAACTGTCGAACACCTGGATCACGCGTGCCCCAGCAGATACCTGGAGCAGCGCAAAGGAGCCAAGCACGTCCACCAGCTTGCCCATCAGCCGGCGCCAGAGGCCTTCGTCCCGATACATCAGCTGCTTGGTCTCAAGGAAGGTGCGCGAAGCTCCGCCCTCAATCATGTAGCTGGCGAGGGTGAACGGAGCGCCGACGAACCCGATCACGGGAACACGGCCGGCAAGCGCGCGGGTTACCTGCTGGATCGCCTCGCCGACATAGCCAAGGTCGTCCGTGTTGGAAATGGAAAGCGAGTCGATGTCTTGCGAGGTCCGGATCGGATTGTCGATCACTGGCCCTTCGCCCGCTATGAACTGTAGCTTCAGGCCCATCGGTTCGACGGGCAGCAGAAGGTCGGCAAATATGATGGCGGCATCCACGTCGAGGATTTCGACCGGCTGCAGCGTCACCGCCGCGGCCAGGTCTGGACGTTTGCAAATTTCAAGAATGCCGTGCCGGGCGCGAATGTCCCGGTACTGCTTCATATATCTGCCGGCCTGCCGCATAAACCACACCGGCCGAACATCGGTCGGCCGGCGCCGGCAGGCATCGAGAAAACGGCTGTTCATTGGAGCCACGCGCATGAAGGTTCCGATCTGTTATCGCCTGATTTGTCCTCGCACAGATACACGCGCGAGTTTGAAAGTTTATGTCCGGACGCCCACTGGCGCCCATTGATGTAATACGGCTTAGTCCAGGCTTCGCTGTCGAGACAACGGGGAGTAATCACCGAAACTGAGTACATTCCCTGTGCCGGATAACCGGTACGAGGATCCATAATATGGCTCCAGATTTTGCCTTCCGCCCGGAAGAACTTCTCGTAGTTGCCCGAAGTCGACATAGACTCGTCTTTTAAATAAACTTCCTGAACTACCTTTGAGGCATCTTTCGGATGCCGTATCGAAACGTGCCAGCCCCGGCTTTCCCCCTCAGGGAAACCGATGGCGTAAATGCTGCTGCTACCAGCGGTAATCAGCGCCGACCGGATGCCTGCTTTCTTCAGGATGTCAGCCATCCGATCCACTGCATACCCTTTGCCGATCCCGCCAGGATCCAGTTCCACGCCCGCCCGGCGGAAACGAACTGTCCGATCCCTGGCGTCCAACTCCACATTTCCGAACCCGACCGGTCCCAGTGCATTCCGGATCTCGGCCCGATGCGGAAAGCGTCCTGTACCTTTGTAGAATCCCCAGACTTTCATCAGAGGACCGACGCTGATATCGAACGCGCCTTCACTCGCTTCGCTGTACCGCTTACACGTCGCCAGCAGATCGAACAACTCCGGTGAAACCTGGAACGGCCGACCGCCCGCCGAACGGTTCATCTGGCTCCATTCGCTCTGCGGCCGATAGTTGGAGAGCATCTCTTCCAGCCTTTTGGCTTCCTCGAGTGCCGCATCGACCGCGCTCTGCAGCCGGAACCGGTCATCCCCGTATGCCACAACGGTGATTCCCGTCCCCATCGCATCCAGAGTCTCTTCAAAGCGAATCAGCTTCGAAGTCTCCGCGCTCACAGCGGCAGAGAGCCACACCGCAAGCAACAAAAATATCACAAAGCGTTTCACAGAAGCGTGATTTTTATGACTTCGCCTGGCTGTCTTCGGTCCGGGGCCGACCCCTCCGGACGCGCTTCAGCAAATGTTGTATCCGCGGCCCGAGTTCCGCCCCAACCGCCGCTTCAAACTGGAGTTCCGGCATCCGGAACATGTCCAGCCGTTGCGCCAGTTCTCGTTTGATGAAGCCGCGAGCCTTCGTCAACGCTTCCAGTGTCGCCTTCTGCGACTCCCCGTCCCCGGTCAGAATCAGCCGCGCCCGCGCCGAACGACCGTCCGGCGAGATGAGAACCTCTGCCACCCCGGCACACTCGATCCGGGGATCGGACAGCTCCCACGAAATCAACTCGTCGAGCTCTTCGCGAAGCGTTTCCGAAATCCTTTCTGACCGGCGGGGTTCCATATTCTCACTCTATCCATTCCAGGGTAGTGGATACCAGCATTCCGCCAAGAATTCCTTCCGCCTCCCGTTCGACGGCCTGCAGAACACCCTCGGCATAAGTATGGTCGCCCGAAACAGTGACAGCCGATACCAGCGCGCGCTGCCACAGATCCTGGTATCCGATCTCAGCCACGGCCACGTTGAACCGGCTTCGCAACCGCTCCCGCAGGGACGCCACCACATGCCTCTTCTCTTTCAAAGAATGCGCGTCTTCGATCTGGATCTCGAGTGTGAGTACCCCGATGGAAGGCATGACAAGCCTGCCGGCTTAGTTTCGACGCGGCGACTGCTCGAACAGACCCTCGGCCGCATCCGACCATTCACGCAACTGCCGGTCTGGCATTGTCGCCACCCATTGCTGCAACTCCGGTTCAGCGCCACCGGTTCGCTCCGTCAGGCGCCGCTCGAGAAACAGCATCCGGAACTCCAGCAGAACCTGGCGGCGCTGCAGGTAATCGAGACGATCCTGCAGCTCCGCAATTATCTGGTCCTTCTCAAACACCGAGTCCATGCTAGGAACCCAACTCAGCGGCGACACGCTCCATCGCGTAAGCTTCCATCACATCGCCCACCTGAAAGTTGCTGTAGTTGACGATCACGATGCCGCACTCAAAGCCGCCCTTCACTTCCGCCACGTCGTTCTTGAAGCGCCGCAGCGATTCCACACGGCCCGTGTGAACCACGATGTTGTCCCGCAGGATACGTACCTGCGAGTCGCGGTGGAAGATGCCTTCGGTGATGTAGCAGCCAGCCACCGAACCGACCCGCGAGATAAAGAACACTTCTCGAACATCGGCGCGGCCACGGAACACTTCCTTGAAAACCGGATCGAGCATTCCGGCCATGGCCTTCTTCATCTCGTCCGCAAGCTCGTAAATGATCGTGTGCAGACGGACGTCGATCTTTTCTTTCTCCGCCAGCGCCGCCGCCGTCTTCTCCGGCCGAACGTTGAACCCGATAACGATCGCGCCCGACGCCGTCGCCAGCAGTACATCCGATTCGGTAATCGCGCCCACGTTCTTCGAGATCACGCGAATCCGAACCTTCTCGGTCGACAGCTTCTCCAGCATCTCGCTCAAAACTTCCGCCGTACCGCCGACGTCCGTCTTGATGATGATGTTCAGGTCCTTGATGTCGCCTTCGCGCGCCTGAGCGTGGAACTGCTCCAGCGTGAGACGGGCGCCCTTGGCCATCGACTGTTCGCGCTGCTTGGCTTCGCGGTACAGCACGATCTGCTTGGCTTTCGCCGTATCGCTGACCACCTGGAACGAATCGCCAACTTCAGGCAGTGAATCCAGACCGATGACTTCCACCGGAGTCGCCGGACCCGCCTCGCGGACCTGCTGCCCCAGGTGATCGTACATCGCGCGAACCTTGCTGAATACCGATCCGCAGATAAAGTGGTCGCCCACTTTCAACGTGCCGTTCTGCACCAGCACCGTCGCGACCGGACCACGGCCGCGGTCGAGCTGGGCTTCCAGCACCGACGCCACTGCCGGGCGCAGCGGATTCGCCTTCAAATTCTGCATTTCCGCAACCAGAAGGACCATTTCCAGCAGCAGATCGATATTGGTGCCAGCCTTCGCCGACACCGGAACCATCGGCACGTCGCCGCCCCAGTCTTCGGCCAGCAGGTTGCGGTCAGCCAGTTGCTGCTTGATCCGCTCCAGATTGGCGTCGGCCCGGTCGATCTTGTTGATCGCAACAATGATCGGAACCTTAGCCGCGCGTGCGTGGTCGATGGCTTCCACGGTCTGCGGCATCACGCCGTCGTCCGCCGCCACCACCAGGATGACAATGTCGGTCACCTTAGCGCCTCGGGCACGCATGCGAGTGAACGCTTCGTGGCCGGGCGTGTCGATGAACACGATCTTGTGACCGTTCGATTCCACCACCGAAGCACCAATGTGCTGGGTGATACCGCCAGCTTCTCTCGAAGCCACGGTCGTCGACCGGATGGAGTCCAGCAGCGACGTTTTGCCGTGGTCGACGTGGCCCATGACCGTAACCACGGGTGCCCGCGGGGTCTGGTCCTCGGTGTTCTCGGTCAGTTCCACTTCCCACGTGGCTTCTTCTTCGAAGCTCAGCATGCTTGTGGTAGCGCCGAAATCGCGAGCCAGGTCTTCGGCCAGCTTGACGTCGATGGTCTGGTTGATCGTGGCGAAAATCTTGCGGTCGAAGAGCTGCTTGACCACCATGCTCGACTTCAAACCGAGCTTTTCGGCCAGTTCCTTGACCGTGATTCCTTCGCCGATCGTGATTTCTTTGTTTACGACGGGCAGCGGTTCCCTGCGGACGCTGCGGATCGGTTCGCGCAGTTTGCCTTCGGCCTCGCGCTTACGCTGCTCGGGGCTGAGGGGACGCTTCGCCTGCGGACGGCGCTGCGTGTCGGTCGGGGGCGGAGTTGCCGGCTCGGTCCGAATCGGCGAGGTCGGGTGCATCGGACGTCGTCCGAGCCCTCCGGGACCACCAGGACCACCCGGACCACGGTTGAAACCACCAGGACCACCGGGTCCACCTGGGCCACGGTTGAACTGACCGGGTCGGCCAGGACCGCCAGGTCCTCCGGGACCGCCAGGGCCTCGGCCAAACAGCGGCTGGCCAGGCGAGGGGCCCGCCGGACGCTGCTGAGGAAGACCGGGCCGCGGCAGAGGGGCCGCCGGAGCACCGGGCGCCGGCCGGGTCTGCTGTCGAATTCGCTCCACCAGGTCGGGACGCGGCGGAACCACCGGCCGAGCGGCGGGCTGACCCACCAGCGTCGGACGGTTCTGTTGCCCGCCACCACCGCCTGTGGAATGGCCGGGGCTGCCGCCCTGCGACCGGTCACCATGCTGTTGCTGCTGATGCGGGCGCGGACCGCCCGGCATTACCGTGCCGCTGCCGCCGGTGCGAGGCTGTGGCGGACGTGGCGCACCAGGACCAGCCGGACGCGGGGCGCTGGGCACCAAAGGAGTATTTCGGTCCCGCCCTTCCATCGCGGGGCGTTCGCCCGGACCTGGAGGTGGCAGAGGCTGGCGCGGACCGGAAATTACCTGTCCAGGACGGAAAATAGGAACATCGCGAGCCGGAATCACACGCGGCTGACCCGGCCCGGCAGAGGGAGCCTGTGGAGCGCCAGGACCAGCGGGACGCGACGGCGCAGGCTGAGCCGGAGCAGCGGGAGCGCGCGGACCCGCGGGACGTTCCGGCGGGGCGCCTGGCCCCACCAGTGAAGATCCGGAATGCACCGTTGCCGGAGGAATTACCACCGGAGCAGCGGGCTCGGACGCAGTGGCCGACGCGGCGGGAGGCGGAGCGGCAAGGGCCGGAGCTGGCGGAGGAGTAGAGACTGGGGGTGGCACAGCGGCGCGTGGCCCTGTGGCGAGTGGTGGACGCAACGCGCCAGCCAGAGGCGGGCGTAGCGGTACCCTCGGCGCACGAGCCGCGACGGGCTCGGCATCACCGCTCTTTTCGGCAGGGTGATCGACAGGAGCAGCCCCGGCAGCACCTGCCGGAGGCGGAGTCTCATGAGGTGGACGCACCCCGACCCCCTCGCCGCGGTCCGGAGCTGGTCGAGGCTTGCGCACCGACGGCCCGTCCGCATGATCTGCGGCGACAGCGACGCCGCCATGCTCATCCGCCCGCTCGGTCGAGTGCGTCGGCGCGACATAACCGCTGTTGCCGGTGATCCCGAGCTTATGCTTTATCGCGATTGCGACATCCTCGTCAATCGAACTGGAATGAGTCTTCTTTTCGTCTACGCCGAACTCAGGCAGCAGATCCAGTATTGCATTCGGCTTGACTTCAAGCTCCCGCGCCAGTTCATTAATTCGGATCTTCAACTTCATAGATAGGTGTACTGCGTCAGAACGGTCGTTTAAGCACCAAAGAGTTCAGAAGAGGAAGATTCAGCGCCTTCAGCCAGCCTGGTCCGCGTCTCTCAGTCTAGCAGATTCAGCAGCTTCCGACTCCGGATCGGTTTCATCCGCCGGAGAGTCCTCCTGTGACTCCCCAACCGGCTCCTCCACACTCTCCACATCGTTTGCCACGGCCTCGGTTTCATCCACCGACCCAGCCTCGTAGGCAACAGCCTCTTCGACAACTGCTTCGGGCTCCACGGCCTCGGCTTCCGCCTCAACCTCGCCGAACTCAGAAGCCGGCTGCTGCTCGGTCTCCTCGGTCCCTTCCTCTGCCGAGCCGGCCTGGTCGAACTGCCCGTAGTACGCGATTACCGCGTCACGAAGCTGCTCCACCTGGTCGCCATCAATGCCAGGAAGCTCTTCCAACTCCTCGGGCGTCATGTTCCCGAGCGCCTCAATCGTACCTACGCCGCCGGCAACCAGCCGGTCGACGATTACTTCCTCCAGGCCGTAGTCCATCAGCACCGACACCGGAGCTCCCGGAATTACCAGGGCCGCCATCTGCGACTCCACTTCCTGGCGCTTCTCTTCCTCGCTCTTGATGTCGATCTTCCAGCTCAGCAACTTGGCCGCGAGCCGGACGTTCTGGCCCTTCTTGCCAATCGCCAGCGACAACTGGGTGTCGTCCACGATGACTTCCATGTGACGGTCCTGCGCACCCGTAATCGCCACCCGGCTGATCTTGGCCGGACTCAGCGCATGGGTGGCAAAAACCACCGGGTCTTCGGAAAATTCGATAATGTCGATCTTCTCACCGCGAAGCTCGCGGATGATCGACTGCACGCGCATGCCCTTCATGCCCACGCATGCTCCCACGCAGTCCACATCGCGGTCGCGGCTCAGAACGGCGATCTTGGTGCGCTCACCCGCCTCGCGGGCGCAGCCCTTCACCACAACCGTGCCGTCGTAAATTTCCGGAACTTCCTGCTCAAACAGCCGGACTACGAGTTCAGGCGCCGCGCGCGACACAACTACTCCGGCGTTCTTGCCCGTCTTCTCCACGCTCTTAATCACGCAGCGGACGCGCTCGCCGACACTGAAGTTTTCCAGCCGCGACTGCTCTTTTTTCGGCAGGCGCGCTTCCGTCTTGCCCAGATCGCAAATCAGATCCTGGCCTTCCACGCGCTTCACCGCGCAGTTCACCAGTTCACCGACACGCTCAAAATACTCGCTGTAAATCGTTTCCCGCTCGGCCTCGCGGACTTTCTGCAGAATTACCTGTTTGGCCGTCTGAGCCGAAATTCGTCCCAGCGACTCGGTTCCGCGCGGCAGCCGCACCTTGCCGCCGACTTCGGCTTCGAGGCTGTGTGCACGGGCCTCCTCCACTGTCATCTCGTTCACCCGGTCGGTGATCGTGTCCACAACCCGCTTCACGACGAAGATCTCAATCTGATCCGTCTTCGGATTCAGTTCGGCCTCAAGCTCTTCGGTGGGCCCAAACTTCTTGCGAGCCGCAACCAACATCGCTTCCTTGACCGCGTTTATCACGATCTGCGGATCGATGCCCTTCTCTTTACTCAGAATTTCAATGGACTCAATGATGGAAGCCAATTCGGTTCCCTCTCTGCATCTGTAAACTGGTGGCGATTACCACTCGAACTTAAGATTTGCCTTGCGCACGGAATCGAGCGGGATATGCACCAGCCGCCCTTCCACGGGCTCCAGTGCGATCCGGTTCTGCTCGTCTATTCCTCGCAGTGTGCCTTCCCAGAGCTTCTGGTCCTCGACAGGTTCCGTCAGCACCAACTTCGCTTTCTGTCCGCAGAAGCGCTGAAAATCGGCAACTTTGCGCAGTTTGCGTTCAACCCCTGGCGAAGACACCTCGAGTTGGTAGGATCCTTCAGGGATCACATCCT
>Ga0163144_10025692_pt1 | contig 11490 bp, 10 predicted proteins | sample OliLak19BULKMAT1_FD_123175 | JGI IMG/M metagenome (GOLD analysis project Ga0163144, IMG submission 123175) | Freshwater microbial mat bacterial communities from Lake Vanda, McMurdo Dry Valleys, Antarctica - Oligotrophic Lake LV.19.BULKMAT1 | ecosystem: Environmental > Aquatic > Freshwater >... | reverse complement strand
TCCGCTACGTCGGCTGACTTGAGCTCGGCGGTGTGCAACGCCTGCCAGGGAGAACAAGGCACGGAGCCGAAGCGGCTCCGCTACGTCGGCTGACTTGAGCTCGGCGGCGTGCAACGCCTGCCAGGGAGAACAAGGCACGGAGCCGAAGCGGCTCCGCTACTTCTCCGATCAGGCCATTTCGCCGCCTGCTCAGAAATCCCCTCCTCGACGGGACGCCGCAGCCACTCCGGAAAACTGCAGACGGGAACGCCTGGGCTACAGTGGGCCGGGCGCAACGGACCTTGCCGTAATCACACGTCCGCCTCGACCCGCTCGGCGCTGAGGTTGCGCCAGCGCGCGAGGACGCGGCGGTGGATGTCGTCCGGGGCGAGGCCGTAGCTGGCGCGCAGGACTTCGACGCTGCTGCCGTGCTCGACGAACTTGTCCGGCCAGCCGATCCGCTCGACGGCGGTCGGGCAGTCCGCGTCCTGCAAGGCTTCCAGGACCGCGCTGCCGAAGCCCCCCGCCAGGACGTGGTCTTCCATCGTCACGAGCAGGGGAATACAGGCGGCGTGACTGAGCAACAGCGCCCGGTCGAGCGGCTTCACGAAGCGCGCGTTCACCACGCCGACGGAAATGTTCTCCTCAGTAGCCAGGCGACCCGCGAGTTTCAGCGCATCCTGCACCATGCTGCCGAGCGCCCAAATCATGATGTTGGAGCCCTCGCGCAGCACTTCGGCGTGGCCGATCGGGACGGCGACCGGCTGCTCCTTGATCTTCGCGCCCGGGCCGCTGCCGCGCGGGTAGCGGATGAAGCCGGGGCCGGTCAGTTGCAGGCTGGTGTGCAACATGTCGACGAGTTCGTCCTCATCCTTCGGCTGCATCACGGTCGCGTTCGGCACGCAGCGCAGGTAGGAAAGATCGAAGAGGCCGTGATGAGTCGGGCCGTCGTTCGGCGAGAGCCCGGCGCGATCCAAGCAGAAAGTCACCGGCAGATTCTGCAGCGCGACGTCGTGGATCACCTGGTCGTAGGCGCGCTGCAGGAACGTCGAGTAGATCGCGCAAACGGGGCGGAAGCCCTTGGTGGCCATGCCGGCGGCGAAGAGCACGGCGTGCTCCTCCGCGATGCCGACATCGAAAAATTGTTGCGGCGCGCCGACGGCGAGGTGCGACAAACCCGTGCCGCTGGGCATCGCGCCGGTGATGCCGACGATTTTGGGATTCGCGCGGGCGAACCGCGTGAGCGCCTGGCCGAACACATCCTGGTAATTCGGGGCGGCGTTGGGATTTGATTTCCCGCTCTCACCGGTGACGGGATCGAAGGGCGAGGCCCCGTGGAATTTTTCCGGATGCGCGATCGCGGCCTCGAGCCCCTTGCCTTTCTTCGTGAGCACATGGACGAGCACGGGCACGTCGCAGTGTTTCGCGAACTCGAGGTTCTTCGTGAGCGCGTCGAGATTATGGCCGTCGACGGGACCGAGGTAGCGCAGGCCGAATTTCTCGAAGAGCGACGACTCGACGAAGAAATCCTTCGTCTCGCGTTTCCACTTCGTGTAGACGCGATTCATCTCCACGCCGGCAGGGAAGCTCTTGAAGAACGCCTCCACGTCGTGGTGCAGCTTGTTGTAGGTCGGGCTCGTGCTGATGCGATTCAGGTAACTCGAGATGGCGCCGACGTTTTTCGCGATGGACCATTCGTTATCGTTGAGGATGACGATGAGCCGCTTCGTGGAGCTGACGACGTTGTTGAGCGCCTCGAGCGTGATGCCGCAGGTGAACGCCGCATCGCCGCAGACGGCGACCACGTGCTCGCCGGTGCCGCGCAGATCGCGGGCGGTCGCCATGCCGAGGGCGGCGGAAAGGGCCGTGCCGGCGTGACCGGCGCCGAAGGCATCGTGCGCGCTCTCGCTGCGATAGAGGAAGCCGCTGGCGCCGCCCGACTGGCGCAGTTTCTTGAAGAAATCGCCGCCGCGGCCGGTCAGCAGCTTATGCACGTAGCCTTGGTGCGCGACGTCGAAGACGAACTGATCGTCCGGCGAGTTGAAGACCCGGTGCAGCGCCACCGTGAGCTCGACGACGCCGAGGTTCGGTCCGATGTGGCCGCCGTTGCGGGAGGTGACGGTGATGAGTTCCTCGCGGATTTCCTGCGCCAGTTGCGGCAGTTGCGCGGGGGTGAGCGCCTTGACATCGGCGGGACCGCGGATCGACGCGAGCAGAGGCGTCGGGAGCGGGGAGGGAGGTTGGTTCATCAGGGGCGGTGGGAGCGAATCGGAAGGCATGTCAGTCTTCCCGCCCGGCTTCAAATTTTTCGAAGGCCACGCTGCCATCCTTCTGTTTCTTGAGCTGTTCGATCTTCAATTCGGCGTCTTTCAGGCGCGCCTCGCAGACTTGGAGCAGCTTGGTGCCCGCCTCGAATTTGGCGAGCAGCTCGGCCAGCGGCACTTCACCCGACTCCATCGATTCGACGATGGTCTCGAGCTGGCCGAGAGCGGCTTCAAAAGAGAGTTTGGCGTCAGTGGCTTCCACGACGGGGGACGATGCGTCACCGGAGAAGCATTTCAAACCATCTCTTCGAAGGACCAAGGGGCAGGGTGCATCTGCCGGTTGGGGGCGGTCGGCACCGCGGCGGCGAAGAGACTCGCCGCCCTACCGATCGCATCGCGATCTTTGAAAAGGTAGGGCGCGGACTCCGCTCCGCGCCGCGGCTTCGTTCAACTCGGAGATGCGCCCCGGACAATCGGACAATCCTCGATCGGAGATTCTGTTTGCTCTGCCGGGTGACGCTACGTTGTCCTGTCCGACCTACGTTTCCATGAAGCGCACCCACCACTGTGCCCAGCTCACCTCTGCCGACCTCAGCGCGACCGTGTCGCTCCTGGGGTGGGTCGACACGATCCGCGATCAGGGCGGCATCATCTTCGTCGACTTGCGCGATCGTCGCGGCATCACGCAGATCAAGCTCGAGCCGCACGATAATGCGAAGCTGGGTGAACAGCTCAAACACCTGAAACCGGAGTCGGTCATCGGCATCACCGGGCAGGTCGTGTGCCGGCCCGCTGGCACCGAGAACAAGAATCTGCCGACCGGCGAGATCGAGGTCGTGGCCAGCGAACTCGAAATCCACAACATCTCCGACACGCCGCCGTTCCCGCTCGACGATGCCGGTGGCGACAAGGTCAACGAGGACCTGCGTCTCACCTACCGCTATCTCGATCTGCGCCGGCCGAAGATGCGGAAGAATCTGCAGGTGCGCCACAAGGCCGCCAAGTCGATCCGCGATTACTTCGATTCGCAGGAGTTCATCGAGGTGGAAACGCCGGCCCTGTTCAAGAGCACGCCCGAAGGCGCGCGCGAATACCTCGTGCCCTCGCGCATCCACGCGGGGCAGTTCTACGCTCTCTCGCAGTCGCCGCAGCAGTTCAAACAGATCCTGATGGTGGCGGGCGTCGAAAAATATTTCCAGATTGCGCGCTGCTTCCGCGACGAGGATCTCCGCGCCGACCGGCAGATGGAGTTCACGCAGGTGGACGTCGAGGCGTCGTTCGTGACGCGCGAGGACATCTATGCGCTCTTCGAGGGCATGCTGAAGAAGCTGTGGAAGGACGTGCTCGGGACGGACATCCCGACGCCGTTTCCGCGGCTGGCGTTTCACGATGCCATGAACCGCTTCGGCGTCGACAAGCCCGATGTGCGCTTCCCGCTCGAGCTGGTGGATCTCTCGGAGACGTTCAAGGCCTCGGCCTTCAAGGTGTTTCAGGCGACCGTCGCCGGCGGCGGCGTGGTGAAGGCGATCAATGCCAAGGGCCTGGCGGATGTCTCGCAAGGCGAGCTGAAGAGTCTCGAGGAGATTGCGAAATCGCTCGGCGCGAAAGGCCTCGCCTTCATCAAGGTTGAAGGCGGCGAGTGGAAATCCCCGATCGTGAAATTCTTTTCCGACGCGGAGAAGGCGGAGCTCACGCAGAAATTGAAGATCGAGGAGGGTGACATCATCTTCTTCGCGGCCGCGCCGTGGGAAAAAGCGTGCGCCATCCTCGGCCGGCTCCGGCTCGAGTCGGCGCAGCTCCTTGTGAAGCGCGGCAAGCTGACGATCCGCCACGACGACTGGCAGTTCCTCTGGGTGATCGATTTCCCGCTGATGTCGCACGACGAGGCGGAGAATCGCTATGTCGCGACGCACCATCCGTTCACCGCGCCGGTGCCGGAGGACGCGCAGTATCTCGACACCGATCCGAAGAAAGTCCGCGGCCAGCACTACGACGTCGTTTTGAACGGCATGGAACTCGGTGGCGGCTCGATCCGCATTCACCAGCCGGCGCTGCAGAAGAAGGTCTTCGAGGATGTGCTGAAGATTCCGGCCGATGTGGTGGAGAGCCGTTTCGGCTACATGCTGAAGGCGTTCACGTATGGCGCGCCGCCGCACGGCGGCATCGCGTTCGGGCTCGATCGCATGTGCGCGCTGCTGTGCGGCACGACGAGCATCCGGGATGTCATTGCGTTTCCCAAAACGCAAAAGGGCCAGGACCTCATGGCGCAGAGCCCGACGCCCGTCACGCCGCGTCAGCTCAAGGAGCTGCACATCGCGGTCGTCCAGCCGGAGTGAGGTCTGAGTAGCTCTGCGCGTGAGCGCAGGGATCGCTCGCGGCCTCCGTCCTCGTCGCTCGCGCGGCGGGTTACGGCTTCAGGAACGATAGCTTGCGCCGCGCGCGGCCCTTTCCCAGAAAGGAGCCGAGCCGCCACGCTCACTCGTATGAAACTCATCATTGCCGTCATCAAACCCTTCAAGCTCGAGGATGTGAAAGAGGCGCTGGCCGCGGCCGGCGTCGAAGGCATGACGGTGACCGAGGTCAAAGGCTTCGGCCGGCAGAAGGGGCACACCGAGATCTATCGGGGAAGTGAATACACCGTGGATTTCCTGCCGAAGGTGAAAATTGAGGTCGCCGTGTCCGACGAAGTGGCCGGCAAGGCGATCGACGCGATCGCGAAGGCGGCCAAGACCGGCAAGATCGGCGACGGGAAGATCTTTGTCGTCCCGCTCGAGGAAATCGTGCGGATCCGCACGGACGAGCGCGGCGAGTCGGCGGTCTGAGGCGGGATTTGCTGACAGGAGCCAAATCGCGTCGAATGACGCGGCCACCGCCCCGAAGGGCCGGTGGGGATTCATGACATAGATTCAATGCTTTCATGCATTGAGTGTTGTCGCTGAATTGTTCTCATGCGTGCCACCCCAGCATGCAATACCCCTTCCGGTTGGTTCGTGGCCTGATTCTGGCCGTCTGCCTCGCGTGGTTCGGTGCCGCGCCGTCGTTCGCCCAAACTCCCGCTTCCGCTGCCGCGCCGACGCCGAGCGTCGAGCAGCGTCTCGCCAGCCTCGAGGCCTATCTCAACAACGCCGACCCCGGTGCCGCCTTGAAGGACAAGGCGGGCAACGTCCCGGCGGGTCTGACCACGCCGACCCTCGGCATCGCGGGCCCGGGGCACAACACCTGGGTGATGATCAGCGCCGCGCTCGTCCTCTTCATGACGCTGCCCGGGCTCGCCCTTTTTTACGGCGGCATGGTGCGCACGAAAAACGCGCTCTCGGTCATGGCGTGGTGCTTCGGCATCACCAGCCTGGTGACGGTGCTGTGGTGGGCGGTCGGCTACAGCCTGGTCTTCGGGAAGAATTTCAACAGCCCCTTCCTCGGCGGTTCGGAATTTTTCTTCCTGCGCGGCGTCGGCAGCGCGCCGAACACCGATTACTCGTTCTGGGTTTCGCACAATGTCTTCGCGATGTTCCAAATGGCGTTCGCCATCATCACGCCGTCGGTGCTGATCGGTGCGGTCGTGGAGCGGATGAAATTTTCCGCGGTGCTGGTGTTCGTGACGCTCTGGCTGCTGCTCGTGTATTGCCCGATCGCGCACATGGTGTGGGGCGTGAACGGCTACATGAACGGCGTGTGGAACCCGGCCGCGTCGATCAAGGCAATCGACTTCGCGGGCGGCATGGTGGTGGAGATGGCGTCGGGCTTCTCCGCGCTGATTCTGTGCCTGTTCGTGGGCAAGCGGCTCGGCCATGGCAAAACGCCGATGCCGCCGCACAGCCTGGTCCTCACCATGGCCGGCACCGGCATGCTTTGGATCGGCTGGTATGGCTTCAACGCCGGCTCGGCGGTCGCCGCGGACGGCATCGCGGCCAACGCCTTCATGACTACGACGCTCGCCGCCGCCGTGGCCGCCGGCACCTGGGCGGTGTTCGAATACCTCGTGCGGGGCAAGGCCAGCGTGCTCGGGTTCTGCTCGGGCGCGGTGGCGGGTCTGGTGACGATCACGCCGGCCTGCGGCTTCGTCGACGCCAGCGGCGCGATGATCGCGGGCGTGCTCGGCGGCGCGCTGCCGTTTTTCGCCTGCACGAAGGTGAAGGGCTGGCTTGGATACGATGATGCGCTCGACGTGCTCGGCGTCCACGGCGTGGGCGGCCTGGTGGGCTTGCTGGTCACCGGCGTCTGCGCGACGGCGGCGGTCAATCCCAACCTCGGCACCCTTCTCGCCGGCGTGGTGGGGAAGTCGCTCTGGCTCGAGCAGGTGAAGGGCATCGCGGTGACGCTCCTGTGGACCACGACCGGCACGGCGCTGATCGCCCTGGTGATCCAGCGCGTGATCGGGCTGCGCACCACGATTGAGACGGAAACCGAAGGACTGGATCTCGACGAGCACGGCGAGGAGGCCTACATCTTTGACGCCAAGTCCTGAGGCCCATCGCCCAAACCCATTGCCATGAAACTCATCATCGCCATCATCAAGCCGTTCAAACTCGAGGAAGTGAAGGAGTCGCTCGCTGCCGCCGGCATCGAGGGCATGACCGTCACCGACGTGAAAGGCTTCGGCCGCCAGAAGGGCCACACCGAGATTTATCGCGGCAGCGAATACACCGTGGATTTTCTGCCGAAGGTGAAGCTCGAGATCGCCGTGAGCGACGAGCTCGTCGGCGCGGCGATCGACGCGATCGCGAAGGGAGCGAAGACAGGGAAGATTGGCGACGGGAAGATTTTTGTGCTGCCGCTCGAGGAAGTCGTGCGCATCCGCACGGATGAGCGGGGCGAGTCGGCGGTGTGATCGCTGTAGACCGCGGGAAGAAGTAATCGCGGAAGCGCGGAAGCGCGGAAGGGCGGATGGGCGGATGGCACATCGTGGGTTTGGTCAAATGCCCCGGGCCTCGCCCCCGGGGATTTTTATGCGGGCGGGGCAACACGCCCGGTCTGCCCTTGCCACGCTCGGTTTGACCGGGGTGGCACAATCCGTCCGGCGCGATCGGCATCTTGGCACGGCTGGTGCTAAACGCTGCGTGCGATGTGTCGCCGCCGATGCGTCGCAACACCCCATGATCGGTTCGTCCGCGCCGCCATGGGATGCAGGGTCCCTCCAACACAAAATCCACAAAGCGCATGATCTGTTCACGCCATCGACGACTGAAGCCACTCGCGTTCCTCGCCCTGCTTGCAGGGCTCGGCTTGGGAACGCTGTTCGCCCAAACCCCTCCGTCCGCTGCTCCCGCGGTGGCCGCCCCTGCGGCGCCCGCTGCGCCGAAGGAGCCGACAGTCGAACAACGCATCGCCGACCTCGAGGCCTACGTGAACAATTCGGCGCGCACGCCGGATGTCGCGTCGAAGATCCCCGGGCCCGGTCCCGGCCACAACGCGTGGCAGATGACCAGCACTGCGCTGGTCATTTTCATGACGCTGCCCGGCTTGGCGCTCTTCTACGGCGGCCTCGTGCGGCGCAAGAACGTCCTCTCGGTGCTCGCGCAGTGCATGGGCATCGCGGGCCTCGTCACCATCATCTGGTGGGCGTGCGGCTACAGCCTGGCGTTCTCCGGCGGCAACGCGTTCATCGGTGACTTGGGCGCCAAGTTCCTGAACGGCGTCGAGGCCGGCAAGACCGGCGCCGGCTACCACTGGATCAGCGACATCATGTGGGCGATGTTCCAGCTCAGCTTCGCCATCATCACGCCCGCGCTCATCATCGGCGCCATCGCCGAACGCATGAAGTTTTCCGCGCTGCTGCTCTTCGTGGGTATTTGGATGTTTGTCGTTTACTTCCCGTTTGCCCACATGGTCTGGGCCACGAACGGCTTCATGTGCGGCCCGCTCAATGCGAACGCCGGCATCAAGGCGATCGACTTCGCGGGCGGCACCGTCGTCCACATGACCTCGGGCTGGAGCGCGCTCGTGCTCTGCATGATCCTCGGCAAACGCGTCGGCTTCGGCAAGGAGCAGATGGCGCCGCACTCGATGGTCCTCTGTATGGTCGGCACCGGCATGCTCTGGGTCGGCTGGTATGGCTTCAACGCCGGCTCCGCGCTCGGCGCCGATGCCATCGCCTCCAACGCTTTCGCCACCACCACGCTCGCGGCGGCCACCGCCGGCTTCGTCTGGGCCCTCTGCGAATGGGTTGTCCGCGGCAAGCCGAGCGTCCTCGGCTTCTGCTCCGGCATCGTCGCCGGTCTGGTCGTGATCACGCCGGGCGCGGGCTTCGTCCTCCCGACCTCCGCGGTCATCATCGGCGTGCTCGCCGGCGTCATTCCGTTCGTCGCCGTCGCCTACCTGAAGAAGTTGCTCGGCTACGATGACGCGCTCGACACGTTCGGCGTGCACGGCGTGGGCGGCACCCTGGGTGCCATCCTCACCGGCGTCTTCGCCGATCCCGCGGCCAACTCCGTCCTCGGAGACGGCGGCATGAAACTCATGTCCGGCCTGCTGATGAACCAGATCAAGGCGGTTGGAATCACCATCGTCTGGACGGTGGTCGCCACGGCGGTCATCGCCTACATCGTCAAGGCCGTCATCGGCCTGCGTCCGACGGAGGAAGTGGAGCGCCAGGGTCTCGATATCACCGAGCACGGCGAAGAAGGCTACGTCAATTAACCTAACCCAGCACTTCCATGAAACTCATCATCGCCATCATCAAACCGTTCAAGCTCGAGGAAGTGAAGGAGGCCCTTGCGGCCGCCGGCATCGAGGGCATGACGGTCACCGAGGTCAAAGGCTTCGGCCGCCAGAAGGGCCACACCGAGATCTACCGCGGCAGCGAATACACCGTGGACTTCCTGCCCAAAGTGAAACTCGAAGTCGCGGTCGCGGACGACGCGGCCGGCAAGGCGGTCGACACGATCGTCAAGGCGGCCAAGACCGGCAAGATCGGCGACGGCAAGGTCTTCGTCCTCCCGTTGGAGGAAGTCGTCCGGATCCGCACCGACGAGCGTGGCGAGTCCGCCGTCTGATCCGGAAGCTTTCGCTCGTTTAGTTTTGGAGACACCCGGCCGGGCCCGTTCGCGGGCCCGGCTGTTTTTTGAGGGGTGGAGCGGCTTGACCCCCAGCCGCTTGGTAGCGGAGCCGCTTCCGGCTCCGACGGAACGGAAAGCTGCTCCGCTCCGCGACGATCCAGCGGCTTGAGGTCAAGCCGCTCCACCTTCTCCACCTTTTTCACGCAAATCATGCATGAGGTTCAGGCTCGGCATCGATTTTGCTCATGGGGCGCGTCTCCATATGAACATCCTTCGACTCAAACCCCTCTGTTCGCTGCTCACGGCGTGCCTCGCCTTGGCCGCCGGCGCTTCCGTTTTTGCCCAAGCCGCCGCTCCCGCCGCAGCCCCCGCCGCACCGGCGCCGGCTCCGACGTTGGAACAGCGCATTGCCGGTCTCGAAGCGTATCTGGGGAACGGCGATCCCGGCGCCGTGCTCAAGGTCGGCCCCAAGGACAAGGATGACAACGCGACCGTCCCCGCCGGCCTTACCACGCCTTCCGTCGGCACCGCCGGTCCCGGCCACAATGCGTTCATGATGATCTGCGCGGCGCTCGTGCTCTTCATGACGCTCCCCGGTCTGGCGCTGTTCTACGGCGGCCTGGTCCGCACGAAGAACGTGCTCTCCGTCATGGCGCAGTGCCTCGGGCTCGCCGGCCTCGTGACGATTCTGTGGTGGGCTTTCGGCTACAGCCTCGTTTTCGGCAAGAGCTTCAACAGCCCCTTCCTCGGCGGTTCGGAGTTCTTCTTCATGCGCGGCGTCGATAGCGCGCCGAACACCGACTATGCGTTCTGGGTTTCGCAGAACGTCTTCTCGATGTATCAGCTCATGTTCGCGATCATCACGCCGGCGCTGATCGTCGGTGCGATCGCGGAACGCATGAAGTTCTCGGCGTTGCTCGCGTTCATGACGCTCTGGATGTTCCTCGTTTACTTCCCGCTCGCGCACATGGTGTGGGGTGTCAGCGGTTACATGAATGGCGTGTGGAACGCCGGCGCTTCCATCAAGGCGATCGATTTCGCGGGCGGCACCGTGGTCCACATGTCGTCGGGCTGGTCCGCGCTGATTCTCTGCCTGATCGTCGGCCCGCGTCTCGGCTTCGGCAAGACCCCGATGCCCCCGCACAGCCTGGTGCTGACCATGGTCGGCACCGGCATGCTCTGGGTCGGCTGGTATGGCTTCAACGCCGGCTCGGCCGTCGCGGCCGATGGAGTCGCGGCCAATGCTTTCACCACCACCACGCTCGCCACCGGCGTCGCCTCCTTCACCTGGGCCGCCCTCGAATACATCACGCGCAAGAAGGCCAGCGTGCTCGGCTTCTGCTCGGGCGCGGTCGCCGGCCTCGTTGTCGTCACGCCTGCCTGCGGCTTCATCAACACCACCTCCGCCATGTGGGTCGGCCTCCTGGCGGGTGCGGTGCCGTTCTTCGCCTGCACCAAACTGAAGGGCATGCTCAAGTATGACGATGCGCTGGACACCTTCGGCATCCACGCCGTCGGCGGCACGCTCGGCGCGCTGCTCACCGGCATCTTCGCCACGGCTTCCGTCAACGGAAACCTGAACACCAACCTCAAGGACATCGTGGGCAAGTCGCTCTGGCTCGAGCAAATCAAGGCCATGGCCATCACGGTCGCGCTCTCGATCGTGGCCACGCTGGTGATCGCGTTTGTCGTCAAGGCGCTCATCGGCCTGCGGCCGACGGTGGAAGCCGAACAGGAAGGCCTCGACCTCAGCGACCACGGCGAAGAGGGCTACATCTACGAATCGAAATCCTAACCCGCACTCCTGCCTTCATCATCGCCCGCTCCAATGAAACTCATCATCGCCATCGTCAAACCCTTCAAGCTCGAGGAAGTAAAAACCGCGCTCGCCGAAGTCGGCGTCGAGGGAATGACCGTCACCGAGGTCAAGGGCTTCGGCCGCCAGAAGGGCCACACCGAAATCTACCGCGGCAGCGAATACACCGTCGACTTCCTCCCCAAGGTGAAAATCGAAATCGCCGTCGCCGATGGCGTGGCCGCCAAGGCCATCGATGCCATCGTGGCTTCCGCCAAGACCGGCAAGATCGGCGACGGCAAGGTCTTCGTGCTGCCGCTGGAAGAGGTCATCCGGATCCGCACCGACGAGCGCGGCGAGCCGGCGATCTGATTCACCGCCCGAGTCTTTGTTGGTGTGTAACCGGCGTCCACGCGGGGGCGCCGGTTAGTCTTTTGGGTGGCGACGCGCGGCCCTG
>Ga0163144_10025691_pt1 | contig 11490 bp, 8 predicted proteins | sample OliLak19BULKMAT1_FD_123175 | JGI IMG/M metagenome (GOLD analysis project Ga0163144, IMG submission 123175) | Freshwater microbial mat bacterial communities from Lake Vanda, McMurdo Dry Valleys, Antarctica - Oligotrophic Lake LV.19.BULKMAT1 | ecosystem: Environmental > Aquatic > Freshwater > Lake... | reverse complement strand
GGTGAGGCGGAATGTTGTCTTGCTCATGCCGGCGAGCAAAACAAAGTTTTCGAGGGTTGTCCCGCACAATCGTTAACTCTTCTCCCCTCAGTCACTTCCTTTGCTGGTCAGAACTGCCCTGGCATCCCCACTTTGGGGGATGTCCAGCCGAACAGCAGGCCGCGAAAGCGGGGACTTTTATCGGGGTGCAGCGGGAGTTTTATCCTCCTGTGATTTCTTTTCACTGCGCTTTACTGATTACCGATTCACCATGGAATCGGCATTGGCCCGCGAAACACGCGAAAAAGCGCGAAAGAAATCAGGGACTTCTCGCTCCTCCGCCTCTCACCCTCAAGGAGAAAAGCTCCTTCTCTTTCATCCCCATTGTTTTCGCGTCCTTTCGCGTGTTTAGCGGGCTAATCTGCTTTTCCAAGTTCACTGGTTACTGGCTTGCTGTTCCGCACCGGCTCTCGCGCCGATCCAGAGCGGCGATGCCCGCCGCAATCCAAGAGCCTGCGGCGGGTCGGGTTAAGTACGGACTAATGCTTCGTGGCAATCGTCCGATTCCTCTCTCAACGAATCTGGTGCCGCGCACCGGGGTCTTGGGAGTGGACGAGTTCGGTTGCCGGGTGTCCGGCAGGGCTGGTCCGGCGATGGCCACTCATCCGGGCGCGGGCTGGAGGAAGAAACATCGCATGAACGCGAAAATCACACTGGGCCTTTCCGAGCTGACGCCGGAGCAAAAGGTCACCTTCACGGAAGAGCGCATCACGTCGCTCAACAGTAACGCGGCCACGTTTCCCGCACCGAATCCCTCGGTGGCGGTGCTGACGACGGCCAAGAACAACCTGGACATCCGGCTCAAAGCCATCGCGCAGATGGAATCCTTGCTCGACGCCGAACGCTCCTACGCCCTCACGGAAGAGGCGGAACTCGACGTGCTGCTCCAACAGGAGGCCAACTACGTCGAGAACATCGCCAAGGGCGAAGCCTCGGTCATTCTGCTCTCGGGTTTCCCGCTGGCGCAGGAACCCATGCCCGTCGGGCAACTGGCTCCCCCGCAAAACCTGCTGGGCATCGCCACGGACATCGAAGGCCAGACGAAGCTCAAATGGAACAGCGTGCATGGGGCCAAGAGCTACATCGTGGAATGCGCGAACAACCCGAACGGCCCGTGGTCGCAGGTGACGGTAACCACGCGCATCTCCTGCCTCGCCACAAATCTGACGCCGGGCACGAAGTATTGGTTCCGGGTGCGCGCGGTCGGTGCGGCGGGTTTGAGCGGCTGGAGTGATCCGGCGGCAAAGCTCGCAGCGTAATCGCCCGCACGGTTCCACGGTTGCACAGTTGCAGCACAAGAGCCTCTTCTGCCTCGGCGGGAGAGGCTTTCATATTTGTGAAGCGCGTCGGATGGTGTCGGGTCAAGCGGGACGTTGTTGAGGTGCGCGGGACCGGGTGCGGCTGGCGAAAGGGCCATGTCAGGAAAAAGGATTGAGTGCGCGATGAACCGGACTAGAATCCGCGCATGGTTCATCCGGTCATCGGCGACGCCTCTGTTGCTGAATCTCCAGCAGTTCGGGAAGAATTTCTCCAGGCCTTTCGCTGGATGCTTCTGGCCCGGATGCTGGATGACAAGTTCGCCAGCCTCTATCGCGCCGGAAAAATTTTTGGCGGCGTTTTCCTGGGGCGCGGGCAGGAGGCATTGAGTGCGTCCATTGGCATTTCATTGCGAAAGGGCGATGCCTTTGCGCCATTGATTCGCGATGCGGCGGGCCGGCTGGCCTTTGGCGAAACGGTTCTCGAATCGGTGCGGACGTATCTCGGTTCGCCCCAGGGACCGATGCGCAGCCGTGATGGCAATGTTCATCGCGGACGGCCCAAGGATGGATTGCTCCCGATGATCAGCCATCTGGGCGCGATGATCTCCGTGGTCAACGGTATTTTGATGGCGCGACGTTTCAAGGGTGAGCGCGGCGCGGTGGGCGTGGCCTCGATTGGAGAGGGCGCGACTTCGACGGGATCTTTTCACGAAAGTTTGAACCAGGCGGCGGTCGAGAAACTGCCCATGGTGCTGGTGGTGGCCAACAATCATTACGCCTATTCCACGCCGACCGCGCGGCAGTTCGCCTGTCGCGACCTGGTGGATCGCGCCATCGGCTACGGCGTGACCGGCCAAAATGTGGACGGCACCGACCTCGTTGAGTGCCTGCGCGTGGTGGGTGATGCGGTGGCGCGCGCGCGCGAAGGCGGCGGACCTCAACTGATCGTGGCGCGGTTGCTGCGCCTGTGCGGTCACGGCGAACACGATGACGCGAGCTACATTGATCCGAAGCTCAAGCAGACCGGTGACGGGCGTGATTGCCTCAAGGTTGCCGAGGAACAGATGCTGCACGGGCATTGGGCTGACGCCCCGACCATCGAAGCCTGGCGTGCCGCTGCCGCGCACGAGATTGAGGAAACCGTCGCCAAGGTGCAGCGTGAAGCGGCGCCCGATCCGTTCAAGGAGGACTGGTACGCGTTGTCCTCGAAACATCTCAACGAGGGCCACAACGAGCCTTGATCGGCCGTCCTCGATTCCGTTTCCCGCTGCATGAGCATCACCTACCTCGAAGCCATTCGCGAAGCCCAGGCCCGCGCGCTTGCCGAAGATCCGCGCGTCTATATCTACGGCCAGGATGTCGGGCAGTTCGGCGGCGCCTTCAAGGCGACCAAGAATCTCGCGCAGGAATATCCGGGGCGCGTGCTGGATGCGCCAATCAGTGAAGACGCGATGGTCGGCTCGGCCATCGGTTCCGCCATCGAGGGGATGCGGCCAATCATTGAGATGCAGTTCGCCGACTTCTCCACGGTGGGCTTCAACCAGATCGTGAACCAGGCCGCGACGCTGTTCTGGCGCACGAAGGTGCCATGTCCCCTCGTCGTCCGCCTCCCATTTGGCGGCACGGCGGGCAGCGGACCTTTTCACAGCCAGAGCATCGAGGCGATTTACGCGCATTACCCAGGTCTCGTGGTGATGACGCCCGCGACGGTCGAGGACGCCTACAGCATGTTGCTCGACGCGGTCGCCATCGATGACCCGGTGATTTTCTGCGAGCACAAGCTCCTCTATTACCATCTCAAGGCGGAGAAACTGCCGACCGAGGCGCTGCCCATCGGTAAGGCGCGCATTGCCCGTGTCGGTCGTGACATGACCATCGTCGCCTACAGCGCGATGGTCCACGAAGCGCTGGCCGTGGCGGAGGAACTCACTGGTGAAGGCATTGAGGTGGAAGTCGTGGACCTGCGCACGATCAAGCCGCTCGACACGGATACGGTGATGGCGAGTGTGGCGCGTACCGGACGCCTGCTCTGCGTCGGTGAAGCCTGGCCGTGGGGCGGCGTGACCGCCGAGGTGATCGCCCGTGTGGCCTCGGAAGGCTTCGGCCTGCTCGACGCCCCGCCGCAACGGATCAACGCCAAGGACACTCCCGTGCCGTATCACCCGAGCCTCTGGGCGGCTCATCGCCCCACCGCGCGCAGCATCGCGGCGGCAGCCCGAAATCTTCTGCGCCTTTGACGTGCCCTGATGCCGGTGAGTGCTTCCGCCTTCCATCGTTTGCTGAAGACACCCGAACCGGCGGGACTCGGTCCCGGTCCGCGTTCCGGTGTGGAATCCCTCGCTGCGCTGAGCAGCGCGATGGATGCGGCGTTCAAAGAGGTCACTGTCGACAAGCGACGATCAGACCTCGTCCGCGCGCTCATCCTGCTCTGGCACGATCATCTGGAGGCGTCTCATGTCATCGCCCAGCGCTACGAGGAGGAGGCGGACGGAAGCTACGTTCACGCCATCGTGCATCGGCGGGAACCAGACTACAGCAACGCGAAGTACTGGTTTCATCGCACGCGCCACCATCCGGCGTATTCGACACTGGCGGACAGGGCAGGGGAGTTGTTGAGCGATGATCTCCCGCTGCGCGGAGTGTTGATGCCACGCGGCAAATGGGATGCCGTTGCCTTCGTTGACGCGTGCGAGGAAGCGGCGTCACTTCCGGCTGACGATTCGCAGGTGCGACGCCTGGTGGCCGTGCAGCAGGTGGAATTCGAGAACCTGCTGGATTATTTGCTCAAGCGATAGACAGGCTCAGTTCTTCCCAATACCCAACTCGCGGAGGAACGGCTGGATGCTGCGCGGACGCCCGAGGAATTTCTCAATCGACACGTTCACATCACGCGCGCTGCCGACGGCGTAGATCTCCTGTCGCAAGCGCCGTCCCGCGCTCACGTCATAGTAGCCATCCGGCGCGTGCTCGAAGACCGTGGCCATGTCCTGCGCGATGGCAGCCGCCCACGCGTAGCCGTAGTAGCCCGCGTCGTAGCCCATGAGATGTCCGAAGTAAGCGACCATCGCGGTATCGGGCGGCACTGGCAGGAACACATCGGTCAAAACGCGATTGGAAACATCGACGACATTCTGCCCGCCGCCGGCCTTCACGTCCGTGTGCAGAGCGAGATCCAGCAACGCGAAGGAAAGCTGCCTCCGGTAAAACGTGGCGATGGTCGCCAGCCGTGCCTCCTTCAGCTTCGCGAGAATCTCCGTGGGAATCTTCTTCGATGGATCGCGGTAGTCCGCCGCGAAGCTGTCCAGCACGCGCTTGTCCCAGACCCAGTTCTCCAGCATCTGTGACGGCGCTTCGACGAAGTCGCGCGGCACGCTCGTGCCGGAGAAGCGCGCGAACTTCGCCTGCGTCGTCAGCGTGTGCAGCGCGTGACCAAACTCATGGAACAAGGTCACCACGTCGTCATGCGACAGCAGCGACGGCTTGTCCTTCGAGGGCGGCGGGAAGTTGCACACCAGCGCGGCGGTCGGGCGTTGATAACGTCCATCGGGCAGAAGTTTTCCCTCAATGATGCCGAACTGTGCGAAGTGATGGTATTTCCCCGTGCGCGGAAACATATCGAGGTAGAACAAGCCGAGCGGCTCGCCGGTCTTCGCGTCGGACACGGCGAACAACTGGAGGTCGTCGCACCATTTCACCGGCGGCGCGACGCGCGCGAACTTCAGCCCGAAGATGCGCTGATAGATGCGGAACATGCCGCCCAGCGCACGGTCGTAGGGGAAGTAAACCCGCAGCGCCTCGGCATCCACGGTGTAGCGCTCCTTCTTCAACTGGTTGCTGTAGTAACGCCAGTCCCAGACGTTGATCTTCGCGCTGGCATCGCCGGTCTCCTTCGCCTTGAGCTGGCGAAACGCTTCCAGTTCCGCGTCGAACTTGGGCTGCAATCCCGTCTTCAAATCCTCGCAGAACTTCCGTGCCGTCGCGGCGTTCTTCGCCATCTTGGGCTCAATGATGAGATCCGCCCAGGACGCGTAACCCAGTTTGCTGGCGATGGTGTCGCGCAGCTCGATGATGCGCTTGAGCAGCGGGACGTTCTCCGCGCGCGCAAGGGTGTCGTGCAGCACGAGAAACCGGCGGCGCGTCGCCTCGCGCTTCGCATTCTCCATCACTGTGATGTAGTGGAAGGTGATGTTGGCCATCACGGTGAACTCGTCGTCGCCGGTCTTCACGCCCTTCTGATTCAGGAAATCCTCCGGCACGCCCTCCAGTTCGGCTTTGGTGAATTTCACCGGCAACTGCGCCTTCGTGATGTTCGCCTCGTAATCCGTCGTGAGGTTGGACAGCTCCTTGCGCAAGCGCTCGACCTCATCGCGTTCAGCCTTCGGCAGACCGAGGCCGGCGCGCTTGTAATCGCGCAGCGTCTCTTCCAGCAGCTTCGCCTCCTCGCCGCGCAGGCTGGGCTTTGTGTCGGCGAAAGACTTCATGACCTTGTAGACGTCCTCGCGATAATCCAGCCCCACGGCCCATTCGGAGAAAATCTTCATTGCTTCCGTGGCTGCGTCGCGGAGGACGGCGTTGGTGCTGGTCTCCTTCATCAAGACGATGCGGTTGCCGGTGAGATTCGCCTCATACATCGCGTCATCCAGCGCAACGATGGTGGTGCGCAGCGAAAGCTCCTTGGGCGGACAGGCGGCGATGCGGTCGAGCGCGGCGTTGGCGCGACGGATGGCGTTCGAGGCCCCGCCGAGCACGGTGGCGGGCGTGTTCTCCAGTTCCGGCACCGCGACGACGGACTTAAACTGCGCCGCGCGCTCGCTAAACTCCGCCAGGGTGACGAAGGGCAATTCGTCCGCGGAAGGCGAGGCGGCCTGTGCCGCGACAGGCTTCGCCTCGTGGGCGCTGCGGCAGGCGGTGAGGACGACGGAGAGACTCAGCAACAGAATCAGGCGCATGATGCGCGCAACGTAGCGACGGGCAGGAAGACCGCGCAAGCCATTTGCGGCGCTGAACGGACGCGCCATTGAACTCCGATAGGGACCCGACGCTCAGGCTCCCGCCAGCTCGCGTTCCGTCCTCAGCCGAAGCTGACCGCAGGCCGCGTCGATGTCGTGGCCCTTCTCGCGACGCAAGGTCGCGACGACCTTCTGCGCTTCGAGCGCGGTGAGAAACGCCTCTTGCGCCGTGTCAGTGGGCCGCCTCCATTGCAGTCCCTCGACCTTGTTGTAGGGAATGAGATTCACCTTGGCATTGAGCTTCTTGGCCAGCGTGGCGAGCGGACGCACCTGCAGCAGGTCGTCGTTCACGCCGGCGATGAGGATGTATTCGAGCGTGATCATGCGGTCGCGCTTGCGCTGGTAACTTTCGCAGGCGCTCGTCAGTTCACGCAGCGGATACTTGCGATTGACCGGCATGATCTGGCTGCGCACCTCGTCCGTCGCGCCGTGCAGCGAGATGGCGAGGCGGAATTGCTCCGGCTCGCCGGCAAGCTGAACAATCTGCGGCGCCAGTCCGCTGGTGGAGATGGTGATCTTGCGCGCGCCGATGCCGAAGCCCCACGGCGCATTCAGGATGCGCAGCGCCTTCAGCAGGTTGTCGTAATTCGCCAGTGGCTCGCCCATGCCCATGATGACGAGGTTGTTGATCAACCGCTCGGGTGCGGCAGCGGCGAGGGAGTTCAAGGTTCCAGGTTCAACGTTCAAGGTTGCAGCACCGTCCTCGGCCAACTTTGAACCTTGAACTTTCAACTTTGAACTTTGTTCGAAGTGCCACCGTTCCGTCGCGAGGATCTGTTCGACGATTTCCTCCGGGCGCAGGTTACGCTTCCAACCCTCGAGACCGCTTGCGCAGAATTTGCATCCATACGCGCAGCCGACCTGCGTGGAGACGCAGAGCGTGTGCCGGTCGCTGGCGTCGCCGTAGAGCGCGGGATTCGCGGGGATGAGCACGCTCTCGATGAGCGCGCCATCAATGAGGCGCCAGAGAAACTTCTGCGTGGCATCACTGGCGCCCTGCTTGAGCGAGAGGGTGAGAGAGGAGAGCGAGAACTCCGCAGACAGCCGTTCGCGCATGGCCTTGGGTAGATTCGTCATCTCATCCCAGGTGGTGACGCGGCGCTGGTAAAGCCACTGGAGCAACTGGTCCACGCGCCACTCGGGCAGCGACCACTCGGCGAAGCGCGCGAGCAATTCGTCGCGCGTGAGGGATTTGATGTCAGGCTTCACGGGTGCAGTCATCCCGGCAGATTACCCGCGTCCGTCCGGCAAACCAAGCGATTAGCAGAGGAGAAGCGGAAGGCGCCGTGGCAGCCTGGTGGCGCGAAGCCCGGCAGCGGCGGCGGCTCGTGTGCCTGCGCACGACCGTAGCTCGGGCCGCGCCGCAGAAAGCCGGGTTCCGACTTCGCCTCCGTCGAACCAAGAGCCTGTATGAGAATGCAGGTCAGACTTCCAGCCTGACGGTTCACAGGGCATCGCTGCCCCGTGGTCCCGGCGGGGGTGCTCGATTTCGGAGAAGGGGCTCAACTCATCTTGCGTTTTTGCAGCACGGTGTCGCGCTGGGCGAGATCGGGCCTGTCGTTGGGGTAATCGAGGTTGTAATTCAGTCCGCGGCTCTCGGGGCGCGCGAGCGCGGATTCCACGACGAGCTCGGCGACGGTCGCGATGTTGCGCAGTTCCAGCAGATCGCTGGTGACAATGAAGTCCCAATAGTATTCCTGAATTTCCTCCTGAAGATTCGCGATGCGTTTGCGGGCGCGCTGGAGGCGCTTGTCGGTGCGCACGATGCCGACGTAGTCCCACATTAGGCGGCGTATTTCATCCCAGTTGTGCGAGACGACGACGAGTTCGTCCGCGTTGTGGGCGCGGCCGGATTGCCACGCGGGTATTTCGGCGCGCAGGGTGGGGGAGGGTGTGACGCGCGCGGCGGCGCGGTGCGCGCAGACGAGGGCTTCGAGGAGGGAGTTGCTGGCGAGGCGGTTCGCGCCGTGTAATCCGGTGCAGGCGACTTCGCCCACCGCGAGGAGGCCGGCGATGGACGTTTGGCCATCGACGTTGGTGAGCACGCCGCCGCATTGGTAATGCGCCGCGGGCACGACCGGCAGCGGCTCCTTGGTCATGTCGATGCCGAAGCCGAGGCAGGTGTGATAGATGTTCGGGAAGCGCTCGATGATGAAGCGCGCGGGCTTGTGCGTGATGTCGAGCAGGACGTGATCGGCGCCGGTGCGCTTCATTTCGCTGTCGATGGCGCGGGCGACGATGTTACGCGGGGCAAGGCTCCGGAGCGGATGATGTTCATCCATGAATTCGCGGCCTTCGACGGACTTCAATACGCCGCCTTCGCCCCGCACCGCTTCGCTGATGAGGAAGCTTTTGGCGCGCGGATGGTAAAGACAGGTGGGATGGAACTGGATGAACTCCATGTTCGCGACGGGTGCGCCGGCGCGATACGCCATGGCCACGCCGTCGCCGGTCGCGATGTCGGGATTGGTCGTGTAGAGGTAGACCTTGCCGCATCCGCCGGTGGCGAGGAGCGTCACGGGTGCGGCAAAGGTCTCGACCTGGCCGCGTTTCTTGTCGAGGACATAGACGCCGAGGCAGCGGTTGTCGCCTTCGAGGCGCAGCTTGTGCGTGGTGATGAGATCGATGGCGAAGTGGTCCTCGAAGATCTCGATGTTCGGGCGCGCGGCGATGGCGGCGAGGAGGGCGCGCTCGATCTCGCGTCCGGTGATGTCCTTGGCGTGGAGGATGCGGCGCTTGCTGTGGCCGCCTTCCTTGCCGAGATCGAGTTGCTTGCCGCCGTCTTCACCAGGGGCGTCGCGCTCGGAGAACTTCATTCCCAGTTCAATCAGTTCGGCAATGCGGGCGGGGCCTTCCTCGACGATTTGGCGCACGACGGATTCATTGCAGAGGCCCGCGCCGGCATCAAGCGTGTCGCGCACATGCATCTCGAAGGAGTCTTCCTTGCTGGTGACGGCGGCGATGCCGCCCTGCGCGTAGTTGGTGTTGGACTCGGCGCGGTTCTTCTTGGTGATGATGGCGACGCGACCGCGGCCAGCGACCTTGAGGGCGAAAGAAAGTCCCGCGATGCCGCTGCCGAGCACGAGGAAGTCGAAGTGTTTCATCGTTGCGATAAAGATTCAGAGGCGGGCGTTGTCAATCAAGCGGGTCTTTCCCACAAACACGGCGAGCGCCATGTGCGTGCCGCGGCTCACCGTCGTCGCGGACGCGAGCGTTTCGGGATCGAAGAAGGCGAGATAGTCCACGCGGGCGTCGGGATGTTGCGTCATTTGCTTCGTGAGTTGTGCGATGAGGCGGGCGGCGGGAACGGCGCGGGCAGCGACGGCGCGGCGCGCGGTGTCGATGGCGTGACGAAGCGCGAGAGCCTGCGGACGCTGGGCGGGGGTGAGGTATTTGTTGCGCGAGCTGAGAGCGAGGCCGTCGGTTTCGCGGCGCGTGGGAGCGACGATGAGTTTCAGTGGGAAGTTCAGGTCGCGCACCATGCGCCTGACCACGGCGGCCTGCTGGAAATCCTTCGCGCCGAACACGGCGACGTGCGGGAGGACGATGTTGAAGAGTTTCGCCACCACGGTGGTGACACCGCGGAAGTGTCCGGGGCGCGAGCGGCCTTCGAGATCGAGCGAGAGAACTTCTTCATTCACCCAGGTGCTGAAGCCGGGCGGATACATTTCTCCATCGGCCGGGGCGAAGAGGACATCGACGCCCGCTTCGCGGCAGAGCTTGCGGTCACGGGCGAAGTCGCGCGGATACCGCGAGAGATCTTCCTTCGGTCCGAACTGCGAAGGGTTGACGTAGATGCTGACGACGATGCGGCCCTTCGCGCCGACAGCCTGACGCGCGCGCCGCACGAGACTGAGATGGCCGTCGTGCAGGTAGCCCATCGTGGGCACGAAGCCGACGCGGAGATTTTGCGTGCGCCAGCGAAGGGCGAGGCGTTGCATGGCCGCGACGGTGGTCACCAGTTGCATGGGCGGGAAAGATGCGAACGACGAGCGAGGGGAGCAAATCAAATCCCGCCGCGCGCCGTCGGAAGCTCAGGCGAGGATGCCATTGATCACCTTGCCGCTGGTGATGGCGATGGGGCGATTCCCGGTGTCCCGCACCTCGGCGTGCGGATCAATGCCGAGCAGATGGTAGATGGTGGCGGCGAGGTCGTCAGGACGGACGGCGTTCTCGGCGGGATACGCGCCATTCTTGTCCGACGCGCCATAGACGAAGCCCTTCTTCACTCCCGCGCCGGCGAGCAACGCGGTGTAGCATTGCGGCCAGTGATCGCGGCTGGCGTTGTCGTTGATCTTGGGCGTCCGGCCGAATTCCCCCATCCACACGACGAGCGTGGTTTCGAGCAGGCCGCGTTGCTCAAGATCGTTCAGCAAGGTCGGGAGCGTCTGCTCGGTGATGGGTAGGTGATACTTCTCGATGATGGGATACATGCGGGTGTTGTTGAACCCATGCGTGTCCCATCCGCCGGCTTCCGTGCTCTGCCCTCCGATGCTGTCGGAGAAATACACGGTGACGAACTTTGTGCCCGCCTCGACGAGACGCCGCGCGAGCAGGCAGCCCTGGCCGTAGGTCGTGCGCCCGTATGCCTCGCGCATGACCTCGGGTTCCGCCGAGAGATTGAAGGCGTCGCGGAGCTTGGTGGAATGGAGCATCGCCAGCGCGCGTTCGTAGTAGGCGTCCAGGCCCTTTGCCGCGGCGGAGTAATCAATCATCCGCGTCTGGGCATCGATGAACTTCTGCAACTCACGCCGTTGCGAGACGCGTTCGTAGGAGAGATTCGCTGGGAGACTCAGTTCAGGCAGCGCGAAGCTGGCGCTGTTCGGATCCTGACCGATGAAGAGCGGGTCGTGGGTCTTGCCGAGGAAGCTGGCGTTCTGGCCAGGCGTGATGGAGCCGTCGGCGATGACGTGTGGATAGGAAACGTACGTCGGCACGTCGCTGCGCCCGGGGGAGAGTTTGTCCACCACCGAGCCATACGACGGCATGAGCGAGAGCGAATCGCGCAGGCGCTGGTCGTCGCTCGGTGGTTCGTATCCGCTGAGCGCGTAGTAGCCGGCGGAGTTGTGGTTCTTCATCGTGTGATGGACCGAGCGGACCAGCGTGACTTTGTCCATCACCTTGGAGGTGCGCGGCAGCCTCTCGCTGACCTGAATGCCATCCGCGCTGGAGGTGATGGGCTT
>Ga0163144_10025690_pt1 | contig 11491 bp, 12 predicted proteins | sample OliLak19BULKMAT1_FD_123175 | JGI IMG/M metagenome (GOLD analysis project Ga0163144, IMG submission 123175) | Freshwater microbial mat bacterial communities from Lake Vanda, McMurdo Dry Valleys, Antarctica - Oligotrophic Lake LV.19.BULKMAT1 | ecosystem: Environmental > Aquatic > Freshwater >... | reverse complement strand
CTTGATGTAGCTCGCGCAACTGAGATCGGTCACGCCGAGGCGGTTGCCTCCGGATAGATGGCGAGTGCCTCGCCGTAGGTGGGTCGCGGGTCGCCAAGTCGCTGCACTGATGTCGTTCGGGTGCCTTCCACCCCGAACGCCGTCGATGGGTCAGACCGTTGAGCTGATAAACCGTATTACCGTAAACCCCGATCAATGCGGGGAACGTCCGTGTATCCGGGGGATGCGCATTCGGGTGAGCGATGTGCTGGACGTGTTGGCGCTGGGGCTGACGGCGGAGCAAGTGGTCGAGGAGCTGCCAGACTTGGAGCGTGATGACGTATGGGCGTGTCTGCGTTTCGCCAGTCGCCGCCTGGGACACCCCGTGCTCGCAGCGTAACCGGTGCGGGTCTGGGAAATCGTGACCGCAGCGGACGTCGACATCTTGTCATGGCAACAGAGGCTGAGAGCGATCGGATGGTAAGCCGCCATGACTGACCTTCGCACCCAACTCCAGGCGACCCTCGGCAGCGGCTACACCCTCGAGCGCGAACTCGGTGGTGGCGGCATGTTGCGCGACGCCGATTGTGGCCACCCAGAAAGCTGGGTAGCTTTTTTGCATGAAAGCCACCATCGATTTTGACGATCAACTCTACCGGCGCCTCAAAGTGGAAGCGGCCCGGCGCGGACGGACGGTGCGCGAGCTGGTCACGGACGGCGTCAGGCATGTGTTGGATACGCCGCAGCGAGAGAGCGCGGACGCAGACCGCGTGGTGGATGCGAGCGCGTGGCGTCCCGTATGGTTCGGCGCGCTGGAACGCCAGGCGCGCGCGGTAAACGATCATTCGATGGAGGCGGTGCGGGCGAGCATCGCGCGGGGGCGTGCTTCCTCAACCGCGGAAACGCCTTCCCGTGCACCGAGGGTCGCACCACCGCGCGCGACTAAACGGCAAAAATGACGGTCGGCCTCGATACCTCGGTGGCATTGCGGCTGCTGACCGGAACGCCTGCGGATCAAGCCGAGCAAGCGCGCGTTCTTGTCGCAGCCTCGTCGGAGCCGGTCGTCATCTCTGATCTCGTGGTCAGCGAAGTCTATTTCGCCCTGCGCCATCACTACGCGGTCTCACATCGCGATGCCGTGCGGGCCATGGGCGCCTTACTCGACGACGCACGGGTGCGAAGTTCCGGCGTCGGGCGCGCGGTGCTGGCGGCGGACGCCTCGAGTCAGCAACAGCCGAAGACCGGGCTCATGGACCGGTTGATACTTGCGGACTACGTTCGCGACGGCGTCGGGCTCGTCACGTTCAATCCGGCGCTCGCGCGGCTCCCCGGTGCGCGAAACGCAGTCATCACACCCGGATCATGAGTTCGTTCCTCGAGCGCTTGACCGCGTCACTCGGCAGCGGCTACACCCTCAAGCGTGAACTCGGTGGTGGTGGCATGTCGCGCGTATTTGTGGCGCGAGAGAATGCGCTCGGGCGCGAGGTCGTGGTGAAAGTGATCGCGCCCGAACTCGCCGAGGGCGTGAGCGCCGAGCGTTTTACGCGCGAGATCGCCACTGCCGCGCGACTGCAGCAGGCCAACATCGTGCCGGTGCTCACGGCGGGGGCGTCGGGTGGGTTGCCGTACTACACGATGCCCTTCGTGAAGGGCGAATCGCTGCGCGCGCTCATGGCGCGTGGTACGGTGCTCACGCTGCATGACCAAGTGAGCCTGCTGCGCGATGTGGCGCGCGCGCTGGCCTACGCGCACAGCGAGGGCGTGGTGCACCGTGACATCAAGCCGGAAAACATCCTGTTGTCGGCGGGCACGGCGGTGGTCACGGACTTCGGTATCGCGAAGGCCATCAGCGCGTCGCGCACCATTGATGGTGCGGCGCCCGCGTCACCAGATGGCACGCTCACGCAGGCCGGCAGCAGCATCGGCACGCCGGCGTACATGGCGCCCGAGCAAGCGGTGGGCGACGTGGTGGACTATCGCGCCGATCTCTACGCGTGGGGCGTGGTGGCGTACGAGCTGCTGTGTGGCGCGCACCCGTTTGCGGGCAAGACAGGCCCGTCGCAGTTGATTGCCGCACATCTGGCGGAGCTGCCCGCACCGCTTGCGACTCGAGCGCCTGAGCTCGCGCGCGAGGTGGCGGCGCTCGTGATGCAGTGTCTCGCCAAGAATCCGAGCGAACGGCCGGCCAACGCGAACGCGCTGTTGGAACGGTTGGCGAGTGTGTCGACGCCGAGCGCCGAACGTGCGGCCGCACCGGTGCCTGCATCGCGGCGAGGCGCGATTATGGTCGCCGGCGTGGTGCTGTTCGCGGTAGTGGCGGGTGCGCTCTGGATCCTGCGGGGTCGCTCACCCGGTGGCGCGGCTGACACGAACGCCTCGGCCGCAGGTGGCGCGGCCGCGGCAGCGACGAGCAATGCCGCAGAGCCCGCGGGTGTGATTTCCGCGCTCGCCGTGCTGCCGTTCGTGAACACCAGTGGTAATGTGGCCGACGAGTACTTCAGCGACGGCCTCACCGACGAACTGGCGCATGGCTTGTCGAAGCTTCCCGGGCTGCGGTTGGCGGGACGTACGTCGAGCTTTGCGTTCAAGGGCAAGACCATTCAGGCCGCCGAGGTCGGCCGCGCGCTGAACGTGGGGGCCATCATCGAAGGCACCGTGCGACGCGCCGGCAATCGTATTCGCCTCACCGCGCAGCTCACCAGCACGCGCGATGGCCAGCTGCTCTGGAGCGACGCCTTCGAGCGCACCGGCGCCGACGTGTTCGCGGTGCAGGATGCATTCACGAGCGCCATCGTGAGCGCGCTCACCCCGCGGCTGGCGGGTGCGAGCACGGGCAGCAGCAACGCCGCCGCTCCGGTTGGCGTGGCAGCGCGAGGCACCACCGACGCCGTGGCATACGACCTGTACCTCAAGGGGCGCTTTTATTGGGCGCAGCGTGGAGCCGCGCCGGGCGACAGTGCGATCAAGTATCTGGAGGCGACCGTGCAGCGTGACTCCACGTTCGCACGCGGCTGGGCGGGTCTCGCGCTCGCCCACGTCATCCGTCCCAACTACAACGCGACGGTGGATTTCGACGCGTCGGATGCCCGTGCCGAGGTGGCCGTTCGCCGTGCGCTGGCTCTCGACTCGACACTGGCCGATGCGTACGCCGCGCGGGGCTTCAAGCTGATGCGAGGCCTCGAACCCGAATTGGCGGCGGCGGCAATGGCCACGGCACGGCGGTTGGAGCCGCAGAACGCCATCGCCGCCCACTGGTCGGGCATCCAGTTCCACACGGTCGGCGATACCGCGCAGTCTGATCGTCAGATGGAGGTGGCGCTCACGCTCGATCCGCTGTCGCCGACGACGTTCAATTCGCGCGCGATCATGCTGACGGAACGTCGGCAATTCGGCAGAGCGATGGAGAACTTCGCGCGCGTCTTGTCGCTCAATCCGGCGTTTCCGGACAACGCCACGTTGGCGCTCGTCTGGTCAGGGCTCGCCGACAGCGCCTACGCCGTGAGCCAGCGCAGTCTCGCCACCGCTGCGCGCGCGCGCTTCGGCAGTGCGATCCTCGCGGCGGCCGCATCACGCCGGTGGGATGCGGCACGCACGCTCCGCGACCGCATCACCGCCGGCGGACCGGGGATTGGATCGTATGACCGTGCCGTGTCGGCCTTGGTGTTCGGCAACCGTACGACTGCGGCGACCGCATTCGTGGATCACCTCGAACACGGCGGCGGCCTCGGGAACACCCCCTTTTCCGTCTGCCACCCGCCCTACGACGCCATTCGCACCGAGCCGGCGTGGAAGGCGTTTCTCGCGCGGCATCGGCTGCGCGAATGTCCGTATTCGTCGCCGTGGCCGGTGCCCGCGCCGCCGCCGTGAGCGCCAGCATGAAACGCCTCACAACAGCCCTGTCGCGTACGCGCATCTTTCGCCCATGATATTGCCGCCGTCGGGCTTGATGGATCAGCTGCGTTGGCTGCATCCTCCGTTCGCACGTACGCGGAGTCGATGATGGCACTGCTTGACAGCTTCGCCGAGCTGCAGGCAGCGGTCGCTGACGGCATTGTCGAACGCTATGCCGTTGGTGGGGCAGTCGGCGCAACGTTGTACATCGAGCCAGCCGCGACGCAGGACGTGGACGTCTTCGCCGTCTTCGATCCGTCCGCGTCGCTCTTGGTATCGCTGGCCCCGATTCAAGACTACTTCACAAAGCGTGGAGCAGTGGTACAGACTGAGGCCTGGTGATCGCGGAGTGGCCCGTGCAGTTCCCTCCGGCCGCCACGCCGCTCGTCGACGATGCGCTTGTACATGCGGTGCGCACGACCATCGACGGGCAAGCCGTCACCGGGCTGTCGCAGGAAGACTTTGCCGCGATCGCACTCGAGACCGCAAACTGATCTACACGACCAACGCGATCGAGAGGCTGAATATGCAGCTGCGGAAGATCATCAAAACCCGCGGGCACTTCCCGACCGACGAGGCCGCGAGCAAGCTCCTCTGGCTGGCGATTCGCAACGTGCGGGCGTCACGCACCCTCGGAGTGCACTCACGCCTCACACACAAAATTTCAACTAGGCCCGCATGGTCGCGTTTGGGTCGCGCGCGCAGGTGTCGGACTCGCCTCCTCCCTACTCCCTACTCCTACTCACAGCTCGGTACTGGGTCGTGAGTCATCTCTTTCCCCGCTATGCTCTCACCGCCTCCGGCAAAATCTGCACGAACGCCTTCATCTCCTCCGTCGTCCCGATACTCACGCGCACCCAGTCGTTGTACGGCGGGAACGCGCGTCCGACCATGAACCCCTTGGCCAGCATTGCCTGGCGCACGGTGTCCGTGGGAAGTCCGGCCTGAAAGAAGACGAAATTCGTGTGTGACGGCGCGACGCGTTTGCCAAGCTTGGTGAGTGCGTCGGTGAGCATGGCGCGACCCTCGCGATTGGTCTTCGTGACGAACGCCTGGTACTCCGTGTCGGCGACGGCGGCGATCGCCGCCTGCACACCGAACACATTCGGCGTGCCGGTGACGTGCTTCTCCAGTCGCGCGATGATGTCGGCGCGCGCGATCGCGAAGCCGACGCGGAGGGCGGCGAGTCCGTGCACCTTGGACGCGGTACGTGAGATGATGACGTTGTCGCCCCGTTGCACGAGATCGATCATCGACTTGTAGCTCTTGTCATCCACGAAATCGTGATACGCCTCGTCCACCAGCACCACGGCGCGACGCGATGTGCTCACCACGAAATCGCGAATGCGCTTGTCGTCGTGCAACGTGCCGGTCGGATTGTTCGGATTGCAGACGAAAACGAGATCCACCGCGTTCGTCGTGCGCCGGTCCATCATGTCGAAGTCGTGCCCGAGATCGGGCAACAGCGGCACTTTGTGCACCGTCGCGCCGATGGCTTCAGCGTAGCGCGGCAGTCCTTCGTACGTGGGCCATGCCGTCACGATCTCGCCGCCGTGCATGCCGTAGGCGAGTGCGGCGATATCGAGCACTTCGCCCGAGCCTTGCGTCACCAGCACGTTTTCCGGCGCGACACCAACCGATTTCGCAAAGGCCGCGCGCAGCTGACCGGTGGCGGGGAGCGCGTACTTGTTGTGCTGATCCCAGGCGGCCATCAACGCCGCCTTGGCCTTGGGCGACATGCCGAAGGGATTCTCGTTGGAAGAAAGCCGGATCGGGCCGGCCGCGGCGCGCGCGGCGGTGATCTCTCGCTCGAGCGCCGCGTAGTCGGTGGGCGCCGAGCCTCGGATGCCGTCGACGGACATCGCGGGAAGCACGTGCGGGAGCGCGAGACTCGCAGATGCACCCAACCCCGAGGTGATGAGCCACTGACGACGGGACATCGAACCGTTCATGGGACGCTCCGGGTGCACGAGATGGTCTCGCCGAAGACGCCCAGCTGCGTCGACGGTCGGTTCTTCATTGCTACTTTACTGCCCGAGCCACGAACGCGCGACTCCAGTCCCTTGGCATGAACCGAACCCGCTGGCTGATCACCATTCTTTCGTTCGCGCTGATGATCGGCGCGTCCATCTGGGTGGTGGCAACCAACTGGCCGGCTGGTGGTATGCCTGGGCTCGCCTGGACGGCGCACGGGGCGGTGCTCCTGGCGGTGTCGATCGAGGTCATCACGCGCTCGCTCAAGATCCAGGCGTCTGCGCACGCCGTCGGGCTGCCGCTCAAGTTCGGCACGTCGGTCCGAGTCTGTCTGGGGGGAGATTTCGCGGCGGCTATCACGCCGGCCAGATCCGGCGCGGAACCGGCGCGCTATCTCGTGCTCGCCGAAAGTGGCATGGGCGCCGCGGGTCGCGTGCTCGTGCTCTTTCTCGAGCTCTTTCTCGAGATGTGTTCGCTGGCGCTCGTCTGCCTGCTGCTGGCCCTCGCCTTTCGCGGTCGCGGCACCTCCATCGGCGGACTGCTTGGTCTCGTGGGTGGCTACAGCACGGCCGTACTCGGCGCCGGCGCGATTGGTCTCCTGCTGGCGCGCAACAGCGCCAACGGACCGCCGCCCACATGGGCGCTCCGAGTCGGGTTCCATGCCGGCCGATGGCGCGGCGTGCAACGTACCCTGCGACAACTCCGCAGCTCCGTGCATTCGCTGCGTCGCGCGAAACCCGGACTGATGCTCCTCGCATTCCTTGGTTCCGTCGTCCACGTGCTCTTCAAGGTGGCGACACTGCCGATTCTCGTGTTCCTCGGCGATCCTTCGTTTCCACTGACCATGAACACGCTCGCGCCCCTGGTGTTGTGGCCGCTGGCACTGTTCTACGGTGGCGTCGTGGTGCCCGCACCCGGTGGCGGTGGCTTCATCGAAGGCGCGTTTGCCGCGACGCTCAAGGACTCCATTCCGACGGGCATCTTCGCGGCAACGCTGCTCTGGTGGCGCTTCTACACCTTCTATCTCTACATCGTGGCCGGCGGCATCGCAGCCGGTGATGCGGCCCTTCGCGCCATTCGCGATCGCTCCAACAACTGACGCATTGACCAATTCGAGCGCCGACGCCGTGAGCGAGACGACCGGCAGAGGATCCGACTCCTCGATCGAGTCTGCCGTGGTCGCCAATGACCGACACGCGGACACATCACCGCCAGCCACGCGCCTGCAATTCATCCTCGCCTTCGGCGTCATCTACGTCGTGTGGGGCTCGACGTATCTCGCCATTCGCGTGGCCATCGACACCATTCCGCCGTTTGTGCTGGGCGCGGTGCGCTTCCTTCTGGCGGGCTCGCTCCTGTATGCGTGGAGCCGGTGGCGCGGCGCGCCCAAGCCGAGCGCGCTGCAGTGGCGCAACTCGGCCATCGTCGGTGCGTTGCTGTTGTTCGTTGGTAACGGCGCCGTGTCCTGGGCCGAACAACGGGTGAGTTCGGGGATGACCTCGTTGCTGGTGGCGACGGTGCCGCTCTGGCTCGTGCTCTGCGAAGGGTGGATGGGCGTGCGGCCGACCGCCGCCAAGGTGCTCGGCGTTGTCATCGGGTTGGTTGGCGTTGGTATTCTCGTCTTGCCGGCCAACGGTGATCTCACGAGCGCGGCCGTCGATCCGCTGGGTGCGCTGGTGCTCTCGGTGGGCTCGCTCGCCTGGACCGCCGGCTCGCTCTTCTCGCGCACCGCACAGATGGCCAAGCCGGCGTCGGTGGCGATCGCCATGCAGATGCTGGTGGGCGGCGCGATGCTCCTCGCGCTGGCGTTGGCGACCGGGGAGATCAGCGGGCTGTCGAGCGGACCCGCCATCAGCGCCCGATCAGCACTGGCGGTGCTCTATCTCATCGTGTTCGGATCGCTGGTCGGATTCAGCACGTACATGTGGCTGCTGGGCAAGGCGAGTCCGACCGCGGTCGGTACCTACGCGTACGTGAATCCCGTCGTCGCCGTCCTGCTCGGCGTCGTGCTGCTTGGCGAAACGCTGCCATCACGGGCGATGCTGGCGATGTTCGTCATTGTGGGTGGCGTGGCACTGGTGTCGTTGGCGCCGCAGTTCAAGCGACGCTGAGTTCGAGTCGCGGCAGGCAGAGCGGCTTCGCGTCGACAGCGAGTCGCTTCGACACGGATGCACGACTGACGAGCCGACGACACGCCCCCACGAATCCTCAGCGATGGAATCGGCGTACGGAGATTCGTCCTCGTGGGCGACATGGCCGACCGGGCAACGCAGCATCTCAACCATTTCGCGGGGAACGCCGGCATGCGCTCGCACATCAAGATCGTCGCCATCGTCAACATCCTCTACAGCGCGCTCGGTCTGTTGAGTGCGGCCGCTGTGCTCATGGGCGGGATTTTTGGAGGCATCTTCTCGGGTGGCCTCGTCGGCTTCGTCGCTGGAACGGTCGCCGGCCTCGTGGGCGCTCTCGTCCTTGGTGCGATCAGCCTCTTCGGCCTCATTGCCGGCTTCGGCTTGCTCAACCATCAGCAGTGGGCTCGCTACGTCATCGTCGCGGTGTCGGCCTTCCGCCTCTTCAAGTGGCCCGTCGGGACGATCTTCGGGGCGTACTCGCTCTGGGTGCTGCTCAACGACGAAACTCAGCGGGAGTTCGCCTCGGCGCTGTAGTTCAGTTCGGTTGGTGGCACAGCTCCCGATGGCCCGAGCAACCAGCCGCGACTGACGGGAAAACACCGCGAATCGCTCCCATCCGATTCGCGGTGTTTTTGCGTTGGCTCGCACCGCGCGGTTTGTTGGATGCCGGCGCTGATGCGCCGCTCTGGCGGTCACTACGCGGCCCGACTACCCTATGCGGCGTGTCTCACCTCCGGCTGCCATGAACTCTGCGATATCCGTGGCGACATCCGGGGCGACATCCGGGGCGACATCCGGGGCGCAGAACGACCCGACGCCCGCACGCGCAGCGCCGCCGCCACCCGTTCAGCATCTGAGTTCGCGGCACCGGTCGAGGATTGGCGAATTGGCCAAATGCCTCCTGCATGGCGCGCCACCGTCCAGCGAGACCTTGGACGCACTCGTTGCCCGTTGCGACGCCCGGCTGGCGTCGCTCGCCCCGCACAAGCGCACTGAACTCGGACTTGCCATCTCATTGCTTGGTGGACGCGTCGGGGTGTTTCTGGCCATCGGGAGACCCGTGCCGTTTCGGTCGCTCGACAACGCGACCCAGACCCGCTGCTTCAACGCCTGGGGGCACTCCCGCATTCCGCAGTTGCGCTCGGCGTATCAGGCCGTGCGACGCCTCGTGCTGGTGGTGCACTACGCACGTCCTGAAGTCACCGCCGCGACCGGATACGCCGGACCGCTGCAGTCGCGCGCCCCGCAGGCGACGTGGGAAGGTCCGCTGGCCGGAGCGCACACCGACTTCGAGCCGGTGCGTCGTGGTCCGGCGGTGTCAACGAGTGCCATCGTGTCGCGGCCGGTGCCAACGGGCGTCGTGCGCGCGTGTGATATCGGGCGTGACCTGCATCGACGCGCAGATGTGGTGGTGATTGGCACCGGTGCAGGCGGCGCGGTGGCCGCGCAGCGACTCGCCGAGTCGGGGTATGAAGTGGTGATGCTCGAGGAGGGTGGGTACTTCACCAACGCGGACTTCAACGAGCAGGAAGCTGCGCTCACGGAGCAACTGTACGCCGATGGCGCGATGCGTACGACCGACGATCTATCCGTGGCCTTGCTGCAGGGATCCGCGGTCGGCGGTTCGACGCTGGTGAACTGGATGATCATGCTGCGCACACCGACGTTCGTCCTCGAGCAGTGGGCACGCGAGTCGGGTGTGTATGGCATGTTGCCACACGAGATGTCACCGGTGTTCGATCGCATCGAGCAGGAGGTGCATGCGCGCCGTGTTCCCGACGATGCGCATTCGGCAAACAACCGCATCGTGCTCGATGGCGCCGCCGCACTGGGTTGGCATGCAGTCCCGGGCGCGATCAATGCGCGCGACTGCATTCGTTGCGGGTTCTGCGGCGTGGGATGTCGACACGATGCCAAGCAGTCCACGCTGGTCACCTTTGTTCCCCGCGCGCTGGCCAAAGGCGCGACGCTCTACGCCAACGCGCAGGTCACGCGCGTCGAAGTGCGCGAGCGCGATGCGGGCGCCGGTACGCCACCGCTCAAGCGCGTCCATGCCACGATGCGCGACCCGCGATCGGGCGTCGCACGCGCACTGGCCATCGACGCACCACTGGTGGTGATTGCAGGCGGCGCCGTGGGCACTCCAGTATTGCTGCAGCGCTCCGGCATGGGTGGAGGCGGTGTGGGAAACTGGCTGCGGTTGCATCCTACCACGGGGCTCTTCGGTCGATATCCGCGCGACATCATTGCCAGCACGGGGATTCCCCTCAGCACGATGTGCGACGAGTTCATTCGCTGGCGGCAGACCGACTATGGATTCTGGCTCGAGTGCCCGCCCATGCATCCGTCGTTCACGGCCGCCGCGATCCCGGGGTTTGGCGCCGCACACGCCGACCGCATGCGGGAGTTGAACAAATTCGGCGTGCTCATTGCGCTCACCCGCGACGGTGCGGAGACCAGCACGTCCAGCGGAAGCGTGCGCGTGGACCGCCGCGGTCGCACCCGCATCGACTATCGTCTCACGCCCTCCGATCAACAGCGCGTGCGTGCCTCGATGCACGCCGCGGCGCAGCTCCACCTCGCCGCGGGAGCGTCGGAGGTCCAGACGTTGCATACCACACCGTTACGTATCCGATCCGGAAGCGATCTGGCGCAGATTGACGCCGCGTCGCTGGCGCCCAACGATGTGGGCCTGTTTTCGGCGCACGTGAACGGTACCTGCCGCATGGGCACCGATCCGCGCACCAGCGGAGCGACGCCGGACGGCGAGCGCCATGGGGTACGCGGTCTGTACATTTCCGATGGGTCATTGCTGCCAACCGCGCTCGGCGTGAACCCGCAGGAAACCATCATGGCAGTGGCGACCGTGCTCGCCGAACGTATGGCGACGCGGCATGCCGGCATCACGCGCGGGTGATCATGGAGCAGACAGCATGAGCGGCAAAGGCGAGAAGAAACGACGACGCGCGCTCGATGCGTACAGTCGATTGCAGCGCGCAGCGGCGCTTTCGGCGGCGGCGGTCGAGGCAGAGATACAGGCGTTCGGACTCTCCGCATCGCAATACGGCGTGCTCGACACCCTGAACACCCGCGGCTCCGTGCATCAGCAGGAGCTCGCCGAGGCGCTTGGCCGCAGCAAAGCACAGATGACTGCGATCATCGACACGCTGGAGGGCAAGTCGCTCGTGCGCCGCGAACGGCACGCCACCGATCGTCGCTACATGACCATACATCTCACGCCGGACGGAGTGCGTGTGCTGGCGGAAGCCACGCCGCACCGCACCGCCGCCATCGTCGAGCTGATGAGCGGTCTCACCGGCGATCAGCGTGCGCGTCTCGCACGATTGTGTCGTCGCTTGCTGCGCGTGCTCGACCCCACCGACGACTCCGATCCGAGCAGCGACGAGACCGATGATGCGGAGCCCGTGGGCGTACCCGCCGCCGTCATCCTGCCACACAGCCAGTCGGTGCAGGATCGGAAGCCGGACGCCAACGTGGACGGCGCGTCGGATGGG
>Ga0163144_10025689_pt1 | contig 11492 bp, 7 predicted proteins | sample OliLak19BULKMAT1_FD_123175 | JGI IMG/M metagenome (GOLD analysis project Ga0163144, IMG submission 123175) | Freshwater microbial mat bacterial communities from Lake Vanda, McMurdo Dry Valleys, Antarctica - Oligotrophic Lake LV.19.BULKMAT1 | ecosystem: Environmental > Aquatic > Freshwater > Lake... | reverse complement strand
TCCAGGATCACGCCGCCGCCGATGCCGGTGCTGACCGTGAAGTAGGCGATCGTGCGCTTGCCGCGCCCGGCGCCGAAACGGAATTCGCCCAGAGCGCCGCAGTTGGCGTCGTTTTCGACCCGCACCGGCAGCTTGAAGGCTTTGGAAAGCTCCGCGCGCAAATCGATCTTCTCCCAGCCGCACACATGCATGGAGAGGATGCGTCCATCGCTGCCCACGGGGCCGCCGAATGAGACCGAGACCGTGCGAGTCTGGGATGAAAAAATGCCGCGTCCCGCGGCGAGCAGGCGTTCGAACCACAGCGCCCCGTCCTCGGAAGCAACGCGCTGCAGCCGCACCACACGGGAGAGTTTTCCGTCGCGGGTAGCCAGGGCGCAGCGGCCTTGCGTGCCGCCAAAATCAAAGACGAGTATTTCCAAATATGGGTCTCCTGAAGATGAACTGGAAATGCTGGCACCCTGCGTCGCAACGTCAACGCCACTTTTTACTTCAGGCGCAGGCCCTGGCAGCCGATTTACTCCTTTAAGGTTTTCCGTCTTACAGCAAAGCGCGGCATCGCCGCGAAAAAGCAAACATCGGCGCCGGTGTGAATACACCGCGCCCGCAAGGAGACGTTATGAAGCGAGACGCAAGAATCGGGTTGGCCGTGGTGCTGGTGCTGGGCCTGGCAGTGACGCTGCTGATCGGCCGCGCCCTGTACAGGAGCTCCGACGTCGCCGACGCGCAGCCGGATGACGGCGTGGAGCATTCCACCGCTGCCGCGAGTGATGACGTGCGCCGCGTTGACGGCGTGCGCGAAGCCTCCGCTGCCGCAGCGCTGACGCACCCTGAAAACGCCGACACTTCGCACGCGGAGGTGGTTCAACTTCCCACCGAGCAGAATCCGGCTGTGCGCGAGTTCGTCGAAAACCAGACGCGCCCCATCGGCACCCATGATCGCTTCGCCGGATCGCCCGGCATGACGCTGCCCGAGACGAACGGACGCCCGACGGGGTCCGGTAACGGTGCCCGCACCGCGCCCACCCACGGCGGCCCTGAAGACGCGCTGCACGACCACGAAGGCCCCACGCCGGGGAAGCCGGAAGCCGACGCGATTCCCAGCGAGTTTGGCTATACGGTCGTGGCCGGAGACAACGTCTGGAAGATTTCGAGCAAAGTCTACGGCGACGGAAAATTCACGCAGAAAATCGTCGACGCCAACAAGGACATCAACACCGCAAAGCTGAAGCCCGGCATGGTGGTGAAGATCCCCATGATCCAGAACAAGACCATCCTGGTCAAGCTGCCGTCGTTCGCCGATGCCAGAAACGGCAAGAGCAGCCCCGTCGCAGTCGCCACAAAAGAGACGAAGCCTGCCGGCAACAAGCCGCTGCTGGCCCAGAAACTCATCAAGGTCGAAAGTCAGGAAGAATCATCCATGGCCGCCACGCACAAGATCGAAAGCGGTGAAACACTGGGTTCAATCGCGAAAAAGTATTACGGCGTCAGCGGTCCGAAAACGATTGCGCGCATCGTCGATGCGAACAAGGGCCTCGACCCGGCGAAGCTGAAGGTCGGTCAGGAAATCGCCCTGCCCGCTAAAAAATAAACAAAAGAGTGCAACGGGGGAGATGGTCGAAGGACGCGCTCGCAAGAGCGCGTTCTTTTTTTATATAGCGCAAGCTTTAGCTTGCGCCCCAAATCATCCGCAGCCACTTCTTTTCTTCGTACGGCTTGCTGAGGAGTGACTGCGGTACCTGCTTAATCTAAGAGCCTCTACGACCGCTTGATGAAGAATGGTTGTGTCCAGGCGACACGTTCGCCGCGGCCGTAGCACTCCAGGCGCAGGTAGGTGTAGCCGATGTCTTCCGGGACGTGGAAGGTGATTTCGCTGGCGTCCTTGTGGGTCAGGCGCACGCCCCAATCGCAGTTGACCACGATGCGGTCCGCTTCGGGCGCGTTGACATGAATGGTGCGACCATGGACCTGGATGGTCTTGATCTCCAGGCCGGTCGAAGCATAGAATGCGCCGCGTGCCATCGCGTCGCAGATGTCCTGGACGCCGCGACTGGGCGACTGGACGACATTCCAGCCGAGCTCCGCGTCTTCATCCGCGTGGCTATCGTCGTTGGCGAAGCCCCATATCTTGCGTCCTTTGCCGAGTAATTGATCCCAGCGGTCGGTCGCCAGCGGCGAGCCGGCCAGGCGGCGAATGACGCCATTGAAGATCTCAATTCCGATGTAGTTGTTCCAGGCGGCAAGTTTTTCCTGCGGGCAATGATTGAAGTTCTCATGCCAGTTGGGGTGGTTCAACACCGCCAGACCGCGCTGCTCGACGATGGCATCGAGCACTTTCTGGCGGTCGGGGTCGGGATCGAGGCGCGTTTTCGCGTTGATGTGGAGCAGGTGCGGACCCTTGGCGCTGACTTCGTTGCCGGGAATCAACGTCATGCCGCGCGAATCCAGCTTGGCCGGATCCGTCAGCTTGTCGTGATCGCTGATCATGAGGAAATCGTAGCCGCGCGCGGCGTAATCATTCACCACGGCCTGCGGCGCGCGCTTGCCGTCGCTCTCCGTCGTGTGCGCGTGCAGATTGCCTTTCAACCAGGTCTTGCTGTCGTTGTCGTACGGTGATTCGATGCTCGTCGACATGCGCTTGAAGTTCCTCGCTGGGTATGCAGAAACTTACACCGCCCCAGGCTCTCGCGCGATGGACTGAATGCGCAAAAGTTTTGTGTTTCCGCGCAGGCAGGGTAAGGTACGCCCATGGCGGCACCTGCATCGACGACTGCATTGCTGCGTCCACGGCGGGTGGCGGTCCTGGTGGCGACCGACATGGGCTGCAGCCGGGATATCCTTCGCGGCGTGCGGCGCTTCACGCCGCGCGGCGCGCCGTGGATGCTGAAAGTGGCATGGCCGACCACCACGCCCCTGCAGGTCATCTCCGATTGGAAACCCGATGGCCTGATCGCAAAGCTTTTCACCAGCGAGATGATCGATGCGGTCTCTGCGCTGAAGATCCCGCTGGTCAATGTCTCGAACATCTCCGGGGACGTGACCCTGCCGCGCGTAGCAGCCGATGAAGCGGCGATCGGCAGGATGGCCGCAGAGTATTTTTTGAAACGCGGCTTCCGGAACTTCGCATTCGTCGGCTACCGGCAGCAGCGCTACCCGAACGACCGCGGCGAATCATTTGTACAGGCGTTGCGGGATGCCGGACATTCGTGCCATACCTATTTTCGCGCCACATTGCCGACCCTGCGCCCCGGCGGCCTGTGGGGCGACGTCGACCAGCGCGGGCGCGATTGGCTCAGTGCCCTGCCCCGCCCCGTCGCCGTCTTCGCGTATCAGGATTTCCTGGCCTGGGAGGTCGCGGAGCTCTGCCACGCCGCGGCACTGGAGATTCCTGAGCAGGTGGCTCTGCTGGGCGTCGATAACGACGAGCTCTTCTGCGAGTTATCGCATCCGCCGCTTTCGAGCATCACCTATCCCGCCGAACGCATCGGCTACGAAGCGGCGCGCATGCTGGACGGTTTCTTCGCCCACAAACCGCCGCGCGAGACCCACCTGCTCCTCCCGCCGACGGGAGTCGTCACGCGTCACTCGACGGACATCGTCGCCATCGACGACCCGGACCTCGCCGCCGCCGTTCGCTTCATCCGCGAGCATGCGGCAGAAGGCCTGTCCGTGAAACACGTTCTGCGGCACGTGGCCGTCTCGCGGCGTTCGCTGGAGCAGAAGTTCCGCTCGGTCCTCAAGCGTTCACCGCTGGAAGAGATCGGACGCGTGCGCCTGGAAATAGCGCAGCAACTCCTTGCCCGCTCGGACCTGCCGATGCCCGAGGTGGCCTCGCGCGCCGGGTTTTCCAATGCAGAGCGCTTGTCGGTGGTCTTCCGCCGCATGACAGGGACGACGCCGAGCCAGTATCGCCGGAAAATGAAGTAGTTCGGAGTTCGGAGTTCGGAAGTCGGAAGTCGGTAGAGCGTGCGTATCGACATTATCTCACGGCAATCTTTTGCCGCTTTACTGCATGCTTCCATGCACGCACTTAATGCAGGGTCACTCATCTTTGCGCATTCGGCGATGGTCCTGTCGCAGCATTTTTCCAGTGCTTCGAAGGCATGCCCCGAGAACACAGTGTCCGCAGGTCATGCCTTCGATCTTCAACGTCGTTCCCATGTCTTTAATCCAATCACTCCTGTCGAAGATACCCCAAAGGATCGCAGCGACAGGGCATGAACGCACTGAAAACATTCTTCATACTTACCTTCTTGTTAGGTCAAGCATTTTAGTGAAGTCGACGCTCCCCTTTTTTGGGGAGTCATTTCGCCTGCACTCATGGCTTTGCGCTTTCCCGCGCTTTCTTTAACGAGGCGTCTGGTTCTTTCATAAAATTGACATCGCAGCCATCACAACACAGTTCGACGCGAATGCCTTTATAAACAACGTGAGCCTCGGCCATCATTGAATGCGCTCCTTTCCCCGTAATCGGACAGAGCGAATTATTTAATCGTTCCGCGACAGCAGCCTTTTTCTCACCAGGCTCAACGATGAGTCCGAAGGGAGCAAAGACATCTTTGCCATTTACCTGCACTTGGACGAAAAGTTTCCAAAAGCCGGACTCGTTAAACTTCATGTGGAATTCCAATATCGGCCCGCCTCGCTCATCAGCCTTTTCGGGTTCCCTGCCAAGCGGATGGATATGCGATACGTTCGCGCGCTTCTCGTCGAATGCCACTGCATGAGCAAAGGCGCCCATTACCGGTTCGAGTTTGCTAAATGGTTTGCCGTCTGCGCCGGTCACTGACACTTTGGCTGCAACACCTTCGCCTGCTTTCAACGTGGGTTTGTCAAACTCCAGCTTAAAGGTCAACCCGTCAATGCTGACTTCTCTGTTCGCAGCCTTGTTTACTGGCTTATCTCCCCCAGGCACAACGATACTAACAGTGCTGTATTCCTGCCGCTTTGTGGCAGTTGGAACCAAATCTGAGAAGACAATGTAGTCGCCGCTGCTTCTGGGTGTCCAAGGGAACACGTAACTGCCGGGCTTCGCGCCACGGCTGGGATGAATGTGCTGGTAATCCGATAAGCTGGGGTCAACGATGAGCAAGTGAATCTTCTCCGTGTGCATCTCAACGAGTTGATCCAGCGTAACGGGTTTGCCATCCGCGCTCTTGAACTTCAACGTTACTTCAGAAAGTTTGCCTTCCCGTGGCGAAGGTGTAGCAGTAACGGCTGAGCGAATTGTGGTAGCACCGGCTTCAGCATGTTCGTGACCAGGCCCGTCCGCCCCATGACCGTGGGCGGCTGCACTTATCGCCCCTGGCTTCCAATCGAATTTGGCGCGTTGCCTCTTACCGTCAATGGGAATCTGAACGACGGCTTCGAGTCCCTTGGCGTTCTTGAGCGCATCGGAGAGTCCGGAAAAGCGCGAAGCGGCACCTGCTTTCTCACCGGGGAGCGGATTGGCTTTCAAGTTCACCGCGATAAAGTCGGTGCTTCCTGTCAATTGTACCTGCGCGATGAGATCGGTCGCCTCAATGGGGAATGCTTTGCTTTCCTCGTCACCCAGGACATACAGATCTACGGCTCCATTCGTCGGCGAAACAACAAGCTCCGCGTGATTGCCTCCGATCGTCTGCACAACTCCGCCATGGGGTGCCGCGTGTTTGTGACCTGCTCCGCCGTGCCCATCTTCCGCCGCGACAACACTACCAAGCAGAAACAACAGTACAGCAACTGTAGAAACCACTACCGGGCCTCCACGATCCATTTTGTGACTCATTTAATTGCTCCTTTCGCTCCCGTTTCTCTAAAAACTTCCACCAACAACACATCAACTTCTCTTCTTTAAGCTGCACCCACTGCCACCCTGGCTGGCGCGGCGGGTAGAGATGCCTCCTCCCTGCGCTTCAGTTCCGCGTCTGCAACAGCTTCAGCAGCCTTCCCGCTGAAATTTAAGAAAACCGTGGGAGTGACTGCGAAATCCAGAAACGTCGAGGTGATGATTCCACCCAGCAGAACCAGGCCCACGGGGTAAAGGATCTCCTTACCCGGTTGCCCTGAAGCCAACACCAGCGGAATCAACCCAAGAATGCCTGTCAACGCCGTCATCAGAACTGGAGCAACACGCTCCTGGCTGCCCCGGATAACGAGCTCTTTGCCGAACGGTATGCGCTCTTCGACCATCAGGCTGATGTAATGACTGATCATCAGAATCCCGTTGCGACTGGCGATACCTGTCAGCGATATGAAGCCCACCAAGCTGGCCACGCTGAAAGACTCTCCGGCGATCAAGAGCGCGGCCACGCTGCCAATGAAGGCGAAGGGAATGTTGAGCATCACCTGTAGAACCAGCGCCACCGAACTGAAATGTATGTAAAGCAGGGCAAACATCGCAATCAGTGAAAGGCTTCCAAGAATCAGCAACAAGCGTGTAGCGCGCTGCTGGCTCTCGAACTGACCCTCGTAAACAATCGAGTATCCCTCCGGCAGTTTGTCGGCAACGTCCATCGCGACGCTTGCGCGTATGTCTCCAACAGTGCTTCCCAGGTCTCTTCCCATAACGTTGCAGAAAACCACTATGCGCCGGCGAACATCCTCACGGCTAATCTGATTGGGACCCGGGGTCTCTACAACGTCCGCCACATCGGAGAGCAAAACAACGGCACCGCTTGGGGATACCAGCGTAATGTCCCGCAGCTTCTCCGGTGTTGCCCGGACATCCTCTGGCGTCCAGAGCAACAGATCGAAGAGTCGTTCACCCTGGATCACCTGCGAGACGACACGACCGTTAAACGCTGTTTCGAAGCTTTCCGTAAGATCACCGGCCTTGAACCCATAACGCGCAGCCGCTTCCCGTTTGATGCGCACCCTGACCTGAGGAATGAGCGTCTGCTGTTCGGTCTGGAGTTGAACCACACCGGGTATACCGTTCATGGCAGCCTGCACCTGAGCCGCAAGTTTGCGGAGTGTGGCCAAATCTGGTCCTGCAATTTTGACTGCCACCTGTGCGCGCACGCCACTGAGCAGGTGATCGATGCGATGCGAGATGGGCTGACCTATGTTCACTAAGACGCCAGGAAGATTTGCCAGTTTGTCGTTCATCTCCTTAAGCACGAGCGCACGTTTACGCTGGGTAGAAGGCGCTTTGCGGCCGTCCGGCAAGGCGTATTTGTCAGGAGCTTCTGATTCAATCGGCGACCAGAAGTCAACGTCGATTTCAGAGCTGTTCACACCCTCAGCATGTTCGTCCTGCTCCGCACGCCCAGTACGCCGGCCAGTGGACTTTACCTCTGGAATCTCGAGGATGAGCTTCTCGGCCAATGAACCCAGCCGATTCGACTCGTCCAGTGAAATACCTGGCTGCGCTGCGATGTTGATGGTCGCGGTGCCTTCGTTGAAGGGTGGCAGAAACTCTGCCCCCATGAATGCCACCGCAACCCCGGCCATGACCACCAGTGCTAAACATATTCCGCTAACGATCTTCGGAATTGGGAACGTGATGCGATAGAAAAACCGTGCTACCGTTTTGCATGCACGCAGAACAAAGCTATCGCCGTCCTCCCGGTTCTTGGGAGCTTTGACATTGCCTAGCAGATACGAGCACATCACAGGCGTCAGGGTCAAGGCGACAACGAGGGATACTAGAATTGAAATGATGTACGCGGCAGCGAGCGGCGCAAAGAGGCGGCCTTCAATGCCAGGTAGCGCGAAGAGCGGCACGAAGACCAGTAGCACTAATGCAGTGCTGAAGACAATCGAACTGCGAACTTCACTGGAGGCGTCATATACAACCTGAAGCAAAGGACGTGGATTGGGAAGCTGTGCATTTTCCTGTAAACGCCGGTGCACATTCTCCACATCCACAATGGCGTCGTCGATGACCTCGCCAATCGCCACGGCGATACCGCCTAACGTCATCGTGTTGATCGAGAAGCCCATCAACGTGAAAACAATGGCAGTCGTCAGAAAGGAGAGCGGCATTGCAGTCAGCGAAATCGCCGTGGTCCGGACATTCAGTAGAAAGACGAAAATGATGATTGCGACCAAAATGGAACCATCGCGCAGTGCTTCGACAACGTTAGCGATGGCGGCATCAATAAAATGAGCCTGCCGGAATAAGTTTGCGTTCAATACCAGCCCGGCAGGTAAGCTCTTCCGCACATCTACGAGAGCGGCATCCACTTCTGCGGAGACTGTCCGGGTATCCGCGCCTGGCTGCTTCTGCACCGCGATGATAACGGCCGGCTGACCGTTCACGGAGCCATCGCCACGTTTAACCTGTGGAGCTTCTCTCACCGTCGCGACATCCTGCACACGAACAGGAAAGCCATCGGCCTGAGACTTCACGAGCGATTGCGCGATCTGCTCGACGTTTTGAACACGGCCGAGGTTACGGACAAGCATCTCTTGATTTCGCGCGGTAATAAAACCGCCGCCGGAGTTCTCATTGGATTCAGTCAGGGCAGCTTGCAGTTCGTTAAACGTCACACCGTATCGCCGTAGCCGCTCGGGATCGGCGAGCACTTGAAACTGTTTGCGCCCGCCACCCATTACAGTCACTTGGGCCACGCCAGAAATAGACAGCAGGCGTGGGCGAATGACCCAGTCAGCCAGCGTGCGGATCTCCATCGGGTCGACTATCGGTGCCTTCGCGGCCGGGTCTTGAGTCAATCCGATCAGCAATATCTCTCCCATAATGGAGGAGATGGGCGTCATCGCCGGGACTACGCCCCTAGGTAATTTCTCAGCTGCCTGAGCGAGGCGTTCCTGTACGACTTGTCGATCCCAACGGATGTCCGTCTCCCAATCGAACTCGACGTAAACAATAGAAAGCCCGACGGCGGAGCTCGATCGGACGCGCGTCACTCCGGGTGCGCCATTCAGGGCCGTTTCCAGGTGAAATGTGACCTGTGTCTCGACTTCTTCCGGGGCAAGCCCCGGCGCCTCCGTCATGACTGTCACCGTGGGCCTATTCAAGTCAGGGAAAACATCGACTGGCAAGGTCAACGTCGCATACAGTCCATACGCTGACAGCAGTGCCGCGGCGATCAAGACCATCAATCGGTTGTCCAGCGCGAAGCGAATGATTGCATTTAGCATGAACCAAACCTTTTCGCTTTAATGTTTGTGAGGCGCAACATCAGGAGCATGCGTGTGAGGTTCCGCGGGAGCCGTTGCCGCGCCGCCAGCAGCCTTCGCTTTTGCCTTCGGTCGAAGTTGCGTGAGAGAGTAAGCGCCTTGAGTGACGACGATATCGCCCGGAAACAGACCGTCTTTAATCTCAACGAAACGGTCGTCCATGATGCCGGGGTTGATGTCCTGCTTCTGATATACGGTTCCGGTTTCAGTCTCAACGAAAACGAAATGCACCGGACCATCCAGAACCACTGCTGTGCGGGGAACGACAGAAGCGCTCTTGGATTCACGCAGCACGATTGACAACTTGACCCACATCTCTCCGCGCAGGACGCCCTTTGGATTTGGCGCTTCAACAACCAGGTGAGCAGTCCGTTTTATTGATTCCAGTTCTGGAGCAATGAACTTTACCTGCCCTTCAACGAGGGGATCGCTGCCATTGGCCGAGGCAACTGGCCGAATGCGTACCTTGTTCACGCTTCGTCCCTCGACACGCGAGATCAGGGATTCAGGAAGTTCACCTTCGATTTGGACGGAAGAGTAATCAGCTATGTTCAGCAGTGACGTACCGGCCTCGACCCAATTTCCGACTAAGGCATCCCGGCGTACGATCACGCCATCCATTTCAGCCCGGATCTCCAGTGCACTACCCACGGCTGGATTCTCGGCGGTTCCCCCATGAGGATCTATATTGTGGATCGAAAGCATTGCGACACGCGAAAGCCGCAGTGCTTCAGCTTGCCGTCGCTGTGCCTCGGCTTCGCGTTTGGCGACGTCCACTTCCACCTGCTTCGCGAGCATTTCTCCATTGAGTTTGGCCACGTCTGCCTGACGGCTCTCGGCCTCTTTGCGCGACACGCCTTCGCCGGCCAGAGCGGCCATGCGTTGAGCATCACGTTTGGCCAGTTCCAACTGCTGCCGCAGTCCCTCGATCTCCGCTTGGAATCGTTTGGCGTCACTCTCGCGGCGTTCCGCGTCAAGCAGGACCTTCTCAATATCAACCCCAAGTTTGCGGACTTCATAAAGGCTGCGTGCAAGCTCTGGGCTATCGATAACAGCCAGAACTTCGCCACTTTTGACAGTGTCGCCCACTTGTTTCGTCAATCTCACAAGTTTCCCGGCGACGCGCGGCACAACAGACCGATGCCTATCGGGGTGAGGCTTAACAACACCTGTGATCTCAAGAACCTCTTCCAGATTTTGAGTTTCAACGGCCGCAACCTTAAGTCCGATATGCTTGGCAGTCTCAGGCGTTAGCGTGCGTGGCGCATCGAGATCAAATTCGCCAATCTCTTCGTCGCCATGTCCGACGTGGGCAAAAATGCGGTGCCGCGTGGTAGTAAGAATCACCGCGGATGTTGCGGCCAAAAACACGAATGCAAGTACGCCGGCTCTTTGCCACAACGGGAGCGCGCGAATGAATCCGCTCATAGAGGACTCTCCTGTAGATGTCAGACTGGCACGACTCAAGTAGAGGCGCGGATGGAAGGGATAAGGAAGACGAAAGCCGATGCTTCTTGACTGCGTGCGACGAAAGCACACACGCAGTGAATCACATGGCAGAAGTGCGATGGTTCAGATCAGAAACTGAGAATGGAGAACGTGGATGGATCGCGAGGTACCCGGTGGACTTGCCCGACCACTATGAAGCTCGATCACTTCAATGGCGATGGAAACTTGAGATTCCCCGGAGTCCACACCCACCAGCGTTGCGTCAATATTCGGAATAGGGACGAGAGACTTTGAGGATGCCTCCGCCGTGGATTGCAGCGCAGCATGGCAGCGGCAATTTTGATGAGCAATTGACAATATGGTTTCAGATTCACCGTCCGTATTGCTCTTGGCCGAACAGCACGAGCGCTGCTCCGATTTCCCGTGTGACTTCGCGACGACGGGAGACGAACTGGAAGTAATCCCACAACAACAAAGCGGGCCAGCAAACGTGCTGATCAGGAAAGCAATAAGGATGGGGAGTGCCATTCTCTGTTTCATCGTTTAAATCCTATACCACTCCGTGGTATCCAAGTCAATGCTTACGTTTCCCACATTTCTCCGGAGAAAAATTTTGGCAACCGCTCAGGCAATCGCATATAGGAAATCTAAACAACTGGGCAAATCCCGTTGCCGGATGTACCTACAAACAGGTTCTAAAGCCTCATGCTCTGGTAATTAAAAGTTATTATTACCTATGATAAATACATTAAACGCTTGCCGAAGACACAAGCTCCCTCTTCGATGCTGAAACTAAAGGAGCTCTCCTCTCACCTTCGGACGCCCAAGACGGGCCACGATCAGGGAGGGAATCCTGTCGCCCGCGGCGACCCGGTCCGATTCCTACGGAATCGTCCCGGGCCACCCATGAATTCGTCGCG
>Ga0163144_10025687_pt1 | contig 11492 bp, 10 predicted proteins | sample OliLak19BULKMAT1_FD_123175 | JGI IMG/M metagenome (GOLD analysis project Ga0163144, IMG submission 123175) | Freshwater microbial mat bacterial communities from Lake Vanda, McMurdo Dry Valleys, Antarctica - Oligotrophic Lake LV.19.BULKMAT1 | ecosystem: Environmental > Aquatic > Freshwater >... | reverse complement strand
TCAGGGCTTTCGCCGTTTTCCAAGCGCTGACGATCCTCGCGGCGCGAGGCCATCTTTTCGGCGGCTCGGCTTTTCAGGCTGATACTCTTGGGCGGTTTCATCTGGAGGAAAGAGTTGGGGCGTAGTGACGGCGGCGGAGTGACCTTACTGGGAATGACAGGGTTTGTCAATTTTCCTACCGATCTCGATTCCACGCCTCCCACTTCTCCTTGGTGGGGCCGTAACCGATGGTTTCCTCGCGGAGGCCGAGCTTCCGGAGCATGGCGCTGAAGCGATCCATTTTCGGCCGGGCCGGGTGGTCCATGGCGAGGAAGCGTTCTTTGAAAAAAAGGAGTTGGTGTTCGGGGCCGGTGGTGTGATCGATGACGGACACGAAGAGTCGCTTGAGGTCGATCTTGATGCGGGTGAGCAGCTCGGGAGGCGGGGTAGTGTCGAAGTCCTTGTAGTAGTGGAAGGTGAGCTTGCGGGAATGCAGATGGATCTTGATGAATGACGATTGAGGATTTTTGATTTTTGATCGGGAGAGGAAAAAGAGCCTCCGGCGGGAGGAGGCGAAGTGGGCGTGGCCGGCCTGTCCGGCGTAGCCTTGAGCGAAGCCTGGGCGGATCATGCCCTACCGGTTCTAGCGGCACTCAGGGTGTGGTCCACTTGGCGGTGGCGAGGCGCCAACCGTCGTTGGTTTCCTGCCAGTCGAACACGACTTGATAGATCCCATCGGCGGGGCGGTGGGTGGGTAGCTCGACGAGGGCGTCGAGGGTGAAAGTGACCTTGGCCCGTTTTCCGGTGACCGCGACAGATTCGAATTTCACGATGTCGAAGCGGGTTTGCCTGGCTTGCTGGCAAAGCCACGCGTAGGCGGATTCCAGCTCGGGACGCTCGAAGGTGCCGTTCGCTTCGTTGATGGTGGTGCTTTCCAGAGCGACTTGCTCGGCAAGCAGGGCGTTGAGCGAATAGGCGCCGAGTTGGCGACTGGCAGGACTTTCCGAGGCTTGCAATGTCAGGATCTTGAGAAAACTACCGGTCCGCCGCTTGACGACTTGCACCGGAGAGAACCACCAGTAAAGAAACGCCCCCGCAAGTGCGAGGAGGAGGATGGCAGGAAAGATGCGTTTCATGGTTAGATTTAAAAAAGTGGAAACGCCGTCGTTTGCAAGACGTCACTCGGGATCCGGGATATCGCTGCGGCGGGTGATGTGACGGATGTCGCGGGCATCTCCGAGGAACACGGCGTCTTCACCCATATTGACAGCCAGGTCGCCAATCCGTTCGATGGAGCGGGCGACGAAGATGAGATGAAGGAGATTTTCGGCGCGACCATTCGAATCCTCAAGGCGTCCGCTGAGGGAAGTGATCATTTGTTTGTGAAGGCGGTCGAGTTCCTTGTCGCGGGCTTTGAGGCCTTCGCCCAGTTCGCCGTTAGAATCGGTGTAGGCGGTGATCGCGTCGCGGAGGATGCCATCCGCAAGGGTGTAAAGTGGCTCGGCCAGGGAAACCTCCTCCAAGGGCATGGACTTGCAGATTTTCTTGGATCGCTTGGCGATGTTGACGGCGTGATCGGAAATGCGCTCGAGGTTGTGGGCCATCTTCATGGAGGTGATGACGAGGCGCAGGTCGGTGGCCATCGGGTGGAAGCGGACGAGAATGTCCATGCCGCTTTGGTCGATTTTGCGTTCGAGGTCATCGACGTCCGAGTCGTCGGCGATGACAGTGCGGGAGAGGTCGAGGTCGCGTTCCAGCAGCGAGCGCATGGCGCGCTCCAGATTCTGCCGGGCAAGGCTGGCCATGAGGAGAACCTCGGCGCGAAGCGCTTCGATGGCTTTGTCAAAGTCGCGGAAAATGTGTTGGCTATTCATGGGGTGTTAGGAGAGAGCGGATTCAGCCGAAACGACCGGTGATGTATTCTTCAGTTTTTTTGATACGAGGGTTGGTGAACATGCGCGAGGTTTCTGAAAATTCAATCAGCTCGCCCATATAGAAAAAGGCCGTTTTATCAGAAACACGGGAGGCCTGCTGCATATTATGGGTAACGATGACAAAAGTATAGACACTTTTAAGCTCCCAGATGAGTTCCTCGACTTTGGCGGTGGCGATGGGATCGAGGGCGCTGCACGGTTCATCCATCAGGACGATTTGAGGTTTCACCGCGATGGTGCGTGCGATGCAGAGCCGTTGTTGTTGGCCCCCGGATAGGCCGAGTGCGGATTCTTGGAGCCGGTCCTTGACCTCATCCCAGAGGGCGGCGGCTTGCAGGGCTTCTTGCACGGCTTGATCGATGATAGCCGTATTTTTCTGACCACGGAGGCGAATTCCGTAGGCGACGTTTTCATAGATACTTCGGGGAAACGGGTTGGATTTTTGAAACACCATCCCGACGTCACGGCGGAGTTTGACGACATCGACCGAGCGGTCGTGGATGTCGATGCCGTTGACGTGGATGGAGCCACGGGTGATTTCGGCGATGGCGATCTCGTCGTTCATCCGGTTGATGCAGCGGAGCAGGGTGGACTTGCCACAGCCGGAGGGGCCGATGAAGGCGGTGACGCCTTGGGCTGGGATTTCAAGGTTGATGTTTTTCAACGCAGGGGATGAGCCGTAGCGAAAATCAAGTTCCTGGATGACGATGGAGTGCTCTTGCATGGCCGGAATTCAATGGAAAAATCAACCGAAGGTGCCGGTGACGTAGGCTTCGGTTTGCGGGTCCTTGGGTTTTTCAAAAACGTCCATGGTGGGACCGAATTCGATGAGTTTTCCGAGATACATGAATGCAGTCATGTCCGAGCAACGGGTGGCCTGAGCCATGTTGTGGGTGACGATGACGATGGTGTATTGTTTTTTGAGTTCGGTGATGAGTTCCTCGATTTTGAGGGTGGCGAGAGGATCGAGCGCGGCACAAGGCTCATCCATGAGCAGGATTTCCGGTTGATTGGCGATGGCGCGGGCGATGCAGAGCCGTTGTTGCTGGCCGCCGGAGAGGCCGAAGGCGCTGGTGTGAAGGCGGTCTTTCACCTCGCTCCAAAGGGCGGCGTTGGTGAGCGCGTGTTCGACGACGGCGTCCAACTCGGCGCGTTTATTCAATCCTGCAAGCCGTGAGCTGAAGGCCACGTTCTCATAGATGGACTTGGGGAAGGGATTGTATTTTTGGAAAACCATCCCGACGCGGCGGCGGAGTTCCTGGAGGTCGATGTCCGGGCGGTTGATATCGATCGTGTGGACCTCGACCGTGCCGCCGGTGACTTTGGCACCGGGGATGCGGTCGTTGATGCGGTTGATGCAGCGGATGAGCGTGGATTTCCCGCAGCCGGAGGGGCCGATGAAGGCGGTGACCTGGCGGGCGGGGATGTCCAGGGTGACATCATGGAGGACCTGCTTGCCGCTGTAGGCGAAGTTGAGGTTCTTGATTTGGATCGCGGTATTCATGCTTACCACTTGAGTTTGGAGCGGAGTTTGCTGCGCAGGATGATCGAGCCGAGCGAGAGGATGGCGACCAACACGATGAAGATGAAGACCGAGCCATACTGGGCGCGCTGGGTGTATTCGGAATTCGGAATGCGGGCGGCGAGGGTGTAGATGTGATAGGGCAGCGCCTGGACCTGGGAGGTGAGGAGGTCAAGCGGGCTGTGGATTCCTTCCCAGGGCAGGTCGTCTTTGGCGGCGACGGCAGCGGTGAACATGATCGGCGCGGTCTCACCGGCGACGCGGGTGATGGCGAGCAGCGAGGATGTCAGGATTCCGGGCATGGAAAAAGGCAGGACACATTTCCGGATGGTTTGCCAACGGGTGGCTCCCATGGCGAGCGAGGCATCCCGGAACCCTTGAGGGACCGCACGCAGGGATTCTTCCGAGGCGGTGATGATGACGGGCAGGATCATGCAGGCGAGAGTGGCGCAACCGGCCATGAGCGAGGAGTTCCAACCTTGGAAACTGATCATATAGTCACCGATCATCAGCGGGATGGTGAGAAGTGAGCGGGCTGACGGGGCCGCGGTGATCACCGGGACGACCAGCACAAAAACCGAGAAGCCGAACAGGCCAAAAACAATCGAAGGGATGCCGGCGAGGTTGAGGATGGCAAGCCGCACCGCGTGGATGAAGGCGCTTTGTTTCGCATATTCAGATAGATAAATGGCAGCACTTACCCCGAAGAACAAGGCGAGCATCATCGAGCCGATGGTAAGCAGCGCGGTGCCTGCGATGGGGCCGATGATCCCACCGCCGGAGTAAGAGTAGGTCTGCTCGTTGAACACGGCGGACGCTTCATTGTTTGAGATATATTCACTGTATTGCGAGGCGGGGAGTTGGTGGCGGTTTCCCTTGGCATCATCGAAGACATGGAGGGTTTCATTTTTCGCGGTTAAAAACTTGAAGTCCACGAAAGGGGCTTCTGCCTTGAAGAGGACGGGAGCGCCATCGATGATGATTTTTCCGAACAATAGAGCGGCAATCAGGACGATGGAATAGGTCACGCCGGAGAGGATCGAGCGCACGATGAGGTCCTTGAAATGGCCTTTGGGGAGACCCTTGCGGATGAGAGTTTCGGGGTTGAACATGGGGTCTTGAGGTCAGTGTTTCATCTTGCTGACGAAGCGATGGGCGGTGGCGTTGATCGCAAGCACGACCACGAACAGCAGAATGCCGACGACGAAAAGCGCACGGTAATGGACGCTGCCTAACGGGACTTCTCCCAACTCTTGGGCAATGATTCCGGTGAGGGTGTGGGCGGGTTGGAAAAAGGATCCGATGCCGCTGGTGAAATCGGGGATTTTAATCCGATTTCCCGCCACGAGCAGCACCACCATGGTTTCGCCGATGACCCGGCCGAATCCTAACAATATCGCAGCAAGGATGCCCGAAAATGCGGCGGGTATGACGACCCGGAAGGTCGTTTGCACCCGCGAGGCGCCAAGGGCTTCGGAGGCTTCGGCATAGGCGGATGGCACGTTGTTGAGCGCGTCTTCGGCGAGTGAGAAAATCGTGGGGATGCTCATCAGCGCGAGCAGGCAGCCGGCGGTGAAGATATTGAGACGCTCTTCGATGGGGAAACCGGGGATCCACTGGAGCGAGTCCGACAGCGAGATGTCTCGCAGGACCGTGCCGAAAACGAGGATGCCGATGAAGCCAAGGACGACCGAGGGAATGGCCTGGATGAACTCGATCACGGGCTTGATGAGCGCTTGCTCACGGCTGGAGGCGAATTGATTGACATAAATGGCCGCGCCGATTCCGGTGGGGATGCCGATCAATAGTGCGACGATGGCAATCATCAATGAGCCTATCGCGAGGGGTAGAATGCCGTAAAAATCCTGCCACTCGCCGCCGGTGACCCAGTTCTTGCCGGTGAGGAAAGAAGAAATCGCCGCGCTGAGCGGTACGGGGACCTGATGGTTCCAAGCGCTGATCACGGCGGGAGTTTTTTCGAGATCTGCCAGGAACACGGGCCAAGCGCTGCGACCTGCCTTGAGAAGCCGGAGCGCATCGGCTTGGGTAAGATTGGTGGGGAGCTGGTTGAGGATCCCGGCGGTGGAGTCCTTGAGCTTGGTGTGAACTTCAATGCAGGCCGGCTTGCGCTCCATGAGGACTTGCATGGGGCCTTCGATGTCCGGTTTATCGGCGAGGGCAGCCATGGCATCTGCGGTGAGGCGCTCGCGGTCTGCAGGGGTTTTGGCATTTGCCGCAGCGGCAAGGAGGGTTTTGCGGTCTCTTTCGAGGATATCGGCAGTTTGGATTTTTTCTTTGGTAATGGTGACAGCTTCGGTCATTTCCGAAACGAGGGAAGCCAGCTCAGAACCGGTGGCTTCGAAAGTATCGATGGTGGCCCGCATCGCTTGCAGGGGCTCGGCGTGCTGTTGCTGGGTTGCGGCGAATTCCCCGGCGAGAGCGGCGACAAGTGGCGGATCCTCGTTGGAATCCACGGCGCGGTTGAGGATGGACTCGATCAAATCTTGCCGTTCAGTATCGCTCAGATGAGGCGTTTCAGGCAGGGATTTGAGGGCTTTTTGCTTTTGTTTTTGAAAATTGGCGCGGAGTGAGTTCAGGATTTCCGAATCAATGGCGGAGCCTTCCTGGGTGTTGCTTAGGACGAGATCACGAGTGGGGCCGGTCTGGTCGGTGTAGGCGTTGAAAAGCGCGCTGGCTTCCTGGCTGCGGCGCAGTTGCCCGGCAATCTGACCATTGATTTCCGCGAAATAGGCGCGGTTTAGAATGCTGGTGAGCTGCTCATGGGCGGTGAGGTTTTTGCGGGAGATATCGACGAATTCAAGCCCGGCGATGCGATAGACGGACAGTTCCCGCTGATAACCCGGGAAAAATCCGAGCCCTTCCTTCAGCAGGAAGACGATGATGAGCAGGAGGATGACGATGGTCAGGCCGGCATTGGACGCGAAGAAATATTTGATCGCCTTTTCAAACGAAAAACCCTGTTTTTGAAAACGGTGAGGGGCTTGAGTATTAGGGATTTCTGCGGGCTGCATGGGGGCGGGGAACGATTCGTAATCACCCTTGCGGGGAGAAACAAGAAAATGAGCATCGCAGGTCCACCGACGATGCTCATTTTGATAGCAAACGAAACCTAAGAGCGGAAGCTTTAGAGGTCCGCCGCAGGGATGAAGCCGACTTTACGGACGATGTCCTGGCCGGGTGCGGACTCGACGTATTTCATGAAGGCATCTGCCTCGGCGCTCGGTTTGTCGGGCGCGTAAAGATAGCAAAGCCGGGCAAAGGCGTATTTTTTGGCATTGGGTGCGACAGGCTCGACGCCATCGACGGGAAGCGCCTTGGTGCCGGAGGTTTTGGAATAGGCAAGGCCGACATAGCCGATTCCATTCTTATTCTTGGCAACCTCTTGGGCGATTTGTTCATTACCGGCCATCTTCAGCGAGGTGGATGGATAATCACGGCCTCCCATGGCGAGTTTTTGCCAATCCTTATAAGTGCCGGATGAGGTGTTCCGGGTGTAGATCGAAATCTTGCCGGGTGCGCCGCCGATCTCGGACCAATCCTTGATTTGACCGGTGAAGATCTTGGCAACCTGATCCTTGGTCAGCTTGGCGAGTGGTGAGTTCTTGTTGACGATGACGCAGAGCATGTCGTGGCAAATCGGGTGCTCCTTGAGATAGACACCCTTGGTTTTGCAGAACGTGCGCTCGTCGTCCTTGACCTTGCGGGAGGACATGCCGATCTGCGCAGTGCCATTGGCCAATGCTGGAAACGCGGTGGTGGAGCCTTCGGCGGCGATTTCAAATTTCACGCCTTTGTTGCCGGCGGCTTTAAATCCTTCGGCGAGCTGGGGCACGAGTTTGGCACCGAGGGTGTCGCTGCCTTTGATGCTGAGCGTTTGTGCGCTGGCCACGGAAATCGTGGCGACTGCGGTAAATAGTGTGATGATTGATTTCATACAATTTTTGGTATTGGTTGCTTGTTTTGGAGAGGATTTCAGAAATTCATGCGGAGACCTGAGAGAAGGGTGTAGCCATCGTAGCTGCCACCGCCCATTTGGGAGTATTCCACCCCGGCCATGAGTTTGAGTTTGTGACTGTAGATATAATAGTTCAGGCCCAGGTAGTGGGCGGTGTAAGTATTGCCTCTTTCATCGTCACCTGCCGCGAGACGATCGTAGCGGCTGGGAACACGGATGCCATCTGGGTCTGCCGCGGAAATGAGTTGGAATCGATAAACCGCCTGAAGTCCGTCTGCGATGAAATAACTCGGCGTCAAAGTGAATCCAAACAAGTCGGACTGGGCAATCTGGGCAGGTTTTGCTTTTCCTTGATCTGCTTCCCCGGTGAACCCGAAGCCATACATCAGCTCGGTGATCATCCCGAAGCGCCCCTGGCTGCTATCATTGGTCAGTGCAATCGAATCGGTAAACGAAGGGGATGCACTGAAGGCAAAGTTCGGATCAATCTTCCCGTCCTGATAGCCGGGCTCGGTATTATGCATATAAGTGAAGGTGGTCACGCATGACTCGAGGCCGACGTGCTCTGCCAGATCATAGCCGATTTTCCCGATGGCAAGGATGCCGCCATCGCCCGGTGTGGAGAATTCCGCGACGCGGGCATTCGAGTAAGCACCGAGTTCATATAGCCAGGCACCCGCGATTCCCTTGCCGAACGACCAAACACCCGTCAGCTCACCTGGAGTGAAAGTGTTCGATGCCACACTCCGCTCGAAGGTAGTGATTTCCGTGGAGGAGATTTCCTGATCGCGTGAAAAGCGGACCTGCTTTTTCCCGATCGAGAAGTTGAACTGGTCGGAAGGCGCGTAAGTCAGGCCACCCTCTTGGAAGCTTTTGTAAAACGTGGTGTCACCGCCGGGACCGTCGTGGCCATCCACATCGACGTTGAAACTGGCGTCCAACTTCCAGTTTTGATAGAATTTCGACTTAAAGCCGAGACGTGCGCGTCGCACCTCGATGTCATTACCCCAGACGATCTCGTCGTTACCGGCATCCTTGAAATCCGAGGTGTTGAAGCTGTCATCGCCGGCCTGGCCGTAGATGGATTGGAGCTGAAGACGGCCAGTGAGCTGGAAAAGCTGGATCACCGGATTGTCGTCGTTTTTATAAAGAATGGCAGAAGACCATGCCCGGTCCCACGCGGTATCACCGGTGAGCTTGCCGACCAACAGGCCAGTGGCGGCGCTGGTGGGGGCTTCAGTAGGGGAGTCTGCCGTGGTCTCCGTACCAGCACTGGCAGTTGTGGTGCTTAAACAGCTTGAGGTGAGGATCGTGCAGAGGACGAGGTGGTGGGGTTGCATAAGTTTTACGGTTTGAATGTGACGATTTTGTCGGCGACACCCGCTGAGTATTGATTTTGCAGGAGTTACCAAAGAATCGCTTTGTGACAAAATTGTCACAAAGCGCGATTTTTTGATTTCGAAGCGCCGAAGTTCTACCAAAAGGCGAGCAACGCTGACAATTGACAGGTCAAAGCGAAAGAAGAATATGCCGGAATCGACGCCTTTTGATCAAATCCAATTTACTGCCTGTTTTCATTCCCATTCCGGTAATGCGGCGTCTCTTTCCCGGAACGAGAATCCCGAGTGACGATTCTGTCACAAAGCCCGATTTGATGTCTCACAGGGGATGACGTGACCTAATCCAAGGGCCGTTCATCAGCGGCTTACCATCGAACCAAATCATCATGAAATCTGCTGCCATCTACCTCACCACCGCCTTTTTGGGAATATTACCTGTCATCGCCGAGGAATCCCACATCGATCCAGCCCTTCCATCATACAAAGCAGTTAGCGGAGTTTCTGGCAATCTCAACTCCATGGGATCCGACACCCTGAACAACCTCATGACACTATGGGCGGAGGGATTCAAGAAGGCCTATCCGAACGTCAACGTGCAAATCGAAGGCAAGGGCTCCTCAACCGCTCCGCCAGCACTGATCGAAGGCACCGCCCAACTTGGCCCTATGAGCCGCCCGATGAAAGCCGAGGAAATCGATGCGTTTGAGAAAAAGCACGGCTACAAACCGACGGAAGTCAAAGTCGCCATCGATGCACTCGCCGTTTTTGTCCACAAGGACAATCCCCTGAAAGGCGTAACCATGAAGCAGATTGATTCCATATTTTCCAAGACCCGTAAAAAAGGCGGCGACGACGTCACCGACTGGGCACAGCTTGGCTTGGATGCCTGGAAGGGCCGTGCTGTGTCTCTCTTTGGTCGCAATTCTGCATCCGGCACTTACGGGTTCTTCCAGGAACACGCGCTCGCAAAAGGAGACTTCAAGCCAACCGTCAAAGAGCAGCCCGGCTCATCCGCAGTCGTTCAGGGAATCGGAGCCGATCCCTACGCCATCGGGTATTCCGGCATCGGTTACAAAACCTCAGGCGTGCGTGCCCTGCCTGTCGCAGGCGACGACGGACAATTTTTCGAGGCAAGCTACACCAACGCCCTCGACGGCAACTATCCGTTAGCCCGCTTCCTCGTGGTCTATGTCAACAAAAAACCGGGCCAGTCGTTAGACCCCCTGACGCTGGAATTTCTTAAATTCGTGCTCTCCAAGGATGGCCAAATGATCGTCGAAAAAGACGGCTACTACCCGATGCCTGTCGAAGTGGCCGCCGAAACCGTCGAATCACTCATCAAGTGACCGTCCTTTGCTAGATTTGTTACCCGCTGATGCCGGATTACCAGAAATCCCCAGACCCGAAGCGTTTCGAAGTCTCACGAGCGACCTTGTGGTTCGACCGATTCATGGGTATCGCAATCCGCTTCGGAGGCATCAGCGTGATCATCGCGGTTTTTGGGATTTTCTACTTCATCGGCAAGGAGGTGGTGCCGCTTTTCAAAATCGCCTCTGTTGAGAAATCCGGGGGTGCCGCCACCTCGACCAGGCCCGCTGTCCTCGGCGTGGACGAATGGGGTGAAATGCCCTTCTTCTATGCAGGCGGCAGCCAGGTGGTCTTTGCAGAACTGGCGACAGGCGGTCGAAAGGAACGAGAGCTGCCCGGACTGGCAGGCCTTGAAATTTCAGCTCTTGCATACGATGCCGTCCATGGTCGGGTCGCCCTCGGACTGGATGATGGCCGCGTGGGTTCGTTTCTCGTGGGCTACGAGCGGACCTTCACACCGGACGGGAAATCCCAAGTGGTTCCCACACTCAGCGAAGAACCGTGGTTCACCCTCACCCATGGTGCGGGGCCAGTCACCGCTGTTAGCTACGGGGACTCTGGGGCAGGCCGCGTCATCGTCGCAAAAAGGGGTGAAGGTGGCGCCTCATCCGTCTCGATTCTGCGCCTGGGCATGAAGCGCAGCCTCGTCGGGAAAGGGAAACTCTCATTGCTCGAAGAAATCGATGTGAGTCCGCAGCTCACCGCTGAAGCCATCATCGTCAGGGCATCCCCCAACGGCGCAATGGTGCTTGTGGGCTGCGGCAATGGGGAGGTGGACTACTTTTTGGCGGACTCGAATGGAGTCTCCAAACGCCAGGTTTTCAAGCCCTTTGATGGAGTCGCTCCAAGGCAAATGGACTTCCTCTTCGGGGGCGTATCCCTGATCATCACTGCCGCAGACGGCCAGCAGGAACAATGGAGTCTGTTCCGAAACAATGAGGCGGGTGAGCGTTTGTTTGGTCAAACCAAAGCCTTTCCAAAACTCGGTGAAGGTCCGGTCATCTTTACCGCCAGTCAACGCAACCGCACTTTTCTAACCGGCACCGGCCGTGATCTATCCATCCGCCACAGCACCTCCGGCGCAGTTCGTTGGGAAGGCACTCTTGACATCGACCCCACCCTTGCCGTGCTCGATGCCAAAGGCGAAAACTTCATCGCCGCCGCCGCCAATGGCGATGCCCGCCGCTACGAGATTCACGATCCGCATCCCGACGCCGGATTACGTGCCTTCTTCGGCAAGGTCTGGTACGAAGGAGGTGCCAAGCCCATCTTCCAATGGCAATCCACGGGTGGAACCGACGACTTCGAGCCCAAGCTTTCCCTCACGCCACTGATCTTCGGCTCGCTCAAAGGCACGGCCTATGCCCTGTTGT